>Ga0207663_10000886_pt1 | contig 13630 bp, 8 predicted proteins | sample LARL53metaG_FD_184346 | JGI IMG/M metagenome (GOLD analysis project Ga0207663, IMG submission 184346) | Corn, switchgrass and miscanthus rhizosphere microbial communities from Kellogg Biological Station, Michigan, USA - LAR L5-3 metaG... | ecosystem: Host-associated > Plants > Roots >...
TAACCGCCCTCTGGTTCACCTTCGATCATGCGGACCGGCTGACGCCGCAGGACCACCGTCCAGCCGTGACCGGGCCGGTCCAGGGTCCTCATGCTTATCCCTTTAACCGCGATGATCGCATGGCCGGCGAGCCGCGGGCGGCTAGGGTGGTCTCACCGGCGCGTGACACACCAAGATTTACGCCCCGCCGTCTGGTGACTCATCCGTCCCGCCACTGTGCCCGTGAGGACACGCCACGGCATCACCTCCGGAGGGTGATCATGGCCCGCCGCGGTTCCCGAACGTTCCTGGAATCCCCGGGCACGCCCTCAGTGCAGGTGGATCAGTGCAGGTGGATCAGAACCAGGTCCTTGAGCAAGATCATCACCAGCCCCAGCCCGGCCGCGATCGACGTGGCCGCCAGGAGCTGCCAGCCCCGCAGCCGGGCCGCCCGGCCCGCCGACCAGGCGTGGACGATCAGCAGCAAGATCGCGGCGACCAGCCCGACGTTAGCGGCCGTGAGCGCGGACGCCCCGGCCACCCGGGCCACCACCAGCGCCAGCAACGGCAGGTACGACGAGCTGACCATCGGCCAGGTCGCGGCCAGCGCGTTCCGGATGTACGTCCAGCCCGGCAGCGTACCCCCCTCCGCCTGCTCGCCCAGAATCTCGGCGTACTCCTCGGCCAGCCAGTACACCAGCAACGTAACGACGACCGCGATCACCAGCGCCTCGGTCGACAGGCGGCCCCCCGCGACGTCCAGGATGGCCGCGGTGATGATCGCGCCGTAGATTCCGGCGGCGCGCCGCCGTCCCGGGTCCCTCGCCGCCGGCCCGGCCTCGACCGTCCCACCCGCCGCGATGCCCGCCATCGTCGCCCCTTCCGCACCCGACTGCCATCACCGTACCGAGGTGTCCTCAGACCCGCGGCGCCGGTCGTTTCCCGGCTGCGCCTGCCCTGAAACTCACCTTCGGAGGGTGAGGAATCGGCGGCGCGTCGGCAGCAGGCTGAAACCCGGTGCCGGGCGCGCCGGCGGCACAGCCAGCTCGCCCCAGGGCGGATCAGGGAGGCACCCGGATGAACCGGCTCACGAACAGGCTGGTCCTGGCAGGGTCGATCTTCGTCGCCATCTGCCTGATGGCGGGTTGCGGCAGCGCCATCAACCACGTCAAGGCCGCAGTGTCCAGCGTGGCGTCCGCCCACGGCGTGACCGGCTCGCCCGCGGACTCGCCGACCACCCCGGACTCGCCGACCGCCCCCGCCTCGCCGACCACCCCGGTCTCCCCCACGACGCCTCCCCCCACGACGGTGACGGCGCCGCCGACCACGTCGACCGTGACCGCGCCGGCCTCGCCCAGCCCGTCGTCGGCCACGTCCAAGAAATCCTCGAAGTCCGGGACGTCGGCCACCTCGCTGCTGTGGCTGTGGATCGCGCTGGGCGCCCTCGTTGTCATCGGCCTGACCGTGCTGATCGCCCGCCGTTCCGGGCGCCGCTCGGCGATGGCCGGAAGCTGGCGGTCCAAGGCGGCCGATGCTCGCGCGAGAGGCTCGGCGCTGTATGACGCGATGAGCATGGCCGAGGTCCGCGGGCCGTCGGACCCCAGAGAAGACAGCGCCCGCTGGCCCGACATCCAGCGCCGCGCGGACGACCTGGACCAGCTGCTGTACGAGCTGCGGGAGAGCGCGCCGGGAGAGATGGAGCGGGCAGACGTGGAGGACGTGCTCGCCTCCTTGCACGCCGTACGCTCGGCGATGGGCGCCGAGCGTACTCCGGGGGGCAACACCGCGCAGCAGGGCGCGCAGGTGCAGGACCTGCTGCGCTCCTTCGGAGCCTCGCTCCGCGCCCTGCGCCCGCCGAACGACTACGGACCTTAACCCCCGCCGTGCCGCTACCCCGGAAGGCGATGTCCGCCCTCGGTTCGGTGCCCGGGTTCCAGGTGATCGCCACCTACCAGCGCCAGTGGCTCGCCAGGGACGTTGTCGCCGGGGTGGTGCTCACCACGCTGCTGGTCCCGCAGGGCATGGCCTACGCGGAACTGGCGGGCCTGCCGCCGATCACCGGGTTGTACACGTCCATCTTGTGCCTGCTCGGCTACGCCGTCTTCGGCCCGTCGCGGATCCTGGTCCTGGGCCCGGACTCCTCGCTCGGGCCGATGATCGCCGCGACGATCCTGCCGCTGGTGGCGGCCAAGGGCGACGAGGCGCGGGCGATCGAGCTGGCCTCCATGCTCGCCATCATCACCGGGGCGATCATGGTCCTGGCGGCCGTGGCGAAGCTCGGCTTCATCGCCGACCTGATCTCCAAGCCGACGATGATCGGCTACATGAACGGCCTGGCCCTGACCATCCTGGTCGGGCAGCTGCCCAAGCTCTTCGGGTTCAAGATCAGCGCCGAGGGCCTGATCGCCGAGATCACCGGCTTCGTCGAGGGCCTGGCCAAGGGGGAGACGGTGGCCGCGGCGGCCGCGGTCGGCATCGCCGGGATCGCGCTGATCCTGGTACTGCAGCGCTGGCTGCCGAAGATACCGGCGGTGCTGATCATGGTCGTGCTTGCGATCGCCGCGACCACGGTGTTCAGCCTGGCCGACCACGGTGTCAGCCTCGTGGGGGTACTGCCCCGGGGGTTCCCGCCGCTGACGGTCCCGCACATCCGGGCGGCCGACTTCTGGCCACTGCTCGGCGGGGCGCTGGGTATCGCCGTGGTCTCGCTGGCCGACACGATCTCCACCGCGTCGGCGTTCGCCGCCCGCACCGGGCAGGAGATCCGCGGCAACCAGGAGATGGTCGGCATCGGGGCCGCGAACCTGGCCGCCGGCCTGTTCCAGGGCTTCCCGGTCAGCACCAGCGGGTCGCGGACCGCGGTGGCCGAGCGGTCGGGGGCCAAGACCCAGCTGACCGGGGTCGTCGGGGCAATCCTGATCATCGTCATGATCGTCCTGGTGCCGGGCCTGTTCCGTAACCTGCCGCAGCCCGCGCTGGCCGCCGTGGTGATCACTGCGTCGCTCTCGCTCGCCGATATCCCGGGCACGGTGCGGCTGTGGCGGCAGCGCAAGACCGAGTTCGCCCTCTCGATCACGGCCTTCCTCGGCGTCGCCCTGCTCGGCGTGCTGCCCGGGATCGCGATCGCCGTCGCGCTGTCGATCCTCAATGTCTTCCGCCGGGCGTGGCGGCCCTACGACACCGTGCTCGGCCAGGTGGAGGGGGTCGAGGGATATCACGACATCCGTTCCTATCCCGGCGCCAGACAGCTGGCCGGCCTGGTGATCTACCGGTTCGACGGCCCGCTGATCTTCGCCAACGCCAAGACGTTCCGCGACGAGGTCAGGCGCCTGGCCCAGTCCGATCCGCCGCCTCGCTGGATACTCATCGCGGCCGAGCCGGTGACCGACGTGGACACCACCGCATCGGACGTGCTCTCCGAACTCGACGAGACGCTGAACGCCCGGCACATCTCGCTGGTATTCGCCGAGCTCAAGGACCCGGTGCGGCGCAAGATCGAACGCTACGGGCTCACTCGCACGATCGACCCGCAGCACTTCTTCCCCACGGTCGAGGCCGCCATCGCCGCCTTCCGCCGGGAAACCGGCGCCCAGTGGAGCGCGGACGCCGGGCAGCCCCGGGACATTCCTGCGCCGCCCCTCGGATAGGCCGAGCGGCCGGCCACCCGGCCGGCTGATCGCCGAGGCGGCCACCGCCGATGCCGAGCCTTCCCCGGTCACGCTCCGGTGGCATGCTGCAGGCCATGAACGGGCGTGCGGGCAGCCCGGTCCTGGTCGGCCGCGGCGAGTACCTGGCCGTACTGGACGCCGCGCTGGCCCGCGCCCGCGCCGGAACGCCGTCCACCGTGCTCGTCGGCGGCGAGGCGGGAATCGGAAAGACCCGCCTGACCACCGAGTTCGCCACGCGCGCCGCCGATGCCGGGACCCGGGTGCTGGCCGGCGCCTGCCTCGACATAGGTACCGAAGGGCTGCCGTTCTCGCCCTTCAGCGCGATGCTGCGCGAACTCGTGCGGGACATGGGTGCCGACGGCGTGGCCGGCCTGCTGCCCGGCCAGGCCACCCGCGAGGTGGCCCGGCTGCTGCCGGAGTTCGGCGTGATGGAGGAAGATACCGGCGCCAGCGTGACCAGGGCCCGGCTGTTCGAGCAGATTCTCGCGCTGCTGGAGCACCTGGCCGACGAGCGGCCGGTCATGCTGGTCATCGAGGACGCGCACTGGGCTGACCGTTCGACCCGCGACCTGCTGGCGTTCCTGGTCGGCAGCCAGCAAGTGCTGGACCGGGTGCTGATCGTCGTCACCTTCCGGTCCGATGACCTGCACCGCACCCATCCGGTACGCCCGCTGCTGGCCGAGCTTGGCCGACTCAGCTGGGTAGAGCGGATGGAGCTGCCGCGGCTGGCCCGGCTGCAGGCCGACGAGCTCGCGGCGCGGATCCTCGGGTACGAACTGGCGCCGTCAGTGGCCGACGAGGTCTACCGGCGCGCTGAGGGCAACCCGCTGTTCATGGAGGAGCTGCTGAGCCGTGACGGCGAGCCGAACGCGCAACTGCCCGAGTCGCTGCGCGATCTGCTGCTGGCCGCGGTGCACCGGCTCCCCGAGGAAACCCAGGTCGTCTTGCGGGCGGCGAGTGCGGCCGGGCCCGAGATGAAGCACCCCCTGCTGGCCGCGGTGACCGGCCTGGAAGACGACGCTCTGGCCCGCGCGCTGCGGCCGGCGGTGGCCGCCAACGTGCTGGTCGTCCGAGGCGACGGATACGCGTTCCGGCACGCTCTCATCCGCGAGGCGGTCTATGACGACCTGCTGCCCGGCGAGCGCACCCGCCGGCACACGCGATTCGCCGAGGCCCTGCGGGCGGATCCCGGGCTGGTCGCACCGGGCCGGGCGATGATCGAAGAGGCCCACGACTGGTACAACGCACACGACAACACCTGGGCGTTGATCAGCGCCTGGCACGCCGCCGCCGATGCCCGGCACGCGCTCGCCTCGGCCGAGCAGCTCACGTTGCTCGCCCGGGTTCTCGAGCTGTGGGACACGGTGCCGGATACCGAGCAGCGCATCGGCACCAGCCACCTGGCCGTGCTGGAGCAGGCGGCCGAGGCCGCGCAGACCGCGGCAGAGAACGAGCTCGGTATCTCTTACGCCACGGCCGCGCTGAAGGAGGTGGATGCGCGTTCTGAGCCGTTGCGTGCGGCCGTGCTGCTGGAGACGCGCGGCCACCTGAAGTGCCACATGGGCCAGGACGACGGCGGAGCCGACCTGAAGGCGGCGCTAGAGCTGGCCCCGCCCGGGCGGGATGATGCGGTGCGGGCGCGGGTGCTGCTGACCCTGGGCGGGCATGTGCCCGACCCGTCCGGCCTGCAGGCGCGCGCGGCCGGCGAGGAGGCCCTCGCCCTGGCGCAGGAAATCGGGGACCCCACGACGCTGGCTAACGCGCTGTGCCACCTGGCCCTGAACAGGTCGGGACACGACCCCGCCGACAACGCCACGGGCCCTGGAGCTGCTGGCCCGGGCGCGGGCAGCGGCCGCGCAGGCCGGGGGGTACCAGCCGCGGCTGGAGGTCGCGGTCAGCGAGTCCCACATCCTGGAGGGAATGGGCAGGCACGAGGACGCGGCCCGAGTCGCGCAGGCTGGCATCGCCGGAGCGCGGGACCAGGGCCTGCCCCGGGCGACCGGGGCGCTGCTGGCGGTCAACATGGCCGAGCCGCTGGTGTCGCTGGGCCGCTGGGACGAGGCGACCGAGGTGATCGAGCATGCGCTGGCCCTCGCACCCCCGCCCGCCACCCGCGGCGGGCTGCGGGTGCTGGCTGGCCTGATCACCCTGCGGCGCGGGGACTTCGCTGCCGCGGCGGAGCTGGCCGTCGCCGCCCGGGCCTCGATCAGCCGCGAACGGCACACCGGGAGGACGGCCCTGCAGTTCTGGCTGCCGCTCGTGCAGTTCGAGACCGAGTTGCGGCTCGCCCAGGGCATCATCGCCGACGCGGTGGCGGGGGCCGGGGACGCGGCCGACACCTTTGAGCTCGCGAGCTATCCGAGGTACTCCTGGCCGGTGCTCGTCGCCGCCGCCCGGGCCTGCGCCGTGGCTGCCCGGCCAGCCGGTGCGGCCCCGAGCGGTACGCAGGCCGCGCAGGCGGGCGAACTGCTCGGGTGGCTTCGCACGCTGGCGGCGGAAATGCCCGCCTCCGGCCCGGTCGAGCGGGCCAGCCATCTCACGTTCACGGCCGAGGCGGCCAGTGACCTGGGCACGGCACCGGCCGGGCCGGCCGCCGGCCGGGCCGCCCTGGCCCGCTGGGACGCGGCCGTCACCGCCTGGGATGGCCTCAGGCAGCCCTATCCCCTGGCCGTCGCCCTGCTGCGATCGGCCGAGGCCGCGCTGACGGCCGGGGACCGCGGGGAGGCGACCCGGCGGCTACGGCGCGCGGCTGAGCTGGCCGATTCGGCCGGCGCGCGCCCGCTCAGCGAGGAAATAGGCTTGCTGGCGCGCAATGGCCGGATCGCCCTCACCGGCAGGGCCGCCGACGACAGCCGGGGGGAGTCCGGCAACCGCGGCTATCGCGGCCTCACCGCCAGGGAATTCGAGGTGCTGCGCTACGTCGCCGCCGGGCGGTCGAATCCGGAGATCGCCGCCAAGCTGTTCATTTCCGCCAAGACCGCCAGCGTGCACGTGTCGAACATCCTGACCAAGCTCAGCGTGAGCAGCCGCGGCGAGGCCGCCGCGGCCGCGCACCGGCTGCGCCTGTTCGATCCGGGCGCCGACGGCACCGGGCGCTAGCGGCGGGTAACTGCCGCCGTCTCCGCGGTCACGCCTCTGACCACGGTTAATTTGCGTATCATTTACCTGTATTTCACTTAATCATTGCATATGCCATGCTCGCCGTGTACTGTCCAGAGCACCCCCGGCACAAGTCACGGTTCCTCGTGAAAGGGGGGCAGGGGTGAGAAGGTTCTTAGCAACACCACTCGTTGTCGCGCTCGTTGGTTTCCTCGGGGTCGCGGGAAGCGATGTCACGGCGAGCGCCCAGGCGGGCATCCGGCACACGCCCGCACACCACCCGGCGGTATCGGTCTTCGCGACCGGGCTGAACAACCCGCGCGGGCTGACGTTCGGCCCAGACGGAGCCCTGTACGTCGCCGAGGGCGGCCTGGGCGGCACCCACTCGACGGTCGGCAAGTGCCCGCAGGCGCACGGCGCGGCCGCGCCCTACACCGGAAGCACGCATAGCCGGGCGCTCGGCGGGCGCATCTCGCGGATCAGCCGGGCCGGCGTGGTCTCGACGGTCGTGGACGCGCTGCCGTCCAGCCAGACCAGCAAGGCCATCGGGAGCCTGGTCAGCGGCGTCTCAAGCGTGGCCTTCATCGGCCGGCAGATGTATGCGCTGCTGGCTGGGGCCGGCTGCTCTCATGGCGTGCCCGGCGTCCCGAACGGCGTCATCAAAGTCGGCCGACACGGCGCGTGGAAGCTGATCGCGAACCTCAGCGCCTTCCAGAAGAAGCATCCGGTCGCCCACCCCGACCCGGCGGACTTCGAGCCGGACGGCACCTGGTACAGCATGATCGCCGTTGGCCAGGCCCTGTACCCCATGGACTCCAACCACGGCGAACTAGACCGGGTCACCCGGCACGGCGCGATCAGCCGCGTGATCGACATCTCGGCGAGCCAGGGACACATCGTGCCCACCGCGCTCACCCGCCACCGCGGCTCCACCTATATCGCCAACCTGGGCGTGTTCGACTCCGGGGGCCCGGCGGGCGACGAGCACGTGTACCGGCTCACCCGCAACCGGACGCTCAGGGTCCGCGCGAGCGGCCTGGAGAAGGTCCTCGGGCTCGCCTTCCGCCGCGGCCGCCTGTACGCGCTGGAGATGAGCACGGCCGCAGCCGGCCCGACCCCGGGAACCGGGCGGATCGTGCGGGTCACGGCCCACGGCCCGGTGCCGGTGGTCTCCCGCCTGACCTTCCCGACCGGCATGACGGTGGGGCCAGATGGGGCGTTCTACGTCTCGACCAGGGGCTTCGGCTTCGGCCCCGGGGGTGGCCGGATCCTTCGCGTCCAGCCGTGAGATCGCGATACCCCGGGCCGACGGCAGCCGTCGGCCCGGGGTGCCGACTTGCCCGCCGAAGCCCTGAGGGTGCGGACCGGGCGGCCCGCTGCGCCGGGCCAGCCCGTCGGCGAGCACCCGGACGTGCCCGGGCCCGACGCCACAGCCCCCGCCGCGCCCGCACCGTTAGGTAAAGATCTGACCTGGCCCCGGATGACCCTCGATCTTCCGCGGACCGCCCGTTACGATGCGAGCCATGCGAACCCCGGGACGCCTGTGGTGGCCAGTCACGACCGCCGTTGCGATCGCTTTAAGCCTCGCCGCCCCGCCGGCGCTGGCTACGCCCGGCACCGGCGGGTACTCTCCGCCGCCCACCTACCGGGCCGATGACTTCGCCGCGGGCCAGGCCATGGACATCCTGCCCGCCGGGGAGAACGGGCTGGTCAACGAGGCTCAGTTCAAGCGGTTCGAGAAGACCGGCCAGCGGCCGCCGTTCAGCCAGGACCAGCTCGCACCCTACGAGAACCTGGAGTTCGGCTACCGGTCCCTGACCGACTCCGCGCTCAGCCAGTACTACCTCGACGAGTCGTTCGGCGTGCGGCCGGGCCAGATCATCGCTACCGAGCACCCCTCGCCGGGGGAGCCGGTCGTGATCTACCGGGACCGCCACGACATCCCGCACATCTACGGGGCCACAAACGCGGCGCTGGCGTTCGGCGCCGGGTACGCCCAGGCCCAGGACCGGCTGTTCCTCATGGACGTCCTGCGGCACTACGGGTCGGGGACGCTGACCTCGTTCCTCGGGACTTCGTGCGCCGACGAGCAGATGGATCACAACCAGCTGCTGCTGGCGCCCTATACGACCGCGCAAGCAAACGCCCAGATCAACAGCCTGCCCAGGGAGTACGGGGCGCAGGGCAGGCTCGCGCTGGCCATGATCCACAGCTACGTGCAGGGGATCAACGCGTACATCGCCAAGGCCCAGACCAATCCCAAGCTCAAGCCCGTCGAGTACGCGCTGCTCGGCGCGCCCAAGCCATGGACCCCGGCGGACGTGGTCGCGGTGGCCGCCCTCATCGGCGGCATCTTCGGTGACGGAGGTGGCGGGGAGGTCCGCAACGCGGCGCTGCTGAAGTACCTGCAGGGCCAGCTCGGCCGGTCGCCGGGAGGGACCGCCTTCACCGAGTTCAAGGAGCAGAACGACCCGGCCGCCCCCACGACCGTGGTGGACAAGTCGTTCCCTTACGAGATCCCCCGGCACGTCAACCCGGCGACCGTCGCCATTCCCGACCACCCCGGCGCCCCGCTCAAGGGTGCCCCCGCCGACACCACGCACGGCTGCTCGACCGCGACCGGTGCCAGCAGGCTGGGCCTGTCGGACATCGAGGCCCTGCTGCGGTTCCCGTCCCAGATGAGCAACGCGCTGGTCGTCGGGGCCGGTCACTCGGCCGACGGGCATCCGATCGCGGTCTTCGGCCCCCAGGTGTCCTACTTCGCCCCCGGCATCCTCATGCAGGAGGACCTGCACTCCCCCAGCTACGACGCCGAGGGGGCGTCCTTCCCCGGTACGGGCTTCATCGAACTGGGCCGCGGCGTCGACTACGCGTGGTCGGCCACCTCGGCGGGAAGCGACCTGACCGACCAGCGCCTGGAGCTGATCTGCAACCCGAACGGCGGCCCGGTATCGCCGACGGGGACCTTCTACATGTTCCGCGGCAAGTGCCTCCCCATGGTCAACGAGCAGTTCGCGGACGGTAGCGGGCCCGTACACAAGATCCACCTGACCCTGCACGGCGTGGTCCAGGGGTGGACCACGGCCCTGCACGGCAGGCCCGTAGCGGTGGTCGATCAGCGCTCCACCTACAACCACGACGTGGACTCGGTGATCGGCTTCCTGCACTGGGGGCAGCCGGCGCTCACCCATAGCGCCAAGTCGTGGATGACCGGGGCCAGCGAGGTCGACTACACGTTCAACTGGTTCTACGTCGATAACCGCGACATCGCCTACTACGTCAGCGGGCGCGACCCGGTGCGCCCCTCTGACGTCGACCCCAACCTGCCGACGTGGGGCACCGGCGGATCGGAATGGCGGGGATTCCTTCCGGCCGCGAAGCACGTGCACGAGATCGACCCGCCGCAGGGATTCTTCGACAGCTGGAACAATAAGCCGGCGCCCGGCTTCTCCGCCTCCGACGGCGAGTACGGCTACGGGCCCGTGTACCGGGTGCAGCTGCTCACCGACCAGATCCGGCACCAGTTCGCGCTGCACCACGGGAAGATAACCCGGGCGAATCTGGTCCGGGCGATGGAGACCGCGGCCACCCAGGACCTGGACGGCGTCACGATCGGCCCGGCGCTGCTCGACGCGATCCGCGGGCGGCACGAGCCGGCCGGCGTGCGCCAGATGCTGGCCGCGCTGAGGGTCTGGTACTCCACCGGCGCCCACCGGATCCTCTCGGCGCCGGGCGACGCGCAGTACGAGCAGGCGGCCGCCGTAGCCATCAGCGATCAGCTCACGCCGGCCGTCATCCGGGCCATCTTCGACCCGGTGTTCGCCGCGGGCGGTGTGACTTCAGGCGGGTACAAGGTCTTCCCGATGGGCTTCGTCAACGAGCCGTTCAACGGCGGCGCGCGCCTGGGCAGCGCCTACGACGGAGGCTGGGAGGGCTACACCATCAAAGCCCTGGACCAGATGACGGGCAAGCCGGTCGCCCAGCCGTTCGGCCCGGAGGTGACCTCCAGGCTCTGCGGCCAGGGCGGCCTGCGGCACTGCGGCCCGGCCCTGGACGCCGCGCTGAAAGCCACGTACCAGGCCATGGTCAAGGCCAATAACGGATCTGTCGACGTGCCGTTGTGGACCGCGGACGCCAATACCGCGGCGGCCGGGCTGACCATGCCGCAATACGACGCGATCGGCTTCCAGACCCTGGGAATTGTCGGCCAGCCAGACATTCCGTGGCAGAACCGGCCGACCTTCCAGCAGGTGGTGTCATTCCCCGCTCACCGCCCCCGCTGAACGACACGGAAGTCGCTCGCCCGCTCGCTATGGACGGACTCCACCTCGGGTGCCATCCTGGCACAGTGCCCACACGGGGCACACGGTCTGGCGGCTTAGCGGACGCCAGACCACCGCGGCTTCATCCACACAAGGAGGTGGGCATGAGACCGCTCAGGTCATTAATCACGGTGGCTGCAGCGGGAGCACTGGCCGTCACGCCCCTCGCGTACGGCGGCGTCGTGTCACAAGCGGGCGCGAGCACGCACGTGACCGTGAGCCGGCACGTGCATATCAACTGCGCGAACGCGAGCGCCATGTGCGCCGAGGTGGCGAACTCGGACGACGTGTTCGGCCACTACGTCGGGCACGACGAGCCTTCTACCCTCTTCTATTCGAGCAAGCCCGGCTCGGGCAACCACATGAGCTACAACGTGGTGCTGCCCAAGGACCCGTCGGCGAGCAGCCCGAACAAGGTGAACAAGTCCTACGCCTTCGAGCTCAGCGGGGCTGACTGGTTCGGCATGGCCATGTGCGACACGCAGTCGTACCCGGAGCAGGTGAAGACCTGCCCGCGGGACAGCAACAAGAACATCCTCGACCCCACGGTCTCCCCCAAGCACGTGGGCGAGGCCTTCATGGAAATGCAGTTCTACCCGCCCGGCTGGATCCCCTGGCCGACCTGGCAGGTGGCCGTGGGCGCCAGCTCGTGTGACCCGACCCACTGGTGTGCCGCGCTCAACATCGACAGCCTGTCGCTCAACCCGGTGACCGGCAAGGCGAACAACACGACCTGCTTGAACAAGGTGGGCGAGGAGTACGTCAACTTCGCGTTCATCACCAAGAACGGCAAGTCGACGGGCCCGGCCAACCCGGTGGACGCCACTACCACCGGCACCTTCACTCCCAGCCCCACCAGGGACCTGTTCATGAATTCGGGCGATCACCTGAAGACGTCGTTCACCGATACCCCGAACGGCCTGAAGGTCACGATCAATGACCTCACCACGGGCCAGACCGGGTTCATGACGGCCAGCAAGGCCAACGGGTTCGCACAGGTGAAGTACGACCCCAACGGGACGTCCTGCACCGCCATTCCGTATAACTTCCACCCGATGTACAGCACGTCGTCTCCGCAGACCCGCGTGACCTGGGCTGCGCATTCGTACAACATCGCCTTCGACAGCGAGATCGGGCACTTCCAGTTCTGCACCGGCCCGAAGGGGATCCCGGCCACTCAGTTCGGCCTGCTGCCCAACGGCAACCCAACGAGCTGCCCGAAGGGCAACTTCGAGGGGCGGGGTGTCAACAAGCAGCCAGCGGACGGCGACGACATCTTCTGCTTCCCGGCCAGGGAGGCGCTGGTGTTCAAGGTCACCGGCTGCACCTTCACCAACAGCGGATTCGATGGTGCCTCGTACCAGCGGTTGTGGCCCAACGGCAACAACAAGGTCCACCCAACGCCGTTCCGGTTCACCAGCCCCACGACAGGTAAGTTCTACACGACACAGTATTCGAGGATGGGATTCGAGGCGGACCTGCCGGATATCGAACAACCCATCTGCAACCGGAGCACCGGGGCGGGCTGCACGCTGATCCCGCAAACCGACCAGGGTCTGCCGGCCGTGTTCTATCCCTTCTATTCCACCACCAATATCAAGTCGGCTCTTGGCTGCTACTGGCAGTTCGGCAATGACATTCCCGGACAGATCAGCGACTTCGGGCAGAACGCCCAGTACGGCTCGCTGCTCCAGCTGTCCTACACCCAGCCGGGCGGTCAGACTCAGGAGCGCTTCAACGATTTCCGCAACATCATCGATAACCCGTGCCCGCAGGGATAACCCTGCGCTGAGGGTTTAGGGGCCGGTGAATCCGGCACCCGAGAGGGGGACCGCCCCATTGCGGGGCGGTCCCCTTTCGTTAACGCGAAGCATTGGGGTTGCCAGAGCGATACCAACGCTTCGGGTTAACGGATCAGCGGTCGCGCGCGGTGGCCGGCGAGCCCAGCGTCAGCACCTCCGGTAGCGGACGCTAGTCCTGCTGGCCGGACTCGGTCCAGCGCTGGAAGACGGCGACCCGGTCCTCGGGCCAGGCACCATCGCAGGGCATCGAGCCTTCGTGGAGCCGTTCCAGGATCCCGGCCGCCTGGGCGCGCACGTCATCGACCGACCACAGGTCGAAGGCGAACGACATGGACTGCCGGTCCCGCTCGCGGAACAGCGGGCGGATGTGAGCGTCGAAGCTCACCGCCTCACCAGGCCCGGGCAGCGGCACCGCCGCGGGCTGGCTGTCCTGGCTGTCGTCGGCGCTGGCCGCCGCGACGTCGGGCGGCCCGGCGGCGGTCCAATCCCAGTGCGGGACCGGGCGGGTCGCGGGCCGCCGCCGGCCGGCGGCGGCCTGCTCCGGCCGGCTGTCCTCCGATCGCGCCTGGGCTTGGCGGGAATCCCACTCCAGAAAGGAGGCGAGCGCGGCGCGGAAGGGCGGGTCTGCGGGCAGGCCGGCCTCGGTGGCGGCCTTGCCGGCCAGGGCGACCCACAGGGCCCGCTGCTCCTCGGTCAGCCGAGGGGTGAACGCCCGGCCGCCGTCGCCCTCCGGGCCGTCGCCGTCCGGGCCGTCGCCGTC
>Ga0207663_10000890_pt1 | contig 13608 bp, 11 predicted proteins | sample LARL53metaG_FD_184346 | JGI IMG/M metagenome (GOLD analysis project Ga0207663, IMG submission 184346) | Corn, switchgrass and miscanthus rhizosphere microbial communities from Kellogg Biological Station, Michigan, USA - LAR L5-3 metaG... | ecosystem: Host-associated > Plants > Roots >...
CCTGGCGGACGAGGGCTTCCAGGAGCTGGCCGCCTCCCTCAAGAGCAGGCACTACACCGGCGATGTGGAGGCCCGCCTCGCCAAGATGGCGGACATCTACCTGGACCATGCACTCGAGAACCCGAAGCTCTTCGAGCTGATGTTCCTCACCCCGCGCGAGGGCGCGCGCCAGTACCCCAAGGACTTCAAGGCCCGCCGCTCACCCACGGCGACGCTCATGGCGGACGTGCTCGCCGAAGGCATGGCCGGTGGCGACTTCAGGAAAGACGACCCCTGGGAGATCACCTTCGAGATGGGCGCCCTCTCCCACGGCCTCATCCTGCTCTATCTTGGCGGACGCATGGCCACGACGCCCGCCGGTTTCCGCGCCCTCTACCGGCGCTCGTTCAGGAGATACATCCATGGCATACGCACTTGATGTGAAGCGTCTGGGACTCGGCATCGCCGCCACGCTCATCACGGCGGCGCTGATGTGGTTCGGCACGGGGATGCACCCCTTCTGGCCGCTCATGTGGTTCGCGCCGCTGCCGGTGCTGCTGTTCGCCGCAGACGCGAGCTGGTGGGGCGCCTTGCTGGTGGGCGGTCTCGCCTGCGCCCTCGGCAACCTGAACCTGTGGGGTTACTTCCACGCGACCCTGGGCGCGCCGCTCTCCATCATGCTGCGCATCTACATCACTCTTGGGCTGATGTTCGCCCTGGCGTTGCTCTTGTATCAGGCACTGCTGCGACGCAATGCATACTGGTCCGCGCTCCTGGCCTTCCCGGCATCCTGGACTTCTTTCGAATACCTGCTGAACCTCGCCTCGCCCCACGGCACCGCCGGCAGCCTCGCTTATTCACAGCTCAGCTTCCTGCCCTTCCTGCAGTTGGCCTCTCTCACGGGTCCCTGGGGCATGAGCTTCCTGGTGTTGCTGCTCTCCACCGCCTTGGGCCTGGGTATCCATCTGTACCGCAGCGACCGCAACCAGGCCCTGAACATCTTCGGCGTATCCGCCGGCGTCATCGCGGTAGTGCTGGTGTTCGGCAGCGTGCGCCTGATGCTGCCGGCGCCTGGGGATACGGTGAAGGTGGGGCTGGTGGCCTCCGACGGGCCGAACGAGGATGTGGCGGAAGAAGGTGCGCCCACCGCCAGGCTGTTCCAGGCCTATGCCGAGCCGGTGGCGGCGTTGGCGGCCCAGGGCGCTGACGTGGTGGTGCTGCCGGAGAAGCTCGGCGTGGCGGTGGAACCGGACACCAGGGCCGTGGATGCGGAGATGCAGTCCCTGGCCGAGCAGACCCATGTGCGGGTGGTGGCAGGCCTGATCCGGGTGGTGCCGCCCTCCGCCGCCAACATAGTGAAGATCAAATACAACGAGGCCCGGGTGTACACCCCCGGCGCGCCGGTGTTGAGCTATGACAAGCAGCACATGCTGCCGCCCTATGAATCCAACCTCACCCCCGGCACCAGCCTGACGCTCATGGCCGCGGCCGGGGGCGCGGGCACCTGGGGCGTGGAGATCTGCAAGGACATGGATTTCACCCAGCCCTCGCGCCAGTACGGCGAAGCCGGTGCGGGCCTGATGCTGGTGCCTGCCTGGGACTTCGTGGACGATTACATCGAGCACGGGCATATCGCGATCATGCGCGGCGTGGAATCCGGCTTCGGCGTGGTGCGCGCCGCCAAGGGCGGTTCGCTGTTCGTGAGCGACAACCGCGGCAGGATTCTCGGGGAAGTGAAGAGCGACGCCGCGGCCTTCTCCACGTTGCTCGTCACTGTGCCCCAGACCCATGACAAGACCTTGTTCCTGTTGCTGGGTGACTGGTTCGCCTGGGTGGCATTGGCGCTGTTGCTGCTGTGCCTGATGCAGCTTGTGAGGCTGTGGAAGAAACGACACGGCGCGTAGATCCGAAGCCGTTCTTGAATGGACAAGGCCGCCCATGGGCGGCCTTGTTCCGGGATGGTCCGGGTCTCTTTCAGATCGCCAGATCGAGTTCCCTGCACAACAGCCGGCCGCAATCCTCCGCTGGAAGCGGCGGGCTGAACAGATAACCCTGCACATAGCGGCAGCCTTCGGCCTTGAGGAAGGCCATCTGCTCCGCCGTCTCCACGCCCTCCGCCACCGCCTTGATGCGCAGCTTGCCGGCGAGCGCCAGCAGGCAGTGGATGATGGCCCGATCGAAGGTGTTGTCCACGATGCCCATAACGAAGTCCCGGTCGATCTTGATCACATCCACGGGCAGCCGCTTCAGGTAGGTCATGGACGAATGTTCCTTGCCGAAGTCGTCCAGGGCGATGCGCACGCCCATGAGCTTCAGGTCGTCGAGCATCTGCAGGTTCGTGTCTATGTCCTGCATCAGCACGCTCTCGGTGATCTCGAGCTTGAGCGTCGAAGGCCGCAGCCCGGAGGCGATCAGGGCTTCTTTCACCATCCCCACCAGTCCATCCTGCTGGAACTGGCGCACCGAGAGGTTGACCGAGAGTTGCAGGTGCGGGTTCTTGGATCTCACCTGCCATGCCTTCACCTGCTTGCAGGCCTCGCGCAGGACCCAGCGGCCGATGGGCACGATGAGCCCCATCTCCTCGGCCAGGGGGATGAACTCGGCGGGCGGCACGGTGCCCAGTTGCGGATGCTGCCAGCGCACCAGGGCTTCGACCCCGTAGATGCCGCCTTTCAGGACGTCGAACTGGGGCTGGTAATGCAGCACGAATTCATTGTTCTCCAGTGCCGAGCGCAGCGCGTTCTCCCGCGACAAGCGGCGCAGCGCCTGTGTCTGCATGTCCCGCGTGAAGAACTGGAAACCGTTGCGGCCCAGTTCCTTGGCCCGGTACATGGCCATGTCGGCGTTCTTGAGCAACGTGCCCTGATCCTCGCCGTCATGCGGATACATGCTGATGCCTATGCTGCAACCCGTATGCAGGTTGGCGCCGCCGGCATTGATGACAGCGGACAATTCGCTCCTAATCCGCTCACAGGTGAAAGTCACGGCCGCTGCGTTGCTGCAGCTTTCCATGAGCACGATGAACTCGTCACCGCCCAGGCGCGCGACCGTGTCGCCGACGCGCACGCACTTCACCAGGCGTCTCCCGACCTCCTGCAGCACCTGGTCGCCCACGTGATGTCCGAGAGAGTCGTTGATGGTCTTAAAGCGGTCCACGTCTATGAACAGGAGCGCCATCTGTTCGCGGCGCCGGCTGGCCTGGGAGATGGCCTGGTTGAGCCTGTCGATGAACGCGGTGCGGTTCGGCAGGCGCGTCAGCTGGTCCACGGTCGCGAGCTTGCGCATCTCGGCTTCCGCCGCGTTGCGCTCGCCGGAATGCAATGCCACGGTCATGGAATCCGCCACGGCGCCGGCGAAGTCCACGCCACCGTCGATCCGGGTGTTCCCGCCGCGGGTCCACTCGTGCAGGATCAGGCCGCCCAGCCCGTTGCCGTTGCGGAACGGCACCATGAGGGCCGCAGCGGTCTTGCGGGACTGGAAATATTTGCGCCAGGTGGGGGTCACCCTCAGGTCGCGCGACACATCGCGCATGATGACGGCACGGCTATGCTCCAGTTCGGAGAACAGCAGGCTGGAGGACTCGCTCTCGATATCCTGGAATACCTTGGTGACGTGCTGGCCTTTCTTGTAGACATGCACGCAACGCAATACGCTCCCGTTCATGCTCCTGAACCAGATGCTCAGACGGCTGCAGCCTGTCGCCGCAGCGGAGCGCTCGCTGATGAGCTGGCAGGCCCCGCGCAGATCGCCGCCGGTGATGCGCGGGTCCAGCGCCACTTCCAGCAGCTGGGCCTCGGTATGGCTCTTGTTCGTTTCCACCGCCCGCATGCGCGTCTGGACCCGGGTGCGGGTGGTGACCTCTTCCGCCAGCTGGCCGCGAGCTTCGCGATACGCCAGGCGGTAACGCAGGTTCGCCAGGATCTCCCGCCCGCCCTCGTCCACCAGCAGCCACAGGACGGACAGCGTCGCGATGCAGACCAGCGTGATGATCATGCCGCCGACGTTGAACGCGGCGACGAGCTTGACCAGAAGCGGGCCAAGCAGGGCGGTCAGGTAGGCCACATAGACGTGACGATGGGTGGCGAGCACCATGGCGGGCATCGCAGCCACGGTCAGGAGGATGGCCATCAACGCCACCTGGTGCACCATTGAAATCGGATGATAGAAGAGCCAGCCTCCCAGGCCCCAGATGGCGCCCAAGGTCAGGGTGATCGCCAGGAATATCTCCTGCCAGGTATTGCGCCCGGCTTCCGTGAGCACGAACCAGCCATAGGTCCAGCTCATGATGAGGCGCAGCAGAGAGATGCCGATGGCCGCCGTGAGCCACGCGATCATGAGGTGGGGCGGCCTCTCCGGCCAGAACGCGATCACGGCCAGCATCGCAGCGCCCATCACGGCGAAGTCTATCCAGCGTCCGAAGTGCCGCATGGTGGCGATGCGCTCCGAACGGAGCAGGCGCTGCTCCATCTCGGCCGTATGCGCACGTTTTCCTTCCAAGACCGCTGACATGGACTACTCCCCGATGTGTCTAGATGCACTGCATATCCGCCCCTTCCCTGGTGCGGCAAAACTGCCTGGTTGGCAGTGTGTAGATAGAGCCCGTTAATCGCTTTGACATAAGTCAAGATGGACCAAGGTTGAGGGCAGTCAGCCGTGCACTGCATCCATAGCCCAGACAGGCCAAGGGCCTCATAAATCGTTTCGCGCACAAAAAACCCGCCGAAGCGGGTTGTTTGTCGTGCGCGGGAATACGAAAGAATCACATCTAGCGCAGATTCAGGGTCTCGCTTTCCGCAAACGCAGGCTCAGCAGGTGATTCACCATCAGCGCGCCGCCGCTGCACAGCAGGATCAGACCCCAGGCCAGGGCGCCGCCATCGTCGAGCTTGAAGGCGCCGATCAGGAACAGCGCGAGACCGAGACCGAAGAAGAAGACGCCGAGCTGGAGCAAGAACCAGCGGGCACCCAGGCCCTGGTATTGCTCCCCATCCAGGCCCGCGGCGATGGCCTGGCGCTTGGTGCGCTGGGACATAACTATCCAGATGACCCCTGCGGCGCCCATGACCAGGACAGCGACGATGGGCAGCAGCATGACGAGGAAGCCGTTGAAATCATCGGGTTTCATTTGCGCATTCCTGCATGAGTATGCGTAAAAAGCATCACTCAAAAGCGTAACGAGCGAAGGCAGGACGAGGCGCGCGAGGCGAGAAACCGGAGCGTACTTTTAGCGTACGTGAGGATTTCGAGCCGATGCGCAACAAAGTCATGCCGAGCGTAGTAGCTTTTGAGCGGCGGCGTAGATCTCTTCTTCACTGAGCAGGATGAGATTCGCGGCGGATGCCAGCGGGATATAGGAATCCTTGCCGGCCACGCGCTTCTTCTTTATCCCAGGTGCGTGCTCTTCCAGTGAGGTGAAGATCTGCTCGGCGATGCCGCCGGTCTCGCGGCCTTCGTCCACCACCAGTACCTTGCCGATCTCCCTGGCGTGCTTGGCCATGAACTCGCCGTTGAGGGGTTTCAGCCAGCGTAGGTCCAGCACGCGAACCTTCTTGCCGGTCTCGGTCTCCAGCTGCTTCGCCACGCGCAGGGACATGGGCACGCCGTTACCGTAGCTGATGATGAGGAGATCCTTCGCGGACGGGTTGTACACCCGGCCTTCGCCGAGCGGGATTGCCCGGTCCGGCGCCGGATACTCGAAGAGCCACTGGTTATCCTTGGGCTCGTAGAGGTCCTTGGTCATGTAGAGGGCAATGGGTTCCATGTAGGCCACCACCCGGCCGTCCACTTTGGCGAGCGCCGCGCAGCTGCGCAGCATCATGGCCGCATCGTCGCCGCGGGACGGACAGGCGACCACGAGGCCCGGGATGTCCCGTAGCGCCGTGAAGCTGTTGTCGTTGTGGAAATGCCCGCCGAAGCCTTTCTGGTAACCCAGCGACGCCACGCGCATCACCAGCGGGTTGCGGTACTGGGCGTTGGAGAAGAACTGCAGGGACGCCGCCTCGCCACGGATCTGGTCGCAGGCGTTGTGGAAATACGCCAGGTACTGGATCTCCGGGAACGGCAGCATGCCCATGTAGGCCGCGCCCTGGGCCATGCCGAGGATGGTCTGTTCGTCCAGCAGGGTGTTGAACACCCGGTGGCCTTTGAACGTCTTATATAGACCGGAGGTGACGGTGTACACGCCGCCCTTCTGGGCCACGTCTTCGCCGAAGAGCGTCATCTCCGGGTACTTGGCCATGAGGTCGAACAGGGCGCGGTTGATCTGGATGGAGAGATGGCGCGGCGCGCTCTTCTCCGGCAAAGCATCCTCGCTGCCGAAAGCCGCGATGCGTGCCGCGGCGCTGGCGGGTCGTACCGCTTCCGCGTTCACCTTGTCCGCGTGATAAGGCGCCAAAGGCGCCATCACTTGTTCCGCCGTGGTGAGTTTCGGGCGCGTGGCGGCTTTCTTTGAAGCCGCCTGCACCCGGGCGCGGCAGGCTTCGTACTTATCCAGCAACTCCGCCGGCGTGAGCAAGCCCGTCTCCAGCGCCGTCTCCGCCGACATGAGCAGGGGATCGCGGCTCTCGGTGGATTCCAGTTCCTGGGAAGTCTTGTATTCGGTCTCGGCGTCGGTGCCCGCATGGCCCAGGATGCGCACGAGCTTCAGATGCAGGAAGGTGGGCTGGCGGGTGCGGCGGCAGTGTTCCACTGCGGCTAGCGTCTTCTCCCAGGTGTCCACCAGATCGAGCCCGTCCGCTTGCACGTAATGCATGCCGGCGCGGTTCCTGAAGTTCGCCTCCACCCAGCCTTCCGGCGTCTTCACGGAGATGCCGATGGAGTTGTCTTCGCAGACGAACAGCACCGGGCAGGGCAGCTTCTGATGGGCGGTCCATTGGGCCGCGTTGAAGGCGCCCAGGGCCGTCGAATGGTTGGAGCTGGCGTCGCCGAAGCTGCACACCACGATGCTATCTTCGGGTATCGGTGGCGTCAGCCCCAGGCGCTTCGCCTGGGCCAGCGCCACGGCGGTGCCCACGGCCTTGGGCAGGTGGCTCGCGATGGTGGAGGTCTGGGGCGGGACCCAAAGCGGCACGGAACCCCACACCTTGTGGCGGCCGCCGGAGATGGGGTCTTCGCTGGAAGCGGCCAGGGACAAGGCGGTGTCATACACCATGTCTATGTTCAGCTTGCGGGCACGCTCCTGCATGAAGGCACCGCTCCGGTAATGCAGGAAGGCGATGTCCGTGTGGCGCGTGACGCGGCCGACCACGGCGTTCACCTCATGGCCGGAGCTGCCGATGGTGTAGAAGCCCTCGTTGCGCGCGCGCATGGCGCGGGCCTCGATATCCTGGTGGCGGGAGAGCATCTGGGATTCGAAGAGCTCCAGGAAGTCGCGTCCCGTGAGGGCGTGACCGGAACGTAGCGGTGCATCCGGGCTCGGGCTCGGAGCCTCTTCGCTCCACCCCTGCACGAAGCGGATGAAGTTGGAATCCACGATCTCGGCGCGGTTGATGGCACGGGTGGCGGCCTTGGCGAGGCCGGTACTCTTTTGTTCGGTGGACATATGTTTTCGTCAGTGATCGGTTAAGCGGCTGCTTCGAGCGCAGCGCGGTGGGCCGCGGCGAACTCGAACATGCTGTTGAACTGGAAATCGGGCTTCACTTCCTCCGTGGGCGGGCGGGTGGCGCCGAAACCCTGTTGGCCATGGCGCCGGTAGATCCAGTTGGTGGCAAGGCCGAGTTTCTTGGCCGGGATGTGGTCGTGATACAGGCTCTCGGCGCAATGCAGGATGCGCGAGGGCAGATATCCCTCGTCCTCCAGGTTGGTCAGCAGGTACTGGAAGTTCTCCATGTCCGGCTTGTAGCTGCCGATGTCCTGGGCGGTGTAGATGTGGTCGAACTCCACGCCGAGTTTGGCGTTGGACAGGCTGAAGGACGCACGGTCCACATTGGAGAGGATCACCAGCTTGTAATGCTGCTTCAGGTAAGCGAGTGCCAGGGGCGAATCCGGGAACGCGGGCCAGTTGCCCACGGAACGGCCGAAGGCCTTGATGTCCTCCGGGGTCGTATACACACCCCAGCCCGCCGCCATGCGCTTCAGCACCCGACCGAGGATCTCGGGGTAGAGCAGGGTCGGGTTCTCTTCCTCTTCCTGCCACTCGAAGCGGCCGAAGGCCTCCACGAACCCCTGGTCCGTGACCTGGATGTTCTCGCGACGGCGCCAGTTGGCCAGCGCCGTGCGTATGCCCGTCTCCCAATCTATGAGGGTGCCGTAGCAGTCGAAGCTGAGGACGTCGAAGTCGGTGAGACGGGGCATGCTAAATAATCTCTATACGATCCAAGGTTTCAGGCCTGGTACAGGCACATGGTAATTCACAGTTTCTTATAAGAAGCATGGGACTCAACCCATTCCCCTCGTTTTCTATCCTTCCAAGGCTTCGCTTCAGGTTGGAAATCACATAATTCAACATGGACTATTCCGTGGTCGTCCCACTTGGCACCGACATAACGCAATTCCAAAATAATTATGTTTCCAGTAATCCCTTTGACGGTAAGCGTCTCGTCCAGCTCGATTTGAGCTGCCGTTTCCTGTCGTTGACCAGGGATAAATCCTTTCAACTTCCCGGAAATTTTCTTCCGCTCGCCAAGCCAAATAGAGCCTTCGTCATAACCCCCGCTCAACTCTACTAGGTCGCCTTCTTGAAGCATCGTACGTCCTAGAAGGCATTGGCGCCGGTCAGTTCTTTGCCGATGACGAGCTGATGCACGCTCTCGGTGCCTTCGTAGGTAATGACGGACTCGAGATTGAGCGCGTGGCGTATGGGGCAGAACTCGGTGGTGATGCCGGCGCCGCCCAACAGGTCGCGGGCGTCCCGGGCGATGTCTATGGCCATGCGGCAGTTGTTCCACTTGGCCATGGACACCTGGGAAGGCTGCATCTCACCCTTGTCCTTGAGGCGCCCGAGCTGCAGGGAGAGCAGCTGGGCGAGAGTTATCTGGCGGGACATCTGGGCGAGCCTGAGCTGCACCAGCTGGTTGTTGTTGAGCGCCCGGCCGAAGAGTTCACGGGTCTGGGTGTAGTCCAGCACTTCCTTCAAGCAGGCCTGGGCCGCGCCGATGGCGCCCCAGGTGATGCCGTAACGCGCTTGCGTGAGGCAGCCCAGCGGACCCTTCAAGCCTTCCGCCTTCGGCAGCCGGTTCGCTTCCGGGATCACCACGTTGTCGAAGTAGAGCGCGGAGGTGACCGAGGCGCGGAGCGACATCTTGTGATGCACTTCCGGCGCGTCGAAGCCCTTGGTGCCCTTCTCCACGAGGAAGCCGCGGATGCCTTCGTCGGTCTGGGCCCAGACCACCGCCACGTCGGCGATGGTGCCGTTGGTGATCCACATCTTGGCGCCGTTCAGCACCCAGTCCCCGCCCTTCTTCTTGGCGGTGGTCTTCATGTTGGAGGGGTCCGAGCCGCCGTGGGGCTCGGTCAAGCCGAAGCAGCCGATCTTCTCGCCGCGCGCCATGGGCGGAAGCCACTTCTGTTTCTGCTCCTCGGAGCCGTAGGCATATATCGGATACATCACCAGGGAGGACTGCACCGAGACGAAGCTGCGCAGGCCCGAGTCGCCCCGCTCCAGTTCCTGGCAGATGAGTCCGTAGGACACGCCGTTGAGCCCCGCGCAGTCGTAACCCTGGATGGAGCTGCCGAGCAGGCCGAGGGAGGCGATCTCCGGCACCAGCTCCTTGGGGAAGCGGCCCTTCTCGAAGCACTCGCCGATGATGGGCAGGACTTTCTCGTCCACGAAGCGGGCGGTGGTGTCCTGCACCAGCTGTTCTTCTTCAGTCAGCAGGCCGCGAACGTCGTAGATATCGAGAGGGTTCAGGGATTTCACTGGAATTCTCCGCGGGACCGCAGCCGCCGTCGTAACTCATTGCCGTTGAAGGGTTTCCCGCCTGGCTTAAGACCTTGCAGGGGGCGCATATGATACCGTAACGGCTCAGTGGAAGCAGTCGCGACGCACCTAAGTACCGGAAAACCATGAGAATCCCCGAGATATTGCTCATCGAATCCCTGCACAAGCCCGGCAGCCTGGCGAAGATCCTGCAGGTCATCGCCGAGGCCGGCGTGGTGGTGGAAGACCTGAACGCCGTGCGCCGTGACCAGGACAAGACCATCTGGGAGATCACTCTCGAGATGGACGAGGAGGCGGACCGCAGCCTCTACGACAAGATCAACGCCCTCCCCAACGCCAAACTGCTCGGCAAGTCCGACCGGGTATTCGACCGGCACAAGGGCGGCAAGATCGAGATGGTCTCCAAGGTGCCGCTCGATTCGCTGCAGCAGCTGCGCGACCTCTACACACCCGGCGTGGCGCGCGTGAGCCTCGCCATCCAGAAGGACTCGGCCAAGGCCTGGGACTACACCAACCTGGGCAATACCGTGGGCATCATCACCAACGGCACGGCGGTGCTGGGCTTAGGTGCCATCGGCGCGCTCGCGGGCCTGCCGGTGATGGAAGGCAAGGCGATGATCTACGCCAAGTTCGTCGGCATCTCCGGCATCCCCATCCTGCTCAGCGACACCGACCCCAAGAAGATCATCGAGACGGTGCTCGCCATCGAATCCTCCTTCGGAGCTATTCATCTTGAAGACATCGGCGCCCCAGAGTGTTTCGAGGTGGAAGAGCAGCTGGTGAAGCGCCTGAAGAAGCCGGTGCTGCATGACGACCAGCACGGCACCGCGGTGGTGACACTTGCCGCCCTCATCAGCGCCACCCATCGCGTGAAGCGCGATCTCAAGTCCTGCGTCATCGGCCAGATCGGCCTCGGCGCCGCTGGCATCGGCATCGTGCGCCTGCTCACGCGCTACGGCGTGAAGGCGGTGCTGGGCGCGGACAAGCGCGAAGAAGCGCTCACGCGCATCGAGAAGATGGGCGGCACGCGCGCGACACTCGAACAGGTGATGCAGCAGGCGGACATCGTCATCGCCACCACCGGCGTGAAGGGCCTCATCAAGCCCGAGATGGTGCGCAAGGGCCAGATCATCTTCGCGCTGTCCAATCCCGAGCCCGAGATCAGCGCCCGCCAGGCGCTGGAAGCCGGCGCCGGTTTCGCCACCGACGGGCGCAGCGTGAACAACGCCTTGGGGTATCCCGCCCTTTTCCGCGGCGCCCTGGATGCCCACGCAAAATGCTTCACCGATGCCATGTTCTTCGCCGCCGCCGCCAGGCTCGCCGCTCTCGCGCCGCCGGATGAACTCCTGCCCCATCCGCTGGACCTCAAGGTGCATGCGGAAGTAGCAAAGGCTGTCAAAGAAGCGGCTATGAAAAGCGGGGCTTGCGCCTGAAACAATAATTGATTGGGGAGATCGCCATGAAACGCCGGTACATCATCGTCATCCTCTTCAGCGGACTTTCTCTCGCCTCCACCCTCGCCCGCGCCGAGGGTTGTGAGGAAGGCGACCAGCGTCCCCTGACCGCCGCCGAGAAGACCTTCTTCGCCAAGTTCACGGTGCTGCGTTCCGCTGTGCCCAAGGCGCCCGCCGGCTGGCAGCTCAACGACGACAGCCAGGCGAAGATGGCGGCGGACTTCGACTACCTGCCCGATTACCAATGCGGCGCCGGCAACTTCTACATCGGCTTGGGGCTCACCTACCAGCGGCCCATCAGCCAGGCAGATTCCGACCGGGAGATGGCGGCGATGCGGGCGGGGCCCGATCCCGCCAAGCAGAAGAAGGTGGACGCGCTCATGGCCGAGCAGCAGGCCATGATGCAGAAGATGATGGATGCCGCCCAGAAGCAGGATTACAAGGCCATGGAAGCGCTCGGCAAACAGAACGATGCCATCGGCAAGCAGCTCGCGGCGGCCCAGAAGGACGCGAGTTCCCAGTCACGCGCCACCATGGATGCGGTCCAGGCGGACCGTGAGGCCAAAGCCGATATCGCCATCAACAACCAAGGTGATGTGGTCTGCTATGGCAGCCCCAAAGTCCTGAAAGTCGCGGGCGCCGCGGCGGCCTACAGCTGCGTCGCGCCGGCCGCCTTCGACTCTGAAGGGAACCAGGTGGACCCGGCCCGGGCGGAAGTCATGGTGGTGTTCGGAAAATACGCTGTGCAGAGCTACGACTGGGAACGCACCACCTCCGACGGCAAGACGGTCAAGGACAGCTACGTGCAGATGAAACCGGAGTGGGACGACAAGGCAGGTACAAAGATCCAGAACATCACCGTGGATCTCGAAGGCGACAACCAGGTGCGCGCTGAGGGTCTCTACAAAGACACAAACCTGGCGTCATTGCAGAAGCTGATACAGCATTAAACCCTCGGCGGATCAGTACGCGAAACCCAAGCGTTTATAGGCGTCCGCCAGCAGCCAAACGGGGCCGATGAGCAGGAACTGCAGGTCCTTGAAGAAGGACGGCTTGCGCCCTTCGATCTTGTGACCGATGAACTGGCCTATCCATGCGCCCACGAAGATGGCGAGGCAGCTCCACCACAGGGGCCAGGGGAGCAGCGCCAGACCCTGCAGCACCAGGCACATGACGGAACTCACCAGTAGCATGCCGGCGGCGAGCCTCGGCGAGAGCAGGGCGTAATAGATGAGTGATGCCAGGATCGCGAGGGTCGCCCAATTGGCATAAGTGCCGTAGGCCGCGAAGGCTGCCGGTCGCGGCACGACCCACAGGAAACCCAAGGCGCTCAGCATGATGAGCGGCACGCATATCCAGTGGATGCGCTTGTTGACCGCATTGCGGTGGCTGTCGCCGTAGTCGTCCAGCCAGCTCTGCATGCTCTTCATATGTGTATCCACCATGAGATACTAAAAGTATGGGCCTCCTGAGATTCATTGCCAACCTCAAGTTCCTGCCCGAGGCCCGGCGTCTCGAGCTCTACCCACCGTTCTTCATGATGCGGGTGAAGGTGCTGGAGATCGGCGAGAAGTGGCGCAGCGTGCGTATCCGTCTGCCGCTCAACAGCATCTCCAGGAACCCGGGCGGCGTGATGTTCGGCGGCTACCAGGCCTCGCTCGCGGACCCCATCGCCGCCATCGCCTGTTCGCGGGTGTTCCCCGGCTACTCCGTCTGGACCCGGGCCATGAACGTGGACTTCCAGAAAGGCGGCAGCACGGATCTCGAGCTGCGCTTCACGATGCCGCCGGACCAGGAGGCCGCCATAGCCAGGGAACTGGCCGAAAAAGGCCGCGCTACCCCCACTTTCGAATACGGCTATTACCTCACGGACGGCAGCCTTTGCACCCTCATAAAGAACACTGTGGCCATCCGCCCCAAGGGCTACCGCAAGGCCACCACGCCGCCGGCAGGCCTGGACGGGCTATGACAGGCTTGATCGACATGCAAAGGCCTTCGCTGACCTTTTCATGCTCGGAAAGCCCGGAGTAAATCCGGGCTTTCCTCCGCCAGGGCGACCGCTTACGCGCCTGCCCTGCGCGTGGCTACACCCTGGCCGCGGTGTGCTGCCTGTCGAGGTAGCACACATGGAACTGCTTTTTGCGCTAGTCTTAATGTCCCCCGCCTCCTGAGCCAGAAGAGAGAAGCGCATGAAATTCCTCAAACCCCCACAGGTGCGTGAGCTCATCGGCTACGCCGAGAAAGGCGAACTCGACAAAGTGGTGGGCGTGCTGGTGCGCCTAGACCAGGACCAGCTGGC
>Ga0207663_10000898_pt1 | contig 13561 bp, 10 predicted proteins | sample LARL53metaG_FD_184346 | JGI IMG/M metagenome (GOLD analysis project Ga0207663, IMG submission 184346) | Corn, switchgrass and miscanthus rhizosphere microbial communities from Kellogg Biological Station, Michigan, USA - LAR L5-3 metaG... | ecosystem: Host-associated > Plants > Roots >...
ATCTCCTCGAGGTTTTCCTTCATCACCACGGTGGACTTGACCAGCAGCCCGGACATGCCGATGACATCGGCCTCGTGCTGCTCCGCGGCGTCGAGGATCGCCGAGATCGGCTGCTTGATGCCCAGGTTGACGACGGTGTAGCCGTTGTTGGACAGGATGATGTCGACCAGGTTTTTGCCGATGTCGTGCACGTCGCCCTTGACCGTGGCGAGCAGGATGCGGCCCTTGCCGCCGGCGCCGGATTTCTCCATGTGCGGCTCGAGGTAGGCCACCGCGGTCTTCATAACCTCGGCCGACTGCAGCACGAACGGCAGCTGCATCTCGCCCGAGCCGAACAGGTCGCCGACCGTCTTCATCCCGGACAGCAGCGTGTCGTTGATGATCTCCAGCGGCGGACGGGTCTCCATCGCCGCGTCGAGGTCGGCCTCGAGCCCGTCACGCTCACCGTCGACGATCCGCCGCTCCAGCCGCTCGGACAGCGGCAGCGCGGCCAGCTCCTCGGCCCGGGACTCTCGCGACGAGGACGCGCTGACGCCCTCGAACAGCTGGAGGAACCGCTGCAGCGGGTCGTAGCCCTCGCGGCGGCGGTCGTAGACCATGTCGAGCGCGACCTCGCGCTGCTCGTCCTCGATCTTGGACATCGGCAGGATCTTCGAGGCGTGCACGATCGCCGAGTCGAGCCCGGCATTGACGCACTCGTGCAGGAAGACCGAGTTGAGCACCTGCCGGGCGGCCGGGTTGAGCCCGAACGAGACGTTCGAGACGCCCAGCGTGGTCTGCACCTGCGGGTAGCGCCGCTTGAGCTCGCCGATCGCCTCGATCGTCTCGATGCCGTCGCGCCGGGTCTCCTCCTGCCCTGTGCCGATGGGGAAGGTGAGGCAGTCGACGATGATGTCCTCGACCCGCATCTCCCACTTCTCGACCAGGTCGCGGATCGTGCGGTCGGCGACGCGCACCTTCCAGTCCGAGGTGCGGGCCTGCCCCTCCTCGTCGATGCACATCACGACGACGGCGGCGCCGTGCTCCTTGATGATCGGCATCGCCCGGGCGAACCGGGAGTCGGGCCCGTCGCCGTCCTCGTAGTTGACCGAGTTGACAACGCAGCGGCCGCCGAGCATCTCCAGCCCGGCCTCGATCACCGGCGGCTCGGTCGAGTCGAGCATCAGCGGCAAGGTCGAGGCGGTGGCGAACCGGCCGGCGGTCTCGCGCATGTCGTCGGTGCCGTCCCGGCCGACATAGTCGATGCAGACGTCGAGCATGTGCGAGCCGTCGCGGATCTGGTTGCGGGCGATCGCCACGCAGTCGTCCCAGCGGCCCTCCAGCATCGCCTCGCGGAACGCCTTGGAACCGTTGGCGTTGGTCCGCTCGCCGATCATCAGCACGCCGGCGTCCTGGCGGAACGGGATCGACTGGTAGAGCGAGGACGCGGCCGCCTCGGTGCGGACCTTGCGGCGGACCGGCTCGATCTCGCGGACGGCCTCGACGACCTGCCGCAGGTGCTCCGGCGTGGTGCCGCAGCAGCCGCCGACCAGCCGCGTCCCGTACTCGCGGACGAACGCGGACAGCGCCCCGGCCAGCTCCTCCGGGGTGAGCGGGTAGGTCGCGCCGTTGGGGCCGAGCTCGGGCAGGCCGGCGTTCGGCATCACCGACAGCGGGATCCGCGCGTGCCGGGACAGGAAGCGCAGGTGTTCGCTCATCTCGGTCGGGCCGGTCGCGCAGTTGAGCCCGATGAGGTCGATGCCGAGCGGCTCCAGCGCGGTCAGCGCGGCGCCGATCTCCGAGCCGAGCAGCATCGTGCCGGTCGTCTCGACGGTGACCTGCGCGATCAACGGCACCCGCACGCCGGCGGCGGTCATCGCGCGGCGGGCGCCGACGATCGCCGACTTGGTCTGCAGCAGGTCCTGCGAGGTCTCCACCAGCACCACGTCGGCGCCACCCGCGAGCAGTCCGGCGACCTGCTGCTCGTACGCGTCGCGCAGCGTCGCGTAGGGCGCGTGGCCGAGGGTCGGCAGCTTGGTGCCCGGCCCGACCGAGCCGATCACCCAGCGGGGTCGGTCAGGCGTCGAGTAGCCGTCGGCGACCTCGCGGGCCAGCCGGGCGCCGGCCTCGGCCAGCTCGGTGATCCGGTCGGCTATCCCGTATTCGGCGAGGTTGGCGAAGTTGGCCCCGAACGTGTTGGTCTCGACCGCGTCGCAGCCGACCGCCAGGTAGGCGTCGTGGATGTCGCGGACCACGTCGGGGCGGGTGATGTTGAGGATCTCGTTGCAGCCCTCGAGGCCCTCGAAGTCGTCCAGGGTCAGCTCGGCCGCCTGGAGCATCGTTCCCATCGCCCCGTCGGCGACCACAGGTCGCTGGCGGAGGGTGGTCAGGAAGCTCGACTCCACGCTCGCGGACATGGTCGAGAAGGGTACCGGGAGGGCGGGAGCACGCGCGTTCGTCATCCACAGGCGCCCCGGGTGTCCACAGATGGGCGGTTGGTCGGCGCCTGCGCACCGGGTCGGTCGTAGGCTTGGCCGCGTGACCGAGTTCGAGGACTGGCCGGAGCTGACCGCCCCTGTGCTGGTCGGCGCCTTCGAGGGGTGGAACGACGCCGGCGACGGCGCCACCTCGGGCGTGGAGCACCTCGAGCTGATCTGGGACGCCAAGCCGCTGGCCGCGATCGACCCGGACGACTACTACGACTTCCAGGTCAACCGCCCGACGGTGTCGCTGGTGGACGGCGTGTCCCGGCGGATCGAGTGGCCCACGACGCGGTTCTCGGTGTGCCGACCCCCGGGCGCGGCCAACGACGTGGTGCTCATGCGTGGCGTCGAGCCCAACATGCGCTGGCGTGGGTTCACCGAGGAGATCCTCGACGTGATCCGCGAGCTGGGCGTGCAGACGGTGGTGCTGTTGGGTGCGCTGCTGTCCGACACTCCGCACACGCGGCCCACGCCGGTCAGCGGGTCCTCCTATGACCTGGCCTCGGCCGAGCGGTGGAGCCTCGAACACAGCCGGTACGAGGGTCCGACGGGGATCCTCGGCATCCTGCAGGACGCGTGCGTGCGGGCGGGCATCCCGGCGATCTCGTTCTGGGCGGCGATCCCCCACTACGTGTCCCAGCCGCCCAACCCGAAGGCGACGCTCGCGCTGCTGCACCGGGTCGAGGAGGTGCTCGACGTCGAGGTGCCGCTGGCCAACCTGCCCGAGCAGGCCGACGAGTGGCAGAAGCTCGTCGACGAGATGGCCAACGAGGACGACGACGTCACCGAGTACGTGCGCTCGCTCGAGGAGCGCGAGGGCGAGACCACAATGCCGCAGGCCAGCGGCGAGGCGATCGCCAAGGACTTCGAGCGCTACCTGCGCCGGCGGCAGCCGCCGCGCTCCGGCGGCACCGGCGGCTGATCCCGGGGTCGCCTGACCGCGCGATCAGGTCGGCGGACGGTCGGGCCGGGATGGACGTTACGGCGGCTGAGCCGGCGGCCGCCTGGCCGGCGGGTCAGGGTCCGCGGCCGACCCGGTCGAACCGGATCGAGCCGGTCACAGCTCGACGCCGAGCAGCGCGTCGACCAGGTCGCGCACCAGGCCCGGGGCCGATGTCGACGGGCCGCCGCGGGTGAGCGCCTCGTCCGCCCACCGGTCCACCGCGGCCAGCGCCGCCGGCGTGTCGAGGTCGTCGGCCAGCCGCTCGCGTACCCGGTCGAGCACCGGCTCGGCCGCCGGCCCGCGGTTCAGCGCGACGGCCTGCCGCCAGCGCGCAAGCCGTGCCTCGGCCTCGGCTAGCGTGGCCGGAAACCACTCCCGGTCCTGCCGGTAGTGCCCGGCCAGCAGCCCGAGACGTATCGCCATGGGATCGGTGCCGGCCGCCCGCAGCGCGGACACCAGCACCAGGTTGCCGCGCGACTTCGACATCTTCTCGCCGTCGAGCCCGATCATCCCGGCGTGCACGTATGACCGGGCGAACGGCCAGTCCCCCGTCGCCACCTCGGCGTGTGCGGCCGACATCTCGTGGTGCGGGAAGAGCAGGTCGCTACCGCCGCCCTGCACGTCGAACGCGGGCCCGAGCCGGTTGAGCGCGATCGCGGCGCACTCGACGTGCCAACCAGGGCGGCCAGGCCCGAGCTCGGAGTCCCAGGACGGCTCCCCCGGCCGGGCCGCCCGCCACAGCACCGGGTCGAGCGGGTCCTTCTTGCCCGGGCGCTCCGGGTCGCCGCCGCGTTCGGCCGACAGCGTCCGCATGGCCACCACGTCCAGCCGCGACTCGTAGCCGAACCGCGGCGCGGCGCCGACCCAGAAGTAGACGTCGTCGTCGACGAGGTAGGCGGCGCCCTGGTCGAGCAGCCGCCGGATCATCGGGACGATCTCCGGGATCGCCTCGACCGCGCCGACGTAGTGGTCCGGCGGCAGCACCCGCAGCGCGGCCATGTCGGTCCGGAACAGGTCCGTCTCCCGGATCGCCAGTTCCCGCCAGTCCTCGCCGTCGCGCTCGGCCCGTTCCAGCAGCGGGTCGTCGACGTCGGTGACGTTCTGCACGTACGCGACGTCGTGGCCGGCGTCCCGCCAGACCCGCTGCACGAGATCGAAGGCGAGGTACGTCGCCGCGTGGCCGAGGTGGGTCGCGTCGTACGGCGTGATCCCGCAGACGTACAGGCGGGCGGTGGCGCCCGGCGCGGTCGGCCGGATCTCTCCGGTCGCGCTGTCGTGCAGGCGCAGCGGTCGTCCCCGGCCGGCCAGCCGCGGGACCCGCGGTCCGGGCCAGGACTCCATGCCAGCCAGCCTACCGAGCGATGTTGATCATCACAGGGGCGGCGAGGTCGGTGTTGTCCACTGCGACGCTCGCCCGCCGCATCGGGTCGCAGGCCTCGACGTACAGCCGGTGCGCGCCGGTGTAGCGCGGCGTCGTCTCGATCGGCACGCCGTCCCGGACCGACATGCGCGCCAGCGAGACGGCTAAGTCGACATGAAGGTATAGCGAGAAGTCCCAGTACCGAGCCAGCTCGTCGCGGTGCACGAAGACGCCGTCGACGATCAGCACGTCATCCGCCCCGACCGGCACCGGCGGTATGTCCACCGCGGCGTCGGTGCGTACGTCGTGCGCGGCGGTCCTGACCGGCTCACCCCGGCCGAACGGGTCGAGCAGCCCGGACGCCAGGCGGTCGTAGTCGAAGGCGTCCAGCCAGTAGCCGAGCGCTGACGTCCGGCCGCGCCGGTAGCGGTCGGCCCGGGGCCGGTGGAAGCCGTCCACCGACCCGCGGACAACGGTCCGGCCGGCCGCGGTCAGCACGGCGGCGAGCTCGTCGGCGAACACCGTCTTGCCAGCCCCGCCCCGCCCGTCGACCGCCACCCGCACCCGCCGCCTCCGCGGCACCCGCCCGGCCACCACCGCAAGCAGTTCGGCCCGTGCGCCGGCCGCGGGCCGCGGGCGAGCGGCGGGCGGCGCGGGAGCGGGATGGGTGGCTGGTGGGCGGCGGGCACCGGGCGGTGGGCCCGGTTCGGGCGAGCTCACCTAGAACGGGGGCCAGGGGATGGCGGGCCAGTCGCCGGAGGGCTCGGGATAGGACCGCTCGGTCAGCAGGCGATCGACCCGGCGGCGTACAGCGGCCACCTCGCGGCGGGTCAGCAGCGCCGACAGCGCCTCGTCCAGCTCACCCTCCAGCCGGGCCCTGAACTCCGACAGGTCGTCGATCGCGTCGTCCGAGAGCGCGTCGCCGGCCCAGGACCACAGCACGGTACGCAGCTTGTCCTGCTGGTGGAACGACACGCCGTGGTCCACCCCGTACACGTGCCCGCCGACCATCGGGATGAGGTGGCCACCCTTCCGGTCGGCGTTGTTGACGATGGAGTCGAACAGCACCATCCGCCGCAGCGGCGGCAGGTCGTCGCGGATCAGCCGGGCCAGGTCGACGGTCTCGTCGCCGTCCATCCAGAGCTGGACCATGCCCTCGCCGAGCGGGCCGTCGCGCAGCACGGTCGGCGGCACCACGTTCCAGCCCAGCGAGTACGAGACCACGTACGCGGCGACCTCGCGCTCGGCCAGCGTCCCGTCCGGGAAGTCCCACAGCGGCCGCTCGCCCCGGATCGGCTTGTAGACGCAGGCGGCCGTGACGCCGTCCCCGGAAAGCTCGCAGTAGAGCGTGGTGTTGCTCGCGTCGACCAGCCGACCCTCGATGCTCATCGTCCCGGTCCGCAACAACTCCAGGGCCTCGGACACGTCGAGCGTCACCGGCTGGTCGTCCACGCTCCCAGTCTGACCTGTCCGTGTTTCGGCCGCAGGCACCCGGTGGCCGTCAGGCCGCCGACGCGCGGCGGTAGCCGTTCTGGCGCGGGCAGATGTGCCCGCCGGCGTCCAGCGGCAGCCCGCACAGCGGGCACGGCGGCCGACCGGCGGAGACCACCCGGCGGGCCCGCTCGACGAACGCGCGCGCCTCGGCGGAGGTGATCCGCACCCGCAGCACGTCCGGGCCCTCCTCGACGTCCTCGAGGATCGTCGACTCGTCGGCCGGCTCGTCGCTCGCGGCCTGCGCCTCCACCACGACGAGCTCGGCGTCGCCGTCCCAGGCAAGCCCCATCGCGCCGACGCGGAACTCCTCGTCGACGGGCGTGTCCAGCGGGTCGTTGTCGTCGTCGGTCGGCGGCGCGTCGGTCACCGGCACTCCCAGTCGCCGCTGCACCTCGCCGAGCAACTCCTCCAGCCGGTCGGCGAGCAGCGAAACCTGGACCTTCTCCAGTGACACGCTCACAGTGCGGCCGGCGGCGCTTGCCTGCAGGAAGAACGTCCGGTCGCCAGGCTGGCCCACGGTCCCAGCGACGAAGCGGGAGGGCCGGTCGAAGAGGTGTACCTGTCGAGGCATCGGCTCCTGAGCGTACTCCGGGTGCGCCGGGCCCGTTGATCACCCCGGGCCCGCGCTGGTGATCATTGAGGGCACGCGTCGGGGTCGTCAGGCAGGGCCCGCACCACCGCCGACCGGGGCGTCCGCGGATGCCTTCCGGGGCCGGCGCCGCTTCGGCGGCAGCAGCGCGACCACGTCCCCGCCGGTGTCGTTCACCCGCAGCACGAACGGCCGGGTGTCGGTGTAGCGGACGACCGACACCGAGCACGGGTCGACCACGATCCGCTGAAAAAGGTCGAGGTGGAGGCCCAGCGCGTCGGCCAGCACCGCCTTGATGATGTCGCCGTGGCTGCAGGCCAGCCAGACGGCGTCCGGTCCGGCTGACTCGGAGATCCGGGCATCCCACTCCCGCACCGCGGACACCGCCCGGGACTGCGCGCCGGCCAGCGCCTCGCCCTCCAGCCCGGGGAACACCGCCGCGGACGGGTGGGCCTGCACAACCTTCCACAGCGGCTGCTTGGCAAGGTCCTTGAGCGGCTTGCCGGTCCAGTCGCCGTACCGGACCTCGGCCAGCCTCGGCTCGAGCGACGACTTGAGGGAACGACCCGGCAGCACGGCGGCCGCGGTCTCGACGCACCGCTCCAGCGGGCTGGTCACCACGGCGGCCAGCGGCACCGGCGCCAGCCGCGCGGCCATCGCCTGGGCCTGCGCCCGGCCCCGCTCGTCGAGGTGCACGCCAGGCGTGTGCCCGGCCAGCACCGGCCCGGTCATCGCTGTGAGCCCGTGCCGGACGAGCAGGACCGTGGCCACCGGCACACTCTAGAGTGCGGACCGGGCGCCGACCGGGTACGGACTGCTCGTGGCAGAAGAGGAAAGCACCCGCACCGTCATCGTCGCGCTGATCGCGAACCTGGCGATCGCCATCGCCAAGATCGCTGCCGGGCTGATCGGCGGGTCGAGCGCGATGCTGGCCGAGGGCGCGCACTCCGTCGCCGACACCACGAACCAGGTCTTCCTGCTCGCGTCGCTGCGGCTGTCCCGGAAGGAGCCGGACGACGCCCACCCGTTCGGCTACGGCAAGGAGCGGTTCTTCTGGTCGCTGCTGGCGGCGGTCGGGATCTTCGTCTCCGGTGCAGTGTTCTCGATCTACGAGGGTGTGCACGGGCTGCTGTCCGGCGAGTCCGAGGTCGCCGGCTACCTCCTGTCGTACGCGGTGCTGCTCGTCTCGTTCCTGGCCGAGGGCACGTCCTGGCTCAAGGCGGTCCGGCAGCTGCGATCGGAGGCGCGCGAAGAGGGCCGCGGCATGATCGAGCACGTCCGGATGTCCTCCGACCCGACCGTGAAGACCGTGTTCTCCGAGGACACCGCCGCGCTGATCGGCCTGCTGCTGGCCGCGCTCGGGCTCGGCCTGCACCAGCTGACCGGGCAGGCGTTCTGGGACGCGTCGGCCGCGATCGCGATCGGCGTGCTGCTGGCCGTGGTGGCCTACCTGCTGGGCCGGGACACCAAGGAGATGCTGATCGGCGAGTCCGCGCCGGCGCCGCTGCGCGACGGCATCCGGCAGGAACTGGCCGACCACTCCGAGGTCGAGCGCGTCGTCGACGTGCGGACCATGCTGATGGGGCCCAACCTCGTGCTGGTAGCCGCCCGGCTGGACATGGACGACGCGCTCGGCGCGGCCGACGTCGAGGACTCCACCGACGCCATCGCCACCGGCCTGCGGGCGAAGTTCCCCCAGGTGCGCGAGGTCTACCTGGACGTCACCTCGGGCCGCGACGGTCAGGTCGCCGCGAGCACCCCGGATGCAAGCAGCACGAGCAGCAGCAGCCCTAGCCCGATCCGGTAGGCGATGAACAGCAGGAAGGTGTGCCGGGCGACGAATCGCAGCAGCCACCCGACCGAGAAGTAGGCGACGACGAAGCTCACCACGGTCGCGACGATCGTCGCCGGCCAGCCGACCCCGGTGGAGATGTCGTCGGCCGCCGTGTACGCCTCCAGGACGCCGGCCGCGGTCAGCGCCGGCACCGAGAGCATGAACGACAGCCGGGTCACCGCGACCCGGTCGAACCCGCGCAGCAGGCCGGCGGTCATCGTCGCGCCGGACCGGGACACGCCCGGCAACAGCGCCAGACACTGGGCCAGGCCGATGATCAGCGTGTCCCGCCAGGTGATCTCGCTCTCGCCGAGCTTCTGGGTGGCGGTGCGGTCCGCGTAGAGCATCGGCAGGCTCCACAGGACCAGCGCCGCGGCGACGACCCAGAGGCTGCGGAAAGTCGTCGTGATGGCGTCCTGGAACAGCAGCCCGACGATGCCGATCGGGATCGAGCCGAGCACGACGGCCCAGCCGAACTTCCAGTCCGGGTCGGCCCGCCAGCCCGAGCGGAACATCCCCCGGATGATCGCGAACACGATCCGGCGGAACTCGTCGCGCAGGTAGATCAGCGTGGCCAGCACCGCGCCGGTCTGGATGATCGCGGTGAACGCGGTGACGTCGGCGGCGTCGACCTGGTAGCCGAGCAGGCGCTCCAGGATCGTCAGGTGGCCCGTGCTGGACACCGGCAGGAACTCGGTGAGCCCTTCGACGGCGCCGAACAGGACGGCAGCGGGCAGGTTCACGCGAGACCGGCGCGCTCGACGGCGCTGGCGAGGACACGCAGCGACCCGACCCGGTCCTCGGCCGTCCGCCCGTACGGGGAGACGTTGACCGTCGTGACCCCGGCCCCGGCCAGCTCGGCCAGCCGGTCGGCGATGCGTTCGGGCGGCCCGAGCAGCGAGGTGCGGTCGATGAACTCGTACGGCACCGCGGCCGCCGCTTCCCGCTGCTTGTGGTCCAGGTAGAGGTCCTGGACGCGGCCGGCCTCGGCCTCGAAGCCCATCCGGCGGGCGATGTTGTTGTAGAAGTTCTGCTGCCGGGAGCCCATGCCGCCGAGGTAGAGCGCCGCGTACGGGCGGACGGGGTCGGCGCAGGCCCGCGGGTCGGGGCCGACGGAGACCGGGAACGTCGCCGCCACGTCGAAGCCGTCCAGGCTCAGCCCGGCCGCGGCGCGGCCGGCCCGCAGCGGCTCGATGTAGTCGCCGGCCCGCTCGGCGGACAGGAACAGCGGCAGCGCCCCGTCGGCGATCTCGCCGGCCAGCTCGAGGTTGCGCGGCCCGACCGCCGCCAGGTAGAGCGGCACCTTCTCGCGGACCGGGTGGATGATCATCTTCAGCGCCTTGCCCGGCCCGTCGGGCAGCGGCAGCGTGTAGTGCTCGCCCTGGTAGGCCAGCGTGTCCCGGCGCATCGCGGTCCGGACGATCTCGACGTACTCCCTGGTCCGGCCCAGTGGCTTGTCGAACCGGACGCCGTGCCAACCCTCCGACACCTGCGGGCCGGAAACGCCGAGGCCGAGCCGGAACCGGCCGCCGGACAGCGTGTCGAGGGTGGCGGCGGTCATCGCGGTCATCGCCGGGGTGCGCGCCGGGATCTGCATGATCGCGCTGCCGATGTCGATCCGGGTCGTCCGGGCGGCGAGGAACCCGAGCACGGAGACGACGTCGGAACCCCAGGCCTCGGCCGCCCACACCACGGCGTACCCGAGGCGGTCGGCCTCCTCGGCCATGGCCAGGTTGGCCTCGTCGTTGCCCGCACCCCAGTACCCGAGGTTCAGCCCCAGTCGCACCGCACGACCTTAAGGCACCGCGGTCGGCGGTTCGGGCCGCATGGCGAACAAGCCCCGGCCAGCGTGGAGCCTCCCGATCAGTACGGAGCGCGCACGGTAGGTTGCCCGGCCATGGAACTGCGCCCGGTCGGCGGCAGCGGCCTGGTCGTGTCCCGGCTCGGGCTCGGCACGGCCACCTGGGGCCGGGACACCGACCCGGACGACGCGGCCGCCCAGCTGGTCGCCTTCCGCGAGGCCGGCGGCACGCTGCTCGACGTGGGCCCCTGGTACGTCTGCGAGCAGACCGAGCCGCTGATCGGCCGGCTGCTGCAGGACGTGGTCCCCCGCAACGAACTGGTCCTGGCGGTGAAGTCCGGCGGCCCGATCGGCCCGGCCGCCGCTGCCCGCGGGCTGTCCCGCGGCGGGCTGCTGACAGCGCTGGACAACTCGATGCTGCGGCTCGGGGTCGACTCTGTCGACCTCTGGCAGCTGCACGGCTGGGACCAGCGGGTGCCGATGGAGGAGATCCTGTCGGCGGTCGACGTCGCGATCTCCAGCGGGCGGGCCCGGTACGCGGGCGTGTCCAACCTGCCCGGCTGGCGCACCGCCGCCGCGGCGGCCTGGCAGCGCGCGTGGCCCGGGCGGGCGCCGCTCGCCGCGACCCAGGTCGAGTACTCGCTGCTCGAGCGCGGGGTCGAGCGCGAGGTGCTGCCGGCCTGCGCGTGGGCCGGTCTCGGCGTGCTGGCGTACTCGCCGCTGGGGCGCGGGGTGCTGACCGGCAAGTACCGCCACGGCGTGCCGTCGGACTCGCGGGCCGCGTCGCCGCACCTGCGCGACTTCGTCAGCCACCACCTCACCGACGCCGCCGCGCGGATCGTCGAGGCGGTCGCGACCGCCGCCGAAGGCCTGGGTACCTCGCCGCTCGCGGTCTCGCTGGCCTGGGTCCGGGACCGGCCCGGGGTCAGCACGTCGATCCTCGGCGCCCGTACGGTCGGCCAGCTGGCCGGCTCGCTCGCGGCCGACACCACCACCGTGCTGCCGGCTGAGATCAGGCGCGCCCTCGACGACGTGTCCGCTCCCCCGACCAGCTACCCGGAGTGCTGATCGCGGCGCTGCCGGAGTGCTGAGCGCGGCTCTGCCAGGTCACCTGTGGCAGATGCGACTTGCCTGACCCGGTCGCGACCGCGCGGGCTGCCCGGGGGCGGTGGTGCGGCGGCGTAGGGTCCGGCGGGTGGGCGATGCGGTGTTCGAGGCCTTCTGCGCGGACGGGCTCTGGCCGGGACTAGGCCGCACCCTCACCGAGGCCCTGCCCGCGGCGGGCATCGCCGGCCCGGAGGACGTCACCGCGGAGAAGCTGGCCGGGCTGCCCAAGGTCGGAACGATCCGCGCCGGCCGGCTGCTGTCCGCCTGGATCGGCGCCGCGCACGTGTACGAGGTGGCGCAGCTGGTCGTCCCGGCCGGGCTGCGGGCCAGGGTCGCCGCCCGCGCGGTGGACGCGTTCGGCGACGACGCCGCCCGCCGGCTGCGCGACGACCCGTGGCGGCTGCTCGAGCTGCCCGACGTCAGGGTGGTCGAGGCCGACCGGGTCGCCGTGTCCGCGCTGCCCGGCGTACGGCGGGACGACCCGCGGCGCGGCCGGGCGCTGGTCGCGCACGCGCTGAACCGGGCCGCCCGGGACGGGCACACCGTGCAGCCGGTCGAGCTCGTGCTGGCCGCCATCGGCGCCGAGGGCGTCGCCGACCCGCCCGGCACGGTGGCGGCCGCGATCGAGTCCGGCACCGTGCACGAGGCCGACGGGACCCTCTGCCTGCAGCGGCTGGCGATGGCCGAGGGCGCCGTGGCCGAGGCGGTCGCCCGGCTCACCGCCACCGCCGAGCCGATCGAGCCGGAGGACGCCGGCGCCGCGCTCGACGACCTCGACGACACCCAGCGGGATGCGGCCGAGACGGTGCTCCGGCACGGGGTGAGCGTGCTCACCGGCGGCCCCGGCACCGGCAAGAGCCGCACCGTGGCCGCGCTCGTCCGGCTGGCCGAGAAGCAGGGCCTCGCGGTCGCGCTGGCCGCGCCCACCGGCCGGGCGGCCAAGCGGCTGGAGGAGCTCGGCAGAGATCACGGTGGGGCGCCGGCCGCCACGCTGCACCGGCTGCTCGGCGCCCAGGGCCGCACCGGCGGGTTCGCCCGGGGCGAGGAGTGGCCGCTGGACGCCGAGCTCGTCGTCGTGGACGAGACCTCGATGCTCGACGTGGAGCTGGCCGCCGCGCTGCTCGAGGCCTGCGCCGACGGCACCCACCTGCTGCTCGTCGGCGACCCCGCCCAGCTGCCGTCGATCGGGCCCGGGCGGGTGCTCGCCGACCTCGTCGAGTCCGGGACCGTGCCGGTGATCGAGCTGACCACGCTCTACCGGCAGGCCGCCGGCGGCGCGATCGCCCGGCTGGCCACCGCGGTCCGCGCCGGCGAGCTGCCGCCGGTGGACGCGCCGGACCGGGAGGTCGTGCTGGTCCGGGCGACCGGGTCGGCCGACGCGGCGCACCGGGTCGTGCAGCTGGTCACCGACTCGATCCCCGGCCGGCTCGGCATCCCGGCCGACGACGTGCAGGTGGTCACCCCGGTGCACAAGGGGCCGGCCGGCACCATCGAGCTCAACCGGGTGCTCAAGGCGAAGCTCAACCCCGGCGGCGGCACGGTGTCCGGCTTCGACCCGGGCGACCGGGTGGTGGCGACCGCGAACCACCTCGAGGCCGAACCGACCGGCTTCGCCAACGGCGAGGTCGGGGTCGTCACCGAGGCCAAGGACGGCGCGGTGACGGTCGAGTTCGCGTCCGGGCCGGCGACCGTGAGCGGGCGGGCGCTGGCCGACCTGCGACACGGCTGGGCGGTCACCGTGCACCGGGCGCAAGGCTCGGAGTGGCCCGCCGTGGTGGCGGTGCTGCCGCCGGAGGCCGGCGGGATGCTCTCCCGGCCGCTGGTCTACACGGCGCTGACCAGGGCCCAGCGGCACCTGTCGGTGGTGCCGGCAGTCGGTCCCGCGCTGGCCCGCTCGGTCCGGGACGTCGGCGCCCGGCCGCGCCGGACCCGGCTACGGGAGCTGCTCTCGGACGAACTTCAGGAATCCGG
>Ga0207663_10000899_pt1 | contig 13560 bp, 17 predicted proteins | sample LARL53metaG_FD_184346 | JGI IMG/M metagenome (GOLD analysis project Ga0207663, IMG submission 184346) | Corn, switchgrass and miscanthus rhizosphere microbial communities from Kellogg Biological Station, Michigan, USA - LAR L5-3 metaG... | ecosystem: Host-associated > Plants > Roots >...
CGACACGCCGGCTGCGATGAGGATGCGGCCGACCGTGAGCCCGTTGCCCGTGTGGACGCTCACGGCCGGGTCGCCAGCTGGACGTAGGGCGACAGCGCCGGGCCGCCGTTCTTCGGCGTGATGGAGCTCTTGAGCCACGGGCGGCCGTCGACCCGCTCCAGCACGCGGTAGGCGGTGACGTCGTTGGCGAACTTGTAGTGCGCCGACGAGGTGGCCGACATGGCCTGCCGGTCGCCCAACAGGTACATCCCGAAGTCCACGAAGCTGATGTCGCCCTGGTTGCCCAGGGTGGACGTCTTCTCCGTGAACAGCACCGGCCGCCCCAGGATCGTCATCGGCGGCCCCTCGACGCCGTTGTTGATCCAGATCGCCGAACCGCCGGTGCCGACCGAGAGCGACATCGTGGCCAGTTCGGGGAAGGTGTCGATGGAGGCCACCCACACCGCGCGCGACAGCGACGCCGGCAACATCCGGGCGTACATCCGGACGATGTTCTGCCAGATGATCGTCGCGGTGGCCTGGCCGGTCTCCGCGGAGGCGGCCACGATCGCCTTGTTGCCGGTGTTGAGCACGCCCAGCGGCTCGCCGACGCCGGAACCCAGCAGGAACGCATAGTCCTCGTAGAAGCTCAGCGCCTCGGGAAAGATCTCGTCCATGAGCGCCTGGAAGGAGCCGATGGAGTCCGCGATCAGCTCGTTGGGCACCTCGCAGTACGCCGTGAGCTTCTTCGCGTCCAGGGTGACGTTGGAGAAGCTGGCCGCCGTGGTGTTGAGCGACGCGCCTTCCTCGGTCCAGTACGCCTGGATGCCGCCGTAGACGCTGGTGGTGTTCGAGGTGGAATCGATCGCGGGGAACGGGACCCGCAGGGTCTCCATGGGGATGACCCGCGCGCGGGAGCGGACGATGGAGGTCTCCAGCGCCACCCGCAAGATCTCCGAACGCAGCGTCTCGGGGATGAGGAAACCACCCTCGGAGGGGACGTTGCTGGAGAAGGCGTTGCGCAGGCGGGACAGCTTCTCCTGCCGGTCGGCGGTGTTGGACTGCTGATGCCAGATGGTCGTCCAGAAGTCCAGCGCGTTGCCGAAGTCCCGGTCCAGCTTGGCGCCCATCGCCTTCGAGTTGTACAGCCGCGCGCGGGCGTCGGCCTTGCCCGACTTCGCGAAGCCGAACGCCGCCTTGGCCGCGTCGTCGCCGGTGAGGTCCAGCACGCTGGACGGCTTGAGCCCTTCCAGCTTGGCGTCCTTCAGCATGTCCTGGATGGCCACCTGGGCCAGCTCGTTGACCTGTCGGCGCATGTCCAGGTCAGCGTTGATCGACTTGCGGGCGTAGGCGGCCAGCACGTTCTTGAGCTTGCCCGCCTTGGCCAGCTGGTGAAGCTTGTCGACGTCGCCCAGCATCTCCTCCAGCCCCGCCGTGGTGTCGGGGATGGCGATGTTGGAAATGTCGTCGTCCTGCACGGTGGCCCGGTTGAACACCTTGCCGACCTGCGACGGGTCGATGCCCGCCGCGGCCAGCATGGCGAACTGGCCCTTGGCGCGCGCCACGTCCCGGGTGCGCTGCGTTGCCGTCCTGCTCATGTCACTCTCCCTGCACCGCGCGCCGGATGTCGGCGAGGTGGTCTCGTGTCAGCTCCGGCAAGCTGTCGCTCACCGGAGTCGTCTGCGGTTCGGCCACGTTGGTGGCCGCCCAGGCGACGGCCGCCCGAATGTCGTCGCCCAGACTGGTCAGCGTCGGCTCCTGTGGCGCCGACGCGAACTCGTCACGCAACTCGTCGGTGAGTCCGGCCAGGAAGCCGGTCAGGCTGGCGTCTTCGTTCGAGTCGTTCTGGCCGTCGTCGCTGGTCACGGCGTCGTTCAAGGCCTGCGCCACGGCGGCCGGTCGCCGTCGGTCGCGCGCCACCAGCGTGATGGCCGAGGAGTCCACGCTGACGCGCTCCTTCGGCGGCGCCACCTTGTCGGCCAGTCCGGCATCCACCGCCTCTTGCGCGTTGTACCACTTCTCCGCGCGCATGATCTCCCGCCACTCCTTCGGCGTGCCACCGGCGCGTTCGGCGTAGAACGTGGCGATGTTGTCGGAGGTACGATCGAGGATTTCGGCCATCTTGGCCATGTCCGCGGCGTTGCCGATCTGGACGGCGTGCGCGTCGTGGATCATCACTTCGGAACCCCGCCCCATGATGATCTCGTCGCCAGCCATCATGATCACCGATGCGATGGAGGCGGCCAGTCCGGTCACGGTCATCACGATGCGGCCCGGATGGTTGGCCAGTCCGTTGTAAATTCCGATGCCGTCGAAGACGTCGCCGCCGATGGAGTTCAGCGAGACGTTCAGCGTCTTGGCGTTCGCGACGTCGGGCGCAGCCAATGCACGGGCGAACACGCCGGAGTCTACGTCCCAACCGATTTCGCCGGTGATCATGACGTCCACGACGTCAGGCTCCGACGCGCGCGCCTGGATGGAGTACCACGGACGGCTGCCGGTCGTCGCCTTCGCGGTGGCCTTCAGTTGCTCACGGCGACGCGCCAGGAACTGCTGAACGGCGTTGTCCGCGCTGTCGCCCGACTTCTTGTTGTGGTCGGCGATGTGGGCCTGGAGATGGGCACGGACGCCCGCCTTGTCTCCGTCCGGAATGGACGAATTCTCCAGCCGCGACAATCCGTTGTGGCACGCGGGAATGTTGGCCGGGCCGCCCTTGGTCCGGTGGTGCGGGAATTTGTAGTCTTCCTTGACGTCCGAGCCTGCCTCATCTTCCCAGGCAAAGCAGTAGTGCAGCGTCGCGGCGTTGTTCGGCATGGCCGCTTCGGCGGCCGGACCGTCCCAGGCGGAATCCTCCGTGGCCGTGTGGTGCACGCCGATCGCGGCGGCGCGGATGAGGGTACTTCCCACCTCACTCACCTTCCTTCGGCCACACGCCGATGACGGTCCCTCGACAGTTGATCCCGCCCAGGCAGCCGACATAGCCGCCGTTGGGGTACAGCGCGTACAGCTTGGCCATGTCGCCGCCGGTGACGCCCAGCAGCGTCCCGTCCACCTCGCGGCACGGCACGCACAGGTGGTCGTCCATCAGCTCCGCGGAGTACAGCCGCACGCCTTCGGTGTAGATCAAAGTAGCCAGCCGGGCGCCCAGCTCTGCCGTGTGCAGCGCGTAGCCCAGCTGAGCCTTCGGCACGGCGTCGGTCAGGCCGTCGAGGTGCTTGCTGACGTCGGCCGCCGTGTCGGCGCCCGGTCGGCCACGCCGGTGCACGCGCTGCGCCTCATTGCCGGCCGACAGCGCCAGGGCCAGCGCCAGCAACTCCGCGGTCACCAGCGCCTGCTGCGCCATGACGGAGCTGTCGGGGACCTGCGGAGGCACGGTGACGCCCTGGGCCTTCGCTTCGTCCACGACGTGCTGAGCGGCCGTCGGGGCGTAGGCGGTCATGGCGTCGGCCAGCACGGCGGCGCCCTGCGTCGGATCCACGCCCAGCTCCGCGAAGGCGCGCACGTCGTCATCCTGGGCGGCCCGGGCGACCTGGGCGGCCAGCTGGGCGACCCAGGCCGTCTTCACGGCGCCCCAGCGCAGCAGTAGCGCCGCCAGCGCTGCGGCGAACGCCGCCTTGACCGGCGTGAGGTTCGGCTGCTGGGCGGGCGGCAGCGTCGTCGGGGCACTGGCCGTGACCAACGCCATCGACGTGCGCTCCCACTGCAGCTCGTAACCCGTCGAGGTGGTCATAGCGCGCCCCAGCTGGACAGTGCGTGGCCGTTGGTGACTGGCTTGCGGAAGCCGGCGGCCGGCACCGGCGCGCCCGGCTGCGGCTGGTCCTGGTCGACACCGGTCGGCGGCTGCCCGGGCGGCATGACCACCGGCGCGGCCGGCGCCTCCCACGTCATCTCCGGCAGACCCAGCCAGTTCAGCACGTCGTTGCCATCGAAGCCGGAAGAGATGGCGGCAGCCATCGCCGTGCCCAGTGCGGCGTTGACCTGGGCATCCAGCAGCTTGTCTGCAGGAACGGGGTTGACGTAGTCGAACTCCAGGCCCTGGGCAGTGTTGCCGAACATCGGCAGGAAGTTGTGGTTGAGCATGTCGCGCCACGCGTCCAGCCGCGGCACGACGAGGTTCTCCGCGAAGCTGGCCCGGTTGGCCTCCGCGATGGCCCGGTTGACGTCGTTGGACGCGCCCAGCATCGACTTCGGGAACGCCCAGCCCTCGGTGATCTCGTCGCGCTGGTCCTGTCGGTTCTCGACGAACTGGTTGTCCCGGTTGGACGGATCAACCGTCTTCCACGTCATGCCGTTCTCCAGCATGGCGATGCGGTGAGCCTTGTCGACGCCCTTGTGGGTGTCGGCCCACCGCTTCTGGAAGGTGGTCCACTGGCCATCATCCAGCTTGGTCGGAACCTCGATGATGCCGCCCGGCGTGGCGTCGTTCAGGTAGAAATTGCGCGCGTACATTTGGGCGAAGCGTGCGGCGTCCAAGGTGGGGAGCAGGGCCTGTACCGGCGATATGCCGCCGTAGGGATCCATCGGATCCGGCGTGACGATCTCCAGCACCTCGTCGACGTCCAGCGGCACCTGTTCGCCGTTGGGGCCGCGGTAGATCCAGCCCTGAAGATAGGTGGTCGAGTCGCCGGGAACGGGGAACACCCGGTCCGGCCGCATCGGCCACAGACCGATCGGGATGGAGCGCATGACCTTGCTGCGCTGGACGACGAAGTACGTCAGGCCGGTGAGCTCCTGGTGCTGCTCTCCGGCGCGCACCAGCCGATTGCGCGACCACCAGCCGTTCGGGTTGTTCAACAGGTTGATCGCGGCGTGGTTGCCGTTGATGATCTCTTCGCGACCTTCGTCGTCGCCGGTCGGGCTGGAGCGGTACAGCTTCCAGTCGGCCTTGGCGACCGCCATCGACAGGGTGTTGACGACCGCGAAGACGGTGCCGTTGCGCGCCATCTGTTCGAGCTGGGTCCGGCGGGCGAAGGTGGACACCAGGGCGGTGGAGAACGGACCGCCGACGGCGTAGCTGATGGGCGGCTTCTGGCTTGAGCTGACGGCGCCGGCAACGGCGGCGAAGAGGTTCCTCACGCTCCACCGCCCGGCGGCTGGAGCAGCCAGGCGAGGGTGAAGGCGGACAGGCCAGTCACAAGCCAGCCCAGCGGCGAGGCGACCTCGAAGGCGCTCACGTCAAAACACCCCAGGCCGGCGACCTGGAGTGCTGAGTGGGTGAGCGACTGGCGGCGCGTCTTGACGGAGGAGGCGACGGCGGCCAGTGACCTGGTCAGGCGGGAAACCGCACCGGTCACCAGTTGGCCGACCGGACGGGACCCGGGTGCTGAAGGGCTGATCGCCGTCACGAACGCGACGGTAGCACGGGTGATGCACAGATTGTGAGACCCCAGTCCCGGGCAGCCGCCACAGCGCAATGGGACTGGGGTCTCACATCACCAGCGCGGGCTTCCCCTCCGCGCGCCGGTGAGCCTAGCGGGTCAGTGCAACCAGAACCCCTCGCGGGCGATCGCGGCGCACTCCAGCCCTGCCTGCACCTGACGCTGCTCTTCGTGCAGCTCCGGCGCCATCCAGCCCATGCGGTTCTCGGCTTCCTGCCAAGCGAAGGCGTCCAGCAGTGCGTAGCCCATGTGATCGGTCATCGTCATCCCCTCGTCACGCCGCCAGCAGGCTGACGGCGACTTCGTGGTAGCAGCGCCGGCCACGGACGCCAGCCGGACAGGTGCACGCCATGGGCGCGGTGCGGTAGCGGTCGACGCCGTTGGACGCCACGACCAGCCACACGCGGCCCGGGCGCAGCGTCTCCACCGCGCCGTCGGCCAACAGCTCCAGCGCCTTGGCCACCTGCTCCGGCTTGGCCTCGACACTCGCCGCGGCCAGCCGCGTCTTGCGGTCGCAGACCGGACCGCGACCCAAAGCGACGGACTTCGCGCTGGTGAGCTGGCGCCCGCATCGAGTGCAGGTGCGGCGGGCGACTGTGGCGGTCATGGGAGAAGCATCTCACACCGTTAATAACCGTGTCAAGCATGGCCTGTTTCACCAGGTCAGTGGGCTACTCTTCGTTGCAATAGCACTCGCCGTCCAGGCCACCGCACCCGCTACAGCCGTCGTTCATCTCCAGCCACGTCGGCTCACCGCAGTAGCACTCGCCATCCGGACAGTCGCACATCGCCATTTCCCCCTTTCACCAGGTCAGGACACGAAGCTGGTACGTCGCCCCCTGGTCCAGGTACATCACGAAGTAGCGTTCGGCATCCATGCCGTGGTCGTCCACCTTCAGCGGTTCATCGGGCTCCGGCCGCGGCTGGCTGGTCACCAGCGGCGGACGCTTCCAGACGTAGCCGCCCCACTCCTCGGCCGTGCACGTCGGCTTCGCGGCGTCGACCAACGCCTGATCCCGCTCGGTGCGGGCGTCGCGGACGATGAACAGCCGCGCCCTGCCATCGCCAGCACGCGACAGCCGCGCCTTGACCGCCTGAATGCCGGTGTCCACGTCCTTGACGGCCGCCGTCGTCACCAGCCCCGTGTGCTCTTCGAAGGTGGCCCTGCCCTCTGCGTCGTGGTCGCAGATAACCGCCACGGGCATCGGCTCCCGCCAAGCACGCCGGCCACCCTGGAGCGCCTTCAGCGGATTGTCCTTGTCGCCGTCTTCCTGGCGGGCGCAGGTCTTGGTCACCTCGCGCAGGATGTTGCGCGCGTGCTCTTCGACCAGCCGCCCCGTGTGGTAGGTCTCGGCGTAGAGGTAGGCGCGGCCGTCCGGGTCGACGGCCCAGCGTTGACACACGAACGGGTTGCGATAGCCGAAGTCGATCGACCAGTATCGCGGCCATTCCTTGGGGATGCGGAACGGCTTGAGCAAGTGATGGGCGTCGTCCCACTCCTCGTAGATCTGACCTTCGGCGGCCACCCACTGGCCGAGTCGCAGACGCTTGTAGCGCGGGCCGGTGAGCTTGTCGAGCTTGCCTTCGATGTAGGCGTGCCCTGCCGGCGTCATGACGAACGAGCCGTCCGGCAACTGGTCGAAGTAGACGGGGTTGTCCTCATGCCGCGACTCCAGCATGACGATGTGGCCGTCCTGCGCCCGCTTTTTGATCCAATGAAATGGTGTCGACGGGTTGCAGTCGGCAATGACCTGGCTGTAGGTCAGGTTGCCGGCGCGAAGTCGAGTGATGATCGCTTCCCAGTCGGCAGGCTCCAACTCTGTGGCCTCCTGGGCGAAGACGATGTCGTACTCGGTCGACATGATCTTCGACGGCTTGTCCATCCCGCCCACGGCGATGAACGCGCCATTGGAGTACATCCAGCCGGGCGGCTTGTCCAGCGAACCACCGAAGAACTTGACGTGCCCGCACTCGATGGCCTCCGCGGCCACCTTCTCCCGGTAGGTCACCAGGCCGGACTCCGTCAGCGACTTCATGGTCTTGCGCACCATAAGGCCCTTGAACGCACCATTGCGTAGCGCGACAAGGTGGAGCTTTTCCAGGGCGGCGCGGCTCTTGCCGGTGCCGGCGGGGCCGGACAGGATCAACTCGTCGCCGCGGTAGTGCAGCAGCTCCAGGGCGGCGCCACGCGGCCGGTACGTGTGCACCAGCCGCGTGACTTCCGGTTCGACTGTGGCAGTCACTTCGACCACGGCCAATCGCCATGCCCGATACGGAAGAGAACCAACGCCAGCCCTATGGCGACCAGTGACGGCACAGGCACGATGAACCACTCCCACCACATCATGGCTTATCCCTATGTACGCAGTAGCCCAGCAGGAAGAATCCGACCACCAGGATAAGCACGTTCCACCACGCGATCACGACTTCACCAGCGCGATGACCTCCACGGCCAGAATGGCGAGGATGATCACCGTGTCCAGCCATGCGTGCCAGCGAGGCATCATGACCACCAGTACCCAACACTGTCGTAGATCCCGTGATGCTGGCCGTCATGGCCACGCTCCAACGCGCAATCCAGCCATACGACGTCGTTGTCCACCAGCTTTCGACCACTGCACGGAAGTCCACTTTCGCTGGCGACCATGCGAGCGAGGTTCAGCCAACCCACCACGGCGGGTCCGTACTTCGCCCGAAAGAGCGCGCCGACGTAGTACTCCGTGCCATCCTCGTCGGTGACATAGAGGTTGTTACCCTCCCGTCCGACATGCCACGTGCCGGTGACCAGCACGCGATCCGAACACTCGAAGTCGGCGCCGTCCTGCCGCTGCTCGGTCACAGCTCGATCGCCTCGCCGTCGGCCGCGCCGTCAGTCACCCGCGGGAAAAGCACGCCGCACGTCTCGCACTGGTGGTCACTGCCACCAGGGCCGTCGGCGTGTCCTGGTGCCTTCTCGCAGACGTGCGCGTGGCCACCGATGAGGTCGGCAAGTTCAACGGCGCACGTGGGCGCGGACTCATCCTTCGGGTCACGCTGGGCCTCGCGAATGTCCGCGGCGATGACATCCTCCAACCGCGGCACGTGCGGTCCCAGCATGTCAGCCGGCACAGACGGCGTCGTCGAGAAACCAGCCGCCTTAGCGGCCTGCCAGATTTCAGAGACCGTGAACGGCGAGTGACGATCGTCCGGCACCTGCATATCCTTGAAGTCCGGGTTGTGGATCGTCAGCGCAGTGGCGCCCGTTCCGATCACGCCGTACGGCACATGGGCGGCAGCAAGGTAGAGCTCCGCCAGGTCGCCCAGCTCCGCGGCCACCACACTGTCCGGCAGCGCACCGGCGCGGCCGATGCGCACGGCGGCCGACAGCACGGTCATCAACCGTTGCTTCCGCTGCTCTTCGTAGGTCGTCATGAGTTCCCCTCGTCAGTCCAGTTTGGACGGATCAACGCCGACCACCTCATAGGTGACATGCGTCTTGTTCGTCGCCTCGACCCTCACCGGCTTGTTCAGGCCGAGAAGCTTCGCGCGCTCAGCGTCATGCGCTCTGATCTCCTTGCGTGCCTGGACATTGACGGCGTCATCCAACAACGGCTCACCGATGAGAAGGAGCAGCGTCTCACGCGTCACCTCGCCGCCATTGCGCTCAATGAGCTCTTCAATCTCCTTGCGCTGACGCGGCGACACGCCCGTACGCACGACATGACCGTTGTCCACCAACGGATGATCGGCTTCGGCTATCTCGGTCAGCTGGACGATGGCGGCATCATGCCGTTGCACGATGGCTTCCACTTCCGCCTTCGCATCCATGACGATTTCGTTCTGGATGCGCTCCACTTCGGCGTGAATGTCCTGCCAGCAGTTACCGTAATTGCCGTTGTAGTACTTGTTCGCGACGGCAGACCACGGTAAACCTTTGAGCTTCATGGCGATGGCGGCAGCCTGACGATCCTTGCTTTCCTGCGTCCGACGTCGCCCCGGCATGGTTAATCAACTCCCGGTCTTAAGAGCAGATGCTTGCGGCTCCGGCGTTTCCATCGGCACGCCGGCCGCCTTGACCAGTGCGATGAATTCGCGCACGTTCATACGCAGCAGGCGATAGCCGTGCCCGCAGAAGTGATGCGGAGAAATGTCCGTCCACACCACATTGCCATCCGGCTGACTGCGGTCGTAGGCGGCGACGGCCAGCGACGTGACCAGCCGGATCGGCAGCCATGCGAACCACCCGTCCACTTCGGCACAGCCGATGCGCTTCTCGACGATGACGGCGAACGGCAATCCAGCCGCCAGTGCCTGATTGTTGGCCTCCTCCCAGATATCGGCCAGCTTCTTGCCAGGCACGAACTGGTCGGCCCCCCGCTGGTGCCCCTTGGCCTGCACCAGGAACGGCACACCGGCGAAGTCCCCCTCATCACTGGACTCCGTGTGCTTGTTGCGCCAGCCGGTGCGCACGAGCCGCTTGGACTCCGGCCAGTACTGGCGCAGGAAGCGGGCGGCGCGCTGCTCCGTCTCGCGGCCGGAGTACCGGTTGCTCGCTCCCTGGCTCTTCACCCGCGCCGTCACAGTCCCTCGATCGCGAACGGGTTGACCTCGTCGACGACGGCCGGCGCCGCGTCCAGCGCGTCGAACACGTCGGCGATGGCGTCCGCCTGCTGCGCCGGCACGTCGTCAGCCGGCGTGACCGCCTGCGCCTTGGCGCCCTTCGGCGCGGCACGACGACGTCGCTTGGGCGGCGTTGGCAGCGTCTCGGCCGGAACGACCGCCGACCCCGTTGGCACACCAGCACCGCCCACCTCCGGATACTCCGCGGCCCGCTGCGTCGCCTCCACCTCGTCGATGGTCATCTCGCCGTCCGGCTTGCCGGTCGTTTCCAGCATGACGAACTCCAGTACATCGCCTGCGTCGTCCACGCCGGCCATTGCCGTGAGCGCGGCGTCCAGGTCCGGCGGCGTCTCCGTGCGCCAGCCGCCGGCCGCCAACTCCGCCCGCTGCGCCCGCAGCATCGGCAGCGCCAGGTTGAACCGGGCGCCCGGCGTGAAGCCGAACGACGCCATGAACGCCTTCTCATCCGGCGTCGCCTCCACGTAGGTCACACCGTCGGCGAAGGCGTAGACGCCCGGACGTCCGATCATCCACCCACTCTGCGACGGCGCGTAGAAGCCCAGCTCCGCCAGGACGGAGAAGGCCAGCGAGGTGGACCACTCCGGCAGCGCAGCCAGCACACACGGAGGCGTGAAGTCGGTCGCCACGGTCAGCTTGGCCGACCCGTCGGTGGAGTCCGCCCGCAGGCTGGCCGTGTAGCTCGTGCCGGCGTCCGGCCGCCCGTCGTTGCGGCCCGCCGGGTTGAACACCACGTCAACCACGTGGTCGTCGATCGTCAGCTTCATCGGTTCAGTTCCCCTCGTCCCATGAGATCCACTTCTTCACGTCGGCAGCGCCACACCGCACCACCGTACGGTTGCGATTCGACCACGTCCAGCCCTGGTCAAACGACCATTTGGGAAACGTTACTAACTCGCCGTCAGGGTAGCTCATCGGCGGATGCCACAGCCACGTGCGCCCCTCGGTCGACTTGCGCCCCTCCGTGCGGTCGCTGTCCGCCTCGCGGGCGCTGGCCCTGCCCAGCGTCGGCCACGTGGTGCGCGTCCATAGCGCGACAGCGCGCCGCACGACGTCCGACCGCCTGAGACGGAAACGGAGGCTGAGAGCGTCTGTGAGCCCTCCGACGGCCCCCGTGGCGGTCAGGCTATTCCCGCGGCTGAAAAGTGCCTCCACGGACCAGCCAGACCGCAATGCGGCCCCGCGGAGCACCCGCCAGGGTCCCTCGCCGTACATCGGGTCGTCGTCGTCCAGCCAGACCGACACCAGCGGGTCGCCGTCGTAGAGCACCGGCACGGCCGCGTCGTTCGCCACCGCCAGCACGGTCACCGGTACAGCCCCGCCCACATCGTCCGGTACACGAACGGCGACCAGATCCGGCGTCGCGCCGGCAGCCGGGCGAGGTTGGTACCGAAGCCGCGCCGCTGAATGCGCGGGGCGGCTGGCAAGGCAGGCGTCTCCGCGATCCACCGGCTGACCAGATCGGAGAAGACCGTCGCCTCCGCCTCCGACTGCGACACGTCGATGATGCCCCGGGGCGTCACGGCGCGATGCTTCGCTACCGGGAGCTCTGGCTGGCGATTGCCCAACTTGACCGCCAGCCAGAGCGTGACCACGCCGCATCCGAGCAGTCCCATCAGCAGTCCGACCAGGTCCATGCCGCCATACTCCCTGCCGTTAATAACCCTGTCAAGCCTGCGTACGCCAGTCCCCCGGGCGGCTACTCATCCCGTCGATCGGCGGGTGGTCCAGCAGCAGCCGGGCTGCGGCGAGGTGCACGTTGGCCAGGGCGATGCCCAGCGCTGCCTTCGTGGGGTCTTCCTGTTCATTGGCCCGCTCGGTCTGGTCCATCGCCTGCTGCCAGTGGTCGCCGGCCGTCCAGCCGTCGAACGGTCTCTCGTCACTACTTAGTTCAGTCATTCAACTATCTCCTCATCTGACGTTCACCATCCGGCCATCCGGTCCGTCCGGCCTATATAAAGGGCCGGATGACCGGATGATATTGCTCTTCATCCGGACGGTCATCCGGCCGGATGGCTCTCTGACCTGCACTTACTCCATGATCATCCGGTTGTCATCCGTCATCCGACCCCCCGGACGGACGATCTTGAAAATCGACCCGTGCGGATGACACGCTTCTCACGGAGGGTTAGCGATATCCCACTGTCCGTAAGCGGTTTTCCAGCCCGTATCGATGGGTTCGTTGCCCGTCGGTCCGGCGTACTGACCCGCCTCCTTCGCGGCCCGCAATGACCGGCGAATTGTCTCCAAAGCGGCGGTTGTCCGGATCTCCTGTGCCCGCAACCACCGGAAGGCACGCTCCTGCTCTTCCTGCGCGGACAGCGGCTCTGCGCGCACCACCTCGCCCGGCGTCGACAGGCGACACCAGGCGTTGCCGAACTCGGACTGCGGCGGGATGACGTGGAAGCTCCCGAGGTAGGTCCACAGCGCGTTGGAGACGTTGGCGGCCGTGCCGTGCTCTTCCACGCCACCTGGCCTGTCCTTGACCACGTACAGGCCGACCCAGCCCTCCGTGCCGCGCTGGATGGGATGCGGGCTGGCGTTCACCCGGAACGCGGCACCGTCGACCAGGTCCAGCCAGCCGGTCGCGCCGTAGCCGTGCCGTTCCTCCTGCCGGTCGCGCGCCTTGACCGGATGGCCCAGGCTCAGCACGGCGGCGCCCTGCTCCGTGAACGGCCAGACCAGGGCCTTCAGGTACTTCGTGACCGCTTCGGCATCGTTGATGTTCCAGCCGTACCGGCCGCACGCCGCGGCGATACCGTCCAGCACGACCAGGCTGGGCACGCCCCAAGCGGCCGGTTCCTGCAGTGCGCCGGCGCTGAGCTTGTCCAGGTCCAGCCAGTGGAACCGCTCGCGAATCTCGGCCGGCGTCACGCCCAGCGCCCGCAGTCGCAGCACCGTCGCACGCGGATTCGCTTCCTCGAAGTGGGCATACCGGACGTGGTTGCCGCGCCGGATCTCCTCGACGCAGTGCCACAACGCGATCCAGCTCTTGCCCAGCCCTGTCTCGCCCATCAGCGTCGACCACTTGCCGGCGTACAGCAGCCGCACGCCGTCGTCGCGCTCCATGCCGACCGTCGGCCGTTCAGGTTCGTAGTCGTCGTCCAGGTAGGCCGTCAGGTCGACATCGAGATCATCCGGACCATCCGGTCCGCCCACCAGCCCGGATGGCGCCCCGGATGGTTCGAACGGGTTGGAGTTCGCGTCCAGGATCCGCGCCCGGTCGCCCGCCTTGACCGCGTTGCCCCAGGAGTCGTCGAAGCCCCGCCGGGCGTGCGCCCAGTCCTTGACCGGCACGGCCGAGGTGGCAAGTGCCTCGCGGCACCGTTCCCAGAGCCACTCCTTGACGCCCAGCGCCTCGAACTTGCCCAGCGACCGGGCCGCGGCAATCAGCGCCGTGTACTTGCCATCCGGTGAGCAGGCGGCCAGCCGGGCGATCACGTGCCGGCAGTAGGTCAGTGCCTGGTCGGGCGTGAACACGCCGCTGTGCTCCGTCGGTGCGGCGAACGGGTCGTCCGGCGCGGACGGCGCCGCCGAGGTCCTGGCCCCACCCACGGCGGCCACCACGGCGTCTGGCACCGGCGAG
>Ga0207663_10000900_pt1 | contig 13557 bp, 10 predicted proteins | sample LARL53metaG_FD_184346 | JGI IMG/M metagenome (GOLD analysis project Ga0207663, IMG submission 184346) | Corn, switchgrass and miscanthus rhizosphere microbial communities from Kellogg Biological Station, Michigan, USA - LAR L5-3 metaG... | ecosystem: Host-associated > Plants > Roots >...
CTTCGCGCGAATTGCCACCGGCAACACGCCTTTGCACGGGCGCACCGCGCCGGTGAGCGCGAGTTCGCCAACGACGATGAAATTATCGAGTTGGTCGGTTTCGATTTGCTCGCTGGCCGCCAGCATCCCGAGCGCAATGGGCAGATCGAAGCTCGGCCCCTCTTTTTTCACGTCGGCGGGCGCGAGATTGATGGTCGTGCGGCCCATCGGGAATTTGTAGCCGGAATTGGTGAGCGCGGTCGTCACGCGGTCGCGCGATTCTTTCACCGCGGCATCCGGCAGGCCGACGATGACAATCAGCGTGTCGCCCCAGCCGGCGTTGACCTCGACTTCAACCGGAAAGGCTTCGATGCCGTTGAGTGCGGCGGAGCATACCTTCGCGAGCATGGAATTCTTATGCATGAGATTGAGCACAACAGCAATGTTTATTTCTGGCCTGGCCAACGGAAATTGTCGGCGGCTTGTTTCGAGAACTGTTTCAAGATTGCCAATGGCAGTTTTGAAACGGACAATGCCAGCATGAATCGCCACTTTTATTTGTTCCCGCCCCTCCGCAAAATTGGATTGCCCGGCGGCGGACAATCAAGTTCGCGCCGGCATCCAATCCTTCCCGGCTGGATGACATTGAAGTCCAACGTCGGGATTCTATTTCTGGCGGCAACGCTTTCGGCGTCCGCTTACACGCTGCCGGTCCTGCCGCCGATGCCGGAGATTCCCAAGCCGTTGCCGCAAGACAGCGTGCCGATGGGCGCGCTGACGAATTCCCCGGAGGTGAAACTGGATTTGCCCATCGCGCCCGGGCCGTTCGAGCCGACGTGGGCGTCCATCGAAAAGAATTATCCCGGCACACCCGACTGGCTGCGCGAGGCCAAGTTCGGCATCTGGGTTCATTTCGGCCCGCAATCCGCCGGGCAGAGCGGCGATTGGTATGCGCGCAAAATGTATGTGCCCGGCACGCCGGCCTACAACAACCACCTGAAGGCCTACGGTCATCCGTCCGAGTCTGGTTACAAGGAAGTCCTGCGCGACTGGAACCCCACCAAGCTCAACCCGGCGGCGCTCACCGAGATTTACAAGGACGCCGGCGCGCGTTTCCTGATGATTCAGGGCGTGCATCATGACAATTTTGATTTGTGGAATTCGCATTATCAGCCGTGGAATGCCGTCAACCTCGGGCCGCATCGTGATTTGATCGGCGAATGGGCCAAGGCGTGTCGCGCTGACGGAATGCGCTTCGGCGTGACGTTTCACCATGAATACACCTGGTGGTGGTGGCAGACGGCGTTTGGCAGCGACAAGGAAGGTGCGAAGGCCGGAGTGCCTTACGACGGCAATCTGACGCTGGCCGACGGCAAGGGCAAATGGTGGGAAGGCCTCGACCCGCGCCGGCTCTACGGCATTGACCTCCGCGAATACAAAGGCGTGACGGCAGCGGCGTATTCGCCGTGGAGTCCGCCGCCGGCGGGAATTTTTTCGCGTCATCTCGACTACGCCACATGGTATGCCACGCAGTGGGCATTGCGCATGATGGACGTGGTGGACCAATACAATCCTGATTTCATTTACACCGACGGCACCGACCAGCAGCCGTTCAGCAGCAGCGGCACGGGCACGGGCATCAAGGCCGACGCCATGCAGCGGGTCATCGCTGATTTTTACAACACCACGCTGGCGCGGCGCGGCAAGGTGGACACGTTCAGCATCGTGAAATTCCGCAGGAAAACCAACGGCACGGTGAACACCGAGGAAGGCGGCATTCCGGGTGGCATCAAGACCAACCAGGCATGGATCGCCGAGACGCCCGTCGGCGACTGGTTTTATGAACCCGGTTTCACTTACGATTCCGGCATGGTCGTGCGGTATCTGCTGGAGGAGGTTTCGCGCGACGGCAATGTGGCCGTGTGCATCTCGCCCTTGCCGGACGGCTCGCTCGACGACGGCAGCCGGCGGATGCTCAAGCAGGTTGGCGAATGGATGCGTCTGAACGGCGAAGGCATTTACGGCAGCCACGCCTGGGTGAAATATGGCGAAGGCCAGCAGCATCTTCCCGGCGGCAAACTCGGTTCTTGGCAGGCGAACTGCGCTTTCAAGACAGATGATTTTCGTTTTACCATCGGCACGAATGGCTGCCTCTATGCCTATTGCATGACGGTGCCGGCGCCCGGCGCACAGTTGAAAATCACTTCGCTCGGCACGAACTCGAACCTGCTCGCGCAACCGGTCAAATCCGTTTCGCTTCTCGGCAGCACGAACACGCTGGCCTGGACGCAGCAGGCGGACGGGCTGGAAATCACCTGCCCGGATACGATGCCCTGCGCCACCGCCATCGGCTTCAAGATCGGCCCGCCGGAATCCATCGGCAGCCCGCCGGCCAAACGCGATTGAAGCGCATTATTAAACGAACCTGAATCCTAGCCTGTTCACGACCCCCGCTTCGCCAGGGCCGAAAACGATTTCAGGTATTGCCGGCGGCCAGCAATTCGTTGACCTTCGTCATCACCTTGAAAGCATCGGCGACGTAAAGCACATCCGCTTTGCCGCGTGCCCAGCCGCAGTTCGGATCGAGATTCACGGCGCGGCGTTCGCCGATGAAACGCCAGCCGACCGTGTGCGGCTCTTCGCCGTGGCAGCACGTGCTCAAACCTTTCGAGTGGCGCGGCGTCGCGCCGGTCTGGCCGATCTGGTTCATATGCGACAGGAACGGCAAAACGGCCTGGCCTTCACCGCCCAAATCCACCAGCGATTTACTGCTGCCCAGCGAGGCGCGTGATTGCTTTAGAAAATCGAGAATTAACGTTCCCGCCTCCGGCAAATGCGTCTGGCCGTCGGCCTGCTTCTTCGTCCAACCCGCGCCGGTCACGAACAGCAATTGCGCATCAGGTCGGATGGTTTGCGCGTCGGCCTTCGGCTCGCGAATGCCGACCACCGTCGTGCGCTTGGCCGCGTCGGTGAGATTCACCGCGACCATTTCCACGCTCGCGGCGCCAGCGCCGCAGTCGCACGACGTTTGGCTGCCGGGGTCAATGCCGAGGATCCACGGACGCTGGGTGCGCGTCAACGCGCCTTCCATGCGCTGACGGTAATACCAACGATTCACGGTAATTTTCCCATCAGCCGCACCAACGCCGGTGACATGCGTGTCCGCGCGTCCGCCGAGCCGCTGTGCCACGCCGGGCAGAACGCGCGCCCAGCGCGAAGTCGCCGGAGCCACGACGATCGTTGCCTGCGCCGCTTTGCAAATCGCTTCAGCCGCCGCCGCGTCCGTGGCGTAGCGCGACTGGCTGAATTCCGCGCCAGTGACGCCGAAATATTTTGTCGCCGGACACGCCGCGATGGAATTCGCTGCAATCTGGACATTGTCGCCGACGAGTCCGATGACGAGTTTTGAGCCGGCGAGAGATTTGTGCAGCGTCGCCGCCGTGTGCAACGCCTCGCGCACCGGTTTGGCGAGCGAACCGTCAGTTTCCGTGTGAGCAAGAACAAGAATCGTTTCCATAAAATTATTAGCCGCAAAAAGGCACAAAAGGCGCAAAATTAAACGGCATCGGAAAGCACATATTTTCTGATTTCAAGTTTGCCCGCACCAAAATTAATCAGGAGTCCATGCTCAATCCGGCAGCCGCGCAGGTAGCCCAACAACTGGGCGACATGTTCGTCGGTCAGGGCTTTGCACGCCTTCAACTCAACGATCAATTCTCCGCTGACGAGCAGGTCGGAAAAATAGTCGCCAAGAACTGTTCCATCCTCGTCCAACACTTGCAATGCGTGCTGCTGCTCAACTTGAATGCCCGCTTTGCGAAGCCGGTTGGCCAGCCCATTTTCATAAACTTTTTCCAAATGGCCGTGCTTTAAGTAACAATGCAAAGCGAACGCGGTTTCACGAATTTGATCACAGAGTTGAAATATTTCCTTTTGAGTTTTCATGTTTTGCGCCTTTTGTGCCTTTTTGCGGCAATGTTTTATGTTTTATTTTTTGATCCACTCGACAATTTCCTTCGCGATGTCGTCCGGCGATTTGTCCTTCACGATCTGCGTTTCGCGCAGTTGTTTCGGCAGCGCCACGCTGGCGAAGCTCAAGCCTTCTCCGGCAAGCTTCGTTGGCTTGGCTTTCTGCAACGCCGGCATCACGGTGCGCATGTTGACCATGCCGACCTGCGGATTGTTTTTTGGCTCCGGCAAATTTCCCGTGGCCCAGCCGAGCAACGCCGGTGCGCCCGCGCATTTCGAGATTTGATGTTTGCCGCCTTCGATGCGCTCCAAAATTTCCAGTGAACCATCGGCGTTCACCGTGAGTTGATCCACACCTTGAAACTGGTCCACGATGCCGAGGTGTTCGCCGACGATTTGTATCGCGGCGCCAGCGCCGCGCGAGGCGGATTCCCAGCCGCCGAAAACGAGCAGTCTAGATTTGTCGAGACCCGGAATGGCGGCGATGGCTTCCGCGAGCGCCGCCGCCGTTTCGGTCGCATCGGTGAAGCCGCTGGCCGAGCCATCGAGCGCGACGAGTTCAAACGGCACTTTTTGCGCGACGGTCATCATCACCTGCTGGAGCTTGGCTTTCGGACCGAGGCTGACGAGCCAGACTTTGCTGCCGGGCTGGGTTTTCGCCAGATTCGCGGCTTCGTAAAGCGCGTGGCCCGCCCAAGGATCGAGGACGGCGGGCAGCATCATTTCATTTTTCAACGCCGGCCCGGTGGGCGCGGCGACGGGTTCAAGTGTTTGCAGCGGATCAGGAACAATGCTGCCGCAAACAACAATTTGATAGGCTGTGCTCATATAAGTTTTAACCACGGATTAACACGGATTGCTATTTCGTTCTTGACGCTTTTCGGCTCGGCCCATAACCGAACCACATTCCCAACAAACCCAGCCCCAATAGCACATGACTGCTGGGTTCCGGCACCGCCACGCCCTCAAGCAAAAAAGCTGAAGGCGGCGCGCTATGCGTGTCAAAAACACTCCAAGAACCGGTGGGCACCCCGGTGGTTGACCAACGGTCCGCCGATAATCCCGGCACAAAATTGTTGGGCGCCCAGGCAAAATTCCAACCAATATTTCCGTTATCTGGAACTATCGGTGAAAACAGCAGCCAATAATTCTCGCCGCCATGCACCAAGCCGGTGATATCAAACGTATAATTAGCTCCGGTTGGGCTGAATGCTTGCCCGACCGGAGTGAATGCCCCAACCAGACTGCCAGTGGGCTGCCCGCCATTGTCGCTGACCACCGATATTTCGTAATTGGCTGGATTGGGATTTCCACCGGTAACGTGCGACACATACAATGCCATGGTAACCTGGGCGAGATTGTAGTCGCCAGTGCCAGCCACCGTAAAGTTGACTCCGTCGGCAAAGCTATATCCAGAAGAAATATCCAAGCCGATTTCTGCATAGCCGCCATTAAAATTAGTGCCATCATAATTGCCCGCCAGAATGATTCCCTGCCCCTCGGCTGGGCTGGGCAAAAACCCAATGCCTGCCATCAGCAGCACAAAAACCACGCTACAGTAAAATTTATACTTTTTCATAAGACTGAATTGGACATTGTTACTATCGGATCGTAAAGGGGTCTTGGTTTTGTTCACCCATCCATTTTTCAATTCTCCGCCGAGTGCAGTCCGCCGGTGCCGGCGCGGAAGGCGATGTTCATGCGCTCGGGATTTTCCGGATTCGTCTGCGAGCAGTTCCACAGGCACGCGCCGCAATGGACGCATTTCTCGCGGTCGAAAGCCGGCACGCCGTTTTCGCCGGGAGTAATCGCCTGGCCGCTGCACGCCTCGATGCAAATCCGCGCGCCGCATTTCTCGCAGAGTTCGGGATGCAGGAAAACGACGTGGTCGGCGTAGCCATGCGGGGCCTGCACCTTGCCGCCCATGAGCAGCGCGTCCTGGTGCGACACGAGCAATTGTCCGTCGAACGGAATTGCGGGCCAGCCGGCTTTGTCCATGAGCGCGCCGTGGAGCGAAACATTTTTCGTTTTGCACTCGTCGCGGAGCTTCGCGATTTCGTCGCCCGAAATTTTTCCGGCGAAATAATCTTCCACCGTCGGGATGCGTTTCCACGGCTGCACCGGCGCGTGGCCGAGCGACAATTTTCCGTTCGTCAAACCGGCGAGCGCCATGCCGATCATGCCGGTGGCGACGCCTTTTTGAAAACCGTCGCGGGATTTTTCGGCAACGCGGCCTTCGGCTTCCACCCAGCTCGCACGGCGGCGTTTGACGTAGGTTTCATCGAGGTTTTGTCGGGTGAACGGCTTCTTGGCCTTGAGCAATTCGAGGACGGCCTCGGCGAGTTGCGTGCCGGTGGCCCAGGCTTCGTCCACGCCGGAGCCGGTCAGGACGTTCGTGCTGCCGCTGCCTTCGCCGATGCGCGCGTAGCCGTCGCCAGTGAGGTGCGGCTCGCCGTGCTTGCCGGATTCGCCGAGCGTCTTGGCGCCCCACGAGCGGAGCTTGCCACCCTTGAAATAGCGCCAGAGATACGGATGTAGCATCCAGTGCTGAAGATAGCGGTAGGCCGTGCGCGTGGGACTGTCGAACCACGACGGCACAAAAATGCCGAGCGACGCGACGCGGTCGGGATGGACGTAGAGAAATCCAAAAATCTCCGGCTCAGGATAACCGAAGGTGTGCAACACGGTGCCGGCTTTGAGCGGCGTGTCTTCTGGCAAATCCACGACAAACTTCATGCCAACGGCCCAATCGCGCTTGTGGTGGCCGTCCGGCATGCCGAAAACTTCATCGAGCTGGCGGCCGATGGGACCGATGGGGCCGTCTGCGACGACGGTGAGAGCGGCATGGATATCCATGCCGGGCGTGAAGCCGTCGGACGGAGCGCCTTTCTTGTCCACGCCTTGGTCAAGGAGGCGGACACCGATGACTTTGGAGCGGCTCGGCGAAGTAGCGCAGTCCGTCCCGGCTGCGGGTTGTTGCAGCGTCTCGCTACCAGCAGAAACACCCGGCGAGACGCCGGGTGAACCCGCAGGCGGGGACGCCTGCGCTACGTTAGTTCGATCAATCAACGCCTCTGCCACTGGCGTGCCGGGCCAGATTTGGACGGTGCCGGTGCTTTGCACCTGCGCGCCGACCCATTGCATGAATTGCCCCATCGAGAGAATCATGCCGTCGTGCTTATGCAAAAATGCCGGCGTCCACGGCAGGTTCAGCGCGTGGTTTTCCACCGGCAGCGCAAACTTGAAAATGCGGATGAGCGAATCTGCCATGAGCAACGCAGCCGAGCGCCGGCTCGCGCCGTGTGGGTCGAGCAAATACAAAACTTTTTCTTCGCCCACCGGCGCGGCCATCGGGATGCCGGCGGTTTTGATTTCGGGAAAGCTCGCGCGCAGCGCCCGCGCCTTGGTCACGACGCCGGAGACGCCAAAGCCGATGTCATCGGCGCGCTCGTAGCACAAAACTTGTGGCGGCATCCCGGGCAAGATGGCGCTTTCGACGGCGGGCGTGCCGTCGGCGTTGACGAGTTGTTTGGACAGCGTGGTAAGGAATCCGGCGGTCGCCGGGCCAAAGCCGACGCAGACGATGTCCGCGTCCATGCGCTGCCGTTCGATCGTGGTTTGCTCTGACATTTATTTCCAGTTTGAGCCTCGTTACCTCGGCTGCTACGAATATCACGCCGGATAATCCAGCGCCTCGCGCGTCATCACCTTCGTCAGCGCTTCGGCGGCGCGGTCTTTCGCAAGGCGGCAGCCGGTGAGGCAGCCGTCGAGCTTGGCGCGCAGGCGGACGAAATCCTCGAGGCCGGCAAATCTCACGCACGGACCGGCTTTCAGCGGGCGCGGGTCTCCGGCCTCAAAAACATCCGAGTAGGCGCGGGCCGAGCCATCAATGCCGGGGATGAGTCCCTCGAGCGTTTCCAATTCATCGGCGCAATAGCAGGCGTGGCAACTGGTTTCGTCCCAGGCCGGATGGCGGTTGTATCCGTGAACAATTTCAGCGCAGACGCGGCCAGCCTCGCCCGCGGCCCGCGCGGTTTGGACGTGGCAGAGATCAGTGAAGAACGCCACTGTGCCAGTCAAGCCGTCGGCGAGCGCGGGATTTTCCGCGCCCTTGGTTTCCAATTCCACCACGTCCAGAATGAATTGCCGCGCGGCGAGCAGCCAGCAGAGCGCGTCGGCGAGCGGGAAAGTCACGCCTTGGCGGGTTTTGTGATAAAGTTTCGCGCCGTCGGCGTCGGTGGAATTCTGAACGTGGTTGAGCGTCCAAAGCCAGAGTTGCATGGCGGTGCCGAGCGTGCAGGCGCCGGTGCCGGGCCGTTCGGACGCGATGCGCCGCATGCCGGCAATCCATAACTGGAATTGCGCGAGGAACAACTCGCTGGTCATCGTGATGGAAAGCTGCAATCGCTGCACGGCTTCCGGGCCTTCGTAGGTCGCCTCAAGCTGGGCATCCATCCATTTCTGGCCGAGGAAGCCGGGGCAATCTTCCGTGATGCCGTAGCCGCCCATGAGGCTGACGGCTTCGCGCATCATGTTCGCGCCGTGGCCGGTGTTCCAAAGCTTGCACGCCGGGCAAAGGACGTTCGCGATCGAATCGAGAATGGAAAATTTCACGAGCGGATCGGATTCCAATACCTCGGCGCGTTTCAGATCGCGGTGGCCGACTGGCTGGGAATTCAATTGAACCAGTTCCAGCGCCTCCTGCTGCTTCTTCGCCAATTCCTTGAACGCGGCGCGCCCGGTCAATTTTTTTTCCGCGAGCCAGGCGTCCTTCTGTTTCTCCAGCGGGTCCAGCTCGTCAAACAGTCGCGCGGCGGCAAATCCCAGCGACGCGCTGGCTTCGCCGGTGGCCCAAATGTCCGTCAATCGGTGCAACGCGTCCTCTTTTTGCTGGATGCCGAGTTCGTAACGCGGCGTGCCCGGCGCGCCCTCGCCGCCGCGAAAACGGCGGCGCTGGTAAAGTATCAACGGCTCGACGGCGGAAAGCAGTTTCGCGGCGGTCATCAAACCGACCGTCACGCGCGTCCGCCGGAAGACCGCCTCGATGATTTCGCCGTGCGAAAAATTCGGGATGATGACGCCATCCTTGACCGTATAGCCCCCGACGATGCGGCTGGCAGGAACTTTCAAATTGAACACCGGGTCGTTCGTCGAGGAAAGTTGGTGGACGAGTTTTTTTGTGGGCGTGCCGCGGTCGAAAATGCCCGGATCGCCTTCCTCCAAAATCACCATGCAACTGCCCTTGATTTTCGGGTCGTCCGAATCCACGGCGGCCGTGACGACGTTGGCAAAACCCATGTTCGTGATGAAGCGCCCGCGCTTCTCGACTTGCAGCGTCGGTTCATCGCCATTTTTCCAATCGGCAACACGCACTTTGCCGGCCAGCATCCCGGTTTCCACGCCGACGAACGGTAGCGGTTCCGTGAGCGCAAACGCGGCGCGCACCTGCTTGCGGTTTTCACCTGGCTTGAGCGGCGCGGCGGCGGCGATGTATTTGGCGCGCTGCTCCGGCGTGCCGCGCTCGTGAATCGGCGCCAGGCCGAGATTGCCCGCGAGGCTGCCGGTGGCCGCGCCGGCGTCCACCCACGCCAGTTCAAATGCAATCAGCGCCAGCACCAGGTTCTTCGGCCCGGCGACGAACCCGCCCAGTTCCGGGTCGAGAAACGCGGCGGTGATGCCGCTTTCATCGTAATGCTGGAGCAGGCTATTTTTCTCCGGCGTCCACTCGTGTGAATTGCGCCCGCCGCCGGCCACAAGCCGGGCGACCGGGCCGCGCGCGACGCCACGCGTCGCCTGCACGAGCATGTGAAGTTCATAACGGTCGGCGAACCGCCACATCATCTGGCGGACATCGTCGCCGGGAAGGGTGTTCAGCGCCGACGAAGGTTTTTCCACGGACATCGTTTCCATAAAACATGCTTTCTGCGGCGGGCGGATTTACGGTCGTCGAAATGCCCGCCAATTTCGACAACTTAAACAGATGCTGGACTTTACATAAGCGTTGTTGGTATTTCAACAACAAAAGCATTTGACCTGCTAAAGTTGATATAATTCTTAAAAGATGGTTTCCTTATTCCGTCCGGGGAGTAATCCGGCCCACGCGGATCAGGCGCGGCCTTGGAGCCACAGTAGAAGATTTTTCAACCAGTCGAATTTGAAATAGCCGAGAACGAACGCGCCGTAAGCAAACAGCAGCGCCCCGAAAACCGCCGCCCATTCCCAGCAAAGAATCCGCTCCTTCCGGCCTTTGAACAACATTGTCGCGGCAAGAAAGTTTCCGCCCAGCGCGAGCGACAAACCCCAGAACGAAAGCAATTGCAACGTCGGCGCCGAGGCGATCTGTAAATTCCAGAACTGCGCGCGCGTGATCGCAGGAATGCCGATTACGATGATAATCAGCAGCGCGAAATTGATGCACTTGATCAGGAATCGTTGCATGGTTTTGCCGGAGCGCGGGCGGCGCGCAGCAAGTTCATCGCTCTGCGCCACGCGGACGAGCCGTCACGCTCTCTTCAATTGATCTTTTCGGCGATCTTGTATTTGAACATCCGCTTCTTCATCCAGCGCACGGCCAGCAGATCGTAAAACGACGCGAACAGCCGGTTCCACACGCCATAATTGCTCTGGCCGGCGAAGCGCGGATTGTTGCTGACTTCGATTTCCGTGACCGTGTGGCCCTCAATCTTGAACAGCGTCGGCAGGAACCGGTGCATGCCCTTGAAAAATTTCAGGTTCTCGATGCACTCGCGCTTGAAGGCGCGGTAGGTGCAGCCCGCGTCCGCAATCTGCTCGCCGGAAAGCTTGTTGCGGACCCAATTCGCGATGCGTGACGACGCCACGCGGATGAAATTGTCGCCCTCGCCGCGCGCCTTCACGCGCGTGCCGCAGACGCAGTCGAAGCTTTTCAGCGCCTCCAGAAATTTCGGCAAATCCTTCGGGTCGTTCTGTAAATCAGCGTCCAGCGTGAACAGATATTTGCCGCGCGCGGCCTTGAGGCCAGCGAAGCTCGCCGCTGACTCGCCGCAGTTGAAAGCGAATTTCTGCACGCGGATGCGCGGATCGCCGGCGGCCAGCTCCTTGAGGATTTCCCACGACTTATCCTTGCTGCAATCGTCGGTGATGACGATTTCGTAGGAATTCTTTAGCGGCTCGACCGCCGCGCGGATGGCCTTGACGAGTTCGCGCAAATTGCCTTCCTCGTTGTAGCAAGGAATGACTAGGCTGATTTCCGGGCTTTCGACGTTCATCGGGCGGACATGGAAGCAGAAAAACATCCGGCTCGCACGCTCAAAACAAAACCCCCCGCCCGTTGCCGGGTGGGAGGTTTGCAATTGGTTACTAGCCAGTGGCGACTTGCCACTATTTCTTGCCGTAAAATTCCGCGATCGCGTCGCAAACTTTGTCCGCGGCATCCAGGCCCATCTCGCCGTGGATCGGCAATGACAGGATTTCCTTCACCGCTTTTTCGGTCTGCGGCAGTTTTGGAATATAGGGGAACAATCCAATGACCGCCGGTTGCAGGTGGTTCGGCTTGGGATAATGCACGCCGGTCTCGATATTTTTCTCCTTGAGAAACTTTTGCAGGTCGTCGCGGCGTTCGCAGCGCGTGACATACATGTGATACACCGGCGTGGCCCACTCCTTTGTAATTGGCGTCTGCACGATGCCCTTGAGCCGCTCATTGTAGCGTGCGGCGATTTTCCTGCGGTTTTCGTTGAAACCGTCGAGGTGCTTCAACATCACGCGGCCGATGGCGGCGTTGATCTCGTTGAAACGGACATTGTAACCGGTGAATTCATGGTCGTATTTGCCCTGGCGGCCGTGATTGCGCAACATTCGCAACCGGTCGGCATAATCAACCTTGTTCGTCACGACACAGCCGCCGTCGCCGAGGACAGTGAGGTTCTTGGATGGGAAAAAGCTGAACGCGCCGAAGTCGCCCATGCTGCCGACGGTTTTGCCCCTGTATTTCGCGCCCTGCGCCTGCGCGCAATCCTCGATCACCCAAAGCTTGTTCTTCTTCGCGATGGCGAGCAGCCGGTCGTTGTCAATCGGATGGCCGTAAAGATGCACGCCGATGATGCCGACGGTGCGCGGCGTGATGAGCGATTCGACGTGCGCCAGATCCATGACAAACGTGTCGTCAATGTCGGCGAACACCGGCTTGGCACCGAGGTGCATCAGCGGCTCCATGCTCGGAAACGCCGTGTGGCTGGGCACGATGATTTCGTCGCCCGGCCCGACGCCCTGAAGCTGGTGCAGCAGATAGACGATCATTGTCCACGATGAACCGAGGACGCATTGCGCGGTGCCGGTGTGCGCGGCGAGTTCGGCTTCGAATGCCTTGGACTCGGCACCGAGGATGTATTGGCCGGAGCGGATGGCGCGCAGCGCGGCTTCCTCGACTTCCGGGTTCACGAAACATTTTGATAACGGTATTTTGCTCATAAATTATTTGCCGAAATGGACAGAATTTTGAGAATCAATTCTGCATCATTCTGTAATCTTGTCTAAAGTTGAACGGCCTTGCCGGTCTTCACCGATTCCAGCGCGGCGTTCAGCACGCGCACGGCGTCGTAGCCGGACTGCGCGTCGGCGCGCGGCGTGGCGCGAGTCTTGATCGAGTCAATGAACGCTCGCAACTCCGCCAGCAACGGCTCTTCCGGCGGCGTCTCAATTTGTGTCACGACGCCTTCGTTCGCCTTGAAATCCTTGCCGCCGGCAGGTGTGTGCGTGTTCGCGTAGGTCTTGATTTTGTATTGCGCGACGTTGTAATCGCAAACCGCGCTCAACTTGTCGCCGCAGACGATGACCTCGCGGAATTTGCCGGGGATGAAATACTCCGTCTCCACCGTCGCCCAGGTTTTGCCGCGCGGCGTGTCGTATTCGAGCGAGACGAGCGAAACGTCGTCCATGCCGCGGCCAAAGAAATCGTGGTGAATGGCCAGCACGCTCTTCGGCAGCGCGCCGAGGATGAAATTGAAGAGATCCACGAAATGGATGCCGTCGGCGAACATCACGCCGCTGTCGTTGCGCGGGCGCTTGAAACCGCCGAAGTGGCCGCGGATCATGTTCACCCTGCCGAATTCGCCGTTTTGCACGGCGTCGCGCAGCCAGAGCGTCGCCGGATCGAACCGCAAAATGTGTCCGACCTGCAAAATCCGGCCCTTGCGGGCTGCCACCTCGGCCAAAATTCTTGATTCTTCGTTGTCCAGCGTCAGCGGTTTTTCGACGAACACGTCCTTGCCGGCTTCGAGAAATTCCTTGCACAGCGGGAAATGCGTTTGCGCCGGAGTAACCACGACCACGCCGTCCACCTTGCCGATGAAATCCTTGTAGTTCGTCGTGAGCCGTTCGGCGGGAATTCCGAGCTTGCGCGCGGGTTCAAGCTGCTTGTCGCCGACCTCAGCCACGAACAATTCGATTGGCAGGTTGTTCAGGTTGCGCAAATGGTTGGCGCCCCAGCGGCCCAGACCGAGCAAGAGAATCTTTGTCATTAGAAAATCGGCGGCCAGCGCGCTTTCCGTGCGTTGGAAACCGATGGTTGAATATCCTATTTTCCGGGCGAAACCAAGATGAAAATGCGTCAGCGGTTGGAGAACAATTGCC
>Ga0207663_10000901_pt1 | contig 13557 bp, 10 predicted proteins | sample LARL53metaG_FD_184346 | JGI IMG/M metagenome (GOLD analysis project Ga0207663, IMG submission 184346) | Corn, switchgrass and miscanthus rhizosphere microbial communities from Kellogg Biological Station, Michigan, USA - LAR L5-3 metaG... | ecosystem: Host-associated > Plants > Roots >...
CTCCGGTCGGCATTGGGCAGGTTCGAAACCGCGTTTGCAATATTTTCATTCATCCTGGTGACCGCATTTTCGTATGGCCTTGTACATGTCCTTAGTGGCCGTGCCGCTTACATCCACGTCGGCGCAATGTTGGGAACTATCATGATGCTGAACGTGTGGATGCGTATCCTTCCCGCTCAGCGCAAGATGATTGCCGTGGCTGCGACCGGACGCACCTTCGATCCGGCGCATGGAGCCCAAGCTAAGCTGCGCTCCAAGCACAACACGTTCATGGCGGTGCCGGTCGTCTTCATTATGCTTAGTAATCATTTTCCCGTGGCCACGTACGGGAATAAATATAATTGGGAAATTTTGGTCGGCTTAGTCCTTGTCGGTTGGGGAGCCGCGAGGATCATACGACAGGCGTAAGTTCACTAATACGGAATCCAGTGCAGACAAAAACGGTTGAAACCATTAGTCGCGCCGAAAAAGTGATCGCCCGTTGCCGCAAGCTGGCAACCTTCAGCGAAGATTCGGGAAGCACGCGGCGAACTTTTCTCTCCCCCCCCATGCATGATTGTCATCGCGAAATTGCAGCCTGGATGGCTACGACTGGCGTAGAAACAATCATCGACGCTGCCGGGAATTTACGGGGATTTTATGCGGGAGCGGAATTGGGCGCGCCGCGCTTGCTCATCGGGTCGCATCTCGACACCGTGCCCAACGCCGGCGCATTCGATGGAGTGCTCGGCATCCTGCTTGGCATCGCCTTGCTGGAAGCCCTGAAAGAACGGCGCCTTCCCTTCGGAATTGAAATCGTTGCCTTTTCTGAGGAAGAGGGGGTTCGCTTTAGTAGGCCCTTTATCGGCAGCAGGGCGCTCATCGGGAAAATTGACGACGAACTCTTGGGACGTAAAGATGCCCGAGGCATTTCCGTTCGCCAGGCCATCGAAGATTTTGGATCAAACCCCAGCCAGATCCCGATGGCGGCCTTAGGAAACGATATTCTGGGCTACGTGGAATTCCACATTGAACAAGGCCCGGTTCTGGAGATACTGCAGCGACCGCTCGGAGTTGTCGAAACCATTGCAGGCCAGAGCCGGCTGGAATTCGTTTTTCTTGGTCGGGCCAACCATGCCGGCACCACCCCAATGCATCTTCGCTACGATGCTCTAGCGGGCGCGGCTGAGTGGATCTCCGCAGTGGAACGCGAGGCTTGCGGGGCTCCTGGACTCGTTGCCACGGTAGGCAAGCTAGAAGCGAAGCCCGGAGCTACCAACGTGATCGCGGGCGAGGCGCGGTTGACTCTCGACGTTCGGCACGGTATGGACGCAGTTCGCAATCGCGCTGTCGACGATCTCACTCGTGCGGCTAAAGAGATTGCACAACTGCGGGGGCTATCGACCGAGTCCAAGGTTTTGCTAAACCAACCTGCCGTGGCCATGGACTCGGCCCTAATCAATGAAATTGAACACGCAATCCAAAAAGCCGGTTGTGAACCGCATCGCATGGTAAGTGGCGCCGGTCATGACGCCATGATCCTCGCCGAGAAATTCCCTTCCGCCATGATCTTTCTCCGTACTCCGGGCGGAATCAGTCACGATCCTGCCGAATCGGTCGCACTCGAGGACGTGGCCAAGGCGATAGAATGCGGTTTGCATCTCCTCGATCAGCTCGCTTCGTCACCCACATTTCACAAAAGGATGTACCGTGTATAACCTTGGCCAAACGCGAAGTTCGCAACAGCCCAATCATCTACTGATAACCGCCGATACTTTCGTGCGCACCACTCTGCCAGGAATGAAGAAGTGTTCGGCCATCGTACATACGGGGCCCGCCATGGGCGCACGGTTCACTCAGTACACCGCCGAGTTTGAAGCTGGCGGAGAACTGGGAAACGTTACCGCGCAACGATTTATTTTTGTTATGGACGGCAGGATAAACTTGGAAATTGGCGGCGAGGAACACCGACTAGAAACGCGCGGCTACGCCTATTTGCCCGAAGACTTGCAGCATCGCGTAAAGGCCGCCAAGGAGAGCCGGGTCACCGTCATCGAAAAGCCGTACCAGCCGCTGCCTTCGGTCGAACCACCGCGCCTGATTGTTTCGAGCGAGGATGCCATGTCCTCATCTCCGCTCGGAGCTGACCCCGACCTGCAAGTGAAATGTTTGCTCCCTGACGAGATGAGTTTCGACTTCGCCGTAAACACAATGGCTTACCAGCCGGGCGCATCACTCAGCATGGTTGAAATGCACATGATGGAACATGGAATGATCATGCTCGAAGGCGGTGGCATTTATCGCCTGGGCGATTCCTGGTATCCAGTCACTTCCGGGGATTTCATATGGATGGGCCCGTGGTGTCCACAATGGTTCGGAGCGCTTGGCAAAGTGCCAGCAAAATATCTCATTTACAAAGACTGGAACCGCCATCCCCTGGCTGACCGTCACCCATGAATCTCGAAATCGATCGGGATCGCCTCCTCTCCGAGATCGAAGCTCTAGCTGCGATTTCTGACGCCGACCCACCAGCTGTCACCAGAGTCGTTTTCACTCCTACAGATCTAAAAGCCCGCGCTTGGCTCAGAAAGCGATGTGAAGATGCTGAACTAACCCTGCGGCAAGATCCCATCGGAAATATTTTTGCGCGGTGGGTTGGTACGGATGCCTGTGCGCCAGCGGTCGGCACCGGTTCCCACATCGATGCCATTCCCAACGCCGGCAAATATGACGGCGTGGTCGGAGTCCTCGGCGGGCTAGAAGCGATACGTGCGCTGCAACGAAGCGGCTTTCGTCCGAAACATTCCATTGAGTTGCTGGTTTTTACTTCCGAAGAACCGACGCGCTTCGGCATAGGTTGTCTCGGCAGCCGATTGTTGAGCGGAAGCCTCTCGGTCGAAGCCGCCAAAACGTTGAAAGACGCCGCCGGAGAATCGATTGAGGATATACGCCGCAAAGCAGGACTACTTGGAGAACTCGACAACGTGAAACTGCCGAACCGGTATTACAAAGCGTTCGTTGAATTGCACATCGAACAAGGTCCGTTACTGGAGCACAGGCAGTTCCCCCTCGGAGTAGTGACGAGCATCGCCGCTCCCGCCAGTATGCGGATCACGATCGAGGGCGCGGGCGGCCACGCCGGCGGAGTCTTGATGCCGGAGCGCCGCGACGCGCTTTGCGCAGCCTCTGAACTCATTCTGGCAATCGAGAATGCAGCGCGAAGCAGCGGCGCGATTGATACCGTCGCTACGGTTGGCATTTGCGAGGTTTTCCCCGGAGCCGTCAACAGCATTCCCAGCCGGGTTCGTCTCAGTGCTGATATTCGAGACACTGATCTCCAACGTCGCGACGACGTGATCGGAGCCATGGAAAGTGCGAGTAAGGCGATATCCGCGGCACGTCAGGTTACTATTCACACCGAAACGCTGAACGCGGATGCCCCAGAGTTGTGCGCGCCCACTATCGTAGCAGCCCTGTCAGACGCATGTCGGAAACATCAGCAACAATTCCTTCCCATGGTTAGTCGGGCATATCATGACTCGCTTTTCATGTCCCGGATTGCGCCAGTGGCAATGTTGTTCATTCCTTGTCGCAACGGATACAGTCATCGTCCAGACGAGTACGCATCTCCGGAAGACATCAGCCGCGGCGCTTTAGTCTTGGCCGAAGCACTGGCAACACTCTCCTCATAAAATTCACTCGGTCCTTCGGGGCCGAGCTCTCACCACTGGAGAATTCTTGTACTCGTACGCAATATCCCTTTACGCAACCTGACTGGTGGCTCCACCGCTCACTTGTTGATCGCGATCTTTCAGGCCTTCCCGAAAACCCTCCCGCCAGGTAGGCCACTGGAGCTTCCAGGGAAGTAAGGATTTGGCCTTGTCATTGGCGCCGCGCGCGGTTGTCATCATTGCCAGGCCATGTTGGCCGATCGCCAGTCTTCCGAGCCATGCCGCAAGGTGACGTGGAGGTTTCGCGCCCAGAACACCTGCAAGGAAAGGTAGCCATTCGGAAACCGGCGCAGGCTCGTCGTCAGTGATGTTGTACAACCCTGGAGTATTTCCCCCGACAGCAGCCAGGGTGGCCGCCGCCGCGTCGTCAATGTGAATAAAAGACCAGTACCCCGTCCCCTTACCGACAATTGGAATACGACGTTGCTTTATATCCTCTAGCGCAGAACCGCCCATTCCGAGAGATGTTCCAGGACCGTAAAATGTGCGGTAGCGCAAGACGAAGCCTTGAATTGCTTTATCTCCAAGCACCGTCGACTCGAGGTGCACGATGGCTTTGAACGACTCGCGCGAGCCCGAATCAGGAGATGAAAGCAGAGGATCCTTCTCCGTTTTGATCCAGCCTCCATCGCGGGCATACGGCCATCCCGTGTAGCTTTGGGCGATGAAACGCCGGCATCCGGCGGCGCGAGCAGCAGCCAGAAGGTTGTCGGTCCCTTCGATACGGAGACGATTGGTACTCGCGAACTCCTGGTCAAAATGGCGCATATTGAAGCGGGCCGGAATCGCGGTCAATTGATGGATGATCACATCAGGCGCCGCCTGTCGCACAGCTTTCAGCAATTCGTCGGCATTCAGGGCATTAACCACCAGCGGAGTCGCTCCCGATGAATAAATCAACATGGCCTTGTCGGCTTGGCGGGGTGGTTCCGGTGACGGTGTGTCCGGCTCCCACCAGCAATGGAACCAGTCTCCTCCTCCCAATGGCTCCAGTCGCTCCAACAAGAAGAATTTTCATAGCGAACCTCCTTGATTTTATTTGTCGCGACGTGTCACAAGCTTCTTATGATTTTTCGTCTCATACACTCTGTTTCGATTCATCCGTAGCGGCTGCGTTTCGGAAAAAACATAAGATTTGTGCTCGATACGAAAGAGTCGTGTCAATCACGGACAGGTCGGTGACTTTGGGAAATTGGAGGCGCGCCGCATTACTTCCGGCATTCAAGGGTGATGTGGTAGGTTACCAACGATCGGGCTATTGGAAAGAGCTGAAATCTTCGTCCAGTGCAAAAAAACCCGGAATGGAAGGAACGCCTATGCTCTGGACCTCAACAGACCCGGATACACTCAACGCCGGTCAATGCCCCCAGCTTTTTCAGTTTGCTCGCGATATGTCCCACTCCGACCGCGCAGTGGTGCGCGGGTGCGTGCCCATTCCATTCGTTCATAAAATTGCGCACTCCTATGGAAAACCGGTAGCGGCTGTTCGTGTTGCCGATCTCAAGAATCGGACCCGCAACCGATTCACCTTCCGCCACCAGCAGTTTCAACTTTCCGTCCGCAGTTTGAATCACGGATAAAAGCGTCACCGGACCATGCTTCACCGACATTTCCACCGACAAGCCCCGCCCCACTTTTCCGTGATAAACCTCCAACGGACGAACTTTGGTTTTGCCTTCGGCAATCGCGATGTGGCCCGGCCCATCGTGCCCCATCAACAAAATGTCATCCTTGAAGTCAGCGGCGTAGTACTCGGTGAAAGATCCACCGGCGCCGAAGCCGTCCATGATTTTCATGGCCTGCGCATTCTTGATCTCGTATTCGCCGGCCACTGGTACCCCGCGAGACGTCAGCAGGCTGGTGCCCAGGATGATAGAGCTGATGGCGTCCTCGTTCTCCGCGTTCCCTGTTCCTTTGTAGTAGTAAGCCAGTGAGCCTAAGTTATGGGATTTAACCAGCTGGTCCAGCGCCACCGAGGTGCGGGCCGCTCGCTCCAACTCCTCCTGCGAGCAGTCCGGATGGACATCAAAGCCTTTGCGAAAATCTGCGACGCGCTTTTGTATCTCCGAATCTTGCACCTGCCGTCGCAAGGCCGCAAGTTCGTCGACCTCAACCACCTCAATATGTCCACCGAAATATGCGCATTGCTGGGTAAAGTCGGAATAAATATCCAGCATTCCACCGTAATAATGACCCATCACTCCGAGGCGGTTGTGCTCCATGATATGAGCCACTCGCGCGGCTTCTACCCACTCGGAGATTTCCCTCCAGGCCACGGGATCGTCTTCGAGCATGCCCGTAACTTGGAAAAATGGAATGCTGCAGCGGTGGAAAACGTTCGCAATTTCCGGGATCGGACACGACTGGCAGTAGGCCAGCCATTCCCCCGTCATCTTCCTGCGGTCTCCCAGACCGTTAAACCAGTCGTAGTCAATCGCCGCCGAAGGAGAAAGATTGAGAATAATGACCGGAACCTTCGCCCGCCTCACCACCGGAAGTACGGTGGAAGAGAGCGCGTAGGTGGTAACATGCAGAAAAATCAGGTCAACCTCGGCTTGCCGGAACCGATGACCCGCAGTGAGCGCTTTCTCAGGAGTATCGATCAATCCCAGATTGATCACCTGGGCGCCGGCTCGCTCCAGCTTCTGGGCAACTTGATCGCCGTATTTTCTTAAACGCTCTTCCAGCCCGGGAAACTGCGGCCAATACGCATCCAGGCCAATTGCGAAGAGCCCAATTTTCGGCTCGGCGTCTGCTCTGGGCTTGTCCATTGGCGAATCTGTGCCGGCACAAATGCTACTCACTGCAAACCGCTGAAATGTAGTATCCTGCGTCGGTCGTTGTCAATAGTAAGTTTATTTTCCTATTGAATTCAACTTAAAAACTCTCGCACAATGCTGCGTGCTCCGGGACGGAGGAATCGCGTGAACCGACATCGGCCACCGCTGTTGCTGGCGATCATCTTTTGTGCATTCGCAGTTTCCACCATGATGGCTCAGGATCAATCGGCGAAAGTGGCCGCTCACTGGGACAAAATTGCTGGTATCTCCAAGACGACCGCGACCCTTCAGGTGGTAGTGAACCCGCCGTTGCGTCGCGGCTCGCCGATTCACGACAACGCTTTCAAATCCTTGCACGACATTCAGGCCGACTATGTTCGTTATGTACCGTGGCTGCCATATCCAAAACTGGCTGTCGCTGAACTCGAGCCTCCGGCAAACGGCAAAACATCGTGGGACTTTTCGCTGATCGATCCCATGACCATCGATTTTCTCGACGCCACCAAGGGTCATTCCGTCATCCTGAACTTCAGCACGATTCCAGCGTGGATGATCAAGACCGACAAGCCTGTCCCTTACCCCGCTGACCCCGACCAGCCTGTATGGGATTACACCCAGGGTACCGAATTTCGCGACTCCAGTATGAAAGAGGTGGGCGACTACTACGGCCGTCTTTTTGCATGGTACACGCAGGGTGGATTCACCGATGAACTCGGGAAACGGCACGAATCTGGATATCACTACTTCATTCCCTACTGGGAAGTGCTGAACGAAATTGAGTTCGAGCACAAGATGACTCCGGAAACCTACACCAAGCTTTACGACTCAGTGGTCGAATCTATCAGGCGTGTCGCGCCGCAAACCAAGTTCGTTGGACTTGCATTGGCCCAGCCATCGACGCATCCGGAGCAGTTCGAATATTTCCTAAATCCCAGGAATCACAAGCCCGGCATTCCTCTCGATTTCATTTCTTACCATTTCTACGCGGTTCCAACCGGCGATCAGACCACCGAAGTTCAGCCCTACACTTTCTTTGCCTATGCGGACGGCTTCCTTAATACGGTGCGCTATGTCGAGAGCATTCGCAAGCGACTCTCCCCACAGACGAAAACCACCATCGACGAGATCGGCGCCATTTCGGCGGATGACGTAATGCAGGACCAACCGGGCCACGTCACCAAGCCGATTCCGAATTCATATTGGAATCTCACGTGCGCCATGTACGCTTACATCTTTGGGGAGTTGACCCGCATGGGAATCGATGTCGCGGGCGAATCGCAACTGGTGGGTTATCCGACGCAATTTCCCTCGGTCTCCATGGTGGACTGGAATACCGGCAAGCCCAATTCCCGTGTTCGGGTGCTGAACCTCTTGAAAGATAACTTCGGACCGGGAGACAAGATTGTCGAAACGGACCCATTTGACCGGGCGGTTGATTCCTATCTTTATTCGTTCGCGGTGGTAAGGCCCGACGGCAAACGCCGTATCCTGCTGGTGAACAAACGTGATCGCCCCTTCGAGATTACTGTGCCCGGAGCCACGGGCGGCCACGAAGACTACGTTGACCAGACCACTGGTTTTGAACCTCCAGGTTCCGTCAACCTCACCGGCGAGAAGATCAGGTTGAACGGACTAGCTGTCGCAGTAGTGACACTTCCATAATCAGCTTGTAGCGCCCGCGTCCCGCCCGCCCGCTGCGGACACCGGGACGGCGGCGCTACCCGAACTGAGGAGAACTGCAACATGCCACGAGTAGCATTCCGCTTGCGAATCAAGGCTGATGCCATCGCAGGCTACGAAAGAGATCACGCCCAGGTTTGGCCCGAATTGCTGGACAAGCTGAAGGAAGTTGGTATCTCGGACTATTCCATCTTTCGTCGCGATCAAGACCTGGTCTTGGTTATGCGAGTGAGAGACTTCGACGCTGCATGGGATGCACTCGCCACCGATCCGATAAACCTTCGCTGGCAGGCGGAAATGGCAAAATACTTTGAACCGGTACCCGACCTCCAACTGGGGGAGCGCTTCGCTATGATGAAAGAAGTTTTCTATATGGAGTAGTGAGTAGATCGAAACACCCACTTCATGGCGACTTCTCGAAGAGTCTTTCTCACCGGCCTACTCGGCGCTACTGCCACGGCCTGTCTCGGCCAGGGGGTCACGCCCCATAAGGCGGTAGCTCAAGCGAAAAGCAAACCCTCAGGCCTTCCCTTCAATTCCACATTCACCGACGTGGCTGCCAACGCCGGGTTGCAAACCATCACCGTCTATGGTGAAAGCGACCACAAGGAATATATTGTCGAAACTCTCGGTTGTGGTTGCGCCCTCCTCGACTTCGACAATGACGGCTGGCTGGATATTTTCCTTCTCTCCGGAACGCGCTTTACCAAGCCTCCCGCTGACGCCAGCAACCGACTTTTCAAAAACAATCGCGACGGCACCTTCACGGATGTAACCGAGCGTGCCGGACTGCTGAAGACAGGCTGGGCTTGCGGCGTTTGCGTAGGCGACTACAACAACGACGGCTTCGAGGATTTGTTCATCACGTACTGGGGTCAAAACATCCTCTACCGAAACAATGGAGACGGCACCTTCACCGACGTGACTCGCGCGGCCGGATTGCCCCAGACCGCCGATCGTTGGAGCACGGGATGTACTTTTCTCGACTATAACCGTGACGGACACTTGGACTTGTTTGTCGCCAGTTATCTTGATTTCGATCCGCAGAAATCTCCCAAGCCGGGCCAGAACGCAAATTGCCGCTGGATGGGGACGCCTGTAACCTGCGGCCCGCGCGGGTTTCCTTATGGGCAGCACAACCTATACCGAAACAAAGGGGACGGGACCTTCACCGACGTGAGCGTTGAATCCGGAATTTCAGCCGCTAAGCACAGCTATGGCCTCACCGCCATCGCCGGTGACTTCGACGGCGACGGATGGCACGACATCTATCTTGCATGCGACTCCACGCCAAGTCTCCTGTTCATCAACAATCACGATGGCACCTTCCGTGAAGAAGGCGCGGTCCGCGGCGTTGCTTATGGGGAAGACGGTCAGGAGCAAGCTGGAATGGGCGTAGCCTCTGCCGACTACGATCTCGATGGCCGCCTCGATATCTTCAAAACCAATTTCGAAGGAGACACTCCGGATCTTTACCACAACATGGGTAAGGCCAATTTCGAAGAGGTGAGCCGCGCCGCCGGATTGGCGGTGGAAAATCGTTTTGTCTGCTGGGGCGCCGCCATGGCCGATTTCGACAACAACGGCCTGCCTGACCTGTTCATGGTGGCGGGACACACTTTCCCGGAAATCGAAAAACGCAATCCTGAATTTCCAGCGAAAGATCCGAGGATGTTGTTCCGCAACCTCGGCAAGGGGCGATTCGAGGAACTCACCGATCAAGCCGGAATGGCGCTCCAGACGCCACACAACAGTCGGGGTTGTGCATTCGGAGATTTCGATAATGACGGCGATCTCGATATTCTCATTGTTAATCTGAATGAGCCTCCGTCACTTCTTCGCAATGACGTTAGCAGCGGCAATTCGTGGCTCAAGGTAAAACTAATCGGCACCAAATCCAACCGCAGTGCTATTGGAGCACGCGTCGTTGTAAAAACCGGAAACTCGAGGCAGACTCAGGAAGTACAAAGTCAATCGAGTTTTTTGTCCTGCAACGATTTCCGCCTGCATTTTGGTCTGGGCCAGGTGAAGAGCGCGGAGTTAGAAATCCGCTGGCCCAGCGGCGAGTGGCAGACGGTTCCAAATGTGTCTGCAAACCAGCTAGTTACGGTAAAGGAAGGCACGGGGGTTGTGCCGAGCGCAGGTTGGTCCAAGGGCTAGACCACAGGCACAGAGCGTCTACGACCAGACTACTGCGGCTCTCTCCGGTCCAAACGCTGCCTCGTCACTTCATCGGGCGAGAAGATTTGCTTTCCAGCTTCCTGCTGGGTCGATTTCTGGTCGCGCAAGCGCTGAAACTCCGCGAAAGTTTTCCTCTGTTCCGCCTCGTGACCAAGCACCCCCTGTACTTGCGAAAGCCGGTACCACGCAACTTCATTTCCGGGGTTCAATGCGGTAGCCTTTTGCAGATGTGGCAATGCCAGGTCGGGTTTCTGCAGCGACATTAGAACCGAGCCTAGCCCCAATTGTGCTTCTTCGAAGTCGGGGTGGTTTTCCACCGCCACCTCGAAAAGCTTTTGCGCCTCACTAAACTCTCCGGCGTTGCGATGAATTTCCGCCAGCTCGTAGGCGGCGTTGGCGTTGCCCGAGTCGATTTCCAGCTCCTGCGCGAATTCCTTTGCCGCCTCAGCCATGTCCCCCGGCGAATTCCTTTGCCGCGAACGCGCCAACAGCGTCCTCCCTATCCGGTAGTGAACACCCGGACGCTGCGGATCGGCGGAGAGCACCTGCCTGTACTCGCTGATGGCGGCATCGTTCGATCCCTGGCTTTCGTAGGCTTCGGCTTCAGCCTGATGTCTCCAGACCGACCCTGGGGCCACCTGCGCTAGCTGCTGCATATTAAGGAACGCGAAGTTCCCGAAGATTCGCCCCGTGTGATAGAGAACCTCCGGGTCGTTCGGATAAAGCCGGTTCAGCTCCAGCGCAACTTCAACCGCCTTGCTGTCATGTCGGAGACCCGTGTAGACACGCAACAGCTGCAGTCCGCACATGCGTTTGGTCGGAGGGTCAGTGGACTGGCGAAAGCCCTTTTCCAGATCCGGCAGAGCCTCACGATACCGGCCGAGCTCAGACAGAGACATCGCCAACAGTGTCGCGGACTTCCCCAAAGTTGGTTTGAGCTTCAGGGCTTGACGTAACGCAGAAACGGCGGGCTCGAACTTTCTTTCCTGAAAATAGATGACACCTAGATTGGCGTGCACCTCTGCGACGCCGGGCTCCAGTTTTCGCAGCTTTTCGAAGGCCTCCTCGGCTTCGGCATAGTTACTCTGTGCGAGCGCTCGCTGTCCCTGCTCGGAGTACTTTTCGATCGTGTCCCCAGACTGCGCGGATAGCTGAAATGTGCGGCCGCACAGCGTGGCCAGCACGAAGAGCCACCGAACTGAGGAGAACGAAATCATCTCGGGAAGTTTACCTCAATAAAAAAATCCGCCAGGCGCGAACTACCTGGCGGATCTAAAAAGCAAATTGCCAGCCTAAAAGACTATTTTGCCTCCGAGTTGGATAATGCGGCCCGGTCGGGCAGCGATAACCTTCCCGTATGCCGTATCGTTGGGATTGTTATCGATGGGCGCACCGATGCTCGTGGCAGTGTTGGGATCGTATCCATATTGCGCATGGTTAAACAGGTTGAAAGACTCGGCGCGGAACTGGAACGCTATCCTCTCGGAGAACTTGAAGTCCTTGCCGATACCCATATCCCAATTATTGATTCCCGGCCCACGCAAAATGTCACGCCCGCTGTTCCCGAACTGCCCCGCCAACGGCTGAGTGAAACACGCAGTGTTGAAATACTCGTTGATGCTCTTGTGAAAGCCGCTGTTGGGATTGCAGCCCGGAACCAGGTTCGCCCGCTGCGTGAAACTCGTCAGCAGGTTGAGTTTGTCGTCGGCGAGGATCGAGTACGGGAATCCGGCCTGGAACGTTGTGATGGCCGTAACCTGCCATCCGCCGATCGCAAGGTCGGCTGCCCGGTTCATATTCGCTCCGAAGTGCCTGCCTCGGCCCACGGGCAACTGGTACACCAGGCTGGTTACGAAACGTTGAGACACATCGAAATCAGAACGCCCGTAGTCGAGCGCCTGATCGTGCTCGTTCATGTGTCCTGCAAACGCGTTGGTGGAGCCCACGCCCGCCGCCGCGGATTTATCGTCCAGACTTTTCGCCCAGGTGTAAACCGCCACCAGCGCAATCGAACTAGAACGGCGCTCCAGCTTTACGTTGCCGGCGTTATAGCTGGAGTATCCATTCCATTGGCTATCCAGGAATCCATTGGCAGAGGTGATCTGGGCAAACGGCCTTCGCGTGGAGACCGGGCAGAGCGCTGGAACGTTGGTAGGATCACCGCCCGTGGATGGATCACAAAGAGCAGGATTCGGAGGCGCAAAACCTTGGCCGATGTTGGTTCGGTTGAGCAGATGCGTTCCTTTGTTGCCGACGTAATTCACCTCCAGCGTCGTGTTTCTGGCAAGTTCACGCTGCACCGACAACGACCATTGCTGGACATAAGGATTCTTCGGAAATTCCGAGATGATCACGGCAAAGAACTGGCTGCCATCCTGCGCCGGATTCACCTGGTGAAGCGGGACTGCCGGAAACATGTTGTCGGTTAACTTCGGCAAGGTGACATCGGTGGTCGGTCCGGGCGACGCGCGAACCACGAACGGGTAAATGTCGCCGGAGTCGTCAATTTCACGGGTTTCGGCGGAATCGAAGAAGATGCCGTAGCCGCCACGCACGACTGTCTTGTCGCCCATGCGATAGGCAAACCCAAAGCGGGGAGCAAACGGCTTTTTCGACGCAGGCGCAGGATTGTTACGCCCGCAATATCGGTAAAAACCATTCCCGTCCGGTGCGATTGGACCGCCGAGCCCGGGAACATCCGAGGTTCCCAGATTCTTATCCGCAAAACACAAACCACCGCCTGGGTTGGCGCGATCGAACCAGAACATCTTGTTGTCTTGCTCGAAAGGCACGGTTCGGTAATCCCACCGCAGTCCAAGGTTCAGAGTCAGGCGATTCGATACTTTCCAATCGTCCTGAATGTACGGGGCAAAATACTGGAAGTGATATTGATTCAGGTTTCCTGCCACATTGGCTGGACTGAAGGGACCCGGCTGGAACGTCGATGCGTCGTGATAGTACCCGAGCAGGAAGTCAGCCACGGAGTTGCCGGTACCGCAGTCCCCGGTTCCATTCGGGCAACCACCGCCGTTGGATAGGATTGTGTCGTTGTTGTAGTTGAATTGACCTAGGAAGTCGTTGGAAAGATCTCGTTTCTGCACCCAACGGCGATAGTCGAAGCCCACCGCGATCGTGTGCCTTCCGTGAGTCATCGAAAGCGAATCGGAAAATTCCCATGTCGGAATGTCACTCGTTGTGACGTCATT
>Ga0207663_10000904_pt1 | contig 13545 bp, 14 predicted proteins | sample LARL53metaG_FD_184346 | JGI IMG/M metagenome (GOLD analysis project Ga0207663, IMG submission 184346) | Corn, switchgrass and miscanthus rhizosphere microbial communities from Kellogg Biological Station, Michigan, USA - LAR L5-3 metaG... | ecosystem: Host-associated > Plants > Roots >...
GTTTACCAATGGCTAATACTTTTCGTATTTTTGTACAATTTATCAAAATCACAATCTAAAATCAACATTATCAAGTTCTTGATGAGAAGTGGAAAGGATCCTTAACTTAACACAACCTGCTAAACTACCATTAAATATATAAAATAGATACCTAAAGTTTATTATTTACATTGCGGCGCTGTTAACTTCGCAGAGATTAGCCTCTTTTCCTCCATCTGTCTTATTGCCTCCTCCTCTGCATCAAACCTCTTTATTATGACATATCCATTTTCAATTAATAAATACGTAAGTAATCTCCATTTTTCACACAGTTTTTCCCTAACTTCTTTTGGCAGAGTAACTCACTCACTCACTCTTCCATTGCTAATTAGTATTGAGTCATAATATCTTCTCAGACATATTAGCAGTATAATTTGGAGTCTAAAAACTCTCAAGTTAACAGAGCCTATATTGCATTAGAACAGACCTTTTTAAACCTCCGCCTGAGCTTGTTACCGCAAAGCGTGCATTCTTGGATATTTGGTTTGTAAGCTTTACCACAAGCTCGACAAAAGGTAATCCATTTTCCAACTTTTGTTATTCCTTTAGTCCCAGTGGTCTTTAATGGAATATTTAACAGAGCTGCAACATTTCCCACAGCGTAGTCATCCGAAATCAAGGTTATCTTTAGCTGCTTTGCGAGAGCGAGTATTGAAAGATCTGCAAATGAAAGTTTGGAAAAATCACCAGTTTTTTTTGCAATATTAATGACTCTTGTAAGATATGGTTCTTCAGCCTTTATTACTTTAAGGTTACCTGCATCTAATAATGCCTCTATTGCATGATATGGTTTTTTTATGTGCTCTATCTCTTCAAAAACCAGATTCGTAGTATAGCATTTCGAAGATGATAGGAATGGAATCCCTGTATAAAATGCACTTGCATCCAATACGAATTCACTACTAAAATCCAAGTTTCGCAAGCTGCCTCATGCCTCTTTTTCTGAGACGTATGAATTGTGCATCTGCTGAGAAGCGAGAAATCTTTACGTTTTGCCCAGCTGTAACTTTGAATACTTCTTGACCATCTATTGTTAAATATATATCGTGAGTGCTTTCAATTTCGATGTTTGCACTTGGAACTACCAATTCGGGCATTCTACTGACAGATGCAATAGGATTAAGTATTAAACAGTTCAGACCCTCGTACAAAACAGGACCACCACTTGAATATGAATGCCCAGTCGAACCAGTAGGGGTAGAAATTATAATACCATCCATTCTCTGCTTTATTTGATCATCCATCAATTTGATAGATAGTATAGGTGTTCTAGTCAAATTTATTCTTGTAAGTACAATATCATTTAATGCAGGTGGAATAAAGTTTCCATTGATGGATGCCTGTATCCTAATGCGTAAATCATAAAAATAACGGCCTGCAAGTATACTATTGATTGCAAAATCTATTGAATCAACACCGACTTCAGACAATATACCTCTATTACCACCTACATTCATGCTGAAGATGGGGGTCTTATGCGAAATGATTCTAAATGCTCTTAGAGTTGTACCATCTCCTCCTACTGCAAAAATAAGGTCAAGATTAATAGCCATTAATTCTTCTGGAGTTACAGACGTACTATTCCTAACTATTGACGGAACAATTGAATATACTTTGATTTGTTTAGTTATCAGCAATTCTGTAATCTTGCTTGCTGCTCTTTCAGCTTCGATACTATTGAATTTTGTGATTATGGCTACATTACGTATTCTTTCAGCCATTTAACTGCATTAAGTATCCATCCTGCTAGTCTTAAATGCATTTAGATTAAACTAAGTCATTTACAAATCCCCTTCAAGAGAAGGTGTAATAGAAGAGATTGAGGGGTTTGTCGTCCGTCCGTTATTATTCTTATACTTGGGTTGCCGATCAATAACTCACATCGGCATATTGTGTATTAACAGTCACTACGAATATTACAAAAAGGTGAAAACCAAAGTAATACGATACGAAAATTTTGTCAAATTATGATACAATTGAATTGATATTGGGGGTATACGTAGTTGAACCACACGATTAAATATCCTTACTTTTCAAGAATTCAACGGGCCGATAGCTCAGCTTGGTGGAGCGTTCGACTGATAATCGAAAGGTCAAGGGTTCAACTCCCTTTCGGCCCATCAACTACGTGGGTTCATATACTTCTGCAGCGCACCATATAGTAGTTTATCCTGAGGTCATAAGATAACCATGCCATCAAAGCTATCAACTACCATTAGTAAAATCAGAGATATTCCGAATCTTACAAATTCCTCTCTAGTCGGTGAATTCTATGAGTATATGAAGACAAACAGTGTGTCAGAACGGCATCAAAATAACAGTCTAAAAATGGTTATCGCATTTGCAAATTATCTGGGAAAAGAAATTAGCTTTTATGATATAAAGGACAAGGAGCAGGTCACTTCTTTTTTGGATACAAAAGTTAAGAGCTTAGAAGAAGACCCAGACAAAAGGTGGATTACTACTTGGAACTATTACTTGGTACACATAAAACGGTTTTTCAGATGGCTACATAATCATAAATGTAAAGACAATATTTCTGAAGATATATCAGAATCAGAATGGATAACGCCTTCTTTCATAAATGTTAAAAAAAGGAGAACTAAGAGACTCAGTCCATACTCGGAGAGTGAGATTTGGGAACGAGACGAATTACTTACTATAGTGAAGTATGAACCATTTGCTCGGAATAAGGCAGCATTAACGTTATTTTGGGACCTGGATGCTAGAAACCATGAAATTACTTTATTGAAAATCAAAAATATTAGGCTCAAAGACAAATATGGTGAAGGAGAAATCCCGCAAGAAGCAAAAACAGGCACGGGTCCAATATTGCTAACTTGTTCATTCCCTTATGTAAGGGATTGGCTAAATGAGCACCCTTTCAAAAATGAACCTAATGCTAGGTTGATATGCAATCTTCATAATGGATCACCAATTAAGCCTGAAGCAATGTGGACTATGATGAAGCAGTTAAGAGAAAGAATAGTCCGTTTGCTTAAAGGAAATTCTATTTCAACTGATGAGCGGCAAAAACTGGAATTTCTGATTAGAACAAAGCGATGGAATCCATATTGCATTAGACATTCTGCTATTACTTCTGACTCAGACTACCTTCCTGGATTTGGGCTAAATAAGAAAGTAAGATGGTCTATGAATTCAAAACAGCCCTCAAGATATATCAAAAGAAGAATGGGCAATGATCTAAAGAGGCAAATACTTGTTCATGATGGCATTATCTCAGAGCAGCAAATAGAGAGAAAACCATCAATTCTTAATTGTCCTCGTTGCAGTTTGGTTAACGCAATAGAAAACAAGTACTGTTCAAAATGTAGTTATCCATTAGTTCCGTCTGCATTTGATGAAATAAAGGAAGCTGAAAATAGGAAAATACAAGAAATACAAGAAAAATACGAACACCAGATGAACGCTATGCAGGAGCAAATAAATCAGGTTATGTTAATGGTACAACAAAATCCCAAGCTAGCTCAAGTTAAACCAGAAGCATTAGTTAAAAAGCAAGTTTGATATTTGGAGTTTTCTTTGTGTTTGTTTGTTACCATTTCTCATACCACTCTCTTTTTGTAACTGCTAAATCCATATCGTAGTTAGAATTCTGAAACTGGAAATTCTTGTAAGAGAAGAGGGCAAATTATTCTAAGAGTATCCTTAAGGAGAAATCCATATTCTTTAATAGTCTTCCCATGTTTTTTCTTTATGTATCCAACATAATCGTATGTTGAACTCTTCCAGTCCTCTTCTATTAGCCTCTTTAATTGCAACAACTCATGTTCTATTCCATTTTTCCCTTTTATTTTATTTTTGAACTCAAATCTATTCAATTCAGCTTTATTGAACACCTTATTACACGAGCTTTTATCAATGAAAAAAGCCTCTCTCCTCTGCATTTCGTCAAAAGTAGGTCCATTTAGATAATTCCATTTAGTATATAGGAGTTCGCCTTCCACCTTATAAAATATACGAAGATCATCTATGAGATCTTCTAATCCATTATCTTCTAATCCATATCTAGTCTCGCCACGAAATTCCATGATGGGTTTGAGTATGCCATTCCTTAGGAGCAAGGTAAATGCTTCTTCTATATCTTCAATGTTGGGCTGGAAATTATATAATCTTGAAGCAAAGTTTTTGATCGACATTCCAGGAATATGGAAGGAATATGTAGTATATTCTGTGAAATTGCCATAAAAGATATTTTCACGATAATTTGTTGATTCAACAATGCTAACACCAGATATTGGCTTGTAATAAACTATTACAAGAACTGGAGATATTTTCTCTTGTACGTTTGGCAGTTGTGAATAATCATTATCAAACTCTGATCCGCTCTTTTCTTCAATATGATCTATAACTAGGTCTTTATTACTAACGTGTATGTCTGATAGAATTTCATTTAAATTAGGAGATAGATAATAATCGCCTTCAGTAATCCCATGCAAAAATAAGTTAGTGTATATTTTTTTGAACAAACTCTGTTTTTTATCAAGTCTGAGAAGTCTTAACTCCCTTCGTTTTTTTACCACTTCAGTTAAAGAGTAAAATACAGATTTTTCACCTCTCTTTCCAGTATCGTCCTTAATCAACTCATTCTGACTTAACATCTTTTTTATATGACGACTGAAGGTGCTAGGCGGTATGGTTACACCCAAAATTTGCTCCACTCTTTTTTTTAGTTCTCCAGAGCTCACTGATCTGCAATCACTGTTTATAATAGCAATGTCGATGGATGTGTCATAGTTTGAATTATCTTCTGAATTGTAATCGTCATCAGAGTAATGTCTCGAAGAGGCATTGCCAGTCATATTTATAGATTTGCCGATAGTACTTTCGGTCACACCTTTTATGACTTTTATGATAACTGTAGATATGCAACAATCAATTGCGGTTGGCATATCATTGCCAAAAGAGATAATGTCGAAGATGGATTCGGAACGCGGAGACGTACCTCGCAGTCGATACCTATTGAGAATACTAGAAAAGCTGTACCTGGGTAAGAAATCTGTAAAAAATAGTAATCAGGATCCGCTTGATCGTGGATTTGGAAGCCTGCAATCAAGCGAGTCTGAAAGCCCATAGGTGATGAGGATTTCCTATGAGTGATGATGATATAATATTAGGTTCTGAAGTTAATAACATTATCTGTGAAGCAGCAAGTTGTTGTGAAAAAGCAACAATCGTAGTTCCAGTAAGAGTAGGACAAAAGGGATCTATTGCACTATACCTATGTCAGAAGTGCCAAAGCAAATTCGAGGATAATTAGATTCAAGGTGAAAAAAACAGTGGATTTCTATCAACTACATGATGTTATTATGAGCTACCATCAATATGTGGAGTCCGGATATTAAAAATGTGGACTTGGCCGCAACATCACATATGTGAAGCATGTCATCAAGATATGGCTGACTGTGAAAATGATGATGAGAATGTCACATGTTTAATGCCAGAAGTGGAGATCAATCGAGTTCAATATAGAAGACAAAGATACCATTTTGGTGAAGAAGATGGACGGTGCCATGATTGTCGCATAAAACACGGCGGAATTCATCATGTGGGGTGTGATGTCGAAAAATGCCCTGTCTGTGATGACCAGCTCATTAGCTGCGATTGTAAGCATAAGGCGTTTCCAATTCTATGACCATGACCGATACTAATAACCTTGCCCCACCATCTAATGATTATGATTATGATGGCTGGGCAGACTTTTGGCGTCATAAAATTGGTGTAAATGTAATTCCAGCAGATACACAAAAAAAAGTGACCTACGAAAGCTGGTCTGAATGGCAGAATAAACCAATTCCGGAAGAGCTCCACAATGAGTGGAAAACACAAAAAGCATTTTCAAATGGAATCGCCATTATACCAGGAAAGGTTTGGCATAGAGCAGACAAAATAGGATTGTATTTTACGTTCATTGATCTTGATACAAAATATGCAATAGGGGAGATCTGTACACTCAATGGAAAAATGACATCTTTACAGGAAATAGCTCAAAAGTTTATTGTTGAGCAGCATAGAGATGATCTTGACAAGGCCCATCTCTACTTTTACTCGCCTATTGCATTTGCAAACAAGAGTTCTGATGTAAATACGGCAATTGAGGTCAAAGGTTTAGGAGAGCATGGTATCGCATTCTGTTCACCTTCAATTCACAAAAACAAAAATCCTGATGAGAAAAACGAATATCGATATGAGATAATGGGCACAACTCAACCAATAACCCTAACAGTAGAGCTGGCAGAAGAGTTAATGCAGCATATTAATACAATCTGCAAAAAACATAATGTAGAGTACCTTGATAAGCACTACAAAAACTTGCTTGATTCTGACTCAAAGATTTACCAAGGAAGCAGACATGATTCAATGATTAGTATTGCAAACAGCCTCCTGTTTCGATATTATGACAATGGTAGGTCAGAGCAGGAACTAAAAAACGTCTATATTGGAATAAATGACTCAAGATGCAAGCCCCCACTGCCAGTAAGTGAAATGAATAGAATTTGGAAAGACTGTGTGGCCTACTATTCTAGCAGTAGAATAGAGCAAGTACTAGAACAAGAAGAAGGCGAAAAAAAGAAGAAGAATGATTCTGAACCCAGCTCTTCTCATGCTCAGAAAGCACTTGCGATAGCCAAACAAAATTGCAGAGAATTATTTCTAGATCAATATGGGATGCCATATGCCGCGATTGAAGTTAATGGACACTTAGAAACATTGGCTTTGAATGGTAAACGGTTCAGAAACTGGCTATTCAAAATCTACTACGATGCTGAGAATTCAGTTGTAAATAGTGAGAGTGTAACAAATGTGCTCAATATTTTAAAAGCACAAGCAGAGTTTGGTGGTAGTAAGAGGAAGGAACTCCATCTGCGGGTATGTGGTACTGGCAGTAGTAGTACAACTAATTCAGATTCATACAAACTACTTTATGATCTTACAAATCCTGAATGGGATATAGTAGAAATAACTGCTGACAATGGATGGCATGTTACAAAAGCGCCTGCTATTTTCCGACGTTACAGCAATCAACAAGCGCAGGTATATCCTTCCAAAGAATACCCATCTGATATATTTGATAGATTTATGGAATTGATGAATATAAAAGACGAAGAAAATAGACTGCTGTTAAAATGCTACATTATAGCGTTGTTAGTCCCTGAAATACCAAAACCAATACTTATGTTACATGGTGAGCAAGGAAGTGCAAAGTCTACTCTTCAAGAATTGATAAAAATGCTAGTTGACCCAAGCATTATGCATACATTATCTTTTCCAACGGATATCAACGAACTGATACAAAAGCTAGCACACAACTATGTAGCGTATTTTGATAATGTTTCTGAAATAAAAGAATGGATTTCAGATCAACTCTGTAGGGCTGTTACTGGTAGTGCCTTTTCTAAAAGAGAATTGTGGACAGATGATGACGATATAATCTATAGTTTCAAACGGTGCATCGGATTTAACGGGATTAATTTGGGTGCCACGAAAGCCGATCTTCTGGAAAGAGGTTTAATCATAGAACTTGAACATATACCTGATGAGAAAAAGCGGTTGCTTGCCGATATCTGGAAAGATTTTGAGAGGATAAGGCCTCAGTTACTTGGTTATATATTCGATGTACTATCCAAAGTGTTGCATGCAAAAAAGAAACATGATGGCAATGGCAATGGTGGACATATTGGATTAAAAGGCCACCCTAGAATGGCAGATTATGCAGAGGTAGCAGAGCTGATATCACGTTGTATGGGATATGCAGACAATCAATTCATTAATACGTACTACAAGAACATAGGCTTGCAAACAGAAGAAGTGCTCGAAGCCAATCCGATAGGAATAGCCGTTGTCAAACTGATGCATTCGAGAACTCAATGGATAGGTAATGCCACAGAACTACTGCAGGAATTAAACCAGATTGCAGAAGTACTAAAAATTGACATGCGAAGTAATTTGTGGCCAAAAGCACCAAATATTCTAAGTCGCAGACTGAAGGATGTAAAAACTAACCTTCGAAGAATAGGAATTTTTGTAGAAAGACCAATTGATACAGAAACGAATACAAAGTTTGTAGAGATACAAAAAATATCCCCGGAATCCCCGGCATCACCAGAATACCCAAATTACCTTAGAAGCGAGAATGAAAATACCGGGGATACTGTCGGTGATACTCGTATAGAAAAAATAGTATCACCAGAAAAAAGCAACAATAATCAAGCACAAAATGAATATTCCGGGGATACTAGTGATATCGGGGATAGTTTACAATCCTTAGCTATCTCCAATATATATCAGCAGCAACAGCAAAATAATGTTACTAATGCTGCTATTAACTCGTTTTCAAATAACATTCAGCAAGGCAATGGTTTGACGGTAGCCAAAACAATCTATCGCTTAGGGCATTCTGATACTTTTGGATGTCATAGCTGCAAACAAAAGGGGGACAAATGGTTTATGCAAAAGCACTTTTGTCAAGGGTTAAAGTGAAGTGAAGTGAAGAGGTTTTGGCCAGCAGTAGCAAAAAAAAGATAGTTAGTAGAGAACAAGTTAACGAACATGAGGAATCTAGAAGAAGAATACTAGAACAATATCCTGATATTTCAGATGGTACTCTTGAATTTGTGCTGTCATTACCAATGGAACAAAAAATACCAAAGGTTAGCGAATTAGAAACTGTACATGCAACACAAGATCAGCTGGAGGAAATGGAAAAGTGCTAAAGAAAAATAAGCGCCTTGCGCAATGAATAGATTCATACACTGCTGTACTTGCAAATTTGGATACAGCAAGTGTTTTTGGGACAACACTGACTATTTGTTTTGGTTGGTTCTTCTGATATACATCAAACATCAACATCGCAAGGCTCTGTAAATACAGTTTCAATAACTGTTAATATAATAGAAGGCGTTAATGTCGTTTTAATGGCTGAAATTAGATCATGGTGTTTGATAATTTCCTTGTTAATAAGGCCTCTTTGTCTTTATCTTGCAATTTAGCTTTTATCATATAGTCATTAGAAAGCAATTGGTTGCTGCTCCTTTCTTCCCCATTTAATATGGCGGATCTCAAGCTGGAGTTGTGGTATAAAATATTAGCAAGTCCGGTAGCTAGCTATTACAGTATTGCACCCTTTCGGATCTAGCAATGGATCTGTTCGTAGGAATCGGATTCCAGGTTTGGCAAGAACCTGAAATCATAATAAAAATACGCTCTTAGTGTCACAAAAAAGGGAAATTGCTGTTTGGAGAAGATACCTAAATACTCTTGTGTATTGGTTAGTTACGATGTAAAATCACCACTTTGAGTGAGAGTACAGATTTATACTATTTTCAAGATTACTTTGATAAAAATGACATTGACTCAAGCAGCCATTATAAATGCCGTTTCTGATGTCCAGTCTTTGGACCTGTTCAAAGCGATTGCTCAGGCAAGTGTTGATAGCAATATCCTTGCAAAAAAAATAAAACTTACACGCAAGCAGTATTATTCAAGAATGTCCCGTATGACAAAAGTTGGCTTGATAAAAAGAAAGAATGGAAAGTATTCCCTAACTTCGTTAGGTAAAGTGACATATCAGGCTCAGACAGTGATTGAAAATGCATTAACAGATTATTGGAAATTAAAGGCAATTGACTCGCTTGACAGTTCCACTAATACGGGACTACCACGGGACGAACGTGACAAAATTCTCAACACCTTGATAGACAACCAGAAAATCAGGCAAATACTTCTCGTAAATAACAACGGCTGATTGAAGAACATGCTTCATTTTGATAATATATTAGCATATCATTAGAGCCGCTCAACATTTCCCATTCCATTACAACCATTATATTTAGTTTTAGTTTGCACTAAATGTAAATCGCCAGCACTATTAGTACTGCAAGCACCGAATTCTTGGACAATCTGATTTCCATTACTTACAGCAGAATTAACATCTCCAAAAGGATAAGTCCAAGTACCATCAGCCATACTATAGTAGGGTATAATCTACCACCTATGGCCAAAGTCTCCCAATGTCTTGAGCAGAAGACTGAATCAAATCCGTTCCAACCTTTAAAAGGTTTAGGAATTGAAGTTACAATTAGCAGAGCAGAATTACAACTGGCGGAAAACAGAAGCAAAGCCAATACCTCCTATCTAAAGATAAGAAAAATACCTCCGGAACCTCCGGAACCTCCAGTATCTGAAAATCACGAGGAAAATCCAATCAAAAATCGCTGGAGGCATTTCAACTACTGGAGGCACTATGCCTCCGCTGGACAAAAATACCCCCAGCCTAAAATACAGAGAATCACGTTCAAAACCAAAGATTGGTAATACATTGCCATTCATATTTTTACTGATAAAGAGATGTAGGTACGATAGAGACTGATTCCGATCCAATGTGTGAAATATAGAAAAACAGACTGTTTGGACTTGTAATGTGGAATGGCGTAGAAGTAAGGTCTTGGAGTTGGCAAGTCAGGGTCCTAATCAGTCAGAAATATCAAGGACATCGCAAATCATTTATACAGAATCCGGGGATGAATCTGTAAGTATTCCGGTCGGCTAAAGCATTTAATGTATCTATAGAATTCCTTAAAAATAGCCGTTTTTATTCAGCAGACCAGCCGCTGCTGAATTTGACAGATGGTTTTGTTACCTATTGTGGGACATACTATTGTTCGCTGCTAAGGAGTTCCAAGAGTTGGTGCGACATTACCACTTGGTCCCATATGAGGAGGTGATCCAACGCTACTACTAGTGCTACTAGTGCCATACACAATATTATAACATTGGTCTACACCTGCTCGAGTAAGCGGTCCAGCGGATAGTCTCATACAGCTAATGAATTTACTAAATGGATCTGTGCCTCCTGCGGTACCACTTCCACCGCTGCTTGAACCTCCTAGCGTACTAGTGCCTGTACCTCCTCCTCCTAATGTACTACCGCTGCTTGTGCCTCCTGTAGTACCACTACTCCCTGTACCCGCGTGTCTATGTGTTTTTATTTTTTTACTACCTGTGCTTTTCTTGGTGGTCACAGTGCTCTTCTTTTTTACTGCTAATGTTGAAGTAGTAAAACTACCTGATGTTACAAGTGCTATCGCCGTGACAATAACAAAAATCGCAATTAGTGTTGTTACTGTATGCATACCAGCTTCTATTCTGCACATTTATTATAGGCCTTGCTTAACAAGGTTAATTCATTGATTTGAAAAAATGAGTGACACCAATAACATTAAAGCCCTGGGAACTGATGGATTGTCCGTAGACGTATAGGATATTACAGTGTGGAGCAGGAGCAGTGATTACGCGTGATCCAAGCAGTCTATCTAGCTGCGCCCGAACCCTAGAAAACAGGTGCTAAGGCAGAGAAGCATAATTTACTCCCTCTATCTTTACCCCCTGGATTGTGATATGCAAGAAAACTAATAATTTCCCCATTGATATTATTCATTTTATTATCTGCTGCTAACTTTATCCTACATTCCACAGATGACAGATGGCATTAGCTCAGTCTTCTTCTACCTTCACTATGGGGAAATTTTTGACATATACAAATACTGATTATGGATTTACAATTAAGTATCCATCGGACCGGACAGTACTGGGTACTATACAGTAAAAGAATGCAACCCATAGACTTAATGGAACTAAGTTTACTTCTCCTGACGGATCTGGATCCGTTGTTGTTGGTATAGAAAATGGAATAGGGATGTCGTTTGATAATATGTCGTCTATGTACTACTTACATCACCCTAGGGGAGGAGGAAGACTTCTTGAATTTAACAACAACTATTTCCTTTCAGGCCATCCCGCATTTAGAACCATCGATATTAAGAGTTATCCTAGTCATGATGTCAAAACGATGGCGTTCTCTACTATTTTAGGAGGAAAAATCTATACCATTGGTTATGTTGTGGTCACAGAAAGATTTCCTGATTATTTGCAAATAGCTCAAACTATGATCGATTCATTTCAAATAATAAACAAGCAATGAAAAAATACCCTTTCTATAGGCAGGGGCAATATATTATCTGATTATCATGATTTTACAATGTATAATGATGGTTACATACAGTGGAATGAAAGGATTCACGACATGCCTAGCTAAGTCAGATACGTCATATATATCAGATAGGATGTCGCTATAGTATTGTATTCTATGTTAAAATACAATAAAATAGTAATGGCGGCTGCGCTATGTGCGATAGTCGCCTTAGGAATAACAACTACGACTTTGGCATTCGCCCTGTTCCCAGAACAGATGTTTGCCAACGGATTTAGAGACGGGTGTAACAACTTGAAGTTAACAGGAGGTCACCATACTCAAGAATACATAAATGGATATAACAAGGGCATAAGAGATCAGGGATCCAGGTGCCACCAAAGCTTAGGAAGCGGATCTGCAGCTACTTCTTCGGCGGCCGCCGCTTCTGGTGTTGGTCGTGGTGGAGTTGGACCACAATGTAGAATCCATTGCGCAGGAGTGAATATAAAGTGATGATGATTATGCAACAAACCACGGCAGCCACCGCCGCAATACTCCTTGTTATTGATATTAACAGCCACTCAAGTAGTAAATAATGCAACAGTACCACCCGGAGTAATTACAACACCGGATATGCACAGGGACTTAATGCAGGTAAAATAGACGGCGCCGGCAGTATAACAAACGTCGATCATTGTCCGAGAGATGCAATGTCGGTGCAATATTGCGCTGAATGGAATGCTGGATACGCCAATGGATAGTGATTAGGGGCGGCGAAGTAAATAATGCAAAAAATAATGTTGGCTATAGCTCTTGCAATGACCGTAATAATTTCATTATAGTGAGAATCTACATTTTAAACTATAGGCTTTTCTATATCCCTTTAAAGGAATGGCCGAATAAATGCGATTCAGGTAAATAAACTTCTAAGTTTAGAGCTGCAGTAATTAAGAATGGTTATCTACCTATGGAATTGGATACATTAAGAATAAAGAAGAACAATTTATATGATATTTTGAAACCAACAGATAACAAACATATTCTTTTTGGCTTACATGCAAAATTCTTAATAATTGCGTTTTAGTAGGCAACTTGTTGGGTTCTCTTACGACATTCAAGGATTATCTAAGGGTGCGTTAGGAGGCTCTGAAGTTAAAAATACTATAACTGGCGTTTTGGGCTCTCTATCTCCATCTAAAGTACCAGAGAATGCAGCATCACAACTTCCTTCATTTGGGATTGGAATTGGACTAACATTCTTGGGGCAGTACATCCTAACTAAGAAACGAGGATCTCCGGCCGCTCGAGCCATAGCAAAAATACTTGGAGCTGATGTTAATGCAAGCAATAGAGATTTTGCTTTGGCAAAACTAAAAGAGCCAGGATATCTTGTGACTATACGGGAGAACATCCTAGATGTCTTAAAGACTAAATCTATAGATGATTTTGCAAAAACTCTTGGACTGAGTCCTGATGAAGCTTGGGAAGTCTACAGACAAATCAAGGATATGATT
>Ga0207663_10000907_pt1 | contig 13535 bp, 10 predicted proteins | sample LARL53metaG_FD_184346 | JGI IMG/M metagenome (GOLD analysis project Ga0207663, IMG submission 184346) | Corn, switchgrass and miscanthus rhizosphere microbial communities from Kellogg Biological Station, Michigan, USA - LAR L5-3 metaG... | ecosystem: Host-associated > Plants > Roots >...
CATCGACAGCCGTCGTGCGATCGCCTGTCCGACGACGTGGGGGAGTCGCGCGGTCATACCGCCACCCGGCAGGATGCCGACCCGGGCATGCGTGTCGGCGAACACCGCCCGCTCAGAGGCCACCAGAAAGTCGCAGCCGAGCGCCATCTCCAGCCCGCCGGTGAACGTCGCGCCATTGATCGCGCCGATGATCGGTGTGCGCATCTTGGCGACGGCGGCGATGCAGCTTTGCGACCGAAACTCCTCGAAGTACTTGAGCCCGTCGCGCTGCGCCTCCTTGAGATCCACCCCGGCGCAGAACGCCGGATCTTTCCCCGTGAGCACCACCGCCAGCACGGAGTCGTCGGCGTCGGCCTGGGTCAGTGCCGTGTACGTCGCCCTGATCAGGTCGCGGCTCAACGCATTCCTGGCTTCCGGCCGGTTCAGCGTCAGCAGCCTGACCGCGCCGTGGTCGGCGGTCAGCACCAGCGGTTCGGTTGTCATGCGATGAATGTAGCGGGGCGCTCGGCGGCCAAGGTATATTCAGTTACGATACCGTTTCGATAATTAATGAAGGGGTCGTTATGCAAGACGTCGACGTCCTAGTCGTCGGGGCCGGTCCGACCGGTCTTGCAGTGGCGTGCGGGCTGTTGACGAATGGCGTGAAAGTCCGGGTGGTGGATAAGGCGAATGGGCCGGCCACCACGTCGCGGGCTAATTTTCTACACGCGCGCGGATCCGAGGTTCTGGACCGACTGGGAGCCCTCGATGACATGCCTGCTCGTTCGGTGCGCGCGATGAAGATCACTACTTACCTGGGCGACAAGCCGATTATGCAACTACGGTTCGGCGATCCTGAAATGCGAACGGCAGCGCCCCCGATGGTCATCTCCCAAGCTGCCGTCGAGGCTTCGCTGCGGGATCGAGTCGCTCAACTCGGCGGCGAAATCGATTGGGGCACAGCACTTGTTGACTTGCGTCAGGACGACGCGAGCGTAGCCGCAGTGGTCGGCGGCGACGAGTTAAAGGCCAGCTGGGTGGTGGGCTGTGACGGTGCCGCGAGCACCACCAGGCACCTCGCTGGCATCGGTTTCCCCGGTGTGAAACTGAGCGAACGATTTCTGCTTGCTGACGTTCGCCTCGATTGGAACCTCGACCGCTCGGGCACCACCGGGTGGATTCATCCAGAGGGCATGATCGGCGCGATGCCGATGCCCGACGACACCGGCCGACTGTGGCGGATTATCGCCTATGACCCTGGCCAGCCGGCCGATAAGCCGACCGAGTCGGAGATACTCGCCCGGCTCGATCGGATCCTTCCCGAGCGCACCGGACGCGCGGTCAGCATCACCGACGCGGTGTGGCTGTCGATGTTCAGCGTGCATCGCAGGCTTGCCGACACCTACCGGCGTGGTCGTGTGCTGTTGGTTGGCGACGCCGCCCACACTCACGCGCCGTTCGGCGGCCAAGGCATGTTGACGGGGCTAGGTGACGCCGAGAACCTGGCCTGGAAACTAGCGCTCGTCGTCCGCGGGAAGTCCGATGCCCGACTGCTCGACAGCTACGAGCAGGAACGCCGCCCACTGGCCACCGAGGTGCTTCGCGGCACCGGCGCGGTCACCAAAATCAACATCGCCCAGGGCCGGCTCGGCCGATTCATCCGCGACCGGCTTGTCGTGCCGTTGTTAAACGTGCGCGGTGTGCAGCGCTGGGTCACGTACCGGACGTCGCAGCTGTGGGTGAGTTACCGGCATGGTCCACTGGCCGAACGGTCGCTGCCGTTTCCGAAGCCCCGTCCCGGTGACCGCGTGCCCGGTCTGCGCGGTGCCGACTTGAATGGGCGTTGGGCGCTTCTGTCGACCGACGATTCTCTGCGGGCGGTCGCGACGGCACACCTCGGCGACGGAGTGGCCGCACTGCCCCAGAAGCGTAGCTCCGACGCCTTTCTGGTGCGCCCCGACGGGCATCTAGGGTGGCGCGGACGACGGCCGAACGCCCTGGATCGGTGGCTAAACCGTGCGCTGGCGACAGGATCGGTTCGGTGACAGGCGCCACCGCGAGCCGCGGACGCCCGCGTGACCCCGCACTCGACAGCGCGATCCTGACCGCGGCGCTCGAGCTGTTTGTCACTCACGGCATCACCGGAATGAGCATCGAACAAGTCGCCAAGCGTGCGGGCGTCGGCAAGCCCACCATCTACCGGCGATGGTCGACAAAAGAACTCCTCGTGGCTGACGCGATCGAAGCCCACGTTGGCAGCGACCTGAACTGGCCGACACGCGTCGAGATCGTCGCCGTTCCGGCGCAGGAGCTCGTGCGGCGCAACGTCGCCGCGGCCGCCAAGACCGCTGCGGACCCGACGTTCCGCGCTCTGGTCGCGCAGATCTATGGCTCCGCCGTCACACATCCGCTGCTGATGCAGACCTATTGGGACCACTACATCGCGCCGCGGCGCAGGCTCGTCATCATGATGCTGGAACGTGCCCAGGCCGACGGGGATGTGCCTGGAGGTGCCGACCTGGACGTGCTTGTCGACATGCTAGCCGGTGCGGTGACTTATCGTGTGCTGCAGCCGAATCCGCCAACCGCTCGGCAGATGAAGCAGTATCTCGAATCCGCCTACCGCCAAGTCGGCCTGCTGCCGTAACTGCGCGAACCGGCTCCCGACGGTACGGATCAGCGGACGAAATGGTTGGCGGTGTTCGCCAAGTCGAGCAGTGGCTGCGGCAGCGCCCCGAGGGCGAATGTGATGGCCGCGGTGATCGTGACGACCGCCGTGCTCAACACGCTCGGCACCACCACGGCGGGTGCGTCGTCGGGCGGTTCGGTGAAGAACATCAGGACGATCACCCGCACGTAGAAGTACGCGGCCACGGCGCTGGCGATCACGCCGATGACGACCAGCGGGATCGCGCCGCCCTCGCCTGCGGCCTTGAACACGGCGAACTTGCTGACGAATCCGCTTGTGAGGGGGATGCCGGCGAACGCGAGCAGGAACAGCGAAAACACAATGCCGACAATGGGATACCGTCGACCCAGACCGGCCCACCGGGCGAGTGCGGTGTCCTCATCGCCCTCGGGGTTTCGCACCAGACCCACGACTGCGAACGCGCCGACGGTGCTGAACCCGTAGGCGAACAGATAGAACAGCGTCGACGAGACGCCCGCCTCGTTCTGGGCGATGACGCCGGTGAGGATGAATCCGGTGTGCGCCACGGCCGAATAGGCCAACATCCGCTTGACGTCATTCTGGGTGACGGCCGTGACGGTGCCGACCACCATCGTCAGGATCGCGATCGCCCACATGATCGGGCGCCAGTCGTCATGCAGACCGGGCAGCGCGATGTAGAAGATGCGTAGCATCGCACCGAAGGCCGCGATCTTGGTGGCAGCAGCCATGAACGCGGTGATCGGCGTCGGAGCACCCTGGTACACGTCCGGAATCCACGAGTGGAACGGCACCGCCCCGACCTTGAAAAGCACGCCGACGAGCAGCAGTGCGGTGCCGATCAGCGCGAGCGACGTCTTACCCGACCCTGCCGCCACCGCGTCCGCGATGCCGCCGAGGTCGAGTGTGCCTGCGTAGCCGTACAGCATCGCAGCGCCGTACAGGAAGAAGGCCGACGAAAACGCGCCAAGCAGAAAGTATTTCACCGAGGCTTCCTGCGAGAGCAGGCGCCGCCTGCGGGCCAACCCGCACAGCAGGTACAGCGGCAGCGACAGGACCTCGAGCGCGATGAACATCGTCAGAAGATCGTCGGCCGCCGGGAAAATCAGCATGCCGCCGATCGCGAACATCGTCAGCGGGAACACCTCGGTCTGCATCACACCGGCCTTGGTGGCCAGTTTCTCGGCCACGCTGCCCACGACTGCTGACGCCTGCGGCGTGAATGCGTCGAGGCCGGGACCGGTTTCGCCGTTCGCAGGTGCCGGGATGCGCCGTTCGGCGATGAGCAGGATGCCGAGCACTCCGACCAGCAGGATGGTGGCCTGAAGGAACAGCGCCGGGGCATCGACGGCGACTGCGCCGAGCACGGCGGTGCGCCCCGTCCCGCCCAGATCCCGCGCGAGCACGACAACCGCCACGAACGATGCGACCAGCCCGCCGAGGCTGAGCACCAGCTGGGCGGCGTAGCGCTGCTGACGCGGCACGAACGCCTCGACGAGCACGCCGACGACCGCCACGCCAAGGATGATCAGCATGGGCGAGAGCAGACCGTATTCGACGTTCGGGGTAGGTACGGTCATCGTGCCGGCCCTTCTGCGATCTTCGGTGCCGGGTCAGGCTGGTTGATGGTAGTCAGCGTGTGGCTGACGGCGGGGTTGATCACATCGAGAGCGACTTTCGGATACACCCCGAGTACCAGCAGCAGTGCGATAAGGGGTGCGACGACGACGATTTCGCGGGGCAGCAGGTCACGCAGCCGATCGTTGCCGTCCTTGACCGGGCCGGTCATCATCCGCTGGTACATCCACAGGATGTAGATCGCGGACAGCACCAGCGCCGTCGACGCGAACACCGCGAAGGCGGGGTAGCGAGTGAATGTTCCGATCAGGACCAGGAATTCACTGATGAACGGAGCGAGTCCGGGCAGCGACAACGTGGCGAGGCCGGCTACCAGGAAGGTGCCCGCCAGCACGGGTGCGACCTTCTGCACGCCGCCGTAGGCATTGATGAGCCGAGTACCCCTGCGCGACACCAGGAATCCGGCGATCAGGAACAGCGCCGCGGTCGAGATGCCGTGGTTGACCATGTACAGCGTCGACCCGGACTGGCCCTGGGTGGTCATCACGAAGATGCCGAGGATGATGAACCCGAAGTGGGATATCGACGTGTACGCGATCAGCCGCATCACATCGGTTTGGCCGATCGCCACGATGGCGCCGTACACGATGCCGATCACCGCGAGCGTGATGATCAGCGGCCGGCAATCCATTGAGGAGTCAGGGAACAGCTGCAGGCAGTAGCGCAACATGCCGAAGGTGCCGACCTTGTCCATCACGGCCATCATCAGGACGGCGCTGGCAGGAGTCGCTTCCACCGCGGCGTCGGGCAGCCACCGGTGGAACGGCCACAGCGGCGCCTTGACCGCAAAGGCGAACATGAACCCGCCGAACAACAGGTTCATCACCGCCGGGCTCATCACGAACTGACCACTCGACACCGCGGCCACGATCGCGCGAAAGTCGAACGTGCCCGCCCCGAACGCGTCGCTCTGGGCGGTCACCACGTACAGGCCGATCACCGCGGCGAGCATGATCAGGCCGCCGAACAGGTTGTACAGCAGGAACTTCACTGCCGCTTTGGAGCGGTTCTCGCCGCCGAATCCGCCGATCAGGAAGTACATCGGGATCAGCATGGCCTCGAAGAACACGTAGAACAGCAGCACGTCCAGCGAGACGAGCGACATCAGCACCATGCCCTCGACCGCAAGCGTCAGCGCGAAGTACGTGTGCACCGACCGCCCCGCCCAGCCGATCTGGTCGCTGGCGTCGTTCCAGCCTGCGATGATCAGCAGCGGTACCAACACGGTCGTCAGCACCACGATGGCGAGTGCGATGCCGTCGACGCCGAGGATGTAGCCCGTCCCGAACGACGGTATCCACCGGTGGTTTTCGACGAACTGATACTGTTCGCCGCCCGGTTTGAACCCGACCGCGACCACCAACGACACCGCAAGGACGGCGAGTGAGATCAGCAGTGCCAACCATTTGGCCACGGTGCGCTGTGACGCGGGCAGCAGCATGACGATCGCCGCACCTGCCATCGGGATCGCCCACAGGATGGTGAGCCACGGGATGGAGGTCACCACAGTTGCACCGCCAGGATCGCGGCGACCACCAGGGCCGCTCCAACCAACATCGATAGCGCATACGAGCGGGCGAATCCGGTTTGCAACTGCCGGAATCGGTTTGAGATCCAGCCGACGCCCGCGGCCAGCTCGTTCGCAGCCCCGTCCACCGCGTCGTCGTCGATCTCGACGAGACCCTCGGTGAGGAGCTGCCCGGGCCGCATGAACGCCCGCTCGTTGAATGCGTCGCCGTAAAGATCCTGCCGCGCGGCCACGGTGAGTGCGTTTCCTGCGGGCACCTCTTCTGGGACGGCACGCGTGCCGTACATCCGGTAGGCGATCGCGATTCCTGCGGCGACGACGGCCAGCACGATGATCGTGACGACCCATGCCGGTGTGCCGTGCTCGGCCTCGTGCGCGCCTACGACGGGTTCGAGCCAATGCTGCAGCGTGCCGCCGATCGCAAGCGCGCCGCCGGAGGCCACCGAGCCGATCGCCAACAAGATCATCGGCCAGGTCATGACGGCGGGCGACTCATGCGGGTGAGCGACCAGTTTGTCCCACGTCGCTTCGCTCGCCTCGGAAGCCCAACGCTTTTCGCCGAAGAATGTCATCAGCATCACTCGGGTCATGTAGAACGCGGTGATGCCTGCGCCGAGGATCGCCGCGCCGCCGAGGATGATTCCCTTCGCACCACCTGAGCCCAGCGCGGCCTCGATGATGCCGTCCTTGGAGAAGAACCCGGCCAGCGGCGGCACACCGATGATCGCGAGGTAGCCCAGCCCGAAGGTCGCGAACGTGATCGGCAGCGCCTTTCGCAGCCCGCCGTAGCGGCGCATGTTCACCTCGTCGTTCATGGCATGCATGACCGAACCGGCGCCGAGGAACAGGCCTGCCTTGAAGAAGCCGTGGGTGAGCAGGTGCATGATCGCGAACGCGTATCCGGCGGGGCCCAGCCCCGCGGCCAGCACCATGTAGCCGATCTGCGACATCGTGCTGGCGGCAAGCGCTTTCTTGATGTCGTCCTTGGCGCAGCCGACGATCGCGCCGAAGAGCAGTGTCACCGCGCCGACGATGACCACACCGACCTGTGCGGTGGGCGCGAGGTTGAACACGGGGCCGGAGCGCACGATCAGGTACACGCCTGCGGTGACCATGGTGGCGGCGTGGATGAGCGCCGACACCGGTGTCGGGCCCTCCATCGCGTCCCCGAGCCAGGACTGCAGCGGCACCTGTGCCGACTTGCCGCAGGCGGCCAGCAACAGCAACAGCCCGATCGCGGTGAGTGTGCCTTCACCGAGGTGCGGTGCGGCCGAGAAGACACCCGCGAATGAGATCGAGCCGATGTAGGCGAACATCACCATCAGCGCGATCGCCAGGCCGAGGTCGCCGACGCGGTTGACCACGAACGCCTTCTTGGCTGCCGTTGCGGCTGAGGGCTTGTGCGCCCAGAACCCGATCAGCAGGTACGACGCCAGGCCCACGCCTTCCCACCCGACGTAGAGGCCGAGGTAGTTGTCGGCCAGCACCAACAGCAGCATCGCCGCGAGGAACAGGTTCAAATACGCGAAAAACCGCCTACGCTCGGGATCCTCGGCCATGTAGCCGATCGAGTAGATGTGGATCAGCGAGCCGACGCCGGTGATCAGCAGCACGAAACACATCGACAGGGCATCCAGCTGCAGGCCGAAGTCCACGTGCAGGCCGCCGACCGGCACCCACGAGAACAGCGTCTCGTGGACCACCCGGTCTTCGGCGTGACGGCCGAGCATGTCGACGAACAACACCACACCGGCCGCGAACGACGCCAGCGCCGCCAAACAGCCCAGCAGATGCCCCCAGGCATCGGATCGTCTGCCCGCCAGCAGCAGGATCGCGGCACCCGCCAGCGGGAGGGCGATCACCAGCCACACCAGAGTTGTCATGGCCACCTTAGTGTTTCAGCAGACTGGCTTCGTCGACCGAAGCCGAACGGCGGGTGCGGAAGACGGTCATGATGATCGCGAGTCCGATCACCACCTCACACGCGGCGACCACCATGGTGTAGAACGCCACCATCTGGCCGTCCAGATGACCGTGCACGCGGGAGAACGCGACGAACGCGAGGTTCGCGGCGTTGAGCATCAACTCGACGCACATGAACATGACAATGGCGTTGCGGCGCAGCAGCACTCCGGCCGCACCGATCGTGAACAACAACGCCGACAGGTAGAGGTAGTTGTCCGGATTCACGAGTCATCCCCACTGCCGTTGGCCTGGCTGATGGTTCGCTTCTGGAGGACCGCACTAACGGACAGCTCCGACGCGGAGCCGTCTGGAAGGCGGGCGGCGATGTCGACGGCGTTGTTACGCGCGTAGACCCCGGGATTGGGCAGTGTGGTCGGGTATCCGCCCGGCAGAAAGCGCTCGTGTGCCAGCTCACGTTGCGTCTTACGCCGTTCGAACCGTTCCCGGTGCGCCAGCACCATGGCGCCGAGCGCGGCGGTGATGAGCAGCGCGCCGGTCAGTTCGAACGCCCACAGATACTTCGTGAAGATCAGCGCCGCCAGCCCCTCGACGTTGCCGCCCGCGTTGGCCTCCGCCAGTCCGGTGAATCCGTTCACCGACACGCTGCCGATACCTGCGATGAGCAGGACACCGAAACCGACCCCGACCACGATCGCCGCAATGCGTTGTCCCTGAATGGTTTCGACCAGCGATTCGGAGGAGTCGACACCGATGAGCATCACCACGAACAGGAAGAGCATCATCACCGCGCCGGTGTAGACCACCACCTGCACGACGCCGAGGAACAGCGCGCCCTGTGCGATGTAGAAGACCGCCAGCACGATCATGGTGGTGGCCAGGAACATCGCCGAGTACACCGCCTTCGGCGCGGCCACCACGCCGATCGCGCCGAGCACCGCGACCGTGCCGAGTACCCAGAACAGCACCGCCTCTGCCGTAGAGGTGTGTCCTGCGGTGCCCGCGGGGAGCGCGGCGAGGATCTCGACCGTCACTTGGCGTCCTGGGCAATCGGCTTGATGTTGCCTCGGTAGTAGTCCTCGTCGGTGCTTCCCGGCGCCATGTCGTGGGGCGGGGGCAGCATGCCCGGCTGGAGCGGGGCCAGCAGCTTGTCCTTACCCCAGATCAGGTCGGCACGGTTGTCGTCGGCCATTTCATAGTTGTTGGTCATCGTCAGCGCCCTGGTCGGGCAGGCCTCGATGCACAACCCGCAGCCGATGCACCTCAGATAGTTGATCTGGTAAACGCGGCCATAGCGTTCGCCGGGCGAAAATCGTTCATCCTCGGAGTTGTCCGCGCCCTCGACGAAGATGGCGTCGGCAGGGCAGGCCCAGGCGCACAGCTCACAGCCGATGCATTTCTCCAGCCCGTCGGGATACCGGTTGAGCTGATGCCGACCGTGGTAGCGCTTGGCGACCGGACCCGGCTTCTCCGGGTACTCCTCGGTGAGCCGCTTCTTGAACATCGTGCGGAACGTGACCGCGAAGCCCGCGATGGCGTCAAGGAACTTAGGCATTTGACTTCTCCTTTGAAGCCGGCTGCGTGGGCAACGGTGGCACAGGGAATGCGCCCGCATCCACGGCTTGCTCGGGGATCTTCCGAATGGTTCTGGCACGCAAGTTTCTCCAGAACACGAAGAGCACAATCAATACGACGACGGCGCCGACGGTGAGCAGTCCGGTCGTCACTTGGTGGTAGCCCAGGTTACGCAGGGCGCGGGCGGTGGAGACGATCATGATCCACGCGAGCGAGACCGGAATCAGCACCTTCCAGCCCAGCGCCATGAACTGGTCGTAGCGCATCCGGGGCAACGTGGCGCGCAGCCAGAAGAAGAAGAACAAGAAGGTCCACACCTTGGCGACGAACCACAGCAGCGGCCACCAACCGTGGTTCGCTCCGTCCCACATGTTGATCGGCCACGGGGCATGCCAGCCGCCGAGGAACAACGTGGTCGCCAGCGCCGAAACAGTGGTCATGTTGACGTACTCGGCGAGCATGAACATGGCGAACTTGATTGACGAGTATTCAGTGTGGAACCCGCCGACCAGCTCACCTTCGGCTTCGGGCAGATCGAATGGCGCCCGGTTGGTTTCGCCGATCATCGAGGTGAGGTAGACGAGGAACGACGGCAGCAGCGGGAAGACGTACCAGAGGCCCTGCTGGGACGCGACGATGCCGGACGTGGACATCGTGCCCGCGTAGATGAAAACCGCCGCAAAGGACAACGCCATCGCGATCTCGTACGAGATCACCTGTGCGCTGGACCGCAGGCCGCCAAGCAGCGGATAGGTGGAGCCGGAAGCCCAGCCCGCCAACACGATTCCGTACACGCCGATCGACGTCGCCGCCAGGACGTAGAGCACCGCGACGGGCATATCGGTCAGCTGCAATGCCGTTCTGTGACCGAAGATCGACACTTCGCCGCCCATCGGGATGACGGCGAACGCGATGAAGGCGGGCACCACCGAGATGACCGGGGCCGCCAGGTAGACGAACTTGTCCACACCGGCGGGGATGAGCCCCTCCTTGAGGGCCAGCTTGACGCCGTCCACCAGCGACTGCAGCAGCCCCCACGGTCCGACGCGGTTGGGGCCAGGTCGCATCTGCATCCAACCGAGCAGCTTGCGCTCGAGCAGAATCGCGACCAGCACGGTCAGCATCAGGAACGCGAAGATCGCGACAGCCTTGATGACGATCAGCCACCACGGATCATGGCCGAAGAGTGTGGGATCCGGATACGTCATTGCAGGTGTCATGATGAAGCCCGCCCGATGGTGACGACGGCTCCGGATGTCACGCCGAGCTGCTGATGCACCGCGGAGCCGGGAGAGTTGAGCGGTAACCACACGGTGCCGTCGACCATGTCCGTGATCGTCAGCGGCAGTGTGATCTCGCCACGGTCGGTGCTAACGGTCACCAGCTCGCCTTCGGCTGCGCCGATCCCCTCCGCGGTCGCCGCCGACAACCGCGCGACCGGCGGCCGTGCGGTGCCCGCGAGATGCCGTTCGCCGTCCTGTAGCCGACCCGCGTCGAGCAGCATGCGCCAACCCGCCAGCACGGCCTGCCCCTTGCCCGGTGGTGTGGGCCGCGACGGTGCCTCCTGTGGGGAAGGGGGTCGCTGCCCGGCCCACAGACCCATGCGCGCCATCTCGTCGCCCGCCACCAACGCGGACGTCATGTTCAGATCAACCCCGAGCTCGTCGGCCAGGAAGGCCAGCACCCGCAGATCGGGTATCGCATTGGTCTGCAGCGAAGGCCCGAACGGCCGAATTCGCCCCTCCCAGTTCATGAACGAGCCAGCCTTCTCCACCACCGGCGCGACGGGGAACACGACGTCGGCGAGCGCTGTGACGGCGCTTTCTCGCAGCTCGAGGCTCACCACGAACGGTGCAGCGTCGATCGCGGCCAGTGCCGCGTCCGGGTCGGGTAGGTCGGCGAGCTCGACGCCTCCGATGAGCAGAGCTCCGAGTTCACCGTCGCGCACCGCGGCGAGAATGCCGGTGGTGTCGCGGCCCGGGGCGGACGGCAGATCGCCGACATTCCATCCGGCGGCTGTCTGTTCGCGGGCCGACGCGTCGCTGACGGGTCGACCGCCGGGCAGCAGACCGGGCAGCGCGCCTGCCTCCACTGCGCCCCGCTCGCCGGCTCGTCGCGGTATCCACGCCAGCCGCGCACCCGTGGCCCCAGCCAATCTGCTTGCGGCGGAGAGTGCTCCGGGCGAGGTGGCCAACCGCTCGCCGACCAGAATGAGCGAGCCGGGAAGCTTCAACTGCGCGTCGTCGGCCAAGCCGTCCAGGGCCGCGGCCTCGCCGCCTGGTGCCGTCGCGATGAGCTGTCCGCGCATCTTGACCAGCGAGCGGGTACCGAGAGGTGCGATTGCCTTGACCTGCAAGCCGTTCTTGCGGACTGCCTTTCGCAGTCTCAGGAAGACGATGGGAGATTCCTCTTCGGGCTCGAATCCTGCCAGCAGCACCGACTGCGCCTTCTCCAGGTCGGCGTAGGTCACTGTCATCGGCACGCCCGCGACATGCGCAGCTAGGAATTCAGCTTCCTCGGTGCTGTGCGGACGGGCGCGGAAATCGATGTCGTTCGTGCCCAATACCATTCGCGCGAATTTCGAGTAAGCGTAGGCATCTTCCACGGTTACCCGGCCGCCGACGAGCACTCCGGTGGTGCCGTATGCCGCGGCCAGTCCGGCGCTCGCCACCCCGAGGGCTTCCGACCAGGAAGCCGGCCGCAGCTTGCCGTCTTCGTCGCGGACCAGTGGCGTCGTGATGCGGTCGCCCTGGGTGGTGTAGGTGAACGCCCAGCGGCCCTTGTCGCAGTTCCACTCCTCGTTCACCTGCGGGTCGTCACCGGCCAAGCGGCGCAGCACTTTTCCGCGCCGGTGGTCGGTGCGCTGGGCGCATCCCGACGAGCAGTGCTCGCACACGCTGGGACTGGACACCAGGTCGAACGGCCGGGCCCGGAACCGGTAGGCGGCGCCGGTGAGCGCACCGACCGGGCAGATCTGCACGGTGTTGCCGGAGTAGTACGACTGGAACGGCTCACCGGGGGCGATGCCGACCTGTTGCAGCGCACCGCGTTCGAGCAGTTCGATGAACGGATCGCCGGCGATCTGATCGGAAAACCGGGTGCAGCGCGCGCACAGCACGCAGCGCTCCCGGTCAAGCAGCACCTCCGAGGAGATGTTGATCGGCTTGGGGAAGGTCCGCTTGACGCCCTCGAAGCGGGTTTCGGGGCGGCCGTTCGACATCGCCTGGTTTTGCAGCGGGCACTCACCGCCCTTGTCGCACACCGGGCAGTCCAGCGGGTGGTTGATGAGCAGGAGCTCCATCACGCCCTGCTGCGCCTTGTCAGCGGCCTCGGACGTGAACTGCGTGTGCACCACCATGTCGGGTGTGCATGTCGTGGTGCACGACGCCATCGGCTTGCGCTGGCCTTCGACTTCGACCAGACACTGCCTGCACGCGCCCACGGGGTCGAGCAGCGGATGGTCGCAGAACCGTGGGATCTGGACGCCGATCAGTTCGGCGGCCCGAATCACCAAGGTGCCTTTGGGCACACTGACTTCCACGTTATCGATGGTGAGGTTCACCATCTCCACGGCGGGCTTGTCCGAGGCGGTGCCCGTGTCGACAGTCTGCGTCATCTAGACACCCACCCCTTCCGTGGCCATCAACGTCGAGGCGTGCGGGTCGAACGGACATCCGCCGGACAGGTGCGCGATGTATTCGTCGCGGAAGAACTTGATCGACGATATGATCGGGGCGGCGGCCCCGTCGCCCAAGGCGCAGAACGACTTTCCAAAGATGTTGTCGGAGATGTCCAGCAGCTTCTGGATGTCGTCCTCGGTGCCCGCGCCCGTCTCCAGGCGTTCGTAGATCTGCGCCAGCCAGTAGGTGCCCTCGCGACATGGCGTGCACTTGCCGCAGGATTCGTGTGCGTAGAACTCGGTCCAGCGGCGCACCGCGCGCACCACACAGGTGGTTTCGTCGAAGATCTGTAGCGCCTTGGTGCCGAGCATCGTCCCGACGCCGGCCATGCCCTCGTAGTCCAATGGCACGTCGAGGTGTTCCTCCGTCAGTAGCGGTGTCGACGAGCCGCCCGGTGTCCAGAACTTCAGGGAGTGTCCGGCGCGGATACCGCCGGCGTATTCGAGCAGCTCGCGGAGCGTGATGCCGAGCGGCGCTTCGTATTGCCCGGGGTTGGCGACGTGGCCCGAGAGCGAGTACAGCGTGAAGCCCGGTGATTTCTCCG
>Ga0207663_10000908_pt1 | contig 13528 bp, 14 predicted proteins | sample LARL53metaG_FD_184346 | JGI IMG/M metagenome (GOLD analysis project Ga0207663, IMG submission 184346) | Corn, switchgrass and miscanthus rhizosphere microbial communities from Kellogg Biological Station, Michigan, USA - LAR L5-3 metaG... | ecosystem: Host-associated > Plants > Roots >...
AAGCGAGGTACTCCGGGCCCTCGAGGCCCCAGAACCCGGGCCATCCCTCTCCCGATGCGTAGCCGTCGAGCGAGGTGATGAAGTCGACGAGAAGCTCTGACATGGCGGTGTCCTTTCCTCGGGTGTCGCGAGATTGGACCAGCCGCGGGCCACGAACTCATCGGGTCCCTTGGCCGCCATTGGCTGGAGCGCATTCGACCTGGTGGGTACCAGCCAGCACGGCCCGCCGCCCCTCAGCGTGCAGGCGCTCAAACCCCGCAAGCCTTGCCGACCGCGGGGCTGGCTGGGAGTGTACCGATCTCACCTCGGCCACAGGCTGGCAGAACCTCAGCCGGCACAATACGTCCGCAGCCGGATCAGCGATGGTCTCAAGGCAGCAACGCCAACGCACGGCACCGGACTGTCGCCGACAGCGTTGAACCCATCGACGCTGATCACTCGAAGTGCCGGACGGTCTCGGACGGTCTCGACACCGGCCGGGCCTGTCTCACAAATCCGCGGGTCCAGGGTTCGGGCCGTTGAAGGACGTCATCCTGCCCTCGGCTCGTCTCATCTGATTGCGGAGATCCACCGCGTCCTCGCCACGTACTACGACCGGCGGACTGGTGCGCGGCCGCCGGGCGTAGACCAGGCCGCACACGCCCTGCCAGACGTGCCAGCGCGGGAACTCGGCCGCGTACGGCCACCAGTCCGGGACATCCTCATGCGTGGTTCCCCGGGCCTGAGGCGGTTGCTCTTCCTGCACCATGCCCCTCCCAGCCAGCCAGAAGCTCTCGACTAAGCATAGAGCAGAGCAGTACAGATCAGAACAGATATACCACGTGATCAACTCTGATCTCTGGTGATCTAACTTGATCATGTGACCGTTGATCATGGAGCGCCGGAACCCGCCTACCAGCAGCTAGCCGCCATCCTCCGGGCCAAGATCGCTAAGGGTGAGTGGCGCAACGGTCCGCTGCCGTCGGTGAAACAGCTCCAGCAGGAGCATGACGTTGGCCGCGACACCGTATTGCGGGCGGTCGAGATCCTCCGCGATGAGGGCCTGGTCTTCACCGTCCCCCGCCGCGGCACCTACGTCAGCCCAGACACCAAATAGTGGCCGCTTCCCTGCTCCTTTGGGGACCACCTGGGGACCACACGGTATCCCTGCAGCCGAACAACCCGCAGGTGGCCACCCGTCATATGCGCCAGGCTGAACGCCTCTGAACTGCCAAGACGCCTACTCCCCCGTTCTGGGGGTCAAGGGGTCGCCGGTTCAAATCCGGCCGTCCCGACTGGTCAGAGGCTTGTAGCGGCTCAGATAGGCTTCAGGAGAGCCAAACGGAGAGCCATTCTCTTACGATCCCGGCCATGGCGAGGGTGGCTCGCCGCGGTTACGGCGACGACTCCATCTACTTTGATGCGGTCAAACAGCGCTGGACCGGTGCCGTCTCCCTGGGCTACACCCCGGGCGGCAAGCGCCGGGTCCGGCGCAAGGTGACGGGCAAGACCAAGACCGAGGTCAAGGACAAGCTCAAGGCCCTCCGGCGCGAGATGGACGCCGGGATCCACTCATCGTCGTCCTACACGATGGCTCTCTGTATCGAGGATTGGCTCTCCCAGGGACTCACCAAGCTAAGTCCCGGTACGGTCGCCAACTACCGGTACCTTGCCGGCCATGCCATCTCGAAGCTCGGAGCGGTCAGGCTCCGGGACCTGACGGCCAGGCACGTCCAGGCCGCGCTGGCGGACCTGTCTGGGTCGATGTCCACGCGATCGCTGCGGCTGGTCCATCAGACCATCGAGCGGGCCATCCGGCACGCCCAGGCAGCAGACCTCGTCGGGCGCAACGTCGCGTCGCTTGTGGACGCGCCCGAGGGCAAGGGCGGCAGGCCGTCGCGGTCCCTCACGCTGGACCAGGCCGTCGCGGTCCTTGAAGCCGCGGAAAAATCCCGCTCCATGCCTATGTAGTGCTGTCGCTGCTGGCTGGCCTGTGCACCGAGGAGCTCAGGTCGCTCCCGTGGGCGGACGTCGACCTGGATGCGGGAACCCTGGCGGTCTACCGCAGCGTCCGCGCCTCGGGCGACACCAAGACTCCCAGGAGCAGGCGCGTCCTGAAGCTGCCCATCAAGGCCGTGGACGCGCTGAGAGACCAGCGCGGCCAGCAAGCGGCCGCCCGGCTCAAGGCCGGGTCGCTGTGGCAAGATCACGGCCTGGTCTTCACATCGGCGGTCGGCACTCCCCACGCAGCTCCGGCGGATAGTTCGTTGCTCGACGTCCCACGGCTCCATCTTCCTCTCACGAGATGGAGCCTCCGGAAATCCCGGGGCGGTTCAGTTTGCTGGTTCTTGGGGTGGGGTGTGGGGTGATGATGGTCGTGCACCGCCTTGTGGGCTGGGCCGGGTGGCTGGCTGGTTGTGGCCGCGGCGGGAGGGCTGAGCGATTACCGAGTTGCTGGACCGGGCCACCGAGGCTGCCGCGCTGGAGGGGGTGCTGGCGGCGGTGCGGGACGGTTTGAGCGGGGTGCTGGTGCTGCGGGGGGAGGCGGGCATCGGCAAGACCGCGCTGCTGGAGTGGGCGGCCGGGCAGGCGGATGACCTGCATTTGGCCCGGGTGGGCGGGGTCCAGGCGGAGATGGGGATGGGGTTTGCCGGGCTGCACCAGTTGCTGGTGCCGTTCCTGGGCGGGCTGGACGAGCTGCCGCCGCCGCAGCGGCAGGCGCTGGGGTCGGCGTTCGGGCTGGTGGACGGTCCGCGGCCGGACCGGTTCCTGGTCGGGCTGGCGGCGCTGACGCTGCTGACCGACGCGGCAGCGCCGCGGCCGGTGCTGTGCCTGGTGGATGACGCGCAGTGGCTGGATCAGGTGTCGGTGGAGGTGCTCGGGTTTATCGCCCGCCGCCTGTATGCCGATCGGGTGGGCATGTTGTTCACGGTCCGGGAGGGGGAGGGGCAGGCGGCGGCGCTGGCCGGGCTGCCGGAGCTGATGCTCGGCGGATTGCCGGCGGAGGCGGCGGGTGAGCTGCTGGCCACGTCGGCCGGCGCCCGTGTGGATGGGCGGGTGAGCGCCCAGGTGGTGGCGGGGGTGGCGGGGAACCCGCTGGCGCTGGTGGAGCTGGCTGGGGAGCTGACCGCTGCGGAGTTGTCGGGGGCGGTGCCGCTGGGCTGGCCGCTGCGGTTCGGGGGGCGGCTGGAGGAGCTGTACCTGGCCCGGGTGCGGGCGCTGCCCGGTGATACCCAGATGCTGCTGCTGGTGGCGGCGGCCGACCCGTCGGGGGATCCGGTGCTGGTGGCCAAGGCGGCCGGGCAGCTGGGCATCGACGCAGAGGCGGGCGAGGCCACGGGCACCGCGCGGCTGGTGTCGTGGCAGCCGCGGGTGCGGTTCCGGCACCCGCTGATCCGGTCCGCGGCCTACTACGCAGCCCCGCCCGGGGCGCGGCGCCGCGCGCATACCGCGCTGGCCCAGGCCACCGATCCCGGCGCCGACCCGGACCGGCGGGCCTGGCATCTGGCCGAGGCCGCGGCCGGGCCGGACGAGCAGGTCGCCGCCGACCTCGAGCACTGCGCCGGGCGGGCGCAGGCCCGCGGGGGGCTGGCCGCCGCCGCAGCGTTCCTGGAACGGTCGGTGCTGCTGACCGCCGATCCCGCGCGGCACGCCGAACGCCTCCTGGCCGCGGCACAGGCCAGCATGCAGGCCGGCGCGTTCGGCAAGGCCCTCGACCTGCTGGCCACCGCCGAAGCCGGGCCGCTGGATGAATTCCAGCACGCCCGGGTCGACCTGCTGCGCGGGCACATCGCGTTCGCCTCAAACCTGGGCGGCGACGCTCCCGCGCTGCTGCTCAAGGCGGCCAGGCGGCTCGAGCCGCTCGACCTCGACCTGGCCCGTGAGACCTACCTGTCCGCGTGGTCCGCGGCAAACATTGCCGGGCACCGGGCCGGGACCGCCGATCTGCTTGAGGTCTCCCGCGCCGCCCGCGCCCTGCCCCCGCCCGCGGACCCGGCCCGCCCGGCCGACCTGGTCCTGGACGGCCTGGCGCGGCTGGTCACCGACGGGCCCGCCGCCGCAGGGCCGGTGCTGCGGCAGGCAGTAGACATCTTCGCCGCCGGAGACGTCTCCAGGGAAGAAGGACTTCGGTGGGGCTCGGTCGCCACCATCGTGTTGTGGGACGACGACGCCGGGCGCGCGGTCTGGGCGCGGCAGGTCCAGCAAGCCCGTGCCGTCGGTGCGCTCGAATACCTGCCGACCGATCTCGGCAACCTGGCCATGAACGACGCGCGGCGAGGCGACTTTGCGGCGGCCGCATCCCTGATCGCCGAGGCCAACGCCATCGCCGAGGTGACTGGGGGCCGTGTCTCACCCTACCCCGCCATGTTCCTCGCTGCGCTGCGGGGCAACCAGGCCGAGCTCACCCCGCTGATGGCGGCCGCCATCGCCGCAGCGGCGGAGGGCGAGGGGAGCGCGGCGACATTCGCACACTGGGCGGCCGCACTCTTGCACAATGGCCTCGGCCGCTACGACGAGGCGTTCGCGGCGGCCCAGCAAGCCAGAGAGCACAGCCAGCTGTTCAACTCAGTGCGGGGGCTGCCCGAGCTGATCGAGGCCGCCGTACGGACCGGTCACATCCAAGCTGCGGCCGGCGCGCTAGAGGAACTGGCCGAGTGGGCCCAGGCCGGCGGGACCGACGTCGGGCTGGGGCTCGAGGCGCGCTGCCGTGCCCTGCTGAGCGAGGGAGCGGGCGCCGAGGCCTGCTATCGCGAGGCGATTGAGCGGCTCGGCCGCCTCCGGCTTGGCCCGTCGGTGGCCCGGGCTCATCTGCTGTACGGCGAATGGCTGCGCCGCCAGCGCCGCCGCCGCGACGCCCGGGACCAGCTGCGCAACGCGTTTGCGATGTTCGACGCCATGGGCATGGCGGGTTTCGCTGCCCGGGCCCGGGCCGAGCTGCGCGCCACCGGCGAGCGGGCCCGCCCGCGCAGCCCCGGGGCCCCGGAAGTGCTTACCCCGCAGGAGGAGCAGATCACCCGGCTGGTCGCCGAGCATTTGACCAACCGGGAAATTGCCGCCCGGCTGTTCATCAGCGCCAGCACCGTCGAGTACCACCTGCGCAAGATCTTCCGCAAGCTCGGCGTCAGCAGCCGGGCCCAGCTCGCCCGGACGATCCGGAACGGCAAGGTGACACCCGCGCCGCCGGGCTGACGGGGCGCTACGGGCTGCCCCCGACCCGGATCCGGTCATCGACCCGGGTGACACCAGGCGCGGACCAGGCGGCGGCCACCGCGTGATCGTGCGCGGCCCAGGAGCTCACCGTGCCGGAGAGGATCACCAGGCCGCCGGGGGACGTCTCGACCGAGAGCGCGTCCGCCGCCAGTACGGCATGGCGCCGGAACGCGCCGATGATCGCGTCCGCTGCGGCACGCGCATCGGGAGCCTGGGTCAGGGCGATGGCGTTGTCGATACCGGCCACGCCGGGCACGTCCGTGATGCGGGACTCGGCCGCCTCGCCTTGGTAGTGCCACTGCGCTGTGCCGGTCAGGGTGACGAAGCCGTCCCGGGCCGTCGCATCGATGGTCATCGGGACCGAAACGTCCAGCATCAGCGCTTCCAGCACGTCGCCGCGCAGATCCTCGTCGGCCCGCCAGTCTGCGTCCGGGATCTGCACCCGCAGTTCATTGGCGACCCGGGTTACGCCGCGGACGCGGGCGACGGCCCTGCCGGCTGCCCGCTTCAACCGGAGACTCGCGACGGTTCCCCGCAGCGTGACCGTGCCGCCACCGGCCGATACCTCGATCGACTCGCTGTCCACCTGCGGGTCCCAGGAGAGCTCGGCGGCGACGTGGCGCCGTAGGTCATCGTCCCTCATGCTGCCTCGTTGCCCTCCGGCGCCGGCATCCCCGTGATCACTGACTTCTCTCAGGGCACGACGCTATGGCCAGCCCGCCGTACGCCGCATCCATGAAGGTCCTTAGTCATTCCGAGAGACAGCCCCTAAGGGGCACCGGCAGGACTAAGGACGTTCCGGGATTCGATCCGCTTACCGGATCCCTAGCGTTCATATCGACCTGTCCTGGCGAGCCGGGAGCGCCCGGGAGCCCGTGACCAGTGAGCTCTCGGGTCCAAACCGGCACGAATCCCTGGTCATCGGGCGGGGCAGCAGTCTCGCCCGGACCGTGCAACTGCGCTGTTCACCCAGAACGAAGTAAACACACCCAACCGAAAGGAACATGTGAAATGAGCGCGAACGAAATGACCGCGAACTGGAACTGGCTTGAGGGCCTGCACCATCAGGTGGAGGAGCCTAGCGAGCCGATGGCGGTGCCGGTCTTTGCGGGGCAGAAGCTGGTGGTGGTGGGGGGCAGCAGCGGGATGGGGCGCCAGACCGCCGAGGACGTGGTGGCCGCTGGTGGCAGCGCCGTCATTATCGGCCAGGACCCCGCCAAGGTCGACGACACCGTGCAGACCCTGGCCACAGGTGGCAAGGCCTACGGGATCACCGCCGATCTCGCCGACCGGGGCCAGGTTGAGCGGGTCCGCCAGCAGCTGGCCGGCGAGCACGCCGATGCGACCCTGCTGGTGAATGCGGCCGGGTTTTTCATCCCCCAGCCGTTCCTGGACTACGACGGCGCGTCCTATGACGCTTACCTGGAGCTGGACCGGGCGACCTTCTTCCTGACCCAGACCGTGGCCCGCGGCATGGTCGAGGGCGGCCGCGGCGGGTCGATCGTGAACATCGGCAGCATGTGGGCCCACCAGGCCATCGCGGCCACCCCGTCGTCGGGCTACTCAGTGGGCAAGGGCGGGCTGCACGCGCTGACGCGCAACCTGGCCATGGAGCTCGCCCCCCATCACATCCGGGTCAACGCGGTCGCCCCGGCCGTCGTCGCCACCCCGATCTACGAGCGGTTCGTGCCGGCCGACAAGCTGGACGAGACCTTGCACAGCTTCGATGGGTTCCACCCGCTTGGCCGGACCGGCACCGCCCGCGACCTGGCCAACACCATCACCTTCTTGCTCTCCCCGGCCACCAGCTGGGTCACCGGCGCCATCTGGGACGTCGACGGCGGTGTCATGGCCGGCCGCAATTGACAACCACGGCCGCCCGATCCATCGCGGCCGCAAATGCAGGCCATAACGATCCTGGGAGGACCCGATGGCACATGTGGTGTGGGACCGCGTCACCCGTGATGACGTGGTGCGCGCGATCCAGGAATACGACCAGCTGGGGCCCGAGGGGTTCTTCTCTGAGCATGGCTTCGGCCCGGCCACGACTTATGACCTGGTCTCCGGCGAACGCCGTTACCCGCCGAAAGCAATCTTGGGCACCGCCTATGAGCTCGCCACCGGCCAGCGCCTGGCCTCCGGCGATTTCGAGGGCGGGAAGAGCGGCGCCGTCACCGTGCTCGGAAAGCTGGGATTCACCATCCAACACAAGCGATGACCAGCCAGGTAAAGCTGACCCGCGCCCACAAAAGACCACCGAAGGAGCCACAATGTCCAACCACTTCAGTGCCGCCAACCTCAAGCACCCCGGCGACGACGCCCGCCTGGACCTAACCGATCTGTTCGTCTTCGCGGCGCCCGATAACCCCGACCGGACGGTGCTGATCATGAACTCGAACCCGTTCACCAAAGGCGACGGGTTCCACCCCGACGCGGTCTACCGGTTCAACATCGACAACGACGAGGACGCGCTCGCGGATGTGGCGTTCAGCTTCACCTTCTCCCCGTACGACAACGGCCGGCAAACCGCCACCGCCTGCTACGCCACCGGCAGCGACGCCCAGACCCGTGAACCCCGTGGCGAGGTGCTCATCGGGGCCACTGATGTGGGCTTCGACGCCAGCGCCACACCCGTCCAGGCCGGCCCATGTCGGCTGTTTGTCGGCAAACGCAGCGACCCCTTCTTCGCGGACGCTGACGGTGTCCTGCACTGGCTGATCGACGGCCAGCAAGGAGACTTCCAGTGGACCGGGACCGACACTTTCGCCGGCGCCAGCATTCTCTCCATCGCCGTGGAGGCACCCAACGACATGCTCGGCCGCGGGCCCAGCATCGGAGCATGGATAACCACTAGCCTGCGCCGCGACGGCATGCTCGTGCCGATGGACCGGGAAGGGAACCCCTCCTTCAACCCGATCCTCAACGCAGACGACATCAAAGACGAGTTCAACGCCACCGACCCGGCCGACGACGTGAAGAACTACCTGCAGCCGCTGTCGGAAACGCTCCAGCAGCACGGCTATCCACCGGACGAAGCCACCGCCGCGGCCCGCACCCTGCTGCCCGACATCCTGCACTATGACCGCACCAGGCCCGCCCACTACCCCAACGGCCGGGTCATGACCGACGACGTCTTCTCCACCCGCATGATCTTCATGACCCACGGGCAGGCCACCCCACAACCCGTCAAGCCACACGAGGATTTGATGGCCGTGTTCCCGTTCCTCGGAGAGCCGAACCCTTAGCGGCACCGCCAAGGCGCAGAAGGCGACATGGATTGAAAGGCGCAGATCAATGGCGGAACCGGCCCTGCCAGAGGGCATTCCTGGTCCAGTAAAGGACTTGGCAGTTCGTCCTCAGGCGACCAGCCTGCCCACCCGCGTCGGCCCTTTTCCCGACTGGGGGTTGTGGGGCCGGGTCATCAGGCACGCCCGATGTGCCAACAGCAGCCTTCATCCCGACGCATGGTTCCCGGTCAGCGCCGAGCCGGTCAAAGCCCGCCAAGAAGCAGCGGCTGCGATCGCTGTCTGCGCTAGCTGCCTGGTACGCGGCCAGTGCCTGACGCTGTCGCTTCGGCACTGGGACATCGCCCAGCACGGCATCTGGGGCGGCCTGATCGCGGCCGACCGCGCGCGGCTGCGCCGCCGGTTGCCCGTCGACCACAGTCGTCGCCGCGAGACCGCCGTCGTCCAGGGCGAGGCGGCCGTTCTGTCGCCGCTGATGAGGGCGGTGACACCCGGTGAGCCCTGACACCACCCTCGCCCCGGTCGCCGGGCATCCCGTGAGCGGGCCACCTGACCGCTGCTCTGACCAGGTGGCTCTCAGCGGGGCCAGCAAGGAGGAGGCCGGCGCCAGGCACCAGGGACCGGCGGCTTGTGGACAGCTGCGCATCTACCTGAGCTTCGCGACGGGTGCCGGCACGACCTGTGCGCTACTCAGCGAGGGTCACCGGCTCACGGAGCACGGCACAGACGTGGTAGTCGCCAGGGCCCACACACACGGCCGGCCATACACTGTAGGCCTCCTGCAGGGTCTTGAGGTCATCCCCCCGCCAAGGTCCGCTACCAGGAGACGATGGTTGAGGAGATGAACCTCGGCGCCGTGCTGGCCCGCAGGCCCGCGGTTGCCCTGGTGGATGATTTCGCCCACCGCAACGTGCCCGGCCTACTTCACGCCAAGCGATGGCAGGACGTAGAGAACCTGCTTGAAGCAGGAATCGATGTGATCTCCACCGTCAACATCGGGCACCTGGATTCCCGCGTCGACGTGGTGGAGAAGATCACCGGCGTCTCACCCCCGGAGACAGTGCCGGACCGGGTCGTCCGCGCGGCGCGCGAGCTTGAGATGGTGGACATGGCGCCGGAGGCTCTGCGAGACCGGATGGCGCAAGGCTACATCTACCCGGCAGAGCGAGCCGCCGCAGCGCTGGAGGGCTGGTTCCAAACCGGGAACCTGTCGGTGCTGCGCCAGATCGCCTTGCGCTGGGTAGCCGACAAGCTGGCCGGCGACCCGCAGGGGTACCGCGCCGACGGCCAGGTTCGCGGCAGCGGTCACGCCAGCGAGCGAGTGGTGGTCGCGCTCGGCGGCGGTCCAGAAGGCGAGACGCTGACCCGCAGGGGGGCACGGATTGCCGAACGAGCCGGCGGGGACCTGCTGGCCGTGCATGCCGCCCGCCCTGGCCGCCTGGCTGCCGCCCGTGCTGCGCTCGCCGCCCAGCGACAGCTGACCAGATCGCTGGGCGGCACCTACCACCAGCTCGCCGACACCGACATCCCGGCCGCGCTGCTGGCATTCGCGCACGCGGAGAACGCCACCCAACTGGTGCTCGGCGCTACCCACCGCACGTGGCTATCCGCGCTGCGGCCCAGAACCAGCATCAGATCGCAGGTGATCCGCCGCGGCGGCGGAATCGGCGTGCACATCGTCACCTGCACACCCACCGCCAACGGCATCTCGCCCGCAGCGAAATGACCTAGGCAGCCCAGCGGGTCTGGAGATCTCGCCATCGCGCTTATCGGGACTGCGCAGTCGCCACCTTGGATGCCCTGCCCGTCCCAGCGGATCAGATGGGAACGATCATGGCGGGTTTCGTTCCCATTTAGGGTTACAAGCGTTCGAAAACCGTCGGGACGGCCGGATTTGAACCGGCGACCCCTTGACCCCCAGCCATGCATACCTATCCCCACCACCAGGTCACTTTCATAGTTCTGCAGGTCACGCCGTGCAGAGGTGAGCAGAACAGAGCCGTACAGAGCCGTCACGAGCGCTGGTGATTCCCAGTTCGTTCCCAGCCTTTGCCCTGGCGGTAGTTCAGGCTTCTGTTTCTAGGTTGGCTACCTGGGATTGAGATTGGGCTCAGTGCGGCCGATCTCACAAGAATCTCGGCGCCTGCGGGGGAGAAGGGAATGGATCAGGACTCCTGGTCACCGGTCGGCTTCGTCTTCCTCTTCCCAGCATTCGATGCCTTCCTTGACCGCTAGGGCGGCGATGATGAGCGCGGCGGCCGGGTCTGCCCACCACCAGCCGAGCCAGGCGTTCAGGCCTACCCCCAGGAGCGCGGCGGCGGAGGTGAGGGCGCAAAATGCGGTCTCGGCGGAGTCGGCGACCAGGGTGCGGTTGCCCAGCGCCTGCCCGGTGCGGCGCTTGGCAATGGCCAGTGCGGGCATCACGATCAGTGCGGCGGCGGTCACCGCCAAGCCGGGGATCGACTGCCCGGGCCGGGCCGCTGTCGCCAGCCCGCGGATGCTCTCTGCGGTGAGGTAGGCGGCCAGGGCGAAGAAGGTCACGCCGATCAGCCGGACGGCGCGGGTTTGCCGGTCCTGGCCGGTGATCTCGCCGCGGAGCTGCCAGATGACGATGGTGGCGGAGATCAGCTCGATCACCGAGTCCAGGCCGAAGCCGACCAGCGCGATGGAGGCGGCGATCAGTCCGGCGGTGATCGCGACGGCGGCCTCGGCGACCATCCAGGTCAGGGTGGCGTACTCCAGCCGGAAGCCGCGCCGCCGCAGACGGGCCGTATCGGCCGCGGGCAAGCTCACCGGCAACAGCCTGCCAGATCCTGTAGGCAGGCCGCGGGGGTGGCTGGTCTGTTATTTCAGGACGCCGGGCAGTTCCTGGCAGGCTTGCTCGCAGCCGCGGCAGGCCTGCTCGCAGATCCGGCAGTGCTGCTCGCGCAGCCCCCTGTAACAAGGGATACGGCACCGAAGCGGTGATCGCCGTACTCGGCCCGGCCTGGGTTCGATCGGCCTTGACCGCATCGTGGCAGTTGCCATGGCCGACAACGTCGGCTCGTGGCGGGTCATGGAGAAGCCGGGATGCGCTACGAGGGACTCGCCACCTACTCCGGGCTGGCGGGTCTGAAGAAGTACGCCGCTGAGCGGCAATGGTGGCAGCCGCCCCATAGTGCACCGGGCAGCTAAGGAAAGATGAATTGATCGGCACTACGCGCGCAACACGCTGGCGCTGAGCCGCCGGCTCGGGACGGACGTCCCGGCGTGATCCCGGGCGGGGCAATCTGCCGCCCTGCGCCCAGCCGGCCGTCCTGGTGGGGGTGTCTCGGCTGAGCGTCGCCCGGCGCGACGTGATTATTGGGCGCCTCCTGCGGGCGTCAGGGAGACTGCCTGGGTGGTGGGCAGGCACCGGGGAGATGGAGGGATGCGATGGCTGAAAGTGAGTTGTTTGAGCGGGGACTGCAGCGACGGCGGGAGGTCCTTGGCAGCGACTACGTCGATGCGAACCTGCGTGATAGCGACGAGTTCATGATGGCCTTCCAGCGGGCGGTCACGGAGGTGGCCTGGGGCTGGGCCTGGAGCCGTCCCGGTCTGGACGCGAAGACGAGGAGCATGATCAGTCTCGCGATGCTGACGGCGCTCGGGCGCTTCGATGAGCTCGGGATCTACGTCAAGGGCGCGCTGCGCAGCGGGGTGACCGTTGAAGAGATCCAGGAGGTCCTGATCCAGGCCATCGCTTACTGCGGTACACCCGCGGGGCGCCAGGCATTCCTGGCCGCACATCGGACGCTCTCCGCGGAGGGCGCGCTCGGCTAACCGGCACGGGTGAGCCATCGTGCACGCCATCCGGCTGCGCTAGGCTCGCGGCCGTGGGGCGGTATGTCATCCGAGGCGGGCGTGAAGGATACAACCGGCTCCTGCTCCTGGCACGGGCAAGCTGGTCTGATACTGCCGCGCTGTTCAGCCGGGCCGGGATCCGTCGGGCCTGAAATGCATCGACCTGGGCTGCGGCGGCGGGGGAGTGAGCTGGCGAAGCTCGTTGCGCAGATGATGACGACCGCGAGCTGCACCGATCTGCCGATCGGAGCCCTGTTGCGCCGGTGAGCTGAGCGCTGCGCAAACGCGCTTCGCCGCTATGCACTTTGGAGGGGGCGCGGCCGCGCTGCGTGATGCGCCGTCAGCGTCAGGGCGCACACCGGATCCGCCTGGCAACGTGCGCGCTGGGGGGGGCATAGCCGAGTTGCCGGGCATTGCGGCGAATGGATGTCCGGGACGCCCGATGGTGCCTTCGGCCTCCCAGCGGCACTTGGATGGGCGCCCAGCGAAGTCAGCCCTGAGCGACGTGGCTGAACGGGGGCGGGCCGAGGATCTGGATGCCGCCGTTCTTCGTGGCCGAAGCCTGCACGCGCCTCATGTTCACCGGCCCGGCATCGATGCCCCGGCTGTCATCGCTCGCGACAGGCTCGCTGGCATCCCAGTAGAACGCCTGGCAGCAGCCAGGTGTGTGCAGGCACAGCAGCCGGGCGCCGTCGGCGCCGGAGACCTTGAAGGCGTGCGGGATGCCTCGCGGGGCGCTGGCGATGCCGCCGGCGCCGACCGTGTACTCCTCTCCGTCAAGGTGCATGAGGATCTCGCCCTGCAGCACGATCATCGTCTCGTCGGAGTCGGGGTGCAGGTGCAGCGGTGTGACCTTGCCGTGGTCCATCCGGTCCTCGAAGAGGAGGAACGCGCCGCCGGTGTCGTCGGCCGTCGCCTTCCAGATGTGCAGGCCGCCGCCAAAGAACCAGCGGCGCTCGCCATCCTCCGTTGCCCGGACCAGCGACGTTCGGGCCGTGCTCGCGCTCATGGTTCCGCCTCCCGTTCGTGGGACTAGCGTCCCATGACGAGACTGGCATACCATGAAGGTGATGTCAACGCCCTATGAGACCGGCGGGCGCTCGGCCCAGAAGGCCCGGACCCGAGAAGCCCTCGTCGCTGCTGCCCGTGACCTCGTCGCCGCCGGCGTCACGCCGACGGTGGAGGACTCCGCCGCCGCGGCGTCCATCTCACGGACCACCGCGTACCGCTACTTCCCGAACAAGCGCGCGCTGCTCGTGGCGGCCCACCCA
>Ga0207663_10000914_pt1 | contig 13474 bp, 13 predicted proteins | sample LARL53metaG_FD_184346 | JGI IMG/M metagenome (GOLD analysis project Ga0207663, IMG submission 184346) | Corn, switchgrass and miscanthus rhizosphere microbial communities from Kellogg Biological Station, Michigan, USA - LAR L5-3 metaG... | ecosystem: Host-associated > Plants > Roots >...
ATGTCCGGCGGCTACGATTTGCTGGTGTTCGTCAACGGCGCGAGCCTGCAAAAGGTCGCGGCGTTTGTGTCCGAAAAACTTTCCACCATCGAAGGCGTGCTTTCCACCGCCACGCATTTCATGCTGCGTTCCTACAAGGAAAACGGCTTCCTGCTCGAAGGCAAAACCGAGGAAAACGAGCGGCTCAAGGTCACGCCGTAACTTGATTTCAAATTTGAAATTTCAGATTTGAGATTTCCAAAAATGGACACCACTCGTTTCATCGCCAAGCACATCGTCAACCTGCCCAAGTCAGGCATCCGCGACTTTTTCGAGATCGTCTCGAAGATGAAGGACGTCATCTCGCTCGGTATCGGCGAGCCGGATTTCGATACGCCGTGGCACATCCGCGAGGCCGGCATTTACGCACTGGAAAAAGGCAAGACGCATTACACCTCGAACCTCGGACTGATCGAGTTGCGCCGCGCCATCAGCAAATACGTTGAACAGAATTTTTCCGTCAGCTACCGGCCCGAGGACGAAGTCATCATCACCGTGGGCGTGAGCGAGGCGCTGGATCTCGCCTGCCGCGCGCTCGTCAATCCCGGCGACAAGGTGATGTTCCACCAGCCGTGCTACGTCAGCTATCATCCGAGCATCACGCTCACGCACGGCGTCGCGGTGCCGGTGCCGACGTTTGCGAAGGACAATTTTGCGCTGACCGTCGAGGCGCTCCGCGCCGCGTGGCAGCCGGGCTGCAAATTGCTCATGCTGAACTTGCCGTGCAATCCCACCGGCGGCACCTGCGACCGCGCGCAGATCGAGGCCATCGCGAAGTTCGCCGTGGAAAAGGATTTGGTCGTGTTGAGCGACGAGATTTATTCCGAGCTGACGTTCGAGGGCGTTCACACCAGCATCGCGAGCATTCCCGGCATGAAGGAGCGCACGATTTTCCTTCACGGATTTTCCAAGGCATTCGCGATGACCGGCTGGCGCATCGGCTATGCCTGCGGCCCGGCGGGGCTGATTGAGGCGATGATGAAGGTGCATCAATATTCGATGCTCTGCGCGTCCATCATCAGCCAGGAAGCCGCCATCGAAGCGCTTGTGCGCGGCGAGGACGCGATGAAAAAGATGCGCGACCAGTATCATCGTCGCCGCGATTTCATCGTGCGCCGGTTCAATGAAATCGGCCTGAAATGCCACCTGCCACGCGGCTCGTTTTACGCGTTCCCGGATGTCTCCGTGACCGGACTGAACGAAAAAGATTTCGCCGTCGGTTTGTTGCAGGCTGAAAAAGTGGCGATGGTTCCCGGCACGGCGTTTGGCGCAAACGGTTCCGGTTTCTGCCGCGCGTGCTTCGCGACCAGCTACGAACAACTTATCGAAGCGGGCAACCGCATCGAGCGGCACGTCCAATCGCTCGCGGCGAAGAAGTAGATTTCTTTTGGTCGCCGGGGCATGTTCGGGCAAAATCCAAGCCTGTGAAAACACCGGCTTCAGCCAATCCTGAAACCGCCGCCGCGCGGCTCAAAAAAGTTTCGCCGCTGCGCCCGACGCTCGCCATCGTGCTCGGCAGCGGATTTCATCATGTCCTGGCGGAACTGCGCGTGGACAAAAAGATTTCCTACGCGAAGATTCCCGGCTTTCCCAAACCGACCGTCAGTGGCCACGCGGGCGAATTGATTTTCGGTCACCTCGGCAAGACACCGGTGCTGGTCTTGAGCGGGCGGGCGCATTTTTACGAAGGCCATCCGATGGAGCGCGTCACGTTCGCCGTCCGCGCGCTGGCGGCATTTGGCATCCGCGATTTGCTGCTGACCAACGCGACGGGCGGCATCAACAAGAAATTCCGCGCCGGCGATTTCATGGTGCTGACCGACCACATCAATTTCATGGGAACAAATCCATTGCGCGGTCCGGAGATGCCCGGACTTAACCGGTTTGTGGATTTGACCGATACCTACGATATGGGATTGAGCCGGCTATTATTCAAGGCCGGAAAAAACTGCAACTTGAAGCTGCGGCGCGGCGTCTATCTGGCGGTGAGCGGGCCGAGCTACGAGACGCCGGCGGAAATCCGTGCGTTCGCCCGGCTCGGTGCGGACGCGGTGGGCATGAGCACGGTGCCGGAGGCGATTGCGGCGCGGCAATGCGGATTGAACATCGCGGCGGTTTCGTGCGTCACAAACCTGGCGGCGGGCCTCGGCGGGGAAAAATTATCGCACGCGGAAGTCCTGGAAACGGCGGAGCGCGTGAAAAAATCCGGCGCGGCGCTGCTGGAACATTTTGCGGCGCTTTACGGAAAAGTTTGAATCAGCCACAGAGACGCCGAGACACAGAGCAAATATATCTCTGCGGCTCGGTGTCTCTGTGGCAAAATTGAACTGTGAAAATTGATTCTCGAAAACTGGTCGCGGCGGCGTTGCGCGCGCGCAAAGGCTCGGTGTCGCCGTATTCCAGATTCAAGGTCGGCGCGGCGCTGCTCACGAAGTCGGGCGAAATCATCGGCGGCGCGAACGTCGAGAGCGCCAGCTACGGCTTGACGTGCTGCGCGGAGCGCGTGGCGCTGTTCAAGGCGCTGACGGACGGGCGGAAAGATTTTGTGGCGGTGGCGGTCGTGGCGCGTTGCGATGGCGGGCCGATGCCGTGCGGCGCGTGCCGCCAGTTGCTGGCGGAATACGCGCCGGACGCGAAGGTGTTCGTCGCGGACAGCCGGGCGCCGGGCAAAATCAGGGAATTCACCGTGCGGGAACTGCTGCCGGCGGCGTTTGTGGAGGTTCCCTGAAAATCAATTGAGTCACGGCGTTAAAGATTTATGCTGAAGGAGAGGAATCGTTGATGAAACCGGATTTCGTTTTTATTCTGGAAAACGCGGACTGGCCCGCGCTTCTGCTGGATGGCTCCGGCAACATTCTCCGGGCCAATCCGGCGGCGGTCAAAACCTTCGGCCCGGTGCTGGAAGGCGACGCGCCGTCGCTGTCGGCCATCTGGTCCGCCGAAAACGGCACGACGGCGGGGCAGTTTCTCGCGCAGTGGGGACTTTCGCCGGCGGGCACAGTGGCGCTCAAATTCCTGGTCAAGGGCGGCGGCACCGGCGTGTTTTCAATTTCCATCTGCGCCTTCAGCCGGGAGGAGGAGAAGTTTTTCATTTTCCAAGCCGACCCGGAAACCGCCGGGGACGGCGCAAAAAACCGGCCGCCGGACGCGGACTTCGCGCAAAGGCAGAAGCTGGATTGCGCGCTGCAACTGGCGCGGACGGTGTCGCTGGATTTCAACAACGCGCTGACGAGCATCCTCGGCCACGTGTCGTTGATGCTGGGCAAGGCCGAACCGGGGCATCCGTGGCGGCCTTCGCTGCTGGCGGTGGAGAAATCGGCCCAGCGCGCGGCGGAAATCTCCAGCGAACTCGCCGCGTTCAGCCGCCAGGAAATCGAGGCGCCCCGCACGGCGGCGGGGAATCTGAACTCGGTGCTGAACCGGTGCGTGGATTTTTTCCGAAACGCTCCCGGTGCAGCCATCGTCTGGAAGCTGCAACTGGAAAAGGGCCTGTTTGCGGCGCGTTTCGACGAGGCGAAGTTGCAGCAGGCGCTGACGAAGGTTTTGGAGAACGCCGTCGAGGCCGTCGCCGGCAGCGCCGGCCAGATCACGTTGCAGACGCGCAATCTGGAATTGACCGAACCGACGCAGGACCGGAACGTGCAACTGGCGGCGGGCACCTACGTCTGCGTGGACATTGCCGACAACGGAAGTGGGATTGATCCTGCCGTGCTGCCGCGGATTTTCGAGCCGTTTTTCACAACAAAGGGAAGAAACCACCGCGGCCTCGGCCTGGCGCTGGCTTACGGCATCGTGAGCAACCATGGCGGCGGCGTGGCGGTGTCGAGCCAGCCGGGCGCGGGCACCTCGGTGCGCATTTATCTGCCGGCGGAAAAGCGGCTCGCCGACGAAACCGCGGGCGCTGGCGACACTCTGAACGGATCGGAAACGGTGCTGGTGGTGGACGACGAAGCCATTTTGCTGACCATGACGGAAACGATCCTGACGGAATTCGGTTACAAGGTTTTGACGGCCAGCGGCGGCGAGAAGGCGCTGGCAATCCTCGCGGGCAACGGCGTGAAAGTGGACCTGGTGGTCACGGACCTGGTGATGCCGGGCATGAGCGGACGCGAACTGGTGGAGCGCATCCGGCAACTCGCACCGGCCACCCGCATTCTGTGCATGAGCGGCTACGCGATGCCGGCGGACAAGCGGACGAACATGCCCTGCCTGCGGAAGCCCTTCACAAGCACGGAATTGCTGGCCAAAGTGAAGCGGGTCATTTCTTCAAATCTGGGTGTTGACGAATAAGTGAATTTGTTGTTTAATTCGGCTTATGCAAATCGAGAGCCTAAAAGTATTCTGCGACCTGGCTGAAACGGAGAGTTTCACCAAGGCCGCGCAAATCAACGGAGTCACCCAGTCCGCCGTCAGCCAGCAAATCAGTTCGCTGGAGCGGCTGTTCAAGTCATTGCTCATCGAGCGGAGCAAAAAACGCTTCCGCCTCACGAGCGAGGGCCAGGTGCTCTACGATTACAGCAAACAAATTATCCAAACTTACGAATCCCTCCACAGCCAGTTGCAGGAGTTGAAGGACATCATCTCCGGCACCATCCGCGTGGCGACGATTTACAGCATCGGCCTGCATGACCTGCCGCCCTACGTCAAAAAGTTCATGAAGAGCTATCCGACCGTGAACGTCCACGTCGAATACCGCCGCGCCAACCAGGTTTATGACGACGTGCTCGGCAACGTGGTGGACATGGGGCTGGTCGCGTATCCGACCAAGGACGCCAAGCTGGAAATCATCCCGCTCCACAAGGACCCGCTCGTGCTCATCTGCCATCCGCACCATCCGTTCGCCAAACACAAGAACATCAAGCTCAAGGCGCTCGTCGGGCAGAAATTCGTCGGCTTCGAGCCGGACATCCCCACGCGCAAGGCGCTCGATAAAATCCTCCGCGAACACGGCGTCAGCGTCAACAACGTGATGGAATTCGACAACGTTGAAACGGTGAAGCGCGCGGTGGAAATTGACGCGGGCGTTTCCATCGTGCCGCAGGGCACGGTCATTCAGGAGGTCCACAAGCAGACGCTCGCCGCCGTGCCGCTCGAAGACGGCGCTTTTGTTCGTCCGCTCGCCGCCCTTTACAAAAAGAACAAGGTGCTTTCCCCGGCGATGAAGCAGTTCCTCGCGCTCCTCAAAGAGGCGCGCTAAATCTGGCCTTGAATTGCAGACGGGCGGCGAGAAATTGCCGCCCGTTTTTCATTTCAAATTCGCCGGATTCAACGGCTTCAAATCCTTCGTCAAAAAGATCCCGTCCTGGCGATCCCGCTCCCGATTATTGTCCCTTCTGGTAAATCGCCTGGACTTCCGAAACCGAAAGCGCGCGGTTGAAAATGGCGACATCTTTAATGTCACCGTGGAAGAAACATCGGTAGGCGGGATCGGGATGATTTCCAATCCGCAACGGCGAGGTGTTCGACAGGTCCCCCGGCACAACGGTCGGATCAAACGTCGAAATCACTTGCCCGTCAACGTAAAACTGGAGACCCGTCGTCGAATTTCTTTGGACCGTCACCGCCACGTGATGGAATTTGCCGTCACGCAAATCCGGTCCGGCGGAATTGAAATTTTGAATTGTATTCAGCGTATTCGCCAACTGGAAGGCCATCTTTCCACCAACCAGATAAAGCTCATAACCCACCGCGACAGTTGAATTCGGAGAGTATCGTTTGCTGAACGCGGTCATCATGTCGTCCCGCGGATGAGGCGGCGGCCGCAGTGGCTTGATCCATCCCTCGATGGAAAAATCCTGTCCCGCGCCAAAATTCAACTCCGGCGCATCAGGAACGGTTACCTGATTCTTCTTGCCGTCGAAATGTATTCCGCCCGGCCAGAACACCACCACGCCGGAAGGCAGGTGCCCGCGTTTGATGAAAACCTCGATTTTCGACCAACCATACCAGCCGCCGATGACAAGTCCGGCAAGCACAATCACCAAGCCGCCAGTAATTAAAATATTCCGCCATGCGTTTGATTTAGCCGTGGCGGTGGCGGCTCGCGACGATCGCGGCACAACAACCAACTGTTTGCACGACGGGCAATTGATTTGCGTTCCCGCATAGCCGGTGTCGCACTGGATGTGCTGGCCACATTGCGAACAGGGAAATTTGAACTCTGCCATAAATTTTATGAACCGCAGAACGCGCTGGTTTCAGATACGACACGCGGCCCGGCGGTTTGTTGGACTTTTCCCTGAAAAATTGCAAGCGCAACAATTCAGCCGCCACTACTTCAAATTCGCCGGGTTTAACGGCTTCAAATCCTTCGTCAGGAAAATTCCATCCTTGCGGATCAGCTCGCCGTCGAACCACACCTCGCCGCCGCCCCATTCCTTGCGCTGAATCAACACCATGTCCCAATGCACCGCGCTGCGGTTGCCGTTGTCGCATTCCTCGTAAGCCTGGCCCGGCGTGAAATGCAGCGACCCGGCGATTTTCTCGTCGAACAAAATGTCGCACATCGGGCTTAAAATGTAGGGATTGAACCCCAGCGAAAATTCGCCCACGTAACGCGCGCCGGCGTCCGTGTCCAGAATCTCATTCAGACGCTTCGTGTTGTTGCCCGTCGCGTTGACGACCTCGCCGTCCTTGAACTCCAGCCGCACGTTTTCAAATTTCGTTCCCGAATAAATCGTCGGCGTGTTGAATTGAATCACACCGTTGACGGAATTTTTGACCGGGCAGGAAAAAACCTCGCCGTCAGGAATGTTCCGGTCGCCCTTGCACATCTTCGCGCCGATGCCCTTGATGCTGAACGTCAGGTCCGTCCCCGGCGACTTCAAATGGACCTTGTCCGCGCGCTTCATCCGCTTTTCCAGTGGAACCATCGCCCGCGCCATCCGCGCATAATCCATCGTGCAAACGTCGAAATACAGATTCTCGAACGCTTCGGTGCTCATGCCTGCCGCCTGCGCCATGCTCGGCGTCGGCCAGCGCAACACGCACCAGCGCGTCTTGTTCACGCGATAATCCTGCACCGGCCGGAGCACGCGCGAATAAAGCTGCATCCGGTCGCTCGGCACGTCGGAATTTTCGCTGATGTTCGCGGCGCCGCGGATGGCGATGTAGGCCTGCATCTTCTTCATCCGGAACATCTCGATGTCGCGGATGTCGGCGGCCTGTTTTTCGGTGACGCCCAGCAATTGCTCGCGCCCCACGCGAGTGTGGCGCGTCTCGACGAACGGCGTGCCGCCCGCCGCGCGCACGGCGCGGATGAGGGCGACGGCCATCTCGTCCGGCACGTCAATCATGTCGAGCAACGCGCGGTCGCCCTTCTTGATTTGGGTGGAATAATTCACGAGCAGCCTGGCCAGTTTGGTGTAACGCGGATCGGTCATAAATCGGCCAACAGGTTAATTCGGATTTTCCCGTTGTCGAGCCGGTTTGATTTGAACGCAAAGGCGCAAAGACGCGAAGACGCGAAGAATAAACGCTCGCCGTCTTGGAATGCGGCGGCAAGCGGAGCGCGACGCCGCTTTCAGACCGTGAGCTGCAAAAGCGGTATCAGCCCCGTTCCCCGCCAGCCACCGCAGTCCAAGACGTTGGCGCGCCGTTTGGAATCGGCTGAAAATACGTGAATCTGTTAAAAGCCAACTATTTATCGTTTTTCGATAAATAATACTTGACTAACGGAATTGATGGGTTTATTCTTTGCGCCATGAACGCGAATGAAATTGCTCCAAAAGCCGATCCAAAAATGAAGAGAATTCAAAGATTCAGTGCGGTGCTACGGACTTTCTTCCGCTTCGCGGCGGTATTGTCCGCAGTAGGAGGACTGGTCTATATCTGGCGGGCGCTGCCAATCCACGTTCCTGAACAGTCGGGTCCAGAGCGTGTTGTTGTTCTAACTGGTGTGGAAAATTTGATTTGGGCAGTTGGATTTTGGCTCTGTGGCAAGCTGTTCATGTATTACGCCCGCGGTGATTTGTTCAGTCCCAAGATCGTCTCCTGCATCCGTCAAATCGGCTGGGTCGGCATCATTAAGGGAATCCTTGGCGGCATTATTCAGTTCGTTTTAATGCATTCGAGTCCGGCACCTCCTTCGGTTGGTTTGATTATGGCTGCACCAATGTGCCTTCTAACGATGCTGCTTGGCATTACTCCGGGCATTGCATTGATCTGCGTCGCTTGGATCATGGACGAAGGCCGGAAAATTCAGGAGGAACAGGAATTGACCGTTTAACCAAATCAACTCATTTCAAATCTATGAATGCGAATGAAATCTCTCCCAAAGCCAACCCTCGCTTAAATCGAATCCAGAAAACCAGCCGCTATTTGAAGGCGTGCGTGCTCCTTTACATTGTTGTGCCACTGTGCGCGATGACTTTGAACTTCAAAAGCCTCCATGTGACGAACGGCATGGTTTCCGTTTTCGGCCTTCCCTACGCCAGCGTGACGGACATCCCGGCGGCGATGTATGTGTTCTGCGCCATCGGCATGGGCATTTACCTGCTGGGTGTCATTTCTTTTTTCCGCCTGCTGAACCTGTATGGGAAGGGCGTGATTTTTTCCGCGGCCAATGTTTTGGAAATAAAACGGTTGGGGACTTGTCTCGCGTGCTACGGCATCCTCGCCGTCACGGCCGGCGCCATTTACACCGGAGGCATTTCGCTGTTCACGCTGGTGGATTTCTTTGCGTCACCGTGGATCGTGGGGGGCGGGGCGATTCACCTCGTCGGCTGGATCATGGACGAAGGCCGGAAAATTCAGGAGGAACAGGAATTGACCGTTTAAGCTTATGCCCATCATCGTCAATCTGGACGTGGTTCTCGCGCAGCGGAAAATGCGGCTGAACGATCTGGCCGCCGCCGTGGACATCACGCCGCAAAACCTCTCCATCCTCAAAACCGGCAAGGCCAAGGCCATCCGCTTCTCCACGCTCGAAGCCATTTGCGAAACGCTCGAATGCCAGCCCGGCGAAATCCTGGAATTCCGCCCCGAACCTGCCAAAAGAAAAGTGTTGGCGCGGAGCTGATTTTAATCCAGTAGCAGCGGACGTCAGTCCGCTCATTACATTTCAAATGGAATTAGAGCCGACTCACGTCGGCTACTACAGAACTTACGAGCGCGGAATTCCGCCGATCAAACCGCGCCGTTGCAAATCTCTTTTGCGCTCACCCGCGTCAAATCCGCCACCGCCCAATCGGGCTTGTGTTGCTGCAATTCCTCCAGTTTTGCGCCACCCGTCGCCACGGCCAGCACCTTTGCTCCAATGTGTTTTCCGCACCGGATGTCGTGCGGCGTGTCGCCCACTACCACAATTTCTTCGCCATGCAGATTTCCGCCCAGCACGCGCCGTCCGCGTTCGAGCGCGGCGGCGGCGATGTGATTGCGGTCCTCGCCGTCATCGGCAAAACCGCCGGTCTCGAAATGTTCCCACAGGCCGTAGCGGCGCAGTTTGATTTCCGCGCCGAGCCGGATGTTGCCGGTGAGCAGGCCGAGCCGGGGCGGATTCGGCAACGCGCGCAAATCGCGGATGAATTCCGTCACGCCGCGGCAGATTTCGCCGTTGCTGGTGTGGACCAGATGGTCGAGCCAGAAAACGTAGCTCTCAAAGAACCGCCGGAAATTTTCCGGCGTGGCCGGGATGTTGTTCAGGCCGAACAATTCGCGGGCGAGGCTGGGGTCCGTGCGCCCGCCGAACCGGACCTTCTCCACGCTTTCGGAAACCTTGAATTCCGCGGCGATGGTTTTGCCAAAGGCGCGCGAGCCGGCGCGGCCCGTGTGAACGAGCGTGCCGTCAACGTCAAACAAAACGAGTCGAACCATGAGCCGGACAGCATAGTTCCAATGGCGCCCGCTGACAATGCCGCTTACGGCGCGCGATAAATCCGGAAGAACGCCGGGCCGCCGGTGAAGTTTGTGGCGAAGTCGAACGTCGGATTGGCCGTGGTCGCGGCAAGATTGGTGACGAATGGCGTCCACACCATGAAGTTCGTCGAGGCCTCGATGTTGAAGACGCGGTTGTTCTGCGATTCCCATTTCAGCGTGACGGTCTGGTTCGTCACGCCGAAAGACAGCAGGCGGAAGGGCGTGTTGAAGGGGTTTTGGAACACCATCAGCACCGGCAGATGGTCGGAGGTAGTCTTGTCGTCGTTGCTGAAAAGATCGGGCGGGAAGCTGGTCAACAAGTCGGTGCGAAAAACTTCACCGCCGGCGATGTTGGAAAACAGCGTGGCGCACGGCAGGATGTAATCAAAGCGCGTGTCAAGCGAGCCTTGGATTGATTCGGTCAAATCGGCGCGCGTGATGGGATTGACCGGAATGGTCATCTGCAAGCCGGCCGGCGGGCTGGTCAGGCGCTGGATGGGCTGGCCGCTGGCATAACCCGCATCGGGAAAAAACGCGTCCTCGTTCAGGTCGCCGGCCAGCACATACGGATGCGTCGCGTTCGTCCCGGCCAGATAAACCGACGCGAAATAATTTGAAACGGCCGACGCCTCGGCGGCGCGTTTGTCGGCGTTATCCTGCGTGCCGCCGGATTTCAAATGCGCCACGAAAACGTGCAGCGGGAGCGGCCAGTTTGGCGGGGCGATTTGCGCCTCGAACAGGTCGCGCGTGAAGTTGTCCGCGTTCTGGCTCGAACTGTTGGTGTAGCCGAACGGATTCAGATTGGCCGTGTGCAGATGACTGGCCGAACGGGTGATGGGAAACCGGCTGGCAATGACGCTTTGAATGTAGGTGTCGCCGAACGAGTTCGTCGCCAGAAAATATCCCGGCAGAAACGCCGTCATCCAGCCGGCCATTTGCGCCAGTCCGTTGGTTGACGGAATTTCGTTGAAGGTGATGATGTCGGGGTTCAAATACTTCAACTCGCGCCCGATGGCCTGCACTTGCGCGGCGTTCGTGCTCCAGTCAGCCACGCCGTTGCCGGCGACGTTGTATTGCAAAATCCGAATCTGGCCGTTTGTGGCGGCGAAGGTGTCGGCCATCACAAGCAACGTCGCCGCGCCGGTGTTCGTTGCGCCGGCGGTATTGGTGACAATGACAGAATAATTTCCCGCCTGATTGGCCGTCACGCCGTTGAGCACGAGCGCCGAACCCGTCGCGCCGGGGAGGTTGGTGCCGTTGAATTGCCATTGATACGCCGGCGCGGGAATGCCCGTGGCGTCCACACTGAAAATGGCGAATCCACCATCGCCAGCCGCGGCGTTTCGGGGCTGCAGGGTGATGACGGGCGGACTGGCAACGGGCGGCGCGGCGTTGGTGGCTTGAAAGCTGATGGTCAAATCATCCACGGCCACACCCGCATCGCTGCCCGGATCATTGGCGTCGCGCCAGCGGAAAAAAATTTCCTGCCCCGGCTGCACCGCCGCGCCGGCCAGGAGGACATTTGTGAATTGCTGCCGGTTGGCGGCGGCGTTGCCGTCCAGCGCCGCGCCGCCGCCGCCGGGATTCACGACCGGGGAATTGAAATCGAGCGCGTGGCAAGCCGTCCAGGCCTGAGAATCGGCGGCGTCCGCGTTGGCGAGCGGGCCGCCGGCAATTTGATACGAGAACGCCAGCGTGTTCGTCACCGCGCCGGTGCCGTTGGCATTCCGCCATTGCTCGCCGGTGCAGGAAACGGTGATGTTGGTCTGGACGAATGCCGTGTCGTTGGTGAACCGGACGCCGTAGGCGAAATCACCGGGCGTGCCCGATGCGACGGAGCCGAGGGCGCGCTCACTGGAACCGGTCGCGCCGAAGCTGTAAATGGCGCCGGTGCCGCTGGAGCCGGTCCCGGCGGTGTAGCTGGTGACATTGTTCGGCGCCGCGCTTTTGGAAAGATACCAGCCCGGCAGGGTGGAATTGTCCGTCCACGGGAGCGACCCGCTGTTCGCCAGCGAATCAAAATTCTGCGAATAATTCCCGCTGCTCATTAAAATCTGGCTGCGGGCTGGCGGCAAAATAAAACAAAACACGAAGAGGAAGGCGGGAAGGACGAGGCGCAGGCGGATATTCTGGATGGGCAAATTCATGTTCTCGGCCCGGCGCAGGGCCGGCAACCATCGGCCTGGATTGTAAGCAAACGTCAATCGTCGTGAAGAGACAATTCTTCCGCCCGCGCCCGGGCTTCGGCGCAACCAGTGCATGAGAAGGATAAACTTATTTTGCGATCTCTGCAAAACACCCGATTCGAACGGAGCGCGGAGCATTGCTCCGCGTAGTTTGTTGGCGTTTCGTGCGGAGCAATGCTCCGCGCTCCGCAAGCTGGCGAGTTTTGCAGAGGTCTCATTTTGTGTCTCAAGTATTTTACGATATGATTCCAAGCAAATCGCTGCAAGCAACGCGGGATGATTGATATGAAGCTGACCAATGACTGCTATGTCGTTTTGATTCAAACCAGGACTTTTACCGAGCGCTATTACCGCGACAAAACCGGCTGGTTGAAGGTGTCGGCGCGCGGCCGGAAGTTTCGGATGACGGCCGAGCAGGTGCTGAATCACATCCTGCCCGCTCTGGCTGGCCTCAAACGAAATCTAAGCATCAAGGTGGAACATCGCGACACCATGCAATCTGAAGAGTGATTTCGTCGTCGCGAAGGGCAAATCACCGTTTGCGGTTGCAGGCGGTCTGGGCATATTTCTGGCGGGCCAGATTTTCCACGCATTCACGCAGTCCCGCCTCCGGCGAAAATTCAGCCCACGCCGCTTCTGGCCCGGCTGGAAAACGCTTGGAGCGGGGCGCATCTCGACACTGGCCTTGTAGCGCAGCCGTCCCGGCTGCGAGTTCCCGCAGCGTCTCGCTGCGAGACCGCTTTGTTGGGTGGATTCGCGCGGCGAGACGCCGCTTGAACCCGCAGGCGAGGACGCCTGCGCTACAATTTTGCCGGCGACGCCAGGAACAATATCAGGATGCACCTCTTGGAGCACAGCCCAGGCAAAAATGTTTGACAACACCCTTCCCAGCGGTAATGTCCGGTGATGAAAGCAAACGGAAAGAGGCAGAACACAAGTTCCGCCTGCTTCTGGTTAACCACAGGTTAGGTGGCGAAGTGCGAGAGACAAACTATATGACGCAACAAGAGCAGAAAGTTCCATCGAATCCACCAGTCGTTCGACGCAAGATTCCCATATCACTATCCGTCGTCTCATATATTTTCTTCACCATTGGGCTTCTCGCGGCAATCAGAGGGTTTGCGGCTTTAGCCGCTGCAAAGACGTATTTGCCATTTTCACCTGTCATATCGCTTCTCCTCGGCATGTTATATATGTTTCTTTCAAGGGGATTGCGGCGGTGCTCACGCGGATGGCATATTTGTGCTTTGGTCTTCATTTCTTGTGGTCTCATTATGCAGCTTTACCAAACGGTCCATTTTGTTTTGACTGGCGGTCCTCATAGCACAGGTGCCTCATTATTCATTTTTGCCTTTGCGTTGATACTTGTTTTATCGGTTCAGGTGTGGATGTTG
>Ga0207663_10000918_pt1 | contig 13463 bp, 10 predicted proteins | sample LARL53metaG_FD_184346 | JGI IMG/M metagenome (GOLD analysis project Ga0207663, IMG submission 184346) | Corn, switchgrass and miscanthus rhizosphere microbial communities from Kellogg Biological Station, Michigan, USA - LAR L5-3 metaG... | ecosystem: Host-associated > Plants > Roots >...
ACGGCCTAATTACAGCCCCTGTCATTGCGTAATGAAGCTGCGGGTTTGAGGCGATGGAATTTAATACCCGATAAAGGTTTTGAGGGCTGCATTTGCCAATGCAGGCCCTCACCTGTTCCTGATAGACGATTTGTTACGAACTTAGTTCGGAGCGGACGCGCCCTTATCCATTTTCTGGCGTAAGCTCAGCGGGCGCATATCAGTCCACACTTGCCCAATAAATTCCAGGCATTCCGCTTTTGTTCCCGTTTTGCCGGCATCTCTCCATCCGAGCGGTAAAGCCCGATGAGCCGGCCAGATTGAATATTGCTCTTCATGGTTTACCACCGCCATGTAAATGGTTTTATCTTCTGTATTGTCCATTTCAAGGATCTCCTTAGATTGTGTTTATTCTATAAGTCTTGTTTTTCCATTTTCAATCGAGCCTCATTTCGCGTTCACCGAAAAGCCGTTCAGCCAACATGCCCCGTTCCCGGCAGGTTTCAATCAGTTTGTTTGATTGCACAATGGGATTGGAATCAGGCGTGTATTTTAGGCTCATCACGTGGTTCAACCATGGTTCCTGGCCCATGGCATAGACAAAAACCTCTTTGCAATTCAACAGATTTACGATTTCAATGGCCTGAGCATAGTTTGAACCGCTCAAGCGTCGGGATTCGTCAAGCGCACGCTCCATGCGGCGTGACAGCAAGGGCCCGTAAAGCCAGCTAAGAGGAGCCCCATCGCACTCCATCCCTATAAAAAGGGCCCGCACATCTCCGATATGCTTATGCAAATGGCGATACAGCGTGGGTTCGATATTGCAAGAATCAGCAGCAAAAAATAATTTATTGCCACGAAGATCAACCAGATATGCCAATTTAGAACGCACATCAAGGTCCGCATGCTCGCCCATAAAAGTCAGGCCTGTCATAAACGAACCGGCTTCAAGCTCCATCGTCTCCATCTCACTCAGTTCAACCACGCGACGGAAGCCAATGGTTTCCAGCATCAGCTTGAGAGACGGATCAGCAAGCGTCCCTCCACTTGAGCGCGGGACCACCACGCACCCCACTTTGTGCCGAATCTGGAGCAGGGTCTCCAGCAACACATGATCCTGATGATTGTGCGTGATCACCACATAATCAATTTGGTCAGGCAAATCATCATAGGTGTAGCGGGAGATGCCCGAGTCATACGTGTAACTAAGAACTGGGTCGAATAACAGGCTCATGGTCGGCGTTTCCAGCAGGATGCAGGCATGGCCAAAATAACGCCACCTTGCTCCTGTGCCCTGGTAGCGCGCATATGGCTTCGGTTTTTCAGAAGTAAACAGTGACTGGAAAGCTCGTATTTCCTCGGGAGAGATATGGCAGCGCTCAGTTAACTCCTGCAATGGCTTGGGTTCAAGCTTCGCCGAAAAGAGATGATCAATGGACTCATCCGAGAAAGGCAGCTTCATGTGCACTGAATTGTTCTGCGGAAGCCGAGGAGTACTCAGCACAAATGGCCGGTCATCACCAGAAATTTGAGACAGCATCAAGCTTTGCGAATCGGGCCGGTAAAATTCGCTCCGGTAAAGCAGCGGTTCAATCAGGCGAAATGACGGGTGGTTGTTCAGATCGTAAACCAGTTCCACATAGCCCTTTAGAATTTCTGGAACCTTGGCATACAAAGAATGAACTGATTCTCCTTTTGCCTGTGATTGCAGCATGCGATCCAGATCTTCAAGCGCCTTGGACAAAGCAACCAAATAGTCACGCCGACTGGACAGCTCAGCACGCAGGCTCTTAATCTCATTCACCCTTTGGCCGTCATAATCGATGAAAGGCCCGCCAAGCATTTTGGGATTTTTCACCGCGCTGGCGTGGACCTGCGGAGCCGCTATATAAGAGTCCATGATCTTGAAATGCCGCTCTGTAAGATTTCTTGCGCATGTGGCTGGAGGAATCAGGTGCGTCCATGCATACCAGTGGTCAATTAAAGGTTCCACCAGAGCGTTTGAGCGAAGATAAACCTGATCACAGTTCATTTTGCTGTTCATTTTTGAAAATATGTTCGTGAATCAAGAAGGGCGGCTTTTTGCGTTTGAGAAATATACTGCTTGAGTTATAGGCTGGCAGGCAGGCTGCCGCCCTTTGCCAATAGTTAATATTTATTGGAAAATTCTAAACATCAAGCTCTGCTCTACTAGATAACAGACGAACAATCCATTGTCAACGAATGTGATTTTCAGATTGTAGCCGTGATCTTTGGCTATTTGAAGCGTATTAAATAAAACGAGACATATAATCTTTTTATAGTGGGAAATAAGACATGAATTCCATTTAGGGACAATGACAACAAATAAAACCGTGGATTACCAGCGAGAATTATGGAGATAGGAAGATGCGCCTTAGCTTGGCTTGATACAACAAATGGGTGCCGGCCTGCGCGAATCCACCCGCAGCCCAAGCAAAACTCGCTCGTAATATCTCCGGCCGGATACACAAATATCGGAATGTCGAAGTCCAGATAAGCCGGTCTCTTTTCAATGAGAAATTTTAAAAAAACAAAGCGGTGAATGCCATGGGCACTGCCCAGTTTCTTGCCCTTGCGACGCTCAACGTGAAATGCGTTTGGAAAGCGTTACAATACCGACGCCAAATCTGTGGATTGGGCACGGCGCACGCTGAGCCGTACCGCCAGCCTGTCTGGCGTAAAATCCGTGGGAACATCGTCGGTGATGGTGGTGAGTTCCAATAACCCGTCGGAGTGGATTCGTTTCCCGGGCAAGCCTTACAACGGCGAGCACAATGATGTGGACATTCGCGACGTCAGTGCCGGATACTTCGAAACACTTCAGGCCAAACTGGTGCGCGGACGCTTCTTCACCGATTCGGACGATCTTACGAAACCAAAGGTCGTGATCATCAATCGGGCCCTGGCGGAACATTATTTTCCCGGCGAGGATCCCCTGGGAAGGCAAATTGGCGATACGGAACTGTCCCCCGCGTCCCTGAAGCAGATCGTAGGAATCGTGGATAACATCCGCGAAGAAGCCTTGGACGACGAATCCAGCCAGCGGTCTACGTGCCGTTTAATCAGGAGCCGGATTCCCGGATTTGACTTGGTGGTGCGCACCGCACAGTCTCCGCAGGCAATCCTGTCCAGCATGTCTCAGGCGATTCACGAGATCGATCCCGACGTTGCCACAGCACACCCGATCACGATGGAAGATCGCATCCATGACTCGCCGGAAGCTTATATGGCTTGCGCATGGCGCTTGGCGCCCAGCGTAGCACGGTTTATCGAATGGTCTTGCGGGAAGCTGGCATTCTGAGCGGGATTGGAATTGTCGTGGGGCTGGTGTGTTCCCTGCTTTCTACAACATTGCTGCAGAAACTGTTGTTTGAAACATCACCGCGTGACCTTCCCACGCTGGCGGCAGTGTCAGCTGTGCTAGGTGCGTCGTCACTGCTGGCCAGCATGTTCCGGAGTGGCAAGCAGCATCAAATGAATCCAGTGGAGGCTTTACGGGCCGAGTAGGTTGTGGGTAACACCTGGCAAGGATAAATAGACCTGAATTAGCAGCTTTGATCTAAAGGAAGAGTGACTATGCGGCATAGCCAACGAAGCCGTCAGCAACTAAGATGCGGTTTCAGGATGCCAGAAAAAATGTGAAACCAACGAATTCGGTTTGGTGGAGCTAGTCGGGATCGAACCGACGACCTCATCGTTGCGAACGATGCGCTCTCCCAGCTGAGCTATAGCCCCAAACACATGGGAAGAAATACTGGAACAATTTTACCAGCGCCGGGCGATCTCACAAAATCGGGCAGTGGGCTAATCTTGCATTGCCGCCCAAGCAGTTCAGCAATCGTCCAAAGATGATCGCAAGATTAGCCCACTGCCCAAAATCGAAGATCGGTCCTGTTCGGCGCGTCAGCAGCGGCCGCCCGGGCGCGCCTAGCCGGGCCTTCCGATCATTCTTGCCAACACGTCAGGGAAAAAGCGCTTGAGATAAACCAGCGCCTTCTCCCGCGGAGCGGCAACAACAATTTCTTTCTTCTTCCGCGCAATGCCCTGCAAAATCTGGCGCGCGCATTCATCGGCTGGCATGCCGTGGGCAAGCTCAGAATCCATTTTGGCGTGCTTGCGTCCATCACCCCGCAGAGCGGACAAGCTGATGTCAGTTTGGATATATCCCGGGCACACCATGGTGACATGGACGCCGTTTCGTTCTTCTTCAGCGCGCAGAGCTTCAAAGAAGCCATGCAGCGCAAACTTGGTGGCGGAATAGCCGGAGCGCATGGGGACGCCGAACTTGCCGGCAACGCTGGAGATCACCGCAATGTGTCCGCTCTTTTGCGCGAGCATGGATGGCAGCACGGCGCGGGCCATGGCTTCCGGCGCAAAGAAGTTGACCTCCATGAGCCGGCGATAAACACTTTCGTCCGTTTCGCGCGTGCGCGAGCGTTGCGTGATGCCTGCGTTGAGGACCAGGATATCGATGCCACCGAACAGCCCAAGCGCCGTGCGAGTTTTTTCGGGCAGCTCGGCGGCATTGGCCACATCCATGGGAAGTATGCGCGTGTTGGGTTCTCCGCCGCAGGCTGTCTGAACACGCTTGAGTTCGTCTTCGCGGCGCGCAGACAAGATCAACTTTGCTCCGGCCTTATAGAAAGCTTGAGCCAGGGATTCGCCAATGCCGGAGGATGCTCCGGTGATCCATACGCGGGTGCCTTGAAAATCCATGAGCTATTTCGCTCCCGCCAGATCGAGTGTCGCGGAGAAAAGGAACTGCACAAATTTGCCGAAGCCCGCGAGCTGGATGCGCTCATCGTTGCCGTGAATGCGCTTGAGATCTTCCAGGCTCAGAACAGTACCGATGTCATACGCCTGCACTCCCTTGGCGCGGAGCTGGGCTGAATCTGTGGCGCCAACCTGCATGATGGGAACGGTGGGCGCGCCCGGAAAAACTTCTTGCGCGGCGCGCTCCAGGGCGTGGAAGCCGTCTGTATCGAGCCCGGAAGGGGCCGTGGCCGGACGGGCATTCGCATTCTCTGCATCGACAAAAGTGATAGCGGGATCGTTGATCAGTTTGGCCAACTGCGCCTTAAGCTGGTCCATGTTTTCGTCGGGCAGTGCGCGAACGTCAAAGCGCGCCTCGGCTTCGGCGGGAATCACGTTGGAGCGGAAGCCGCCTTTGATGATCGTTGGGACCAGCGACGTGCGAAGCATGGAGTAATACGAAGGCTGGGTCTCAAGCAGCTTCCTCTGCACCGCCGGATCTTCCACGTGAGCATAGAGCTTCGCTTTTTCCGGCACGCTGATCTGCGCCATTTGCTGGAAGAAGCGGCGCGTGGTCTCATTCAGCCGCATCGGCGCTTCCCAGTGCGCAGTTTTGTCGACGGCGGCGGCCAGGTGAGCGATCGGGTTGTCCAGCCGTGGCGCGGAGCCGTGTCCGCTGGTGCCGTGCGCGATCATTGAGAATCCGCGCGGCACTTTCTGCGTGGTGGAAACCGCCACGTATTGCACCCTGCCGTTTTCTTCCGGGACATCGCCGCCTTCATTCAGCGCGTATTCGCAGGCGATTTCGTCCCAGTGTTTTTCCACCATGAAGTCGATCCCGAACTGGCTGGTTCCCTCTTCGCCGGCTTCGGCCAGCAGAATCACGTCGCGATCAAGCGGGACTTTCATGCGGTGCAGCAATAGAAAGACTTCAAGGTTGGCGGCGTCCATGGATTTGTCGTCAACCGAGCCGCGGCCGTAAAGATAGCCATCTTTGATGATGGCGGCGAACGGATCCACCGTCCACTTGTCGCGCTCAACGCCGACTACATCCAGATGGCCCATTAGCAGCAGTGGCTTCTTTTTGCCGTTGCCCTTGAGCCGCGCAACGATGTTGCCGCGCCCGGGAGCCGACTCAAAGATTTGCGCGGTAATGCCTTCAGAAGCCAGCACGCCCTTAATGTATTCCGCGGCGCGCGTTTCATTGCCGGGCGGGTTGCTGGTATCGATCTTGACCAGTTCGCCGAGAAATTTCACCGCCTCAGTCCGGGCAGCGGTGAAGTCGGGCGATTGCTGGGCGACCAGGAGGGAGGAAGACAGCAGGAACACAGGGACAGCCAGGAAAAAGCGTGTAAACATAGCGTGCAAGCTTAGAGCCTGCCGACTTTTCAGCGCAACAAGAATTTTACTGAGGCTTGGCCGCGGGGCCTGGCTTCGGCTGCTCGGGTCCGGCAATCGCGGCGGGCGTGGGAAAGTCATCGCGGATTTCCACTTGCGCGATATCGCCTGTGTACGATTTATCCGCTGACGACGTGTAGCCAATGACTGCCTGCGCCTCCACGAGATGATGGCACAAGCTGAAATGGTCTTCACCGTACCAGAGCGTATCTGAGAACCCGGTACGCCAACGTTCCCTGCCGATGAAAGAAAGCGATCGCCCATCGTGTTCGATAACGATCGTCACGCCAGGATGGTCCTTGCCGCCGCAACTCACCGATTTAATCCTTCCTCTGACGGTAATCGCCTCTCCAGAGACTGCCTCATGCAGTTGCACGTTCTCCGGCCTTTGTGCTGCGGGAATCGCGTTCCATAGATCCACCGCTTCATTGTGGTCGGCGCCTTCCCACCGGTCCGCCACATACCTGGCAAACATGGCGGCATCGGCTACGCGGCCGAGTTGAAGCATGATGTAGCCGCTCAGAATGTGATAGCCCGCGCGGGCCGGCTCAAGCTGCTCCGCCCGGCGAGAAAGCCCCAGCGCGCGCTCCGGATCTCCTTTCCGGAGTTCAAGAAGAGCATATTGAATATATGCAGGCGCAAATTGCGGATTCACATCCAGCACTTTCATGAGAGTGTCCCTGAATGCCTCCTGGTCCGCGGGCAGATTGGAGCGAGGAATGGGGGAAAGCATGGTGCGGTAAAAAAGCGACAAATAAAGTTTGCCATCCAGTTCATAGGCGCGATTGAATTCGCTGGAAGCTTCCGCATCCCTGCCTTCGGAAAAATAAAGAAAGCCCATGTTTTCGTGGGCCAGGGCCATTTTGCCGTCGGCTTTCAAAGCATTCCCCAGAAGCTTTCGCGCGCTTTCGTAGTCGTGCTCCCACAGATGAAAGGTGCTCAGTTCGGCCTCCGTTTCAGCCACGTTTAAATGGCGCGAGGCAAATTCAGCTTCCTCGGTTTGCGGCGGCGTATCGACGAGGGCGGCCGGTAACGTTGACTGACGTATATACCGCTCCAGCTTTGCCTGGATTTCCGTTGGATCACCGATCACCTCCTCGAAGATTTTCTTCTGGTCCTGACCGGCCTGGATGAGCTGGAAGTATTTGCCGAGCCTTTTGCCATGGTCCATTTCAGGGCTCATCACGAGGAAGTGCGTGAGGGCCCAGGATTCAGCGTAAAACCTATGAACCTTGTCTTCGTCATGATAATAAGGGGACCGCTGAGTCACCGAGAGAAAGACATCCAGGGGGATGAGCGGCTTTACCGAAAATATCCGCGCATGTGGGCTGGGAGCGCCGATATAAATCTTATCTTTCTGGAATCTGGTATTGGCAAAAAATTCGGCCAATCCCTCATCGAGCCACAGCGGGCAGAGACGGTAGTTCATATGGATCAACGAGTGAGTGTATTCATGATAGATGACCTCGTAATCCTCCCTGGAAACCGCATCCAGTCTGACCAGAGCAAAATTCTTCTCCCATCCGTGGAGAAACATCCCGGCGGGCTTTGCGCCTTTGCTTTTCCAAATCGCGGGTGCAAGAGCTTTCATACTATTTTCATCGCGTACAGCCAGCACCAGCAGGGGCGCTCCCGAGTCCAGGCGCAAGGCTGGAAATTGCCGGCTGAACACGGCTCGTATTTGCTCAAATTCCCGCGCCATGCGACGCGCATCTTTGTCGCTTCCGTCGCTGAGGACCCGGAAGTGCTGGCTGCGTATTTCGATCCACTCCTTTTCAAAGGCAAGACAACGCATGCCTGGAAGCAAAAGCAGCGAGGCAAGCACTAGTCTGGAGACTACGGACTGAATCTCTCTGGGAAAGAGTATGGCAGTGATGAGCTTATTGAACACGGCGCTTTCTCCGTGAAGTCAGTACTCTTGACCGATTACAGAATTCCGGACAAGACATGCAGTATAGGATGGGTTGCTCAAAAAACCTAAACAAGAAAATAATAATGAAAGACCAGAGCAACAGCTTATAAGAATGCCTGCTTATATCAGGGTGTCTGGCCGCCGAGCTTCGCCGCGATTTGCTGTAAGAGCGTTTCGATTTGCGCCGAATCCGCACCACCTGCCGGCAATCCGCCCTGCGCCATGTCCGCCGAGCCACCTCCACGACCGCCAAGCTGGGCCATGGCGTCTTTCATGAGCTGCCCCATATTGGATTTCTGGCCCGGAGTCTGGGCAAAGACCAGCGTGGGCTGGCCTGCACCGGAAGCGAGTAGTGCTATGACCGCGCTCTGGGCTGCCGTGAGCTTCTGTGCCAGCAGCTTGATGAAGGTGGCGTCGCGGTCAGGAAAAGATTGCGCAATCACCTGCGGCGAGCCCGCGGCTTGGGCGAGCAGACGTTCGGCGTAAAGCTCTGCCAGCTCTTCCAACAGTTTGTGCCGGGCTTTACCGGCAGCTTTGGTTTCTTCCAGCGATTTCCGCACTTGCTGCGGGACATCGTATATATGGCTGGAATAAAGCGCCGCAGCTTCCGTGAGCGTGGTGTAATCGCGGCGGGCCGTGTTCACTGCGCGTAAGCCGCAGACAAACTCCACGCGCACGCCCTGCTTTACCTTTTCAATCTTCCGCAACAAGATGCTGCCAATTTGGCCGGTGGCGCGGACGTGTGTGCCGCCACACGCGGTGAGATCAAACTCAGAGATATCGATCAAGCGGAGATCGCCGGTCTGCTTTGGCGGAAGTTTGCGCAAGCCGAGTTGCCGCGCTTCTTCCAGCGGCACAAAGCGAATGCTTACGGGCCGATCTTCCGCGATCACTTCATTCGCCAGCAGCTCCGCTTTCTGCGCCTGCGCTGCGGAGAGACCCGCGGTCTCAAGGTCAATGGTGCAGCTTTCCTCGCCCATGTGAAAACTGACGGTGGGCATATTGAACAGCCGAATAAACGCAGCGGAGAGCACATGCTGGCCAGAGTGCTGCTGCACATGGTCGCGCCTTCGCGCAGCATCAACCGTGCCGTGCACTTGAGTCCCTGCGAAAAGAGGCGCGGATGCAAAATGCAAAACGCGGCCATCTTCTTCGTCAGCGACTTCCGTGATGGCGATCTGCTTGCCGTCGGCCATCAGCATGCCGAGATCATGGACCTGGCCGCCGCTTGTCGGATAAAACGCCGTCCGGTCGAGAACGATGGCATGCCGGCCTTCGCGTGGAAGAGATTCGACCACGCGAGCGTCGAAGTCGTAGAGAAATGAGTCGTGGTAATAGAGACGTTCGGTGGACATGGTCAGCTAAACCCCGGGATCAGCCGCGAATACACGCGAATGAACACGAATCCATTTTAAATAATGCAACTTGGTTCGACCGCATCAATTCCGGACGTCTCGAGTAAAGATTAAACTCCGATCTTCAGGGCCTGCGCGATCACATCAATATATTTCAGACCGGATCCCGTGTTGAAGATAACAACTTTGTCATTCGGCTTGAGGAAACCTTCGCGCAGCAATCGCTGATACGCAGGCAGACAGGCCGCGCCCTCCGGCGAGGCAAACAGCCCTTCTTTGCTCGCCCATTCTTTCACTCCGCCGAAAATCTCCTCATCCGAGACTGATACCGCCGTGCCCCCGCTCTGCTTCAGGATGTCGAGAATAATGTAATCAGCGTAGGGCTTGGGCACGCGCAATCCAGCGGCAGCGGTTGTCGCGCCCTGCCACATTTCGGCCACGGATTTATGTTCGCTCCAGGCTTTTACCACTGGGGCGCAGCCGGCGGCCTGCACGACAATCATCTTCGGGCGTTTATTTTTGGGAATCCAGCCGAGCAGTTCCATTTCGTCGAAGGCCTTCCACATGCCGATGAGTCCTACGCCACCACCCGTAGGATAGAAGATAGCGTCAGGAAGTTCCCAGTTGAGCTGTTCCGCAACTTCATAGCCCATGGTCTTTTTGCCTTCCACGCGAAAGGGCTCTTTCAGAGTGGAAATATCAAACCAGCCTTCCGCCTGCTTGCGTTCGTTCACCATCTTGGCGCAATCCGAGATCAGGCCGTCCACCAGCGTCACGTGCGCGCCATACGATTTGCATTCAACAAAGTTCGCCAGCGGAACATCTTTGGGCATGAAGATGTGGGCTTCAATTCCGGCGGCGGCGCAATACGCTGCCAGCGCGCTCGCCGCATTACCCGCGGAAGGCACAGCCAACTTCTTCAGTCCGTATTGCCGGGCCATGGTCACAGCGGCACAGAGTCCACGGGCCTTGAAAGAGCCGGTGGGGTTTAGGCCTTCATCCTTTATATAGACGTTGGTGGTCTCGCGGCTGGGCAGCATGGGCGTAAAGCCTTCGCCCAGAGTCACAGGTACGTCGCCGGGAAGGACTTCATGGTAGCGCCACATGGTGGCGGGGCGTCCACGGAGCGAATCGGGCGTGAACTTACCCTTCAGCGCCGCGAGATCAAAACGCACATAGAGCGAGCCGCCGTCTTTAGGGCAGATGGTTTGCGGCTGCGCGCCGCTGAGGTGTTCTCCGCATTTGGAGCATTCAAGGTAAGCGATCTGGGCCATGGGTGAGAGTTTAACAAACCTGCGCCTAGTGATATCTCTTCTCGCCCGCAGGAATTTCCACCTGCAAGCGATTTCGCGGCGAGGGCAAAGGACAGGTTGCATATGGGTTGTAGGCGCACGGCGGATTGTAAGCCTTGTTGAAGTCGACCTCGACCTTTCCATCCTTAGGCGGATCAGCATCAAGAAAGCGCGCTGCCTGGTAGGTATCTTTCTTGCTTGTGAGATCGCGAAAAACAATAAACAGGCCACCCGAACCATTGTCTTCAGCGTCGAGCTGATATTCTTTACCGCCAAGCGTGAAAGCTACGTAGCCGGAAAAGTAAGCTGGGCCACGGTCGCCGAGCATGTTTTGAATTTCGACTTCGCGCGGCTTGGGATATGCGACAAAACGCGCATTGAAACGATAAGCTTCATTCACCGGGAACCAGTGAAGACCTTTAAAATCCTTGCGCAACTGGCTGTTCTTGTCTTTCACGCGAATCGCATAGCGCTTACCGCTGGCGTGCACAAAGAAAGTCAGATCGCCGATGGTGAGCCGGTCCTCCCTGGAATCAGGACGAAGCTCCATGCTTTCAACTGGCTTTCCTTTTAAAGTGATTGGCACGCCAGGATTTACGTGGATGACGGTCTTGCCAGCGTGCAGATCAAAGCGGCCGGCCCTGGCTGGAACATAGCTATAGGGCAGCACAACTGCATTGTTGCTGGCAGAACCAAAAGTGTTTTCTCCTTCATGCAGCCACAAAAGGGCTGAGACGGTAAGCCAGCCATCATCGGCTTTCAATTTTGCTTCATAGAGCTGTCGCCACTCTGCCACTGATCTCTGATAGGGAGAAACTTCCAACGCGCCAAGGCACACACTGGCAACCAGCAACAGAGAGGCAAGAGAAATGCGCGAGAGCAGGCGCATGACTACTTTTTCTCCTCGGCTCCGGCTTCACGAAGCGACTTGGGATCAGATAAATTTCTGGGCGAAGCTTTCTGCAGCGTGCTCACCATGAGCCGCCCAGCGGCAGGCGTGCCTACTTTGTGGCCGATCACAACATCGCGAGCGGAGACTTTTCTGCCATAAACTTTTTCTGTAGCACTGTTGTCTGGACGAAGTGTTGAGCCATCGAGGGAGATGCCGGCAAAGAGTCCGCGTGAACGTGAATAGGTGAGGATTTCTGCATGCATCAGAACATCGGTAGCTGCCTGGGCATCACGACCTTTTGGGCCGGCAGCGGCAGCAGCGTCAGCGCCAAGTTTGACCTTGCTCTTCAGAATCGAGTCAATGCCTTTTGGGTTGACGACAAGCAGCACAAAGTCCGTGGCCTGACCACCGAGTTGGAAACCGATATTGCCGCCTTCCAGCGCAACCATCGCAGGCGGCCCCCACGCGCCGGAAAAGCTTTGGCCGCCGCGGCAGCTCATGGCGCCACGGCCATAGTTTCCGCCGATGCCAACAGCAAGCTTTTTCACTGACGGAATCACGATCACGCATTCTGCTTTGTCCAACACGCCTTTGGGAATATTGTCCGGGATGTTCAGGATTTCCATGAGGACTTCACCGGCATGGCGGAGGCGGTCCGCTTCATGCTGCTGGGCGCGCGCGCCAGTACAAAGCAGGAGTGCTGCGATTGTGAAACTGAAAATCTTTTTCATGGTCTTCCCTTCCTTCAGATAAGCGTTTTGGACCCTGTAACTTCCAACGATTCGAGCACAAAAGCATTTCACAATTTCCAGGTTGCGACCGTTTGCGATTCATATAAACTTTATCACCTCTGGAGGAGCGGATGCGTCTTCGCGTGCGAGTTGTAGGGTTTCTGTTATTGGCTGTGTTTGCTGTGTCGTTGGTACAAGCCCGTGTGGTGCGGGTGGAGATAACGTCGCGGACTGATATACAGGAAGGCAAACCGTTTGGGAACGCCGGGGCCTATGAAAAAATCGTTGGACGCGTTTACTTCGCGGTCGATCCCGCGAACCTGCACAACCGCCAGATTGTGGACCTGGACAAAGCACCGCGCAACGCGCAAGGCGAAGTGGAGTTCTCCGCCGATCTTTACTTGCTCAAGCCCAAAGACATGGCCAAGGGCAACCAGGCTGTGCTGTTTGAAGTTTCCAACCGGGGCGGGCGCGGCATTCTTTCTCTGGTAAATGGCCGTGAAGGCGAATTTGGCGACGGCTTTCTGATGCGCCAGGGATACACGGTGGCATGGGTGGGCTGGGAGTTCGATATCGGCGACGGACCGGGGCGGCTGAAGCTTGCCCCGCCTATTGCGCATGATCCTGGCGGAAAGGAAATTCACGGGCCGGTGCGCACCGATTTCACGCTAGCCGAAAAGCGCGACGATATGCCGCTGGGGCACATCCTGCTGGGGCCTGACGGCGGAAACAGCTACGCGGTGGATGATCCCCAAAGCCCAGCCAACGTGCTGACCGTCCGCGATACACCCACCGAGGCACGCACCAGGATTCCGCGCGGCGATTGGAGCTTTGCCCATGTAGTCGATGGCAAGCTCACGCCAGATCCGCATTTCATCCATATAAATACCGGTTTCGTTCCCGGCAGGATTTACGAATTGGTCTATAGCAGCAAGAATCCCGCCGTGGTGGGCGTGGGGCTGGCGGCGGTGAGGGATTTTCTCTCCTATTTGAAGTACGATCCGCAGGCCACTGCACCGGTGAAGCGGGCTTATGCGGTTGGCATTTCACAGAGCGGACGCTTTTTGCGGCACTTCATCTACCAGGACTTCAATGCCGACGAACAGGGCAGGCAGGTGATGGATGGCGTGA
>Ga0207663_10000921_pt1 | contig 13454 bp, 9 predicted proteins | sample LARL53metaG_FD_184346 | JGI IMG/M metagenome (GOLD analysis project Ga0207663, IMG submission 184346) | Corn, switchgrass and miscanthus rhizosphere microbial communities from Kellogg Biological Station, Michigan, USA - LAR L5-3 metaG... | ecosystem: Host-associated > Plants > Roots >...
AAATTTCAGCTCGAACTGACGAACGTTCGCGTCGCCGTTCCGGGTTCGCACGGCAAGCGACAGCTCCGGCTTGCCCTTGCCTCGCGGGCCACCGCGATCCCTCAGGGCCAGCCTGAATCGCGGGTGGAATCCGAGCTTCCCACAGCCCGCGACGTAGAACGGATTCGTCACGGTCGTCGCCCTTCCGTCCACGGCAGTGATCCGCGAGGAGATCTGCTGCGGTTCGCAAGAGGTCGGATTGAGAAGGAATCCCGGCCGGTCGAGGTCTATCCCGATCGTCCGGAACCTCAGTCCCAGGCCTTCGAAGATCGAGGGCAGCGGATCGGTTTCCAGCTCGAGCTGGCCGGTCTGGGGGTCGAGGTGAAGCGCGCCGCGTACGTTGAGAGGTCCAAGGTCGAATGGTCCGACGGTCGCGTCGAAGACGATCGAGAGCCCGAATGGCGCGCCCCGATAACCCTCGGTGACGTAGACCCCCCCTCGGACGAGCGCGGTACGGGGGCCGGATCCGACCTCGGCAAGCGCCGAGCCGATTCTGCTCCCGGCTCCGCAGTGGCCCGCGGCCGCGGCCGAGTCGGCGCAGGGCTCGACGGTCGTCAGGTTCGCGTTGAGCCCAGCCGGGAGCGTGGCGGAGAACTTCTTCATCAGCTGTTCTCCGTCGCCCCGCGTCAGCGTGAAGGAAAAGTCGGTGCCCGAGCCCGCCTTGACCCGTGTGCTGCCGGCAACCACGTCCGGCGAGAACGGCAGCGGATTCGGACAGGGCGAACCCCCGCCCCCGACGTTGACGACCGCCGACGAGACAACCGGTTCCTGCGGGCCGTAGGGGACGAATCGCGCCTCGGCCGAAACGGGCCCGCAACCGAGTGGGCTGACGAGGAGCGGCGCCGGGCCGCTGTCCAGTTTCAGCGACATGTGGCTCAAGGCGATCTGGGGGAGATTGCTGAAAACCGCGGAGAGATCTCCGGTCTGCGGATCGGCCGTCAGCTCGGCCAGCGCCTTGAACTGGACGCCCGGCGCCGCCGACTGGATGAACAGCCGAAAGCGTTCGCCCGGGAGTTCTTCACCCAGGAAGACCGTGCCGGTCAGCGTGTCGCTGAGCTGCGGCGTCGCGAATTCCACGGTTCCGATTCGAGATCGCAACGGGCACGTGACGGCGCTTTCCGTGCCGAAGCCGAACTGCGCGTCGCTGCACACATCCAAGCCTTCGGCGGCTCCCGGCGACACCGTCATGCCGTGGGGGAGATCTACCCTCACCTCTTTGAGATTTGCGCTTGCCCTTTCGTCTGCGCCGGTGTGCTGAATCATCCCGAGGTCGATCTGCGTTGCCGTGGGCGAGTCGAGGATCGGGTTGCTCAAATGCAGGTTGAAATGCGGTTCGAAGGGGAGGCTTTCGCAGCCCGTGAACGGGATGGATTCCGCCGTTTCGCTGACCCAGGGGGCAGCGACTTCCCACGAGCGCGCCCGCAGGGTGACTTTCAAGGGACCACATTCCGTGGGAGTCGTCAGGAGCGCCATCCGTTCCGGTTCCGCCAGGTGGTCCGCGGGCACTCCCCAAAGTTCGATCTGCCCTTTGCCGCTCGGCACCCCTGGCACATCGAGGTTGGAGAGGGTCAGGCCATAGTCGGTCGGCCTCACCGTTAGCCCGATTTCCGCCTGCCAGCCGGGGACGACGCCGAAATCCGCAAGCTGGTTCGGCGCCGGCGCGATATTGAAGAGCGGCAGCTGAAGGAGGGTTTCTCCTCCTGCTTCGCTGATCCCGACCTTGAATACGCCAACCTGCGTATCGTCCGGGCATTCTTCGTCCTCGAACACCGCGCGAGGACAGACGGGTGTCGTGAACGTGGTGCCTGTCAGACCGGGGCCGAGTTCGACCAACAGGTCTCGCGTGCTCGTGCCGTTCATGTTGAACGCGTAATTGACGATCATCCGGTCGGGGTGGGCACCGGCACGCGTATCGGGATTTCCTTCGCTGTCCACAACCTGGATTTCGAGGCTGCCCGGCACGATCTCGAAGGAGGCGCTGCTGACTGGGGGCACGATCAGAGCGCCCGTCACGAAGGCGGCGGTGAGGCAGAGCCAGCGGACGATCGTCTTCGCTCCGGCCCTCATCGCCCCAAGCTCAGTTTCACGGTCTGGGAGATCGTCGCATCGCCCTCCGCGACGGTGAGGTGCCCGTTCTGAGCCCTGGCGGCGAGAGGTTCTCTGCCAGGTCGCGTGAGTTGCAGGTCGATCCGCACCTGGCCGGCGTGAGCGGCGTGCGTGCGTCCGGTCGCCAGCACGACTTTCTTCCCATGCGCATGGATCCAGACGGAGGCCGAAACGAGGCCCGGGAGCGGAACCGCGGCGAGCACGGTCGTTTTCCGGCCGACGACGCCGGCCCGCTTCGACTTGATGCTGATCACCCGAAGGCCGGCCGTTTTCTGAGGCGAGATGCTGCCCGGAGTCGGACGCGCGAGCGGCGCGCGGGGCGGGGCGGGGCACAGGTTGACCTCGCAACCCTGCGGTTCTTCGGGCTCGGGGAATCCACCTTCCAGTCGCGCGATATAGAAATCCCTGTTGCCGCCGTCGACGTCGGCCGGATTCAGCGTCGCGTTGGTCACGAAGAGGACGGAGCGGCCGTCTCTGCTGACCCCGCCGAAGCCGGAATCGAATTCGTTCTGGCCCGAGGAGATCAGGCCGAGTTGGCCATTCCACCATTCGTAGACGTCCACTTTGCCGTTGACGTCTTCGGGGACGAGCGCCTCCGCGGTGGAGAAAAAGGCCCGTTGACCGCTTCCGTCGACCGCGTAGAAGGGCTGGTAGTCACCGGTCGTCTGGTATTCGGGCCGCTCGATCGGCGACGAGATGGTGGCCGGGAAGGCCCCGTTCCCCCCAGACGGGCCGGTCGAGAGCCGCGTCAGGCTTTCCGCACCGGCATCGTAGAGATAGACGTCGGGTTCACTATCCGTATCGCCCGAGAGCAGTTGCGATTGCGTCACGAACAGCGCTCGGGTGCCGTTCGCCGAAAGCTGCACTTCCGGTTTGGACGGAAAGCTCGCCTCGGCGACGAGATGTATGCCACCGGAGTCCGCCCTGAACAGCTTCTCACCGCCGAGGGCCGGTTCGCTGGGAAGCAGCTGGCCGTTGGCGAGGAAGTAGACGCGGGAACCGTCGTCCGACGGAAAGGCGGTTCCCTGCAGCACTTCTCCGCTGGCTTCGTCGGAACCGCCGCTCAGCAGGGTCAGTTCGCCGGTGCCGACGTCGTAGCGGTAGAGGTCGCTGTTCGCGTCATGGTCGGCGTTGGTGAGCTGCTGTGCGGTGGTCAGGAAGGCGACGCTTCCATCGCTCGTCGCTCCCACGAAATTCGCGTCTTGTGGCGCGTTGCAATCTCCGCGGGTGCACTGCGAGGCGGACACCTCGACGGTCGTGCCGCTGTCCAGGTCTCGCATGTAGACCTCGGCGACCCCTCCGCATTCCGCCGGGACTGTGAAGTAGACCAAGCGCGCCGCTGACGACATCCCGTTTGCGTGGGAGATCCGCGCTCCGCAGGTCGAGAGCAGGTTGCCGCCGTTGTCGACGTCCACCAGTTGCAGCCCGCCGCCGTCCCACGCGTAGATGGATTTCCCGCTCGTTCGGCCGGCGTCCGCCGGCAGCAGGTGTTCCGCGGTATCGAAGACGATGCGACTCCCGTCGCCGGCGATGCCGGCGAAGCCCGAATACCCGTTGAAGAGCACGCTTCCCCCACCGACCTTGGCGATGAATTCCGGCGCGAGCCCCGAGGTCTTTCGGTACAGGCCGACTTCCTTTTCGGGGGGCCCATCCGGCGTCAGCGGGACCGCGGAGAGCCATACCGCCGTATGGAGGTCGTCGCTGAAGGCTCCGGGAATAATCGGCATGAGCTCGAACCGGGTTTCGTTCTTTTCGTAGATCGAGTAGGGCAACGAGAGCGGGGTGCTGATCCAGCCGGTTTCCCCCCTTTCGGCGGCGAGGAAGGTGATGAGCGGTCCCGATTCGCTCCCCGGCGACGGACCGAACGTGCTGTAGACGAACCTGTCGCTGTCGTCCGACATCGGCCACACCTCGGCTGTCCGGGCGGAAGCTGGGGAGGAACGGGTCACCAACTCCCAGGCGCGCCCACCGGTGGGCACAGTGGCGCCCGCTTCAGGCGCAAGCACGGTGACGAGCGCAAACGCGAGAAGCACTGGGCCACAGGTCGAGCGTCTCCCCCGCGCCCAAGGCACCAGGCGAGAACGCATGGTCATGCGGGCACCTGCGTCGATCAACCGCTTTTCCCCCTGCTCTTTGGGCACGCCTACCCCTGCAACGCACTTCGGACTCCCGAGGCGAGCGCGGTGGAAGCTATCACTGGGCACGCTTGGTGAAAAAATCTAACGTTTATACTTAACAGTCCATTAATATCACGTGACCCTCGGGACGACGCGGTCCCCTTACGGTGTATGTCCGCCCTGGACACAGGGTGCGTCAGGGGATGTGTGACCAGTTGCCGCAAAGGAGCTGAGGGACTTGGACGTGCAGGGGAGCGAAACGGGAACTAGTGGTACCGAGGTCGAACTGATGGCCCGCCGCCTGATGGCGGTCATGGAGCGTGAGATCGACGGCGCAACGGTCGTTCACGATGATTGGGGCGGGGACTCGATCAGCCGGCTGAATCTCGGCTCGTTGGCGCTGGTCGGCTTTCTCGTCGCCGTGGAAGACGAGTTCGCAATCGAGTGGGAGTCCGACATCGACGTCGAGGTGCTGCGCTCCTTCGACGCGATGGCGCGTTACGTCCTCGATCGCGGCGGAGACCCTCGGTGACCCATGCATCGGGTCCGAGCGGTGGAGGAGTCCACCTCGTCACCGGCGCCACCGGGTTCGTCGGCGCGGCGCTGGTTCTCCAACTGCTCGCGCAGACCTCGGACGAAGTCGCCTGTTTGGTCCGCCCGGGCAATGACCCGGACCGGGCGTGGACTCGGCTGACCGAAGCCCTCGAACGGGCCTGTGAGCTCTACGAGTGCCCCGAGTTGCTGGCTCAGGTCGAGGCGCGCTGCAGGGCCGTGCCGTTCGACCTCCGCGAACTGAGCGACGCCGCGCGGGCCCGGCTGCCCGCGGGGATCACCGAAGTCTGGCACTGCGCCGCCTCCCTGCGGTTCAAGCAGGCGCAGCGGGCAAAGATCCTCGAACAGAACGTCGAGGGCACCCGGCGAATGCTCCAGCTCTCCACCGAGATCGGGGCGTCCACCTTCAACTTCATCAGCACCGCCTACGTCGCCGGCAAGCGGACCGGCCTCATTCTCGAGGAGCCGGCACGCGATCCGAGCGTCGCTCACAACGCCTACGAGGAGAGCAAGATCCACGCGGAGATGCTCGTCGCCGACTGGGAGGGCATGCGCACGCGGATCATGAGGCCCAGCATCGTGATCGGCCATAGCAAGACCTTCGCCTCGACCTCGAACGCCGGGTTCTATGGCTTCATCCTCGGTGTTCAGCGCACGAGGAAGGAGGTCATGGACCGCAAACTCGGCGATTTCCTCGCGCACCGTTCGATCAGGCTGCTCGGCAACGGGGAGACCGCGATCAATCTCGTTCCCGTTGACGTCGTCGCCCGCAACGCGGTGGCGATCGGCCGCTCCGCCAGCGACGCCCGCGTCTTCCATCTCGTCAACGCGACGCCTCCGCGGATAACGGAGGTCGGACGCACCGTCTGCTCCCTGATCGGCGTCGCGCCGCCGCGCTGGGTCTCGAGCACGGACGAGTTCACGCTCATAGACAAGAAGCTCGACGAACAACCCCGCACGGAGTTCTTCCGCAGCTATCTCACCAGCGACCGGGTCTTCGACCTTTCGAACACGAGCGCGGCCCTCGGCGAAGCCGCCTCAACAATCCCGTTGGAGGAGGGTGCGCTGACGCCCTATATCGAGTGGTACCTCGCTATGCGCGAGGAGCTTCGCCAAGAGCACCGGGCGAGCTTGCCGGTGTCGGCTTAGTCAGTTCTTCCCAGAGGCCCTGCGCGGATCGGCGATCGATCTTGTTCTGGCCGATTCGCGGCAGCGGCCGATCCGTGAGTACGACCCTGCGCGGACTGCGGTCCGGGCCGAGGGCCTGTTCGAGCGCGCCCTTCAACTCCTGGCTGTCGGGTTCAGCGCCCTCGACCGGACGGACGATGATGCCCAGGTCCTCGATGCCACCCGGAAGGTCCGCGCGGACCGCGACGGCCTCGAGCACGTCGCCGAGGGCGAGGCAGGCCTCCTCGACCTCGGTGAGGTAGATGGTCGAACCCCCCTTCATGACCGCGTCCTTGAGGCGGCCGACTATCCAGTACTTGCCGGTCTCGTCGCGTCGCGCGAGGTCTCCCGTTCGCAGCCACTGGCCGTCGAAGAGCGCCGCGTTGGCCTCGTCGTTGTCGTAATAGCCATCCGAGACGGTCGGCCCGGAGACGGTCGCCTCGCCCTCGCCGGTTCCCCGCACCTCCGTGCCGTCGTGTGCCCGCAGCCGGATCCGAACGAGATCGGGCCGGCCCACCGCCTGGGTGGTCTTCCCACGCTCGTCGGTGTCACCCACCATGCAGGCAAACGTCGTCTCGGTGAGGCCATAGCAGTTCAGGATCACCGCGTCGAGCCGCTCCATGAACCGCTCGTGCGTCTTGGTCGGGATCGGTCCGCTGGCGTTGATGAAAAGCGGGCGGCGCTTGTGCTCGCCGGGGTTGGACACCCTCAGCAGGATCTCGAAAAGCGGGGGGACGAGCACGGCCTGGTCGATCTGGTAGCGCTCGACTTCCTCCCAGTACGCGCCCGCGGTCGCCAGCTCGAGCGGTGGCAGGACGACCACCTCCGCGAGGAAGGCAGCCGACCAAAGGTAGTGAAGTGCCAATACTCCCGCGCCGGAGAAACGCATGCTGGACGCGATGCGCCTTGGCGAGTCGCCGCGGAAGGTCGTCACCGCTCCCGCCGAGGAGTGCAGCGCCGCGACCAGTCGCTCGTGCCGGATCGGGATGCCCTTCGGCATCGCGGTGCTTCCAGAGGTGTAAGCGACAAGGGCGGTGGTGGGCGGAAGGGGCGGGCGATCGTCGGGGGCGCCGTTCGTGGGCTCGACCTCGAGCCCGTCTCCGATGCTCACCACCACGTCGGCCCTGCTGTTCGAAATGACGCCGGCGCGGATCGACTCGCCCCAGAGGGGATCGATGAGGACCGGGATCGCCCCCAGCTTCCACATCGCGAGCAGCGCCGGCATCGTGTCAGGGTGGTCCACCACCTCCATCCCGGTCCGCGTCCCCGCACCGACTCCAGCGTTGGCGAGCTCGGCGGCGAGCAAATCGGCGCGTTCCATCAGGTCGCCCCATGTCAGGCTGATCCCCTCGAACGGTGGCCGCGCAAAGGTGATCGCCGGCTCTGAACCCCTATCCGCCGCAGCCGCGCGGTACATGTCGAAAAGATTCATTCCTCCCCCAGTGCGGTCGCCTCCACTCGCTCGGCACACTAGCAACGTGTGTGGGATCGATCAGTGCATTACTGATAGGCTCCGGTTGAGGTACCGATCTCGATTGCGTGAGGGGTAAGGGGTGACGCGCACCGTACTTGGAGAGTCCCACGGGGGTACCCAAACTCGTCCTGGCGCTCGGGATTTCTCGTCACTGGCCGAGGAGGCGCGCGTCCACCGTGACGTCTATGTCGACCCGGGCGTCTTCGAGGCCGAGATGCAGCGCATATTCATGCGCACGTGGGTCTACGTCGGCCACGACAGTGAGATAACCGAACCGGGTGACTACAAGTCCACCTACGTCGGCACCGAGCCCGTGGTCCTCACCAGAGACAGGGACGGCGCCCCGAGGGTGGTGGTGAACCGGTGCAGCCATCGAGGAGCCGCGGTGTGCCTGCTTCCCCGCGGCAAGGCGAGCGGCTTCAGGTGCCAGTACCACGGCTGGACCTTCGGTCTCGACGGAGCGCTGCTCGGAGTCCCGCACTCCGACGAGCCGGTCGACAAAGAGGCCCTTGCCCTGGCAACCCCGCCGAGGGTCGAGTCCTACCGCGGTTTCATCTTCGCCTCGTTCAACCCGGACGTGCCGCCGCTGACCGACCACCTGAAGGACGTGCTGCCCCACATCGACCGCTTCGTCGACCATGCCGGGGACCATCCGCTGCAGGTGGCTCCGGACGCCAACGATGTGGTTTACGACGGCAACTGGAAGATGCAGCTGGAGAACAACGTCGACGGCTACCACCTCAGCTTCACCCACCAATCGCTGTTCGCGGTCCTGCAGCGGCGGACCGGCGAGCAACCGCGCTACCTGAGCAACGACTCCGACGGCGAGGCGACGGTGGAGGCGTTCTCGAACGGGCACTCGGTCATGGACCTGCGCTCCGTCGCGACGAAGAAGCTGCGGCGCGAACGCCTCGACCTCCTCCCGGGCGCACCGCCCGCCGGCGCCGATCTCGACGCGTTCTTCGGCGTCGAGGGCGGCGAGGACCTCTATCTGGCGAGCACCGGCCCGCCGATGAACGTCTCGATCTTCCCCAACCTCAACCTGGGGAGCATCAACATCTGCGAGATTCACCCGCTGAGCGTGAACCGCACGCGGGTGGTCCTGCGGCCGGTGCTGCTGGCGGACGTCCCGCCCGAGGTCAACCGCATCCGCCTCCGCTACCACGAACTCGGCTCCGGACCGGCTGGGTTCGTGCAGCCTGACGACCTCGAGATGTTCGAGCGCGTCAGCGAAGGACTAGTCGCGGAGCAGGTCGAGTGGGTGCACCTCACACGCGGCCAGGAACGGGAGACGGTGGCGACGGAGAGCCACCGCATCGGTCACATCTCCCACGAGACTCCACAGCGGGGCCAGTACCGTCGCTGGCGCGAGTTGATGGGCGCCGGGGCATGAGCGAGAACTCGCTGGCGGCCGAGGCCAACGCGCTGCTCGCCCAAGAGGCGCATCTGCTCGACGACCGCGATTACGCCGGCTGGCTGGAGCTGTTCGCCGACGATTGCCTCTACTGGATGCCGGTCGACCCGGAGTCCGAGGACGGCACCATGCGGCTGAACGTGTTCTACGACGACCGGCCCCGCATGGAAGACCGCATCGCCCGCCTCAGCTCGGGATCGGCCTACACCGAGGAACCGATCTCGCTGACCTCCCGCACGTTCTCGGCGCTGCACGTGGTGCCAGAAGGCGACGGTTGCCTCGCCCGGAGCAACTTCCTGATGGTCGCCTACCGCAGCGGCGACCAACGGCTGCTTGGCGGGCGGTACCTGCACCGGCTCGTGCGCCGGGGGGGCGACCTTCGCATCGCGGAGAAGCGCGTCACCTTGCTGGGGTCGGACGCCTCGCAGCGCCCGATGACGTTCCTCTTCTAGCCGACCAAAGAGGAGGCCGCGGCCTCCTCGCGTCTCGGCGAGAGCTGGTCCTTCAGCTCCCACCGACCCAGGCTCCTGACGTGGACCTCGTCGGGGCCGTCGGCGATGCGCAGCGTGCGCGCCTGGGCCCACAGTTCGGCGAGCACGGTTTCCTGGCTGCAGCCCTCCGCCCCGTGCGCCTGGATCGCTCGATCGATGACGTTGAGCGCGACCGTCGGCGCGATTACCTTGATCGCGGCGATCTCCCGCCGGGCGGCCGAGCCCCCGATCTCGTCCAGCGTCCACGCGGCTTTGAAGGCCAGCAGACGGGCCTGCTCCAGTTCCATGCGCGAGCGCGCGATCCACTCCTGGATCACGCCTTGGTCGGAGAGGCGCATGCCGAAGGTCTCGCGACTTGCGACCCGTCGGCACATCAGCTCGAGCGCGCGCTCCGCCATGCCGATCGCCCGCATCGAGTGGTGGACGCGGCCCGCACCGAGCCGCGTCTGGCTGATCTCGAAGCCGGCGCCCGCGAGCTGGTTGGCCACCGGCACCCGCACGTCGTCGAAGTGGATTTCCCCGTGGCTCATCGGCTGCTCATAGCCGAAGATCGTCATCGCGCGGACGACCTCGACGCCCGGCGTATCGAGGGGGACGAGCACGATCGACTGCTCGGGGAACGGCTCCGCATCGGGATCCGTGACACCCAGGAAGAAGCTGAGCGCGCAGCTGTCCCTGGCGGCGCCGGTCGAGAACCACTTGCGGGCGTTGATCACGAACTCGTCGCCGTCGCGCAGGATCCGCGATTTGATGTTGCGAGCGTCCGAGCTGGCCACGCCCGGCTCCGTCATCGAGAAGCAGGACGAGATCTCCCCTTCGAGCATCGGAACGAGCCACCGCTCCTGCTGTTCAGGGGTCCCGGAGGCGGCGAGCGTCGAGATGTTGCCGGCATCGGGTGGCTGGCAGTTGAAGGTCTCGAGGCCCAGCGTGCTGTGGGACATCTCCTCGTAGACCGGTGCGAACTCGATGTTGGAGAGCCCGGGCCCTCCCCACTCGGTGTCCTGCAGGAAGAGGTTCCACAGGCCGGCCTTCCGCGCTTCGGCCCGCAGCTCCCTCATCACCGGGGGGCGCCGGTACGGCTCTCCCGATTCCTCTATCTCCCGGACGTAGCGCGCCTCGTTTGGAATCACGTTCTCGTCCATGAAGCAACGCACCGCGTGGGTCATCTCGACGGACCGGTCGCTGTTCTTGAAATCCACTTGCTAGCCCCCTACTCGCTCTCGACCTCTTCGATGAACTCCCCGATGATGCTTTCGAATGCGTCGAGCTCTTCGACGTAGGGAGCGTGCCCGCAACGGTCGATGATCTCCACTCGGGCATCGGGTATGAGCGCCGCCTGATCTTCGAGAGACGTGCGGCCGGCGTTGAAGTCGTCGTCACCCGTGAAGAGGAGCACCGGGCATTGCAGCTTCCCCAGCTTGTCGGGGTCGTCGTCGGCGTGGAAAGCCCCTTCGAGATTCGCGCGTAGCTGGGCGTGTGAATTGACCGACAGGAAGCGGTCGCGGAGCGCGATATAGGTTGCCGAGCCTCCGCGAGCGATCTGCCGATCGCTGAAGACAAACGGATACATCGCGTCGAAGAGCGCCTCCGGACCGCCGGCCTCGAGGGCAGCTGACCAGGACTTGAGCATGTAGTAGCGGCGTTTCGACCCGTACGCGCTGATTGCTGGCGCGCACTGGATCAGGGCTTTCACGCGGTCGGGGTTCTCGACCGCGAAGTCGCGAGCGAACAGCGTCGAGAACGAAACCCCGAGGAGATAGGCCTGCTCCACCTCGAGCGCATCGAGCAGGGACTTCAGGTCGTGCACATGGTTCTCATAGGCGCCGTCTCCCGTCGCCGATGCGCCCTGATTGCGCAGGTCGTAGGTGAGCACGGTGTTGGTCTTTACCAAGCGCCTGGTGAAATTGCGCCACATCGTGCTGATGACCCACCCGGCCGAGAGGATCACCAGCCACGGCCCTTCCCCGTAATACTCGTAGTAGAGCTCGACGCCGTCGCCGGTGCGATGGACGTTCTGCGTGCCGGCGTAGCTCAGGTCCCACGACTCGATCTGTTTAACGTCCAAGCTGGGTCAACTCCTTGTGCTGGCTGAAAGTGTCAGTATGGAGCCGGGACGAGGCTTCTGATCTAGGGGGTATGCAATGGACGACAACGTCATCCGCGAGGACGTTCGCAAGCTCATCGCGCAGCTGGCACCGGTGAAAGGCGTGGAGATCTCTCCCACTTGCGAACTCACCGTCGACCTCGGCTACGACTCATTGCGGTTGATGGAGCTCGCGACGCTGTTCGAGGACCACTTTGGCCTCGCGGAGATTGGCGAGGACGAGGCCGCCGAGGTGGAAACGGTCGGCGAGGTCGAAGAGCTCGTGGTACGCCTGCTTGGCGAGCGGTCCCCATCGCCGTGATCGGTGGCCCGGTCATGAGCCGGGCTTGGGCTGCTCCGTGAGGAGCTCCACCTCGCCGTTCTCCAGCATGCCCTTGCACAGCCGTCGCTGGATCTTGCCGCTCGTCGTCTTCGGAATCGTCCCGGGCCCGCACAGGCCGATCCAGTACAGCGCGAGGTCGAGATCATTGGCCACCTGCCGCCTCACCTCGGTGATGGCCTGCTCGTAGCCCTCGGCGTCGGCGGGATTCACCTCGAGCAGGATGCCGATCCTGACCTCGCCTTCCACCTCGAGCTCGAAGGCGGCGCTGCAGTGGCTGCGCAGAAGCGGGCTGGCCGCCTCCGCGCTGAACTCGATGTCGTGCGGATGGATATTGCGGCCGTTGATGATGATCAGCTCCTTGGTCCGCCCGATGACGTAGAGCTCGCCGTCCACGATCGCGCCGAGGTCGCCGGTCCTCAGGTAAAGCGTGTCCGGGTCGTCCGCGAGGCGGCCCTCGAACACCTGAGCGGTCTCTTCGGGATTGCGCCAGTAGCCGAGCGCCACCCCCGGGCCGGAGAACCAGATCTCCCCAATCTCTCCGTCCTCGCACCGGCGCTCGTCGGGGCCGACGATGACCAGCTTGCTGCCCTCGAACGGCGTACCGGAGCCGACCAGCGTTCGCGATGGGCCCTCTCCTGTCGCTCGCCGGACGAAACCATCCTCGAGAGCTCGCACGTCGACCTCGAGCAGCCTGGGCACCTTTTCCTTGTCGCCCGCCGTCACCACGAGCGTCGCCTCGGCGAGGCCGTAGCCCATCTGGAAGGCGTCGCGCTTGAAGCCGCAGGGGCCGAACTTCTCGCAGAACGCATCGACCGTCTCGGCCCTGATCGGCTCGGCGCCGTTGAAGGCGACCTCCCAGTCGGAGAGGTCCAGCCGTTCACAGGTCTCCTGGTCGATCCGGCGGACGCAGAGGTCGTAGGCGAAGTTCGGGGCGGGACAGGTCGTGACCCTGAAGTCCGACATCGCTTCCAGCCAGCGTGCCGGCCGCTTGATCACGGCGAGCGGCGACATCATGATGCAGAGGCCGCTGGCGTGGACCGGCTGCAGCACTCCCCCGATCAGGCCCATGTCGTGATACGGCGGCAGCCAGCTCAGGCCCTTGCGCACTCCGTTCGGCACGTGCCCGAGGGCGTCGGTGATCAGGTTGGAGTTGCTCATCAGGTTCTCGTGCGAGAGGACGACGCCGCGGGGATCGCGGGTCGAGCCCGACGTGTACTGCAGGAACGCCATCTCGGAGAGGGGTGGTCGCGCCACCTCCACCTCACCTCCCTCGGGGGAGGTGTCGGTGGCGATCCACTGGACTTCGGTGAGAGGTCCCTCTTTGAAGAACGAGTCAGCTGCCTCGCGGATGAAGTCGGCGGTGAGAACCGCGCTGATTTCCGCGTCGGTCGCGATCGCTTCCAGGCGTGGCAGCGTGCGGTGCAGGCGGTTTGGCTGGGGCGGCGGCGCCGAAACGGCGACGATCCCGGCCTGAAAGCAACCGTAGAGGGCACACACGTAATCCAGGCCCGGCGGGAAGAGCAGCAGCGCCCTACCCGTCGGGGGCATCTTTTCCAGCAATAATGCGGCCACGTCCTGCGCCTTGCGGTGCAGATCCAAGAAGGTCATCGTCTGGTCGTCCTGGCCGTGTTCGACCAGCATGAAGGCCGCCTCGTCCGGCATCTCCCC
>Ga0207663_10000923_pt1 | contig 13422 bp, 12 predicted proteins | sample LARL53metaG_FD_184346 | JGI IMG/M metagenome (GOLD analysis project Ga0207663, IMG submission 184346) | Corn, switchgrass and miscanthus rhizosphere microbial communities from Kellogg Biological Station, Michigan, USA - LAR L5-3 metaG... | ecosystem: Host-associated > Plants > Roots >...
CCCCTGCCCGAGTCGCCCCCCCACCAGCGCGGCCCGCGCGCACGCGCGCCGCGAGCAGACGCATCCTCGAACGGCTGAACGTGCGCCTCACCTACCGCACCGTGCGCTGCCTGCTGTTCGTCTTCGAGCACCCCGGGGCGTCCAACCGCGCCGTGCCCTCGGCGCGGACATCGCCGACGAGGGGCAGGCGTCGCGCCTGCTGATGCGCCTCGCCGGACTCGACCTCCTCGCCAAGGAGCCCCCACGGCCCGGATATCCAACGCGTGGCGGCTGACCTCGCACGGCGAGCAGGCGCTCCAAGCCCTGCAGTCGGCTTGACGCCCGCCCGGTCTGGGCATCTCGGTCGTTCGGTGGCTGATAGCGTGACCCCATGACTACCAACGCCCCCGCCGAGTCCACTCCCCAGCGCCTGTCCGCGATTCGTGAGCAGCTGAAGCTCCTCGCGGATTATCTTTGACCCGGCCGCTCTGACCGATCGCCTCTCCGCACTCGAAGCGGAGATGGGGGCGCCCGGGTTTTGGGATGACTCCGAGCGCGCCGCGTCCGTGTCCTCCGAGCACGCGCGCGCCGCGCGGCGTCTGGAGACGTTCACGACGCTCGCCGCCGACGTCGAGGATCTCGACGGGCTCGCGGAGATGGCCGCGGAGGATGCCTCATTGCAGGAGGAGGTGGACGAGCACCTGGTCTCGGTCGAGCGCCGGCTGGAGGCGCTCGAGGAGCAGCGCCTGTTCTCCGGGAGCTATGACTCCGGCGACGCGCTCGTCAGCGTCAACGCGGGCGCGGGCGGCACCGACGCGCAGGACTGGACGGAGATGGTGCTGCGCATGGAGATGCGCTGGGCCGAGTCGCGCGGCTTCACCGTCGAGCTGCTCGAGGCCAGCCCCGGGGAGGAAACGGGGATCAAGTCCGCCACGTTCCAGGTCGCCGGCGAGAATGCCTATGGTCTGTTCTCGGCCGAGCGGGGGGTGCACAGGCTCGTGCGCCTGTCCCCGTTCGACTCCGCCCATCGCCGCCACACGAGCTTCGCCGGGGTCGAGGTCGCGCCCGTCGTGCCCGACGCTTCCGGCGAGATCGAGATCGACGAGGACGACCTGCAGGTCGACACCTACCGGGCTTCGGGCGCGGGGGGCCAGCACGTCAACAAGACCGACTCGGCCGTGCGCATCACGCACCGGCCCACCGGCATTGTTGTGCAGTGCCAGAACGAGCGCTCCCAGTCCTCCAACCGCGCGACCGCGCTGCAGATGCTGCGCGCCAAGCTGCTGGAGCGGCTGGAGCGCGAACGCGCCGAGGAGATCGCGCGCGAGAAGGGCGAGGCCCAGAACGTGAACTTCGGCTCGCAGATCCGCTCGTATGTGATGCACCCCTACTCGCTCGTCAAGGACCACCGCACGAGCTTCGAGATGGGCGACGTCCAGCGCGTGCTCGACGGCGACTTGGACGGGTTTGTGCGGGCATACCTGCTCATGGCGGCCTCGTCAGGGCAGCGGAGTGTCTCCTCGTGAGCGCTGAAAGTCCGCTGGAGCCTCAGCCGCGGCCGACGTGGGGCTCCGGCGGCAAGCCGCCGATTCCGCCGCGCGAGGAGCTCGAAGCGCTCGTCAGACGGGCGCTGGACGAAGACATCGGCCCCGGCGACGTCACGACCGAGGCGACCGTGGCGCCGGACATGCGCGCTCGCGGCCTGATCACGCAGAAGGCGCCCGGCTCGGTGTACGGGTTCGAGCTGGCCGAGCTCACGTTCCTGGCACTCGACCCCGACGCCCGCTTCGAGCGGCTCGTCCGCGAGGGTTACTGGCGCGCGGAAGGGGGGCCTGTGCTGCAGGTCGACGGGCTCGCGCGGGGGCTGCTGACGGCCGAGCGCACCGCGCTCAACTTCCTCGGGCACCTCTCCGGCGTGGCCTCGTTCGCGGCGCGGGCGGCCAGCGCGACGCAGGGCTCCGGCGCGCGGGTGCTCGACACGCGCAAGACGACCCCCGGCCTGCGCGCGCTGGAGAAGGCCGCGGTGGTCGCCGGCGGCGGGCGCAACCACCGCTTCGGGCTGTATGACGCGATCCTCATCAAGGACAACCACATCACCGCGGCCGGCGGGATCACGCAGGCGATCTCTCGCGCGCGCACGGCCGCGCCCGAGCTGGCCGACACGCTGGAGGTCGAGGTCCGCGACCTCAAAGAGATCGACGAGGCACTCGCGGCCGGTGCGCCCCGTCTGCTGCTCGACAACATGGACGTCTACGAGCTGCGCGCCGCCGTCACCCGCGTGGCGGGGCGCGCGGCGCTCGAGGCCAGCGGCAACGTCACGCTCGACACGCTCAGGATGCGCGCGGAAACCGGGGTAGACTGGATCTCGATGGGTGCGCTGACCCACTCGGCGCGCGCATTGGACCTGTCTTTGTCCCTGGAGGTAGTGCCATGAACCCGCTTCCCATGGCTCCCACCCTGCCGATGATTCCCGAGCAATCCCCGGGAGACCCCACGCTTGAGCCGGAGAAGATCGCCGCGCTCGCAGACGAGGTTCGTGCGCTCGCCGCCGAGCGTAACGCGACGATCCTCGCGCACAACTACCAGGTCCCCGAGATCCAGGACGTCGCCGACTACGTGGGCGACTCGCTCGGACTCTCCCGCCGCGCCGCTGCCGGCGAGAGCGAGGTGATCGCCTTCTGTGGCGTGCACTTCATGGCCGAGACCGCCTCGATCCTGTGCCCCGAGAAGACCGTCCTGATCCCCGACCTCGACGCCGGCTGCTCGCTCGCCGCGTCGATCGACTCAGAGCAGCTCGCGGCCTGGCGCGCCGAGTATCCCGAGGGCGTGGTCGTCATGTACGTGAACACCACCGCCGAGGTCAAGGCGCTCACCGACTACTGCTGCACGTCCGCCAACGCGGTCGATGTGGTGCGCCACATCTACGACACGCACGGTCCCGACACCGAGATTCTGTTCGGGCCGGACATGTGGCTGGGGGCGTATGTGGAGAAGGAGCTCGGCCGGCGCATGCATGTATGGGACGGCGAGTGCCACGTCCACGCCGGCATCCGCCCGTCGGACATCGAGGCCACGCGCGCGGCGCACCCGGGCGCGGAGTTCCTGATCCACCCCGAGTGCGGGTGCTCGACCAGCGTGATGGAGTACGTCGCCGCGGGGGACATCTCCGGCGAAGGGGTGCACATGCTGTCCACTGGCGGGATGCTCGAGTACGCCGAGTCGCTGGAGCGCGTCGCGAGCGGGGCGGCGGGTCGCGCGAGGCTCAGTGGTGAGGACAGAGCGGTGGCTGGAGATGTGGACGGCGTCGCCGGGGGCGCGCACGAGCGACCGCGAGCCGGATCATCGCCGCGCGAGGCGGTCGTCGCCACCGAGACGGGAATGCTCTACCCGCTGCAGATGGCCGCGCCGAACGTCAACTTCATCCCCGCCAACCCCGAGGCGTCGTGCGTGTACATGAAGATGATCACGCTGCCCAAGCTGCGCGATGCCCTGCGCGACATGAAGTACGAGGTGCGCGTGCCCGCTGAGATCGCCGAGCGCGCGCGGGTGCCGATCGACCGGATGGTGGCGATCGGGTAGGTCGTGGCGAAAACGCTGCAAACTACGGATAGACAGTAGTGGATATGCTACGATCAGAACATGTTCACCAGCGCTGATGGAGTTGCAGTCGATCTGGTCGCTCGTATTCGCAGTGGCAGCGGCCTCAGTCAGACCGAGCTCGCACGTCGCAGTGGAGTCGACCGTTCCGCGTTGAGCGCCTACGAGCACGGGCGACGCCAGCCCTCGGTGGCCGCGCTGGCCCGCATCGCCGCCGCAGCCGGCATGGAGCTCGACATCCTTCCTGCCCGCAACGCCGCGGCAGACGAGCACTCCGGTCGTGTCCTCGCGCTGGTGCTCGAGTTGGCCGAGGCCCTACCCTACAGGCCGCGCCCGGAGCTCACCTACCCGCCGCTGATCCAGCTCCAATCGTGAGCAATCTGAGCGAGCTCCTGTTCGCCGTGCACGACTCGCTGGAGCAAGCCGGCATCCCGCACGCAGTCGGCGGAGCCATCGCGCTGGGCTACTGCACGCTCGACCCGCGCGGCACGCGCGACCTCGACTTCAACGTGTTCGTGGGGACCGAGCGGGCGCGCGAAGTCCTCGCCGCGCTGCCGGACACTGTCGAGGTGAGCGGCGAACGGCTCGAACGGCTCGAACGTGACGGACAGGTGAGGCTCAGATCCGGCACTACACCGGTCGACCTGTTTCTCAACGTGCTTCCCTTCCACGATCACGTCGCGCGCCATGTCCGGCAGGTGCCCTTCGAAGGGCGCACGATCCCGATCCTGAGCTGCACGGCTCTGGTCGTCTTCAAGGCGATGTTCGACCGGACTCAGGATTGGGCCGACATCGAGGCGATGGTCGAGGCTCGGTCATTCGATGCCGACGAGGTGAATGAATGGATCCGAGAGATGCTGGGCAATGATCGACGGCTCGCCCAGCTGGCCGCGGCGCTTGAGCGGCGTAGCTCGCAGGGCGAGCCGCCGCCTCTGCGTCTGCGTCCGGATGGTGGCTAAAACTCCTCCGCGCTGTGCGGGCCGACGCACGCGATGGCCAGCTCGTCGGCGACGCCGGCGGCGACCGCGCGGACCTCGTCGAAGGTGACGGCGTCCAGGGCGGCGATCGCCGCGTCCGGGTCGATGTCCTCCCCGAACACGATCGACTGGCTCGCGCCGTACCGTGCGACGGCGTTTGTGTTCTCGAACGCGAGCACCAGCCGGCCGGCGGCGTATGCCCGCGCGCGGGCGACCTCATCCTCGGTGGGGCCGTCGTCGCGCAGCTCCTCCACGATCTCGCGCATGCGCGTGTACGCCTCGATGCACTTGGCCGACTCCAGTCCCGAGCCGAGCTGCAGCACGGGCACGTCGGCGAACGCGTGATCGACGGCGTACACCGAGTAGCACAGGCCGCGCTTCTCGCGGATCTCCTCGAACAGCCGCGACCCCATCGAGCCGCCCAAAAGCGTCGCGTAGATCGACAGCGCCGCGCGTTCGCGCAGGTCTGAGACTTCGATCTGCGGCCGGTAGATCATGCGCAGGTGCGACTGGTTGGTGTCGCGCTGCTCGACCAGGGTCTGCGGCGCGAACTCGGGCGCGGGGACATACGGCTCGGGCTCTGCCAGCGCGGGGAAGCGGCCGAAGCGCTCGATCAGCTCGGCCGTGTCCGGCAGGCTGGCGACGTTGCCCGCCAGGAACGCGCCCCCCCTCGCGCCCGACCAGCGGCGCTGCCTGAAAGCGACGATCGCATCGCGCGTGAATGTGCGCAGGTTCTCCTCTGGGCCGAGCACCGTCCGGCCCAGAGGATGCTCGCCGAACGCGGCGCTGTCGATCAGGTACTCGGCGACGGTCGACGGCTGGTCGTAGGCGCGGTTGATCTCTTGGATCACCACGCCCCGCTCGCGGTCCAGCTCCTCCGCGTCAAGGCGCGGACGCCCGACGAAGTCGCTCAGCAGGTCGATCGCCTGCGGGGCGGACTCCGCCCGGACCGTGATGTGGAACGCCACGAGGTCGTGGCTCGTGTAGGCGTTCAGGACACCCCCGAGGCGCTCGGCGGTCTCGTTGACGGCGCGATAGCTGTCGTACTTGTCTCCTCCCTTGAACACGAGGTGCTCGAGGAAGTGAGCCATCCCGTTCTCCTCCGGGCGCTCGGTGCGGGCGCCCGCGTCGAACGCCACCAGGACCGTCAGCGCGCGCGTGCCGGGCAGGGCGATGCTGTGGACGGGGAGGTTGTTTGTGGGGACGGTGGTTGTTTGGATGGTGGCCACGGGCGACAGCCTAGAAGGTTGTGCAGTGGTTCGTGTTAGGTAGGGCAGGGTTTTCGGGGTCAGGTTCTCGGCGCGCTGAGACAAGGGCTACGCAATTTCGCGCGGGGCAATACGAGCGCAGTGGCTTGCCCGGCCGTTGATGGTGCGGGATTGCGCGCGTCATCCAGGGCGCGAGGCAGGATCACGGTTGGTTCGGTAGGTGCGGGTGGCAGAGAAAGTGGTTCTCACGGGCAGGTGGCGTCATTGCGGTGCAAATCACGTTGCATGCAGGCAAAAACGGGCGCACACCCGGGTTGCGGCGCTACTCTCCCGAGCCATGCCTGTGACGAAGACGATCACGCGCCGACCTCTGAAAGTTACGTTGCCGGCGCCGGGGCGGGCTCCTGTGGGGCCTGCTGCGCGGGCGCCTCAGCCGCGGGCGGCGGTGCGGCGCATCGCCCCGCCGGCGCGCGACCGGCGGGATGTCGTCGTCGAGTTTCGTGGGGTGTCGAAGCTGTACAGCGCCGGCGACACCGGACTGGAGCGGGCTACGTTCGCGGTGCGCCGTCAGGAGATGGTGTTCCTCGTCGGCCCGACCGGATCGGGCAAGTCGACGATCATGCGACTGCTGATCAAGGAGCTCGACCCGACCGAGGGCGTCGTGCGCGTCGCGGGGCGCGATCTGGCGGAGATCGGCCGTAAGAAGATCCCGTACTACCGGCGCAACGTGGGGGTCGTGTTTCAGGACTTCAAGCTGCTGCCGAACAGGACCGTGTATGAAAACGTCGCATACGCGCTGCAGGTGACCGGAGCGTCGCGCAAACAGATCCGCACGACGCTGCCGGACATCCTGCGATTGACGGGCCTGTCGACGAAGCTGCACAACTATCCCCATCAGCTGTCGGGAGGCGAGCAGCAGCGGGTGGCGGTCGCGCGCGCGTTCGCGTCGCATCCTCCGCTGCTGCTGGCGGACGAGCCCACGGGCAACCTCGACCCGGAGACGTCGATCGGGATCATGCAGCTGCTGTACCGCATCAACCGCGCTGGCACGACCGTGATCGTGGCGACGCATGACCGCGAGATGGTCGACCGCATGCGCCGGCGCGTGATCGAGCTGCGGCGGGGGCGGATCGTGCGCGACGAGGCGACCGGGCTGTATGCGCGCGAAGAGAACACCGACGAGCTGGGCGAGCGCCTGCGCGCCGAAACAGTGGATGCGGCGCGCGGCATGCTGGGACCCAAGCGATGAGACCGGGGTTCTTCCTCAAAGAGAGCTTTCGCTCGATGCAGCGCAACGCCGTGCCGAGCGTCGCGGCGTTCGCGTCGGTGCTCGTGACGACGCTCGTGCTGGGGGTGTTCATCCCCGTCGTACAGGCGACGAACGGCGCGGCCAACGACGTGCGCGGGCGGGTGCTGGTCGATGTCGATCTGAACACGACCGCCACGCCCGCCGAAGCGACGCGCGTGCGCGCCGAGCTGATGCGTGCGCCGCACGTACGCAGCGTGCAGTTCGTGTCCAAGCAGGCCGGGTACGAACAGGAGCGCAAGCTCAACCCCGAGGCGTTCAAGCTGATCGGCTACAACCCGCTGCCGGACATCTTCCGCGTGACGCCGTCGCGCCCGGAGGACGCCGCGCTCGTGCGCGCCGAGCTCAACCAGTCCAGCCCGCTGGGGACGCGCCTGGTCACCGACCCGGCGATCGCCGCCGTCCAGAACCGTCAGGCCGAGACGAACAAGATCCTGTCGGCGACGCGCGTGATCAAGCTGACGATGGCCCTGCTCGCGGCGCTGCTGATCGCCGCGTCGGTGCTGCTGATCTCGAACACAATTCGTCTATCTCTGTTCGCCCGCCGGCGCGAGGTCGAGGTGATGAAGCTCGTCGGCGCGACCGACTGGTTCATCCGCTGGCCGTTCGTGCTCGAGGGGCTGTTCCTCGGCGCGCTCGGCGGCGCCGCCGCGATCGGTCTGCTCGCGCTTGCCAAGGTCACGCTCGTCGATCCGCTGGCGAACACGGTCAAGCTGATCTCCCAGCCGGACATGATCGCGTTCCCGCTGCTCGTGGCGATCCTGATGGCCTGCGCGATCGCCGTGTCGGCGGCCGGGTCGGGGTTGTCGTTGCGCCGCTTTCTCAGGGTCTGAACGCGGCCTGCGGTGGGCCGGGTCGCTAGTGGGCTCAGTGGGTCTGCGGCTCGACTAGGGTTGAGGAAGATGTCCTCGCGCCGGCGCGTCATATACGTACTCGTGGCGATGATGCCGGTCCTGCTCGTCGGCGGGGTGTGGCTGGGCGGGCACCCTGAAGACCTGCCCGCGTTCGCGCGGTCGAGTCTCACCGCGCACGCCGACACGCGCGCGGTGGACGAAGCGATCGACCATATCGCCAGCGACTACTACCGTCCGGTTCCGCGCGGCTCGCTCACGAACGCCTCGGTCGCGGGCGCGGTCGGGAGCCTGCACGACCGGTTCTCGCACTATCTGAGCCCAAAGGAATTCCGCGAGTTCGATGTGCCGCCGAGCTTCACCGGAATCGGCGTGGAGGTGCAGCCGGTGAAGCGAGGGCTGCTGGTCACGCGCGTGTTCGACTCCTCCCCCGCGTCGCGCGGGGGACTGAAGGCGGGCGACTCGATCGTCGCGGTCAACGGCCGCTCGATCGCGGGTCTGTCCGCGGACGCATCGCGCGGGCTGATCGTCGGACCGCCCGGAACGAACGTGACGCTGTCGGTCGAACATCACTCGGGGCAGGGGCCCCGGACGGTGCGGCTGACCCGCGCGACCATCTCCGAGCCCGTCGTCGCCTCGGCCACCAGGACCGTGCACGGGGTCAAGCTGGGAATCGTCGCGCTCGCCACGTTCAGCCCGGGCGCCCATGGCGAAGTGCGCGAAGCGGTCGAGCACGTGCTGCGCGAAGGCGCGCGCGGGATCGTGCTGGACCTGCGCGACAACGGTGGTGGCCTGGTCGAGGAGGCGCAGCTGATCTCGAGCATCTTCATCCAGCGCGGCGCGATCGTGACCACGCGCGGGCGTAACCAGCCGACGCAGACGCTGTCGGCGGTCGGCGACGCGATCTTGCCTGCTCGCCCGATGGTCGTGTTGGTCGATGGCAACAGCGCGTCGGCGTCGGAGATCGTCACCGCCGCGTTGCAGGACCACCGCCGCGCGACGGTCGTGGGAACGCACACGTTCGGCAAGGGCGTGTTCCAGGAGGAGATGCCGCTGTCCAACGGCGGCGCGCTGGACATCACGGTCGGCGAGTACTTCACTCCCAACGGGCGCAACCTTGGCGGCGGCGGCATCAAGCAGGGCGCGGGCGTCACCCCCGAAGTGGTGGTCGTCCACGGGGTGGACACCCTGCACGGGCTGACGGTTGCCCTGAATACGCTTGAGTCACAGGTCAAGTGACCGGCGTAACCGTCGTTGCGGTAGTCGAGAAGCGGGGCAGGTTTTGGGCGGCGGAGCCGCACTTCCCCTCGCCCGGCTCCGGCGAGCACGGGCGGCGGACCCGTGGTGGTCGTCGTATCGTGCTCGCCTCCAACCGCGTGTATGGCCCGGAGGGTGGGACGGCGAGCGCGGGCGAGCTCGTGCTCGTGCAGCTGGGCGGCCGTGGGGGCGACGGCCGGGCGCGGATCGTGCGCGCGATCGGGCGCCCGGACGTGGCGCGGGACGCGATCGAGGCGCTGATGCTCGATCGCGGCCTCGCGCGGGGGTTCGACCCGGCTGTGATGGAGGCGGCGGAGCGTGCGCGCGAGGAGAGGAGCGATACCGCCGCGCGCGAAGTCGCCGAGGGACGCAGGCGCGACCTGCGCGCGCTGGCGACGTTGACGATCGACCCGGCGACGGCGCGCGACTATGACGACGCGATCTCCGCGCAGCTGCTGCCCCCGGAGACGGTGGTCCCGAGTCGCGCCCCGCAGACCGTGGGAGTGCCGGGCGGGGCCGCGCCGGGCGGGGTCGCGCCGGGTGGGGGCGTGTCGGGGACCCCATCGGTGGGCGGCAGCGCGTCGGAGGGTGTGGTCCGTGTGTGGGTGCATATCGCCGACGTGAGCGCGTACGTGGTGGAGGGCTCGGCGGTGGACAGGGAGGCGCGCAGACGGGGCACGAGCGTGTACGTGCCGGGAGCCGTCGAGCCGATGCTGCCGGAGGCGCTGTCGAACGACGCCTGCTCGCTCGTGCCGGGCGCCGAGCGCGCGGCGGTCACCGTGGAGATGGACCTGCACGGGGCGGAGGTCGTGAGGACCGCGGTGTACCGCTCGCTGATCCGATCGGACGCGCGGCTGGAGTATGAGCGGGTCGATCGCATCTTCGCCGGGCAGGAGCGCGCCGAGGACCCGTGGGCGGGCCCGCTGGCCGCGGCGCGCGAGGCGAGCGCGGCGCTGGGACGGGCGCGCGAGCAGGCGGGCGGGCTGGTGCTCGATTCCGATGAGCCCGAGGTGGTGTTCGACGCGGATGGGTACGTCAGCGAGATCCGCTCACGCGCGCAGACCGAGTCGCACCGGCTGATCGAGCACCTGATGATCGCCGCGAACGAGGCGGTCGCGCGGTATCTGTCGGAGCGAGGGGTCCCGTGCCTGTACCGCGTGCACGAGCGCCCCGAGCCCGCCCGAGTGCTGCGGCTGATCGAGCAGCTCGCGTCGCTGGGCGTGCCGACCCCGCCCGTGCCCGAGGCGATGTCGCCGTCGCAGGCGGCGGAGCTGATGGGCGAGGTGTCCCAGCGCGTCGAGCGGCACGTGCGGGCGGCGATGGGGAGGGCAGGTGGCGCTCGCGGGCGCGCGCGCGTGCGAGATGACGATGCGGACGGCGCGCAGGCCGGGCCATGGGGAGGGGGCATCGCGCTGAGGACGCTCGTGCTGCGGTCGTTGCAACAGGCGTGCTACTCGCCGAGGAACATCGGTCATGCCGGGCTGCACTCGGCCTGCTACTGCCACTTCACCTCGCCGATCAGGCGCTACCCCGACCTGGTGTGCCACCGCGCGCTCGTATCCACGCTGGGAGGCGAGGAGCGCGCGCCGCGCGCGAGCGAGCTGGGTGAGCTGGGCGAGTGGACGTCCGAGCGCGAGCGCGAGGCGATGATGATCGAGCGTGGCGGGGACGACATCGCGCGGTGCTACGCGCTCGAGCAGGCGCTGTATGAAGGCGGGTGGGAGCAGACATTCGCGGGGGAGATCACAGGGTTGATCTCCGCGGGCGCGTTCGTCGCGTTCGGCGTCCCGGGGGCAAGCGGGGACGGAGGTTCGGGGGCGGTCGTCGGCGCGGACGGTCCGCCGGGCCCGCTGTACGAGGGGATGCTGCCGGTAAGGCGGATGCGCAGCGAGGAGGGACGCGACTGGTGGGAGCTGAACGAGCACGAGACCGTCCTGCACGCTGAGCGCTCGGGCGCCACGATCAGGCTGGGCGACCCGATCGAGGTGCGGGTAGCGCGCGTGGACACGGTCCGCGGGCGGGTGGACCTGGCTCCGGCCGAGTGATCCGATCGCCGCACGGGCGCAGGCGGCGCACCGACCCCGGCCCGAGCGAACGTTTAGGCTCGAAATACGATGGCCAAACGCAAGCAGAGCAAGCGCAAGATCGGGGCCGGCGACGTCGCGTCGAACAGGTATGCGTCATATCGCTACGAGCTGATCGAGCGGCTGGAGTGCGGGGTGGCGCTCGAGGGCACCGAGGTCAAGGCGCTGCGCGAGTCCGGCGCGCAGCTGAAGGACGGGTACGCCGCGATCAGGGACGGCGAGCTGTGGCTGCACTCGGTGCACATCCCTCCCTACGGACCGGCATCGCGTGAGAACCACGATCCCGAGCGCCCGCGCAAGCTGCTGGCGCACCGGCGCGAGCTGGAGCGGCTCGCCGCGAAAGTGTCCGAGCGCGGGTGGACGCTGGTGCCGACCAGGATCTATTTTGCGGGCTCTCACGCCAAGGTCGAGATCGCGCTGGGTAGGGGCAAGGACTTGTACGACAAGCGCCAAACGATCCGCGACCGGGAGAGCAAGCGGGACATGGAACGGGCCGTGCGCGAAGCGCGCCGGGACGGCCGCTGAGCTTCGCGGATGCTGCGTCCTCGGTCACTCGTGTGCCGAGCACACTTCGCTCCCCTGCGTCCTTGCCCCGCTCGCTCTTCGACCGCCCCGGGATGCCGTCGGCGTTAGATCGAGCGGAAGGAGTGGCCCGCGCTCTCGAGGATGTGGGCCTCGTGCATGCCGAACGCCAGCACGACGATCAGCCCGATGTAGACGACGCCGACGAGCAGCCGATGGGTCGGCGCGACGCGGTAGTAGGCGGCCTGCTCGAGCGAGCGCGTGCCGCGCAGCTTCCAGCGCCGCCAGGTCTCCATGCCGCCGAGCAGGATGAAGATCAACAGGAATGGGTTCTCGGTCAGGAGCAGCAGCACGACCATCGCGCCAAGACCCAGGAACCACATCGAAGGCGCCATCGCCGCCATCGCTCGTCCACCGTCGAAGGGAACGACGGGCACGAGATTGATCAGGTTCAGGAAGAAGCCGATGTAAGCGAGGGCACGGAGCAGGTCGCTGTTCGTCGCCTCGCCGATCGCCAGACATACCGCGGCTCCGATTGTCCCGAGCACCGGCCCGGCAAGACCCACGCGCGCCTCCGCAAGCGCGTTGTCCCCGAGCGACTTCGCGGTGACCACCGCGCCGAAGAAGGGTATGAACATCGGCGCGCTGGCCTTGATGCCCTCGCGGCGCAGCTGGATCACATGGCCCATCTCGTGCACGAACAGCAGCACCACGAAGCCGACCGCGAACATCCACCCGAACCACAGGCTGTACGCGGCGACCGAGACCAGCGCGGTTCCAGCGGTCGTCAGCACCTTGGGCAGCACCAGCAGGCCCTTGAAGGTCGAGAAGAACTTGACGATCACCGCACCCACGGCCGCCAGGGCGCTGGCGATTCGCTTGCGCAGGCTCTGCACCGGGGCGGGCGCGTGGTGGGCCTCGCCGAAGGGGTTCTCGTCCGGACGCTCCGTCGGCGTCATGGGTGGCCCGGCGGGAATTGTGGGAGCCGGGGTATGCAGAGAAATGTCGCTGCTGTCCATGACTGCATTGTGGCAGCACACCGATAAGCGCCGCCTAACGACGGCTTTTTTCGGTGTATGCGGGGTAGCGCGCAAATAGGGGTTGCATTCGGTCGGCGAGGAGCGTAAGTTGGAGACAGACGCGGAACCGAGCCGCAAAGAGCGAGGCCACTGAGGTGTGAGGCCGCGCCACCCACAAAGGAAGGCCTCCGGGCCGGACGGAATGGGTTCCTCAAGCGGCCCGGGGCCGCGTCGTTTTCTTGTCCACCCTGCCGGGTGCCGGATTGGGCCATCCGCCCGCCGTCTTGGATCTGCCAGGTGCCGGATCGGGCGTGGGCTACAATGGCTAAGCAACAAACACCCACGGGGACGACAGGCTTCGACGCGGTCGGCTCGTGTGGATGGTGGCGAGTCGAGGTTCCGGGCGGCCTCGTAAAACACCCGGGAAACCATAAGTGCGGACTCTCACGAGTACGCCCTCGCTGTCTAGCTAGAACCTAGGCACGAGGTCTCGGGCCCCGCTCGCCTGCGGCGGGGAAGGCCGGGATCAGAAAGCAGGCTCACCCGGCGCGGTCCGCTCCCGCCAATCCGGGGACCTCCCAGGGAGCTGGTCCCCCGCAACCCGGCCGGCGAGGCGAGCGGG
>Ga0207663_10000924_pt1 | contig 13418 bp, 11 predicted proteins | sample LARL53metaG_FD_184346 | JGI IMG/M metagenome (GOLD analysis project Ga0207663, IMG submission 184346) | Corn, switchgrass and miscanthus rhizosphere microbial communities from Kellogg Biological Station, Michigan, USA - LAR L5-3 metaG... | ecosystem: Host-associated > Plants > Roots >...
GCACTCTTCTAGCCGCCGAGCGGGCGCACTATTCTTACCGCTACCCGCGCGTTGGGTGCCTCTTGTGACTGAGCCTCGGCTCCGTGCCCGAGTGGGTCAGACTGGTACGCACGGCCCCGATCGCCCGGCCCACACTCCTTGGAGCCCGACCGGATGCATTCATATCAGCGACTGCCCGCCTCAGGGTGCTCCTGGGTGAAGTCCATCGGCTGGACCGACTGGCAGAGGAACGGCGTTGCGGTGACCGCGCTATAGCGTTGATCTTGTACGGTGCAGCTGACCGATCGCCTACAGGGAGACCGGAATAGCACAGAAGATAACCGTCGCGCTCGAAGACGACCTTGATGGAGGCCCGGCGGATGAGACGGTGCGATTCGGGCTCGGCGGCACCGACTACGAGATCGACCTGAGCACAAAGAACGCCACTGCGTTCCGCAGGCAACTGGCGCCCTTTATCGAGCACGCCCGCAAGACGGGCCGAGGGCAGCGCGGCGGCCGGGTCGGACCACGTCGAACCGGGAGCGCAGCGCGGACATCCGGGCGTGGACGAAGGACCAGGGCATCACGGTCAGCGACCACGGGCGTATCTCCGCGAGCGTGGCCGAGCAGTACGACGCCGCCACCCAGGAAGCCTGACCCGGACTGATACACAGCGGCCCGGCAGACCGCACCCACTCGTCACAGGTGCAGTACTTGCGGCTGCTACCGGCGCCTACATGGCGCTCCGGTCATCAACCTCGGCGGCCTTCAGTGCATCCAGAACCTCAAGCAGTGCAGACTGGTCCAGGGCCATCGTGCGCTGTGTCCTTCCGCGAGAACATTGGCGTGGTCTCGCTGACCATCACACGGTGGCCCCTTCTTCGTGCCTCAGGCACGCCGTCAGGACCGGTTACTTACACCACCTCAGGGGACGCAGCCCACGGCCAGGCCCCGTTGCGGCCATCTTGCCGCGCCTGAATGGTTGCTCTGTGCGCCCTGGTTCAGCAATTCTGCGTGTCAATGTGATGGCAATCGCCGCGGCAATTACCGCGTTGCGCTGTGCGTTGCCGAATCCGCCCATATGATCAACCGGCGCTCCCCGCGCCGGGTTCAGCCTTGAGGAGGCCCGCTTGGGGCGGCGCTGCTGCGGGTGCTGACCGACAAGACGGGGCTGACTGACGGGCTGTCGCGGGCGCTGGCCACGGACCGGCTGCTGACCCATGACCGGGGCCGGATGCTGGCGGACCTGGCCTGGCTGGAATCCGGGGATTGAAGCCAGCATCAACGGCGCGGCACGGTGCCGCGAGGCAGCCAGTCGCCGGGTCGTGTCGGGCAGATCTCGGGCGGATATGACCTGGGGGCGATGTGTTGATTCGGGCCGGCCCACCGGGGTACGCAAGCTCTTGTTGGTGCGGAGTTACCTGACAAGATCATCAGCTGCCGTGCCAGCTCTCAGCGGGCGAGATCAGATGAGCCGGGACGGCTCACGGCGCGGCGTCTCACGCAGAAGAGACCAACCCCGTCGCGTCGGAACCTGACCCAGAGCTGTCGTCCCGCGTCACGTCGTGCGCGGGAGAATGGCGGTAGGACCTGGACGGGAAACACCTCTCGCGGAGCAGCACCCGGTGCAGCCGCATTAGGAGGCAGTGATGGCAATAGCAGTCGGCATCGATCTGGGTACCACCAACTCGGTCATCGCGGCGATGGAGGGCGGGAAGCCGGCGGTGATCCCGAACGCGGAGGGGTCGCGGACCACGCCGTCGGTGGTGGCGTTTACCGATCAGGGTGAGCGGCTGGTCGGCCAGCTGGCCCGGCGGCAGGCGATCCTGAACCCGAAGGGCACGATCTACTCGGCGAAGCGGTTCATCGGCCGCCGCTATGACGAGGTCGCGAGCGAGCTGAGCGCGGTGTCGTTCGACGTGGTGCCCGGCCCGGATGGCTCGGCCCGGTTCAAGATCCGGGACAGGCTGTACGCGCCGGAGGAGATCTCGGCGCTGGTGCTGCGCAAGCTCGCCGAGGACGCCAGCAAGTTCCTCGGCGAGAAGGTCACCGAGGCGGTCATCACGGTGCCGGCGTATTTCAATGACGCGCAGCGGCAGGCGACCAAGGACGCCGGCCGGATCGCCGGGCTGGAGGTGCTGCGGATCATCAACGAGCCGACCGCGGCGGCGCTGGCCTACGGGCTGGACAAGAAGCAGAACGAGACCGTGCTGGTCTTTGATCTGGGCGGCGGCACGTTCGATGTCAGCATCCTCGACATCGGTGACGGCGTGATCGAGGTCCGGGCGACCTCCGGCGACACCCACCTCGGCGGTGACGACTTCGACCGGCGGATCGTCGATTTCCTCGCCGATGAGTTCCAGCGGGACAACGGGATCGACCTGCGCGCCGACCCGCAGGCCTTGCAGCGGCTGTTCGAGGCGGCGGAGAAGGCCAAGGTGGAACTGTCCTCGGTCACCCAGACCACGATCAGCCTGCCGTTCATCACCGCCGACGCGGCCGGCCCCAAGCACCTGAACACCACCCTCATGCGGTCGAAGTTCGACCAGCTCACCGCCGACCTGGTCGAGCGCACCATCGGGCCGGTCCAGCAGGCGATGGCCGACGCCAAGCTGACCGCGGCCGACATCGACGAGGTGATCCTGGTCGGCGGGTCGACCCGGATCCCGGCGGTGCAGGCCCTGGTGCGCCGGCTGACCGGTGGCAAGGACCCGAATATGACGGTCAACCCGGACGAGGTGGTCGCGCTCGGCGCGGCGGTCCAGGCCGCGGTGATCAAGGGCGACGTCCAGGACGTGCTGCTGCTCGATGTCACGCCGCTGTCGCTGGGCATCGAGACTCTCGGCGGGGTCATGACCAAGGTGATCGAGCGCAACACCACCATCCCGGCCCGGCGAACCGAGGTGTTCAGCACGGCGGAGGACAACCAGTCCGCGGTTGATGTGGTGGTGCTGCAGGGCGAGCGGGAGCGGGCGGCGGACAACCGGGTGCTCGGCCGGTTCCGGCTGGAGAACATCCGGCCCGCCCCGCGCGGGGAACCGCAGATAGAGGTGACCTTCGACATCGACGCGAACGGCATCCTGAACGTGTCGGCGCGGGACAAGGACACCGGGGCCGAGCAGCGGATCACGATCAGCGAGAGCTCCAACTTGGACAAGTCCGAGGTCGAGCGGATGGTCGCCGATGCCGAGGCCAACCGCGCCGAGGACCGCCAGCTGCGCGAGCTGACCGATGCGCGCAACGAGCTGGATTCCGCTGCGTACCAGGTGGAGCGCAGGCTCAGCGAACTCGGGCAGGCGGTCCCGGTGCACGAGAAGGCCCGGGCCGAGACGCTGGTGGCGGACGCGCGGCAGGCGATCGCTGACCAGGCTCCCGTCGGCCGGCTCCGGTCGCTGACGAGCGAACTCCAGCAGGTCTACCACGGCCTAGGCGCCTCCGGGTCCGGGTCGTCCGGGCCGGGGCCGGGCGGAGCGGGGCCGTCGGGCCAGGGCCCCTCCGGTCAGGGGTCACCGGGGCAGTCCCCGGGTGACGACGACGTGATCGACGCGGAGTTCACGACCCCATGACTGACCAGGCGCCCGACGGGACTCCGCGGCCGGGCCAGGGCGACACGCGGCCCGGCCACGGCGACGCCGAGGCCGAGGCGAGCCGGGATGCCCTGCGGGCACGGATCGCCGAGCTGGAGGACCAGCGGCTGCGCGCCCTGGCCGACGCGGACAACGTGCGCAAACGGTGCGCCCGGGACATCGAGCGCGCCCGTTCGGAGGAGCGGGCGCGGGTGGCGGCTGACTGGCTGCCGGTGCTGGACAACCTGGACCTGGCGCTGGCGCACGCCGGTGCCGATCCGGGCGCCATCATCGACGGGGTCCGGACGGTCCGCGACCAGGCGGCGGGTGTCCTGCAACGGCTGGGCTTCGCGCGCCGCGACGACCTCGGCGCGGTCTTCGACCCGTCACGCCATGACGCGATCGGCTCCAGGGCCGGGACCGACGCTCCGGCCGGAACGGTGGTTGAGGTCCTGCGGCCGGCCTACGGTGAGGGCGACCATCAGCTGCGGCCAGCACTGGTCGTGGTGGCGAAGGACGGCTGATGGCATCGGACCGCGACTTCTACGAGATCCTGGGCGTGAGCAGGAACGCCACCCAGGAGCAGATCCAGCGGGCCTACCGCAAGCTGGCCCGCGCGCACCACCCCGACGTGAACAAGGACCCGGGTGCGGAGGACCGGTTCAAGGACGTCTCCGAGGCCTACAACGTCTTGCACGATCCGGAGACACGCCGCCGCTACGACGCGTTCGGGCCGGATTTCCGCCGGGTTCCTGACGACGTCGACCCCGAGACCTGGAACCGTGCCGCCGCGGGCGGCGGCCCGTGGGCCGGCGGCGCGGGCACCGGCGGGCGGGCCCGGCGCGGGCCGGCCGCAGACACGGGCTTCGCTACCGGGTCCGGCGAGGACATCGACCTCGACGACCTGCTCGGCGGGCTGTTCGGCGGCAGAGCCGGACGCGGCTGGGGGCCCATCCCCGGCGCGGACCAGGAAGCGGTCATCGACCTGACCGTGGAGGAGGCGTACCGCGGCACCCGGCGCTCGGTCACCCTCGAGGGCGGCGGGCAAACCCGGACCCTGCAAGTCACCATCCCGGCCGGGGTGACCAACGGGCAGCGGATCCGGCTGGCCGGCCAGGGCGGCCGTGGCACCGAGGGCGCCCCCGCCGGCGACCTCTACCTGATCGTCCGCATCGCACCGCACCCCCGGTACCGGGTCGAGAGCCGCGACCTGCATGTCGAGCTGCCGCTTGCCCCCTGGGAGGCGGCGCTCGGCACCACCGTCGCGGTCGAAACGCCCGACGGCGAGGCCAAGGTGAAGGTCCCCGCGGGCACGTCGAGCGGCCGCCGTCTGCGGCTGCGCGGCCGCGGCCTGCCGAACCCCAAGGGAACGGCGGGTGACCTGTACGCCGAGGCACGGATCCTGGTGCCCAGGAAACTGTCGGCCGAGGAGCGGCGCCTGTTCGAGGAGCTTGCCGCCACATCCACCTTCGACCCGAGGAGGCCGAAGTGAACCCGCAGGCCACCATGAACACCAAAGTGACCGTGACGTATGCACTCACCCGGCCAGCGCGCCTCGACCTCGAATCGTTCGCCCGGGTCACCGGAACCCACCCTGACCTGGTGCGCCGGCTGGTGACCCTGGGCGTGCTGGACGCGGACACCGACGCGGCCGGGCGGCTGTGGTTCGCCCCGTCACAGCGCGCGGCCATGGCCAGGGTGCAGCGGTTGCGCGCCGGCTTCGGCCTCAACTACGCGGCTATCGGCCTCGTCACCGACTTGCTCGACCGGATCGCGGTACTCGAGGCGGCAGCCCGCGGTCACTCCCGACGCACCGGAGGCTAGCAGTGGACCCGAACCGGCTGACGCAGAAGTCGCAGGAAGCGCTGCACGACGCGCAGACCAAGGCGCTGCGTTTCGGGCACACCGAGGTGGACGGCGAGCACCTGCTGCTTGCCCTGCTCGACCAGCCCGACGGACTGGCGCCCCGGCTGCTCGGGCAGGCGGGCGTGGACACCGGCCGGCTGAGAGCCGACCTGGAGGCCGAGCTTGCCCGCCGCCCGCGGGTCAGCGGCCCCGGGGTCGCACCCGGCCAGATCGCCGTCACCCAGCGGCTATCCCGTCTGCTCGACGCCGCCGAGCGGGAGGCCAGCCGGCTCAAGGACGACTACGTGTCCGTCGAGCACCTCATCATCGCGATGATCGACGAGGGCGCCTCCTCCGGCGCGGGCCGCCTGCTGGCCCAGCATGGACTTAGCAAGGACTCGTTCCTCGAGCACCTGACCAGGATCCGCGGCAACCAGCGGGTGACGTCGGCGACGCCGGAGGGCGCGTATGAGGCGCTGGAGAAGTACGGCCGGGATCTGGTGGCAGACGCGGCAGCCGGCAAGCTTGACCCGGTCATCGGGCGGGACGGCGAGATCCGGCGGGTGATCCAGATCCTGTCCCGGAAGACCAAGAACAACCCCGTGTTGACCGGGGACCCGGGGGTGGGCAAGACGGCGATCGTGGAGGGGCTGGCGCAGCGGATCAGCAACGGCGACGTCCCGGAGGGGCTGAAGGACAAGGTCGTCTTCGCCCTGGACATGGGGTCGCTGGTGGCCGGGGCGAAGTACCGAGGTGAGTTCGAGGAGCGGCTGAAAGCAGTCCTGGCGGAGGTGACGGCGGCCGAGGGCCGGATCCTGCTGTTCGTGGATGAGCTGCACACGGTGGTCGGCGCGGGCGCGGCCGAGGGGGCGATGGACGCGGGGAACATGCTCAAGCCGATGCTGGCCCGCGGTGAGCTGCACATGATCGGCGCGACCACTCTGGATGAGTACCGCAGGTACATCGAGAAGGACGCCGCTTTGGAGCGGCGGTTCCAGCCGGTGCCGGTCGACGAGCCGTCGGTCGAGGACGCCATCTCGATCCTGCGCGGGCTGCGGGAGCGGCTGGAGGTGTTCCACGGGGTCAAGATCTCCGACGGGGCGGTGATCGCCGCGGTGACGCTGTCCCACCGGTATATCAGTGACCGGTTCTTGCCGGATAAGGCGATCGACCTGGTCGATGAGGCGTGCGCGATGCTGCGCACCGAGATCGACTCGATGCCGGCCGAGCTGGACGAGCTGACCCGGCGGGTGATGCGGCTGGAGATCGAGGAGGCGGCGCTGGCCAAGGAGGACGACCCGGCCAGCAAGGCCCGGCTGGCTGCCTTGGGCCGGGACCTGGCCGGCCTGCGGGCAGAGGCGGACGCGATGCGGGCGCAGTGGGAATCGGAGCGGCAGGCGCTGCGCAAGGTGCAGGCGCTGCGCGCCGAGATCGAGCAGGTCCGCGGCGAGGCCGAGCGGGCCGAGCGGGCCTATGACCTGAACAAGGCGGCCGAGCTGCGGATGGGCAAGCTGCCCGAGCTGGAACGGCGGCTGGCCGCCGAGGAGGATCACCTGGCCAGCAAGCAGGGCAGCGCCCGGCTGCTGCGCGAGGTGGTCACTGACGAGGAGATCGCCCAGATCGTGTCCCGGTGGACCGGCATCCCAGTGACCCGGCTGCAGGAGGGCGAGCGGGACAAGCTGCTGCGGCTCGGCCAGATCCTGCACGAGCGGATCGTCGGCCAGGACGAGGCGGTCCAGGCGGTGACCGATGCGATCATCCGGGCCCGGTCCGGGCTGAAGGACCCGCGGCAGCCGATCGGCTCGTTCCTGTTCCTCGGCCCGACCGGGGTCGGCAAGACCGAGCTGGCCAAGACCCTTGCCGCGACCTTGTTCGACACCGAGGACAACATGGTCCGGCTGGACATGAGCGAGTACCAGGAACGGCACACCGTCTCCCGGCTGGTCGGCGCCCCGCCCGGCTACGTGGGGTATGAGGAGGGCGGCCAGCTGACCGAGGCGGTCCGGCGCAAGCCCTACTCGGTGGTGCTGTTCGACGAGATCGAGAAGGCGCACCCGGACGTGTTCAACACGCTGCTGCAGGTGCTGGACGACGGGCGGCTCACCGACGCGCAGGGCCGCACCGTCAACTTCCGCAACACCGTCATCATCATGACCTCCAACATCGGCTCCCAGTACCTCCTGGACGGGGTCACCTCCGACGGCGAGATCAAGTCCGACGCCCGCGACCTGGTGATGGCCGAGCTGCGGTCCCGGTTCCGGCCCGAGTTCCTCAACCGGCTCGACGACATCGTGCTGTTCAAGCCGCTGACCCAGCCCGAGATCGAGCGCATCGTCGACCTCATGTTCACCGGCCTGCGGCAGCGGCTGGCCGAACGGTCGCTGACGCTGGAGCTCACTGAGCAAGCACGGCGACTCATCGCCCAACAGGGCTTCGACCCCGTGTACGGGGCGCGCCCGCTGCGCCGGTTCATCGCCCGCGACGTGGAAACCCGCATCGGCCGCGCCCTGGTCGCGGGCGACGTCAGGGACGGCGCCCTCATCCGGGTCGACGCGGCCGAGGGCGAGCTCACCGTCAGCTACGAGAACCCCGGGTAGGAGCGACCGCATGCCAGACGGACAAGGCAGCACGCCAGCGGAGCTGGTCAGGTGCGCGAACTGCGGCCGGATGAACCGGGTTCCGGCCGCCGCGCGCGGAACCCCCCGGTGCGGCAACTGCCACAAGCCGCTGCCCTGGGTTGCCGCCGCGGGCGACGACACGTTCGCCGAGGTCGCCGAAGCGGCCGCCATCCCCGTCGTGGTGGACATGTGGGCGCCCTGGTGCGGGCCCTGCCGCGCCGTCAGTCCCGCGCTGGAGCAGCTCGCCCAGGACCTGGCCGGCACGGTGAAGCTGGTCAAGGTCAACGTGGACGAGGCACCGAAGCTGCAGCAGCGGTTCACCGTCCAGGCCATCCCCACGCTGATGGTGCTGCGGGACGGCAAGGTGATCGCCCGCCAGGCGGGCGCCACGCCGCTGCCCGCGCTGCGGGACTGGGTCCAGGGCGCGCTCGCACAGTCCTAGCTGACCCAAGTCGTAGCGAGCGACCTCATACCGCCGAGGCTCGCGGCTGCGCCGCGAATGGGGAGGTCGGCGGGTTGCGTGGCAGCGAGGAGGTACCCGGTGGGGGTGGCCTCCTCGCTGTGCCGGTTCTAGCCTCCCTCTTTCACGCGGCTTCTGAACCGCCCGCAGCCCGCCTGATTTGATCTTGATTTCGTGTTGGCGGGTGGCTGTGGGCCGGAGCGGTCTGCGTCCCGGCGGTGGCGAGAGCGGGGATGATGCCCCAGCGCGGGCATCGTCGCTGCTGGTGGGCAGGCTGGCGCCGGCCGGTGATGGTGAGAACTCGGTAGGGGCTGGTCAGGCGAAGGCGGCGCGCAGGCGGCGGAAGCCTTCGGCGATCTGGGCGGCCCACCGCCAGGCGCGGTCGATGCGCAGGCAGGTGCGGCGGGCGGAGCGGGTGAGCTGGGCGGCCACGTGCAGCACCCGGTAGCGGAAGGCGGCGATCTCGCGGCGGGCCAGCGAGGGCATGGCGGCGAAGCAGATCAGCTTGGCCCAGCAGACCAGGTCGGCGGCGGCCAGCACGGCCTCCAGCCAGGCATTATTCTCCTCCCAGCCGTGACGGGGAAATTGCGCAAGCCGGCTGCCTTGCCTTCGCGGATGCGGTCCTCCACCGGGCATGCTGGCGGTGTCGCAGCTCCAGGCCCGCGACCTGGCCGGGGATCACGCCGCGGCCGGTGTCGGTGAGGAACGCCGTCACGCGGTGCCCGTCGATGTCGGTGAAGGTGAGCTGCGCGCCCGGATGGGGGCGTTCCTTGCGCAGGATCAGCCGCGACCCTTCCGGCCACGACGACAGGTCGATCATGCCGGTGGCCTCGGCGACTCAGGCGCCGTCGCGCAGCCCCTCGTCTTCGATCGCCGGGTGCCAGCACTGGCGGGGATCAGATCCACGATGGCCTGGATGCGCTCATCGACCGGGAACCCGAAGGAGAACTCCACCCTTCCTTGCGGCAGGCCGCGGCGAACAGGTGCGTGGCCCCGGCGGAGTCGGAGCGGGCCAGCACCCGCGGCGAGCCGGGTTCACCCGGCCGCGGCCGGGCGTGCTCTGGCAGCTACGCCAGCGCCATCGTCATCACCGTCACGTGGTCAGTGGCGGTGTTACTGCCCGCGTTGCCGGCCCGCAGCAGGCCGGCCAGCGCCTCCCCGCCCGCGACCTCCGGCCGGTCCAAAAGGCCAGCAGCGGGTGGAATCCGAATGTCTTCTTCCAGGTGGCCGCCGCGTTCTGTTCCAGTTCTGTGGGCGATGCTGATCGTGGCGTCGAAGTCGATCCGCAGCTCACCACCGCGCTCCGGCGCCGCGCCCGCCTCCCAGGCGCGCTCGCGGGCCGCCGCCCGCGCCGCCCGCACCCGCGCCAGGTGCGGCGCGTCGATCCGGTCCAGCAGCCGTTCCGCGCGCAGCCGCCTGACCAGCTTGGCTGAGGTCGTTCCGGCTGACCTGTTCACCGCCAGGCCGAGGTCTTCGCCGCTGGGCACCGCAGGTGCCCCCCGCGGGGGCCTGATCGCTGCGGCCGGAACCGGGGGCCGCCGCGGCCACCAGCGCAGCGTCAACGCCCCGGCGGCCGCGCCGATCGTGAACCCGGCGAGGACGTCGGACGGATAATGCATCCCGGTGACCACCCGCGACGCTCCCACGGCCGCAGCGGCGATGATGACGGGCGCGGCGAGGCTTGGCTTCTCCAGCGCCACGCCAGTGGCGAAGGCGGCCGCAGACGCGGCGTGCCCGGACGGGAACGAGGTGGTCCTGGGAGCCCGGTTGAGCTGCCGGGCTCCGGGAACCTTGTCGTGTGGGCGGTCCCGGGCCGTCAGGCTCTTGCCGAGGATGTTGGTGGCGGCGCTCGCTGCGGCCAGGCCGCGCCAGGCGGCCCGCCGCGCCACCTGTCGCCTGTCGCCCGCAATACGGAAGCCACCCCGATCCACAGCAAGCCACGGTTGGCGAGTCGGCTCAGCCTAGGCATCACCAGGTCGAGCAACCGCGAATCGGTCTCGCCGATGCGGCGCACGGCAGCGCGGTCGAAAGCCGCGATCATGTTCCTCATGCCTGGGCAGCCTGGCCGCCAGCGTCCCTCGATCGTCTGCGCGGCAGCTGGCCCGCCTGTAGCACCAAGACTTGCCGGTTTACGGCCGCCGCACATCCTCAAGTCGGGTAGCTAGATCAGCAGCCGGAAGAGGCGGAACGTGCGCTCCCATTCCTCGCTGTGCACGGCCTTCATCTCTGCGTCGATGAGTTTGAAGGTCCTGGCCAGCGCGATGCTGACGCCTCCGAAGATCACCGGAAGCCGGGCCTCGGTCTCCTCGCTCAGCGTGGCATCGAGCGGCGGGTGCGCCGCCAGGGAGTCGAGAATAGGCCGAAGCTCCATCTCTTCTTCGATGCGCTCGAACCCGTGCATGCATTCCTGCAGGCCCTTGGTGATCGGCAGATCCCAGGGCTCGATGATGTCGCGGGCGTTCGCCTTCGCGGCGGCCTGGCCCATGAGCAGCAGGTCGTAGAGCGCATCGTTGACGAAGTCGAGGTAACGCTTGACGTCCTCCCGGTCGACGGTAACGCCGCCCGCGGCGCGAAAGAAGCGCTCGAACTTCACGAAGCCCATCACTGGCATCCCGCTGCCTCCTCATGTCACGCGCACCGCGTGCTCGTCGGCTACGTAGCCCGTGCTCTTTCGAAGGCGAGCCGGATCGCCATCGCGCCCTCGCCCACGGCCGCGGCGACCCGTTTGGTCGAGCCGCAGCGGACATCGCCGACAGCAAAGATACCGGGTCGGCTGGTCTCGAGCACCGAGCGCTGCCAGCCGGTCTCAGCTCCGGCGACGGCGTCGACCGGCCGGGCGGCGTCGGGCCCGGTCCGGACGAAGCCGTGATCATCGAGCTCGACCAGGCCGCTGAGCCAGCCCGTACAGGGTGTGACCCCGATGAAGACGAACAGGGCCCGGGCCTCGAGGGTCCGCCGCTCCGCGGTCCGGTTGTCCTCGACGGCGACGGCTTCCAGCGCCTGGTCGCCGAGCAGTTCCCGCACCTCGGTGCCGAGCAGGACCCGCACGTTCGCGAGCCGGCTGACCTGGTCGATGAGGTACCGGGACATGCACTCGCCCAGATCGTGCTCGCGGACGATGAGGGTGACCCGCTCGGCGTGCCTGGAGAGGAAGACCGCGGCCTGCCCCGCCGAGTTGCCGCCGCCGACGATGGCCACCGGGTCACCGCGGCAGAGCAGGGCCTCTGCCTGTGACGCGGCGTAGTAGACGCTCATCTGCTCGAAGTACTCCATGCGCGGCACGTCGAGCCTGCGGTACCGGGCGCCGGTCGCGATGACCACGGAGGCAGCCGTCACGGAGGTTCCGTCGTCGAGCCCGACCGTGTACTGGCCATCGTCCGACCGGATGGACCTGGCCTCCGCGGGCACGGCGAACCGGGCCCCGAACTTCCGCGCCTGGATGACCGCCCGGTCCGCGAGCTCGGCGCCGGAGATGCCGGACGGGAACCCGAGGTAGTTCTCGATCCGCGACGAGGTCGCGGCCTGGCCCCCGGTGGCCGTGCTGTCGAGGACGACGGTCTGCATGCCTTCCGAGGCCCCGTACACGGCGGCGGACAGGCCTGCCGGTCCCGACCCGACCACGAGCAGGTCGCAGCTGGTGTGGGGGGCGCCCGGCGCCGGGAGCCCGATCGCGGCGGCCAGCTCGGCGTTGCTGGGGTTGCGGAGCAGCCGGTCGGCCGCGATCACGATCGGGGTGTCCTCCGGCGCCACGCCGAAATGCTGGAGCAGTGTCTCGGCGCCCGGGTCGGCCTCCAGGTCCAGCCAGCGGTATGGGAGCCGGTTGCGCGCCGCGAAGTCGCGGAGCCGCCTGGCGTCCGGCGAGTACCGCGATCCGACGATCCGCAGGCCGACTCCGAGCCCGATCAGGATGGAGCGGCGGACGAGGTAGGCGCGCAGGATGAGATCCCCGAGCCCGGGATCGCGGACCACCAGCTCCCTGAGGCGCTCGACCGGCACCGCGAGCACTTCGCCCGCGTCGACCGCCACAGCGGTGAAGTAGGAAGCCTCGCCCGTCAGCAGGCCGAGCTCGCCGAGGAAGCGGTGGCGGCCGTGCACGGCGATGGTGCGCTCCTCCGGCGTCCCGCGCGCTTCGACGACGGCCACATTCCCGGCGAGAACCACGAAAAAATCGCCGTTCCGCTGGCCTTCCCGGAACAGGACCTCCTCCGGCTGGGCCGCACGCCGCTCGCCCAGGGCAGTCAGCGCGGCGACCTGGGCATCACTCAGCCGGGGATAAGCCCCCTGCACATCGGGGGTCTCCATGCTGCAAGTCTGCCCCGGCGGCAGCCGGGCCGCACATCGTCAGGCCGACTAGTTCCTGGGGCTGCGGCGGGCGGCGAACTTCGATCTACCTGAACGGGGGCGAGGCGAGGCGAGGCTCGCGAGCGCGGACTCGCTGCGGTCGCGACCGTGCATAACAAGGCGTTATGCGCAGTGGGGATCGCGAATCCCTGTTCAACAAGTAGACATTCATAGTCGGCGATCTGGCGTTACGCTGAGCCTGAAGTCGATCATGCTCAGTGACTTGAACTGGTTGGCGCCCAGTGCGCAAGTATCCGCCGTTCGGCGCGGCGAGATGCGCATGACGGGCCGTCGGCTGTGCGCGCAGATCAGGGCGATCGGCGCTCGGTTGGGAACGCGCGGTCAAGTAGCCGAATAGAGGGTGTCGAGCGCCCCACATACTTTGTGCGCGGGCTGGCGTGTTCGCTCGTGGTCCTCGGGCAGGCCATGCTGCAGGGCGGGCGTAGGTGAACTACGCTGCGACCGTGCCGATCACCAGCGTCGAGACGATGGGATGGCTCCGCACCGCAGTCGGTATCGCGCTCATTGTGGCGCCGGGAGCGCCGATGCGGCTGGCAGGCCGACGCGAGCCGGCCGGTGCCGACATGCTGCTCATGCGGACAATCGGCA
>Ga0207663_10000929_pt1 | contig 13388 bp, 10 predicted proteins | sample LARL53metaG_FD_184346 | JGI IMG/M metagenome (GOLD analysis project Ga0207663, IMG submission 184346) | Corn, switchgrass and miscanthus rhizosphere microbial communities from Kellogg Biological Station, Michigan, USA - LAR L5-3 metaG... | ecosystem: Host-associated > Plants > Roots >...
CTAGTCGATAGCGAGATCCACCCCCTGATACTGGAAGTTCCAATAATGTGTAGAGGCGCCACCCGAACCCAATCCAAGGACACCGTGAAGCCAGATCACCCGGCCTTTGAGCGCATGCGCCTCGCTGTCGAGGCGCTCGCTACTGGTCCGGGGTCGGTCCGCGTTCGGCTGCAAGCGGCAGAGCCACACTTCGGCGTAGTGTTCGAAAGCAAGATGCGGACGCCCGCGGAGGAGCATCTGAGGATGCGCATCGGAGCGGGCCTCGTCGAAGGCGGGGACGAGGACGACGAGACTGATGTCGCCGAATCCATTGCCTTACTCGATGAGACACGAGCCGTCGAGATTGCCGGCGACATGCTTCGCCTGTACGAACTGCTAGCCGGTCTCCGAACCGACGACGGCTACGGACAATGGGAGTGACCGTGACCTCGATCCTACTATCGGAGTCCCGTTATCTGGTATCTTTCCGTGTCATGATCGGCGGCCCGCGAGGAGGTTGCGTGGTGGGATCTACGGGACGGCGCGGTGTCTGGCGGTTCGACGGGCCGCGGGCTTGTGTGTGCCGCTCGTGTGCTCTGCGTGCTGGCTGTGCTCGCTATCCCGCTCGGCTTTGCTCCGAGCGCACCGGCCGCCGAGCCTGGGCAGATCACGGGCACGGTGACGAATGCGTCGAGCAAGGAAGCGATCGACGACATCGAAGTCTGCGCGTATGCAGAGTATGGGAGAGGATCGGGTTGTGCTAGGACCGAGCCAAACGAGGAATACGCTATTGCAGAACTAAAGGCTGGCGAATACAAGGTTGAATTCTCTGCTCGCGGCCGTAACTATCTTGCTCAGTACTACGACGGCAAGCCGTCATCCTCCGAAGCGCAGCTGGTGTCGGTGGCTGCTGCGCAAACAACGTCGGGGATCGATGCGGAACTTCAGGAAGGCGCACAGATCATTGGCAAGGTGACGGACGCCTCTACACAGGAAGCGGTCGATGGCCTCCAGGTGTGTGCGATAGCTGTTAGCAACGGCGAAGCTCGGTGTGGAACAACCGTCGGCAGCGAATATGCCGTCATTGGTCTCCCGACCGGCGGGTATAGGGTCGAATTCGGAGGGGAATACACGCACAAGTTCAACTACGTTCCCCAGTTCTACGACGACAAGGGTTCCTCCTCGGAAGCCCAGACGGTGTCGGTGCTCGCGGGAGCTGTGACGTCAGGGATAGATGCGCAGCTGCAGGAAGGCGGGCGTATTGCCGGTGCGGTGAGTGTGCCGGGCGGCGGGCTGGCCTACTCCATCATGGATGTCAACGTCTGCGCCTACACGGTCACCGGCGAGTTCAGCGGGTGCGACAAACCCAAACTGAGCGGCGAATACGCGATCGAAGGACTGGCAGGCGGCGAATACAAGGTCGGTTTTTTGAGCTTTGGGCTAGGCTATCTACCCCAATACTACGATGACAAGTCCTCGCTCGCCGAAGCGGATGCGGTGTCGGTCACCGTCGGGCAGACCACCCCCGAAGTCAATGCCAAGCTCAACTCCGCCGGGAAGATCACCGGCCAGGTGGCGAACGCCGCGACAAAAGCTCCCATCCAGGGCATTCAGGTCTGCGTCCAACCAAGCGCGTGGGTCAACTGTGCGTGGACTGACTCCAACGGCGAATACACGATCTCGGAGCTCGCGAGCGGTGAATACCAGCTGGGATTCTCCCCCGATGGTCTTGACTATTTCTTTCTCAGGCAGTCTGCGTCCGTCATCGCCGGGCAGGTCACCTCGGGCGTCAACGCGGCGCTCACCGAAGGCGGGCGGATGACCGGCAGGGTGACGGATGCCGTGATAGGCGAACCGATCGAAGATGTCGAAGCCTGCGCGCACGAAGTGGATGGAGACGGCAGCGAGTGCGGTACCACCAACGCAAACGGCGAATACACCATTCTGCGGCTGAACGGCGAGTACCGGATCGAGTTCAACGCTCAGTCCGGCGACTATCTGGCTGAGTTCTACGGCGATAAGTCCTCGTTCGCCGAATCCGAAGCTTCGCTGGTATCGGTTGCAGCACCCGGCACCACATCTGGTATCGATGTCACGATGCTGCCCGGCCGCTTCGCGGAGCCGGCCAACACCGCACCGCCGGTGATATCCGGGACGGCCGCCGTCGGGGATACCCTGTCGTGCTCAAACGGCTCCTGGACCGGCAACCCGGCGCCGATGTTCACCTACGGATGGCTGCGGGACGGCACATGGATCCCAGGCGCCAGGGCAAGCAGCTACACGGCCCAGAGCGCCGACGAAGGACACAGCCTCTCCTGTGAGGTCTTTGCGATGAACACCGCGGGCAACACGGTTGGCACAGAACATGCGATCAGCGCCGGCGTCATCATTGCTGCCGGCTCGTCAACCGGCGCGCTGCCCGGCGACTCGACCGCTCTCTCCTTCGCAACGCCGTCCCCGGCCAACTTGACGGGTTCGGCGCCACTCATCGTGACAACGCCTGTCGTTACGCTCATCGCCTCAAAGCTTGTAGTGTCAGGAGGCTCAGCGCCGGTGCATGTCGAGTGCAGCGAGGCGATATGCCAAGGGTCGATCGAGCTGACGATGCAGGTTCTGACAAAGGACGGTAAGGGCAAGACGGCGGCTTCCCGCAGGGCAACGCTCATCCTCGCCAGAGGCACCTTTTCCCTCGCCGAGGGTAAGAGCCGAACTGTTGTCTTGCGTCTGACAGCTATAGGCAAGAAGAGGCTTGCTCACGCCAACAAGCACCACCCGATCGCAGCAAAGCTAATGCTGTCCGTGAAGAGTGGGAAGACGACTACCAAGTCGGTCCTTGCTATCTGAAGTAACATGGCAGCTTGTGGCCGCCCCCTGGGGACGGCCACAAGCGCGGGAGGTGTCGCCTAGCTTTCGCCTTCGGCCGGCAGCGTCGAGTTGCCGGGTGCTTCCTGTTTCAGCGACGAGGCCGGCGCGGGAGTCACCTGGATCGTGAACAGCGCGCTCGTCGTGCTCCCGTTCTCCGGGCCGCCCGGGATGCGCACTCGATACACCTTCGTGCCTGGTGCATAGACCGTGTGCATGATCGAGTATGTCGAGCCGGCGCCCACCGTCGCCACCTCGACGACGTGGAAGTCCCCGCCCGAGTTGTTCTGGCGTTCCAGGTAGATGATGTGCCCGGTGTGATCGGGCGCGACCGTGCCGGAGAACGTCAACGCCTGACCGGCTTGGATCGTGCTCTGCGAGACCTGCGCGGTGAGCAGGTCTTTGACGCCCTCATACAACACGGCAGACTCCTTGCCGCCGGACGCGACTTTACCGCCGATCCTCACTTGGTAGTAGGTGCTGTTGATGGGAGACTGCGCGGGGAACGTGTATTCACCGCTTGCTCCAGTAGTCGTTTCTGCGACCGGTGCGAACCCATGCTGATGGGCGGTGTGCGCGAGCAGCGTCACCGGCATGTTCGCAACCCCGGCGGCGACACCGCTGATCGTCACCGACTGCCCATAGAAGATCGGGTCGGACGAGGCGTTGATCGTCAGTTCTGTGTTCTGCGCTTGGGAGATCTCATACGTGAGCACGTTCGAAGGGCTGGAGATGTTGTGATGACGCCCGCGCACGAGCACGCGCAGGTTCGCGTCACCCGGGACGATGAACGTGTGCGTGATCGAGAACGCGCCTTCCGAGCCGACCCGGCCGAGGTCGATCCGATGCCATTCATTGCCGGTGAGAGCGTTCTGGCGCTGCAGAACCACAAGCGCTCCGGCGTCGGCTGGTGTGACGGTGCCCGTGAACGTAACCTGGTTCTGCCGGCCGGTCAGCAGCTGCGTGCCTTCGGGTGGACCGCTGAGCGTCACCTGCGCGGCGACATGCACATGACCGTGCTGGCTCTGGGCATGGTGGGAGCGCACATAGAAAGAGCTGTTGGTCTGAACGCCGGTCAGCGTGAACTCATAGAACCCGCGTGCGTCGGTCGTCGTGCTCTGTACGAGCGTGTAGCCGGGCGTGCCAGAGGAGTGCTCGAACAGCTTCACCGGCTGCCCGGCCGCGTTCACGCGGCGAGTGCAGATGAGTCGCCCGAAGGCGACGACGGAGTCTCCGGCGGTGATCTGCCGGGGCGCGACGTTGAGCCTGACCCGGCAGTGGCCGTTGGGGCTGCGATGCCTGTGGGCCGAGGCGCCGGCCGGGACCAGCGCGAGCAATGTGGCCGCGGCCGCGATGGCCGGAACCAGCCTGAATGTACGCATTTTGCCTCTCCCTTTGTGACGTTGACGTAGGACTGCCGGGAATCGATTGGTCCATCGATTGGGTCCATGGACCTCGTCGAGCCCATCTGCGCAAACCCACGTGACTGCCGTTTGATGCGGTCTCGTGCGTCGGCGAACCATGTACTTGCGCGATAACGCATACTTAGGCAGTGGTGAACGCAACGCTTCAGGGTCAGGAGTCGGAGTGGGAGGAACCGGTCGCGGTCCTGGCGCGAGCCTGGTGGCTCGGGCTCATCGTCGGCCTGATCTCGGTCGCCGGCGGCATCGTCCTGATCGCCTATCCCGGCCCCACCCTGACGGTGGTCGCGCTGCTGGTGGGCATCGAGCTGTTGATCGGCGGCGTCTTCCTGATCGTCGGCGCGCTCGGCCAGCCGGCCGGCTCGCGCCTCGGCGGCGTGCTCGGCGGCGCCCTGGCCGTGATCGCCGGGGTGATCGTCCTGCGCCATCCGAGCGGCAGCATCCTCGTGGTCGCGCTCGCGGTCGGCCTCTACCTGATCCTCGCGGGGGTGCTGCGCCTCGTTGGCGCCTTCGAGGCCCGCGAGGGTCGCGGCTGGCTCGTGCTGGCCGCGCTGGTCGATCTGGCGCTCGGGATCCTGATTGTCTCCTGGCCGCAGTTCGGGATTACCACCCTCGCGGTCGTGTTCGGCATCGTCCTGATCGTGCGCGGTCTCGCGCTGGTCGTGATCGCGCTCGTGCTCCGCGCCGCCGCCCGCGAGCTGGGACCGCCCGCTCCTCCCGCCGCATACGCGACCTGACTGAACGCCTAGGTTTCTCGCGTCGCGGCCGGCTGCTCGGTCGGGATGCCGCGACTGAACAGCAGCGCGATCAGGGCGATTATGGCCAGCACCGACAGCGATGAGCGCAGCGCCGACAATCGCGCGGTCTCGTTCTCTTCGACGATCGCGTCGGTGGCCTGCGGCGTCGTCCCCGCCTCCTCGAGGGCGCTGCGCAGCTCGGCGTCTGAGACGAACGGCACCCCACCGGCCAGCTCGACCGTTGCCTTCGATTTGACGTCGCTGGGCACGGCCGCGTTCTGCTGAACGCCCGTCAGGAATGACGTGCTCAGGGCAGCGATCAGCACCGCGCCGGCCAGCGCCGTCCCGATCGAGGCGCCGAGGTTGGTGACCGTGTTCTGCAATCCGCCCACCTCGCCGCTCTGCTCGTCCGGCACCGAGGACACGGTGACGCTCCCGAGCTGTGACGCCAGCGCCCCCACGCCCAGGCCGGCCAGCAGCATCGGCCAGGTCACGATGTCGGCCCCGGCGCCGGCTTCCAGCGCCGCGACCATCACCACGATGCCGGCGAACAGCGCGAGGAATCCCAGTTGCACGATCCGGCGCGGCGAGGCGTTCGGCCATACCTTCGGGATCCCCGCCGCGGCCAGCAGGAGCGTGATCGACAGCGGCAGCAGCCGCACTCCCGTTTCGATCGCGGACAGGCCCAGCGCGACCGACAGGAACAGCGGCACCGCGAAGAATAGGCCCGCCTGCAGGAGGTACTGGAAGAAGAACGAGGTCAACCCGCCGCGCAGCGTCGCGTTGCGGAGGATCGCCGGGTTGACCAGCGGCTCCTGTCCCCGCTCGAGCCGCCGGTTCTCCCACTGCAGGAACAGCCACACGACGAGCCCGCCCGCGAGCATCAGCCAGATCGCGGGAGACAGGCCGATCCACTCCGGGGCTCCCGGCTTGGGCTGGACGAACCCCCATGCGCCCGCGCGCAGGATCCCGAACACGATCAGCCCGAGCCCGAGCGCCGACAGCGCCGTCCCGACCAGGTCGAGCCGCACCCCCGTCTCGGCCGTCGAGTCCTCCATGCGGCGGGTGAGCGCGAGGATCGTGAGCACGATCAGGCTCTCTCCCGCGAACACCCAGCGCCATGAGAGATACGTCGTGAACAGCCCCCCGATGAGGGGCCCGGCCGCGACCGCGATGGCGCCGGCCGAGGCGACCAGGCCGTACGCGCGCGGTCGTTCCGAGCGGGTGAAGTTGGACGCGACGAGGGCGACGATCGCGGGCAGGATCAGCGCGGCGCCGACCCCCTCGAGCAACGACCACCCGAGCATCAGCACCTCCAGGCTCGGTGAGATGGATGTGATGAGCGACCCGCAGCCGTAGATCACGCATCCGATCGCGAACGCGCGCTTGCGGCCGAGGATCTGGCCGAGCTTGCCGCCGGTGATCATCAGCGACGCCATCACGAGCGTGTAGAGCGTGATCGCCGTCTGGATCCCCGTCACGGTCGTGCCCACGTCTTTGGCGACCGTCGCGATCGACACGTTCATGACGGAGCTGTCGAGGGTCATGAGGAACTGACCCGCGGCAAGGGTCAACAGCACGATTCCGGCCGCCCCCGCCCGGCGATCCGCAGTGTCTGTCACGGCGCCAAGCTAACACAGCGACCGGCACCACGACCGTGCACGCCGGGATCCTCCGTCCTTGACCAACTCTAAGTAGAAAGCCGCAATCCCGGGGGTACTGAGCCCCGATGGCGCCGTTCGCGGGGGCGCGTAGTCTCGGCTGACGCACGATCTGGTTTCAGCTCGGCTCCGGCGGTTGTTTGCCGTCACAGGCAGGACCAGCGTCATCCGAGGGAGAACTACATCGAGCACACTAATCGCCGAAAGGAGCGAGGCATGGCTACGAGTTCGTACGAGTCCGGCGGGGGGGAACAGTCCGGCGCCGGCTGGGTGATGTTCGCCGGGATCATGCTGTTGATCGCCGGCGTGCTGAACGTGATCTATGGGATTGCCGCCGTGGACGACTCGAAGTTCTTCGTCCACGAAACCCAGTACATCCTCAGTGGGCTGAACACCTGGGGGTGGGTGACGATCATTCTCGGGGCGCTCGAGATACTCGCCGCCTTCTCGATCTGGGCCGGCGGTGGATTCGGACGCTGGTTCGGCATCTTCGTCGCGGGTCTCAGCGCGATTGGGGCGCTCATGTCGATGCCCGCCTACCCGTTCTGGTCACTTGCGATCTTCGCGATCGACCTCCTGATCATCTACGGTCTGGCCGCGTACGGAGGCCAGTCGATCGAGGCGTAGAGGACGCCTTGCTCCGCGCAATCGTGTCCAGTGAGGGGGCGGCGCTCAATGTGTCGCCCCCTCACATCCTGCGCTCGCGCGGATTGATAGCGAGCGCCTCCGTCCTGCTCGCGGCCCTTGCGATCCCGCTGGCGGGTTGCGGCGAATCCAAGCAGGAGAAGGCGCAGAAGTCGGTGTGCAGCGCGAAGTCCGACATCAACAGCCGGATCGCGACCCTGAAGACGGTCACTCCCTCGGTTGCGACGCTGCCTCAGATCAAGACCGAAGTAACCGCGATCGCTGATGACTTGAAAAAGATCGACAGCGCGCGAGGAGATCTGGAACCGGCGCGCAAGCAGCAGGTCCAGCAGGCCACGCAGACCTTCGAACAGCAGCTCAAATCGGTGCTCTCGAACCTGACGTCGAGCTTCTCGCTTACCAATGCCGCCTCGCAACTGGAGTCCGCGCTCCGGCAGCTGGAAGCTAGCTATGCCCAAGCCCTGGCGCCGATCGAATGCAGCTGATCCGGCGAGGGTGATACGAGCGAGCAGATGACTGGCAGATGACTGTCACTGCAATACTGCCACTATGACGTTGATGTCGGCGATGGGGATGCCGCTCGCCGTTTCCACAGGAGGATGGATTGGGTTTGGGATCTTGTACATCGTCCTGTTCATCGTGCTGGGCATCATGTCGATCAAAAAGGGTCACTGGATCATGTTCTTGATCGGAATCTTCCTGCCGATATTTTGGATCATCGGCGCGCTTCTGCCCCCGACGCGGCCCTCCTCGTAGAGCGGCGTGTCCAGGCGATGAACGACGAGGTTTCCAGAAGCGCCTCTGAGGAGGCAGCGGCACAGGCGGCACCCACGGAGGTGTCCACGCCGCCGCCGGCGGGTCCAACACAGGCACGGCCGCTGGGCTCACACATATGGTTGGTGCGGAGCATGCTGGGCTTGGCGGCGGTGCTGAGCGTGGTGGGCATTTTCGCCGTCTGGGCCAACCGCCAACTGCTCGACACCTCCTACTGGACCGAAACCAACACCGCGCTCCTGGAGAACACCGCCATTCAGGAACAGCTCTCCTCCTACCTGACCGACCAGCTGTACGCGAACGTCAACGTCGCCGGGGAAATACGCGCGGGCCTGCCCAAGGAACTCAAGCCGCTCGCCGGGCCGGCCGCCGGCGGGCTGCGCAGCCTCGTCGAAAAAGGCATCGTCATCGCCCTGCAGCGTCCGCGCGTCCAGCAGCTGTGGAAGACCGCCAACGAGGTCACGCACAAGCAGTTCGTCAACCTGATCGAGAACAAGGGCCGGGTGATCCGCACCCCGGGCGGCGGGGCTGTGATCCTCGACCTCAGGCCGATCGTCTCAGACCTCGCCACACGCCTCGGCGCGCCCGCGTCCACGGCCGAAAAAATTCCGGCGAACGTCGCCGAAATCAAGATCATCAGCTCCAAATCGCTCAACACCATGCAAACGGCCGTGCGCGTGCTCAGGAGCCTGGCGATCATCCTGCCGCTGCTCGTGCTGCTCCTGTTCGCGGGCGCGCTCGGCTTGGCGCGAGGACGGCGCAGCCGCACGCTCGTCAACGTCGGCATCGTCTGCATCGGCGCCGGGCTCGTGACGCTGGTCGCTCGCTCGATTATCGGCAACAAGGTGGTGGACACGCTGGCGACCACCGAAGCCGTGCGACCTGCCGCGAGCGCCGCGTGGTCGATCGGCACGAGCATCCTCGCCGACGTCGCCGGCGCGCTGGTGTTCATCGGCGTGCCGGTCGTGCTCGCCGGCCTGCTTGGCGGGCGCTCGCGCTGGGCGAGCGCGACGCGACGCGCGCTGGCTCCGTACCTGCGCGAGCGTCCCGACATAACGTTCGGGGTCGCCGCCGTGGCGTTGCTGCTCCTGTTCGCCTGGGGTCCGATCCATGCGACCCAGACATTGATCGGCATCCTGCTGATCACGGCGCTGTCGCTGTTCGGCGTCGAGATGCTGCGCCGGCAGACGGCGGTCGAGTTCCCCGACGCGCAGTACGTCGGTGGGATGGACCCGCTACGCAAAGGCATGACGAACGTGCGAGATGCGTGGGCGCGGGGACGCGCCAGCCTGCGCACCAACATCGCCGAGCACACCGGTGGGGGCGTTGCCGGTCCCGGGGGACATGCGGCGGGAGATCCCGTCGAGCGCCTCGAGCGCCTGGCCTCGCTGCACGCGGCCGGATCGCTGACCGACGAGGAGTTCGCCGCGGCCAAGCGCGAGCTGCTCCTGCGCTGATGGTGGCCCTCTGAGCTCGACCGCGCGGACAGCGGATCGCAGTTCCGGCGGCGATGCCTCGACCGCTCCCGCGCGGCAGGGCCTCGTCCTGGCCACGCTGATCCTCGTCGCGGCGGTCGCCAACCTGAACCTGGCGGTCGCCAACGTCGCGCTGCCGTCGATCGGCAAGGCCTTCGACGCCTCGCAGACCGGGCTCGACCTGGTCGCGGTGTCCTACTCGCTCGGGCTCGCCGCCTCCGTGCTGTACCTGGGGGCTCTCGGCGACCACTACGGGCGCAAGCTGATGCTGGTGCTGGGCATGGCGCTGTCGATCCCGGCGTGCCTGCTCGCGGCGTTCGCGGGCTCGATCGGGGTGCTGATCGCGGGGCGCCTGCTGGGAGGGTTCTCGGCGGGCATGGCGTTCCCCACGACGCTCGCCCTGATCACGGCGCTGTGGTCGGGGCCGGCGCGCACGCGCTCGATCGCGCTGTGGTCGGGCCTCGGCGGCGCGATCTCCTCGCTCGGCCCGCTGATCTCGGGCGCGCTGCTCGAGCACTTCGCCTGGGGCTCGGTCTTTTTGATCACGCTGCCGCTCGCGGTGGTTGCGCTCGTGATGGCGCTCAGGTACGTGCCCAGCCACGTCAACGAGACCGACAGCCCGGTCGACAACCTCGGCGGAATCCTCTCGGTCGTGTTCGTATCGGCGCTGATCCTGGCGATCAACTTCGCCCCGGTCCCCGACGAGGGCACGGTGGTCCTTACGCTGGCGCTCATCGCCGTGGCCGCGGTGATCGCGTTCGTCATCCGCCAGCGCCGCGCGCGCAACCCGCTGTATGACCTGCACGTCGCCGGCCGCCGGGTCTTCTGGGTGGCCGCCTGCGCCGGGATCATCGTGTTCGGCTCGCTGATGGGCGCGATGTTCGTGGGCCAACAGTTCCTGCAGAACGTGCTCGGCTACTCGACCCTGGACGCCGGACTCTCGATCCTGCCCGCCGCCGTGTGCATGGTGCTGGTCGCCCCGCGCTCGGCCAAGCTGGTGGAGGCGCGCGGCTCCCGCTTCACGCTGCTCGTCGGCTACTGCTTCTGCCTGCTCGGCTTCCTGACGATGCTGCTGCTGTGGGAAGACCACATCTCCTACTGGCCGGTGGGCCTCGGCTACGCGCTCGTCGGGGTCGGAGTCGGGTTCGCGGGTACGCCGGCCTCGCACTCGCTCACCGGCTCGGTCCCCGTCAAGCGCGCCGGCATGGCCTCGGGCACCGCCGACCTGCAGCGCGATCTTGGAGGCGCGATCATGCAGTCGATCCTCGGCGCGCTGCTCACCGCCGGCTATGCGACGGCCGTCGCCGCCGCGATCGCGGGCGCGCCGAACAACGCTCGGATCACCAACACGGTGACCACCGAACTGGAGAAGTCCTTCTCCAGCGCGGCCGCCACCGCACAGCACTACCCCCACTACTCCTCGCAGATCATCGCCGCGGCGAAGTCCTCGTTCCTGTCGGGAGCCGACTGGGCTTACACCGCGGGGATCATCGCCGTGCTGATCGGCGCCGCGATCGTGTTCTTCCTGTTTCCACGTCAGCGCCAGGAGGAACAGTTGCTCGCCGAGTACCAGGCGCAGGACGCGGCCGCCGGGAACCCGCAATCGGCTGCTACCTCGGCCTGACTACCTCGGCCTGACGCGCAGCAGCACCACCGCTTCGCCGGGCACCTCCGCGGCGATCGTGCCGGCGGTTGCGACGGTGGCGTGCGCCCACAGGTCGCGCAGCGTGTAACTCGCCGCCGGCGCCAGCCCCACCGCGGCGGCGCTCGTGGCGATCGTGAGCGCGCTCGGGTTGCGGTTGAGCAGCGCCACCGCGTCCGACCCGTCGCTCAGCGGCTTGACCCACACCTGACCTCCGTTGACCGAGGACAGCAGCGTCCCCTGGACCCCGGCCCGATCCTGGTCGACCGCGATCACCTCCCGGTTGGACACCGCTTCCAGGCTGGCCGCCGACATCCTCGTCAGATCGACGCTGACTATCAGCGGCGCCGCCAGCATCGCCCACATGCTGAGCTGCGCTCGGAACTGGGCGTCCGTCATCCCCTGATCGGGGCCGAGGTAGTCGGGATCGTTCCAGTGCCCCGGGCCCGCCGCCTCGGGATGGGTCGCGTCGGCGTCGAGATTGCGCAGCACCGTTCCGAACACGACATACCCGGGCGAGCCGACGTCGGTGTCCGTGCGCCAGCTGTTGCCGACGCTCGGGCCGAACGTGTACGAGGCAAACGCCGAGCCGCCGAACGGGGGCTGGCCTCTGAACTGGCCCGGTTCCAGGAAGTCGCAGATCGACAGCAACATCGGCCGGCGCGGCGAGTCGCGCGCGATCGCCTGATGGAAGGAGGTGTACGCCCTCCGCGGGTTCAGGCGCTGGCGCACCCCTCCGCAGAAGTCGACCTTGACCGCGTCGAACCCCCACGCGGCGAACGTGTTGACGTCCTGCTGATAGTGGCCGAAGCTGCCCTGGCGAGCCCCGCCGCAGCCTTCGCGGCCGGCGTCGGTGTACAGGCCGGCGCGCAGGCCGGCCGCGTGCAGGGTGCTCGTCAACCACCTCATCCCGTGCGGCCACTGCCGGCCGCTGACCGCGATCTGTCCGTGCGCGTCGCGCTGGCCCTGCCACCAGCCGACGTCCAGCCAGACGTAGCGGTAGCCGTCACGCGCCAGGCCGCTCTGGATCAGCGCGCTCGCCTGTTCGAGCACGGTCGCCTCGCTGTAGCGCGCGCCGAGCGCGAAGTAGGTGTCCCAGCCCATGTACGGGGTCGGCGCCAGCATGCCCGTACTTGTGCCCGTGCTCGCCGCGCTCGACGGGCTCGCGGCGAGGAGGCTCACTGCGAGGAGGCTCGCGGCCAGGAGGCTCACGATCGGTGTGAGTACGGCCGCGCGCGGATGGGCGGTGCGCTTGCGCGGGCTCAACGCGCGTGCTCGGACCGCGTGCGCTTGGACGGGACGTGCGCGGATTGAGCGTGCGCGGAGGGGGCGCGCAGGACGAGCGTCGCGGTTGCGAGCTGTGCTTTGAGCGCGCCGATGACGGTGCCGCTCACCGACACCTTGACGGTCAGATGGCGCGTATGGGCAAGCAGCCGGCGACCGGTGGCGTTCAGCCTGAGCGAGATCGTGCGCCGCTGACCTTGCTTGAGGCGCACTACACCCGTCGCCAGCGTGAGGGTCACGCGGCGGACCGACTTGCCCGATCGTCTCTGTGTGGTCGTCACGCGCAGCGCGACCGTGCACCCGCTGGGAGCCCGAGAGGAGCAGGCGAGGGGAACGACGATGAGCGTCCCGCTCGCGCGCATCTTGCCGACCGCTGTCTCGCCGAAGGCTGCGAGCACGCCCCGCGCCGGTATCGCCACGAACGCGCTGCCGGCCGTCGCGCTGCCGGCGGCGTTGGTCGCGGTGACCCTGCACTGCAGGTGATGTCTGGCGTCGGCGGCTTTGACGAGATAGCTGGACGTCGCCGCCCCCACGATCGCGGTTGTATCGCGCACCCAGGCATATGTCAGGGTCGTAGCCGGCGCTTCGCTCGGCACGCCGGGGATGCACCGCAGCCGCTCGCCGACGCCCGGGACGCCCGCGATCGAGGGATGCGGGCGCACGATGCCGACCACGGCGGCGGGAGCCGGGGCGGGGACGGGTGGCGGCGGAATCAGCGCTTTGACGGCCCGTCCGGCCGTGTCGATGCCGACGCAAAATTCCGTCTGGCACGCCACGCCCACCATCGACGCGCCCGGATCGGCGGTCGACCTGCTCCATGTCGGGACCGCGACGGTCGCGTCTTCGCTCGCCAGCGCGTCGCCGTTGCCGTCCAGCGCCACGCACAGGCCGGACGTCGCGCAGGAGAC
>Ga0207663_10000932_pt1 | contig 13328 bp, 20 predicted proteins | sample LARL53metaG_FD_184346 | JGI IMG/M metagenome (GOLD analysis project Ga0207663, IMG submission 184346) | Corn, switchgrass and miscanthus rhizosphere microbial communities from Kellogg Biological Station, Michigan, USA - LAR L5-3 metaG... | ecosystem: Host-associated > Plants > Roots >...
GGTTGCGGGCGTTGAGCTTGTTGACGATCGTCGTGAGGTAGTTGCGGACGGTTCCGGTGGACAGGTAGAGGTAGGCGGCGATCAAGTTGGCAAAGATCAGCGCTTCTGAAGTGATGAAGAAGATCATTGCAGCTTTACTAGTCGTGGTGATGCTCTTTGGCGCACCAGGCATGGCGATGGCACAGGACACCATCACACGTTTCCGTCTTCCTGCTGGTATCCGTTGCCAGTCGTCTGGTCAGACGTATCAGTGCTTCAATCTCGGAGAGTATCAAGCGCTGCTACAGATTGACGAGGACTTGCGTTTTCTGACCGACGCACACACGGCAGACCTTGCACAGATCGCAGCTTTGTCGCATGCTAGCGACGAGCTTCACCTGTCGTTGGACGCCGCAACAAGCCAGATCACGACGCTGACAGCAGAACGTACACGTCTCACCCAACAGTGGGAGCAAGCAGATGCGGCACTTCGTCAAGCACAGAATCAGCCAGATTGGTCTTGGATTCCATGGAGTTTGGCCGCAGCTTTCGCAGTGACTACGATTGTGTTGGGTCTCATCCTAGGACTAGAACACCGATGAACGAAATCCATACGCCCGAAGAAATCGCTGCGTTCATGCACGCAGTATCAAACCCAGAGTTCAAGGCTTCCCAGCAGCCTATCACGATCGCCGAAGCGAATCGTTTGCGTGAAGCTTTCCAGGGTTTGAACCAACACGTGAATCTGACCATGCAAAAGGTTACGACACAGAAGCAGCAGATTGCAGTCCTGGAATCCAAAGTAAGGGATTTGGAGACCGAGGCTAAGCAGCTACGTGAACACTACAAGGTGTTCAATACGCTGCGTGAAGAGTTCAATGCCTTCCGTGAAGAAACACGTAAGCGTTTCAAGGATGTGGCAGACTCCATGGCACTGATTTGGTGACAGATGAAAGAAGCGGTAGTATTCTTCACGTTCCAGAAGCACTCAGTTTTCATGCCTCTCCGATATATCTATCCAGAGTGCATGACGCTGATTGAGCCATATCCGCAGCTATCGCCACTCTTCTGCCTCAACAATGACAACTGTCCAGCAAACAAGAGCTGCATGGACATCCTCGCAAAGCGTGTCAACTACCTATTCACCCACGTACTTCCTGACGCGAAGCAAATCATCGCATACTTCAAATACCGCGATCGCCCAAACTCAATCAGAGCTGGGGTGTTTACTCGCGACATGTCCGAACCTGTCGTGATGACGCTCAACCAGTCAGCCTTCAAGAAGTTTCAACGTGAGGGCTTGACGTTTAGTTGGTTTCCAACAGACGAGTTCTTGTTGATGGCACCAACTCCAAAGCTCATTCCTGTAGAAAGCCTGATCAAGAATGCAACAAGCCATCATTGATATCTACGGACCAATCTCGAAGCTCACCGGCAAGTATCCTCTCAATGCAGTTCGTGAAGCTACTTCATACGCAGTAGAGGGCGCCGAGTTTTCGAAGGCATACCGCAAGGGTGTGTGGGACGGTCGCAAGCACTTGTTCAAGACGAACACAGGCGCTTTCCCTACTGGCCTACTTGACATTGTGAAGCATGTGCTCGATGTAGCAAGCGTGCAGTACGAGGTGAATGACCATCGTACACCGCTGGCACCTCAAGGTAGCACGTACGATCTCATCGGTGTCAAGATGGAGGGCAAGTTTGACTACCAACTTGCCGCAGCAGAAAAGGCGGTAGAAGCAAAGCAGGGTATCTTGCGTATTGCCACCAACGGCGGCAAGACAGAGATTGCTTGTGCAATCACTCAGTATCTTCGACAGCCAACGCTGTTCATGGTGACAACACGAGAACTGTTGTACCAGGCACGTGACCGCTTCAAGAAGAGACTAGGAGTTACAGATGCAGAGGTCGGCTTGGTTGGCGATGGTATCTGGGAGCCAGGTTCCTGGGTTACAATCGCGACGGTGGATACGCTTGAATCCCGCTTCGAGCAACAAGCGTGCCAGGATCTACTTGCGCATACTCAGGTTCTTTTCGTGGATGAGTGCCATCATGCGGGTAGCGAGACTTGGTACAGTGTTTGTACTGCTTGTCCTGCGAACTATCGCTTTGGTCTTTCTGGAACTCCTATGGACCGTACTGACGGTGCCAATATTTGTTTGTTGGCGGCGATTGGTCCGATCATCGTAGACATCCCCAACAAGTTTTTGGTTGACCGTGGTATCTCCGCGCGTACACATGTCATCTTCTCCAAGGTCACAGCACCAATGCTGCCTAAGAAGACGACGTATGCTACTGCGTACAAGCAGGGTATAGTAGAGAACCCAAATGCTCTTTCTCTGATCGTAGATTGGACAAGAGCATTCACGGACAACGGACTATCTACGCTCATCTTGTGCGAACAGATTGAGCACGGAAAGCTCATCGACGCTGCTCTCTGGACTGCGGTAGACGGTGCGTTCATTCCACACTTGTTCATCAACGGCAAGGAAACTACGGAAGTACGACAGTCTGGATTGAAGGACTTCGGTGAGCGTAGGCTTCCAGTCCTCATTGCTTCGACCATTCTGGACGAAGGCGTGGACGTACCAACTATTGACGCGCTCATCTTGGCCGGTTCTCGTAAGAGCCGAATCAAGACCATGCAACGTCTAGGTCGAGGTCTACGTGGTGACAAGCTCATTGCCGTAGAGTTCGCGAACTACACACATGACCACCTTCTTAGGCACTCGCTACAAAGGTACGAGGACTACAAGAAGGAGGAATGCTTTCCGTTGTACCAATCCCAGCCAGATGCTAAACTAATAGCCAGGCTGTGGAATGCGAAAGATAAGCGAGCTTAGACCCGGAGACCCGATTCTCGGATGGATGAAGATTGGCTACGCACTGCGTAAGCAGCGCCGAGCAGATGGCACAATCTTTCGTGATGTACCGTCTCGTCATGACAGGTTCGACAAGGATGACTTGCAGAACTTCATGGGCATGGTGATTGCGAACGATACAGTCAACCACATCCTGTCCGTAGACTGTGCTCGTATGACGAAGTTGGAGCGTGCCGTGGAGCCGCCACTTCGTGCAGACATTCATTACTTGGCGTTCAAGCGCGTGCGCTTGGTTAGCAAGTACGCACACTTTCCTCGTCCACAGAATCCTTTGCGTCCTACTCAGGTGGCTATTGGCACCGGCTTCTATGCGTATCGTACGCAAGAGGAGGTCGACCTGACATGGAACTAAAGAAGGGTACAGGCCAGTGGGCTAACTGGTGGGAAGTAGTACGTCCAAACGCTCGTGTCTTGGAGTTCGTACGCCGAAGCATTCCATCGACATTCCGCACCTTTGCAGGAGAGTCTGGGTCGCATCGTTGGTATGTCCACGACAAGTTTGCAGACCAGGTTCGGCAGATGATGAACAGTAGCGGAACTACGACAATCGGCGACGATCCATGGGCGATACTACACTTGCGTCCCGGCGCTCCTCGGGTTATCATAGACGCTGCGTGGAAGGCGCTGGCTAAAGAGTTGCATCCAGATCGTGGCGGCGATGAGGAGCAGTTCAAGCGTGTTAAGAGCGCCTACGAAAAGCTTTCAAAGGTGTGAGCATGGTCGATGTGATTGCAGTTCTCAGGCAGCAGAAGCTTACTGCTGCTAAGCGTAGCGTTGCCTTTTCCGAGACCCAGGAAAAGCGTGTAGTTTCAACGGCCGAACGTGCCACTGCTGTGGTGAACGGAACCTCTCCGTTCGCAGGCAGTGAGCACTTTGCTGAGTACCAACTACGTGACTTGTACATGCGCACGTTGGAATCATACGAACGCAAGCCACTGTACAGCTACTATGGTCAGCCATTCACACCACACGGGCTTGCTCTGTGGAAGCGTGTTCGCAAGGCTGTGGAGGACTCAGGTGTCGATTCTGAGACCTTCATCAAGGCGCAGTTCACCTTCTATCACAACACGTTCAAGACGGCTCCAAAGCCTCACGTGTTGACTACCGACGCTGCTGTATTGCGTGCGAGTGTAGTCAAGCCTGAGAAGGTAAGTACGAATAACGTTCCAGCCAACGTAGGAACCGTAGAGTTGTTCAAGCGTTGCGAGCGTCAGATGAACGATGTGATGCGCGCCCAAGGGTTGACGCGCGAGGACGTGTACCGTAAGCTGGTGCTCACGCGCCTGATCGCATTCCCAGATATCTACCTGAATGCTGATCCCGTTTGGCGCAAAATGACAGGAAAGTAATGACTGAGAAAGACACGCTGTTTTACAGCGAGGAATATCAGGTGAAGGTTCTTGGCTACATGCTACAGAATCCTCAGTTCACCTCTATTGCTCGTGAGACGATCGAGATCGAACACTTCGCGAACCGCGCACTACAGTGGTACTACCAGACCATTTCTAGTTCGCCGATTCCTCTCACACAGATTACTCTTCGTGAAGAGTTGCTCAAGGCAGCTAAGACGAAGAGTATTCGTGAACACGAAGTTGACAAAGTAGTAGGCTACTACAACTTCATCAAGCAACCAGTCCTTCCTTTCGAGGAGGAGCACATCCAGGCAACGTTTGGCAAGTTCGTTCGTCGTCAGGCGATGAAGCAGGCCATCCTTGACTCGATGGAGTTGATCAAGAACGAAGCTTGGGATGAAGTTGTCGAGCGTGTAGAAGTCGCCCGTAACAAGGGAATGGACATTCTCACGGTTGGACACAACTTCTTTGCTGAGTTCGAGGCACGTTTGGCGCAACGCGACCAGCGTGATGAAATCCGTAGACTGTCTACTGGCATCCCCGAACTAGACGCCATGATGTATGGCGGCCTCAAGAACAAGCAGATGGGTCTTGTTGTTGGTGGTTCCGGTCGCGGTAAGTCCATCTTCTTGGAATGGCTTGCACGAGTAGGCGTGTTGCTTGGGCAGCAGGTTGTCTACTACACGCTTGAGCTTTCTCAAGAAGACATCGCTGACCGTTTCGACTCACTCTTCTGCCATATCAAGCCGCAAGAGTTGAAGTCGTTGAACTCGAAGGTGTACGAGGAACTGCACACCTATCATGAGAAGTTTGGCAACTCGCTCATCATCAAGGAATACCCAGAAGATGAAGCAAGCATCAACACCATCAAGGCCCACTACAAGCAGCTTGCATCTATCGGCGTGAAGCCAGGTCTAGTCATCATTGACTACTTGGACCTCATGAAGCCGCACCGTCACTACCATGATATCAACCAAGAGCAAGCTGCTATTGCGAAGGCTTGCCGTGGTATGACGAAAGAGTTCAACACTCGCGTCTGGTCCGCCCTACAGTTGAACCGTGGCGGCATGGTGCAAGAGACTCCGGACGAATCTGGTTTGGCTGGTTCTATCTCGCGTATGTACACAGCCGATGCACTCATCATCATGGCCCAGAACAAAGATGAGCGTGAAGACAACATCATGCGCTTGTTCATGAAGAAGAACCGCAACGGTCCGTCTGAGCGCACCATCAAGATTGCCACAGACTTCGAGCACATGACATTCTACGCAGGCTCTGTCAACGACACGGCATTGCAGAACGGAACCGCACATGCTAACGTCTCGGACGTGGTAACACCGGATGAGGTAGAACTCGCCGAGGTACCGGAAGACATCAATGGTGCAGTAATCCTAGACTGAGGATGAACATGAGTGAAGACATTGCGGTTCGTAGGGCTCGCTCGCGATACAAGACGATTGTCTGTAGCTTCTGTATGTCTCAAGTAGATGACGCATGCTTCGCATGGGCATCCGGCGTGTGTATCTGTACTGTCTGCTTGAAGTTCGCTACCGATGAAGTAGCGAAGGCAAAGAAGACGACAGAGGTTGCTGAGGACATCGGAAAGCTAGTTACCAAGCTCACGATGAGTAAGGACGAAAAGTCCAAGCCTTTGCAAATCTCACAGAGTGAGATCATCGCACAGATTCGCAGTATCCTCGACGGACCTTCGGTACCGGACGACGCAGCATGAGAGCAAGTCTTCTAAACAGAGTCAAGCGCGAGTTCGAATGGGACTCGTACGTACAGGAGCACCACACAGTCAAGTGGACTCCTTCGGACGAACTGCGCATTTGTTGTCCGCTCTGCGGAGAAGACAAGTACAAGTGTTACATCAACCCGAAGAAGAAAGTCTTCAACTGCTTCAAGTGCAACTTCAAGCTGGGTAACTACGACGTCTTTGACTTCGTGGCCATCACCGAAAACATCACTCGCTATCAGGCAATGACTCGTCTGATTCGTGAGTATGCTGCGATTACGCCCGAGGACGCAGAGCTTGAAGCCGAGTTGCGCGACGGCTTGGCGGATGACCATGAGAGTGCACAAGCCAAGATCGCGGACATCAAGACCATCCGTTCTATCCCCAAGGGACTCAAGCCTTTGGAAGAGCGCACAGAAGAGAATGCTCGCTTCTGGGACTACTTGGTCGGTCGTGGTCTGACACCGTTCGAGATTCGTGCGATCCAGGCTCACTACACGCCCGAACCTTCGTTGGCAGTACACGACTCGAAGGGCAAGCGTCGTGGTGACCTAGGCAACCGTGTGGTGGTTCCCATCTACGGTGGACAGCACGAACTTGTTTCGTGGCAGGGTCGTGACATTTCGATCAAAGACAAGGGCGAGATGAAGTATCTCATGGCTCCCGAGTCCGAGGTCCACCGTACTCTCTGGCCCTACGTCAAACCTTTTGACAAGCATGCGATTCTTGTCGAGGGTATCTACGACTGCTTGGCGGTTCGTCGCATACCACAGGTGAGTGCATACGCAACCTTCTCCAAGAAGATTGGACTTGACCAGATGCTCCGGCTAAAGACTTGGGGCATCGAAGAAGTCACACTCTTCTGGGACAAGCGAGACGCCAAGCCCGAGATGATGAAAGCTATTCCTGAGCTACACATGCACTTCAAGAAAGTGTATGTCTCGCGTATGACTGGCTGGCCAGACAATCAAGATGCAGGTAACATGCTTGCAGACTCCTCAGGGGCTGATAAACTTACAGCAGCCCTGAAAGATCGTGTGGATACATACGATGACATGGAGTATGCAAGATGGGTGACCGAGTTCTAGTCAACCGCGTCGTGTTCGTGAAGGACCCTTCTGTCCTCCCCGTAGGCATACCTCACTCCGAAGCGATCGAGACGCTAGCTAAGAATCATCAGGTTGTCATCCTACTGTCTCATGGCAACTCATACGTTTTGCCAAACGGCTGGGAAATGCCAGGCAACGTGAGTTTGTTTGAGTACGACTTGGACTTGCTGAGCATCACCCACGTGATTGGTGTGATCCGTGATCTACTTCGTGATCATGGCATCGAAATCCACTCGCGTCACCTTGACAACGACGACGCGTTGCCTATGATACTGGCAGGCTCCGTGCTCACAGTTGGCCCGAACACGAAGATTTCCTTCGTCAACAAACCCGAACAATACACCAACAAGCCAAGCAAAGACCCGATCATCCAGACCGAAACAGATTGGGATTTGTCGTAATGAGGAAACGTGGATACTCAAGCTCTACTCAACTCCAAGATCACGGTGGTTCCGAATCGTCCGAACCGTGAACAGGAAGCCGTTTCCATGGTGGCGACCTTTGGTCTCGACACTGGTGTGAAGAAGACTAAGGGTAAAGAGGTTCTCGACGCTAACGGCCAGCCAGTGAAGAAGGACGTTCTGATTCAGGCGTTCAAGGAACCTGGCATCCTTACGCCGGAAAAGAATCCGAACTACCAGTTCCCGCAAGAAGAAACCATCGAGTTTCTCAAGGCCCTACAGTTTCGGGACACTACGTACCTGATTGGCCATTCAGGATCTGGTAAGACACAGCTTGCGAATCAAGTAGCTGCGCGGTTGAACTACAACGTGGTTACCATCAACTTCGATGGTCACTTGTCCCGCTCAGACTTGATTGGCGACTGGAAGATTGTCAATGGCCAGATGCAGTTTCGCTACGGCCTTGTTCCGCTCGCGTTCACCGAGCCGGGAACGATTGTCTTGTTCGATGAGGTAGACGCGTGTCCGCCTGAGACTGCCTTCGTACTACAACGTGCAATCTCGGATGAGCTTCGCTTCCTCATGCACGAGACAAACCAGATCTTCAACCTGCACCCACAGAACACGATTGTGGGTACGGCGAACACGAACGGTCTTGGTGACGACTCGTCGCTGTACATCGCCGGTACAAACGTTCAGAACTTCTCGTTCTTGAACCGCTGGAAGACATGTATCCAAATCGACTACATCACGCCAGAAGCTGAGACCAAGGTGCTCATGGCGATGTTCCCTCAAGACCACGCCAAGCAGTTCATTCCTGGTGTTGTCAAGGTTCTCGCTGCGGTACGTGAAGCGTTCAAGAGCGGCACGATTGCGATCCCGCTCACTACTCGTGACGGAATCAACTGGATGGAGAAGATTTCGCGTTTGCCGTATCCTATGAAGGCGGCACGTTACTCTTTCCTTGATAAGCTTCCGGTTCCTGCGGCAATGAGCATCGCTCAGATGATTCAGCGCAACATGCAGCTTCCGGAAAAGGATGACAAGAAGTATCTCACGGCGAGGAAGTGATGCCTACGAAGCTTAGTGGATTGGTGGGAAGCTCGGTTCAAACCAGCGACACCACATACAGTCTGATGCGTCAGGTAGTTACCGAAATGACTCACGTGAAATACGAGCGCACTGATTTACTGTCACCTACGAACTAGAGGCGGACATGCTTGTAGTTCGTGTTCGTCCAGTCACAGAGCATGGTAAGTTTGTCATGCAGTTTGTGCATGATTCCGAGATCAAGGAAGATCTTTCGAAGAAAGCCTGAGGGACACATGGGTTACATGCACATCAATAACTTGTACAAGGACCAGACGGTCCTCATGTTCAAGGAACTATACGCACTGGAAAAGCTGCACGGTACAAGTGCAAACTTGTCCTACCACAAGAATCCAGAGGTGAAGTTCACAGACCCAGGTACGACTTCTCAGTTTCGTGCCACGGTGAAGAACTCGCCTTCATGCGTAGTGACTATGTTCTCGGGCGGTGCATCGATTGTGTTGTTCGAGCAACTCGTCAACATGCAGGACTTCGCAAACGCCTGCGACGCGATGAACATCGAGTCTATGGTTGTTCACGGGGAACTCTACGGTGGCAGCCAACAGAAGCAAGCCTACCGATACGGTCCGGACCTCAAGTTTGGTGTCTTTGATATCAACATCAACGGGACCTGGTTGACCGTGCCAGATGCTGCGGACGTGGCAGCAAAGCTCGGCTTGGAGTTCGTACACTATGACAAGATTCCCGGAACCCCGGAAGCCTGCGACGAGGCACGTGACAAGAAGTCCGTACAGGCATACCGCAACGGTATGGGCATGGACAAGTTCATGGAGGGTGTTGTCCTCCGTCCTCTCACAGAAGTGACGGACAGTCGTGGCAACCGTGTGATGGCAAAGCACAAGCGTCCAGAAGAGCGCGAGACTGCGACAGACCGCAAGGTCGAGGATCCTGCAAAGCTTGCCGTGCTTTCTGATGCACTAGAGATTGCGAACGAGTGGGTAACCGAAACTCGTCTCGATCACGTGCTAGACAAGATTCCAGGCGCAGGATTGCGAGAGACTGGACAGGTGCTCAAGGCGATGCTAGAAGACGTCTTCCGAGAGGCTGGCCTTGAGATCATCGACACGAAGGAAGCTCGTGACGCAATCACAACCAAGACTCGTATGATGTTCCACGCCCGAGTAAAGAAGGTCTGATATGAAAGTCGATCTGTACTACTATGTGGTTAACAACGGGGATGGTAGCGCATCACCAAGGTTCTTCACCACCGCAGCAAAGCGTGACGCTTACCGAGATGCTGAGGAACGCTCTGAATACTTCGAGGGCTTCTGTGAATCTACGGGTCATATCGAGCTTACCGTGAAGAAGGATGGAAAGCTAGTCAGTGACTGCCTGGACCCCGAACACGAGAATAACTGATGAAGAGCCGAAGGATTCGTCTTGTTGAGACCACGGTTGAGCGTACGGCACGTATGCTTGCCCATGAGTACGGCATTCGTGTCGTCTGGCGCGGCTCACAAGCCAAGACAGAAGGCAAGACGATCATCCTTCCGGTTCTTCCTGACGACGCCCCAGACGAGCTTCTAGAGGCTGTGCAGGGCTATCTCGATCATGAGACGGCTCATATCATCTTCACAGAGTTCAACGTGGTGTCCGGCTACCGCCCCGCACTCACACCAGAACAACTCATGTGTGTTAACGTGTGTGAGGATGTGCGTATCGAGTATGCCATGGGACGTTTGTACCCTGGCTCTCCGTACAACTTGCACCGTGTACATGACTGGATCTACCCCAGGATCGCGGAACACTGGAAGGATATCAAACCCTTCCGTCGTGTAATATCCGCGTACTTCGACTACGAGAAGTACAAGGACACTGAGTTTTGGAACACCGTTGTTGACGTCGAAACAAAGGAACGCGTCAGCAAGTGCATCGACGCAATCGGTCCTCAGTCTCAGATCAACACCACGCTCGATGCTCTAGAAGCCGGGCTTCGTATGTACGAGGTGTTGAAGGATCTGGCTGAGGAAGAGAAGAAGCGTCGCCAGCAACAAGAAGAGCAAGAGAAGCAACAACAGCCGCAGGCAGGAAAGACTGGCCAAGAAGGTCAGGGTGGTGCTGGCCAGCAAAAGGATTCTGCTGGCAAGCCGATGATCACTACTGCTGGTGATATTGGTGCTGCACTGGCACAGGTGTCCAAGCAACTCACTGACAAGAAAGCCGGAACTCAGAAGGGTTTCGCTGGCTATCAGCACGGCTTGGAAGAGTCTGGGTATCTCGTGTACTCCACAGCAGGAGACACGTATCTTCCGATGCCCGATGGAAACTTGTCCTCCAACGGTCAGCGCTTGCAGAAGTTTCGTGACGAAGCACGAGAGATGACGTCTGTCATCCAGACGCGTCTCGTCAACACGCTGCGTGCATTGTCTCGTCGTCGTTGGCTCGGCGGTAAGGATGAAGGCAAACTGGACAGTCGTCGTCTACATCACGCCATCCTTGGAACTTCTGAGAACGTTTACAAGCAGCTCTCTGACAAGAGGCACTTGAATACTGTTGTCGGACTGGCTATCGACCATTCTGGTTCCATGAATGGCAAGAAGCTAGAGCTAGCTGGCGAAGCAGCGATCGTGTTGGGTGATGTGCTCAACATCCTGCGTATTCCTTTCATGGTCTACGGTTACTCGACTGAGGATGCTATCGAGCGTCCACAAGACACGAGTATGTATGCACGCTGGGGCCGTCTCTGGGTTCGTTACTACCGTGACTTTGGAGAGTCGTGGGAGAAGGGCGCAATCCGTCTTGCGGGTGCAGCACATAACTGCAAGAACAACACTATCGATGGTGAAGCTGTCAAGCATGGCATCCAGCGCTTGCTTGCTCGTCCCGAGAAGCGAAAGATTCTGCTCGTCTTGAACGACGGAATGCCGTATCCTTCCTTCGGTAACACAGGTCGTGTGCAGCAGAACCTGCGCGATGTTGTGGCCGGTGCGAAGAACGTGGGCGTGGAAGTCATTGCTTTCGGTATTCAGTCCACGGACGTTAGGCAGTATTACCCGAACAATGTGGTAATCAACAAGCTCGAAGACCTAGTTGCCGAACCGCTAACCATCCTTGACAAGATGCTACGTGGCGGCGTGCAGATGAAATGATTGGAGGCGGCATGTGGGAAGATAAGAAGGTTGAGTCACTACCTACTGTGCGTTTTGTACGTACGCATCCTGATGCGATTCTTCCAACCCGCGGCACGGACGGTGCTGTGGGCTGGGACGTCTATTCAGTAGAAGATGCTGATATTGGTGGAGATCCGATTCTAGTTTCTACGGGTTGGAAGATCGCAGTACCAGATGGTTACGAAGTGCAGGTTCGTCCGCGCTCAGGGTTGGCGCTCAAGAAAGGTCTCTCTGTGCTCAACACACCTGGAACGGTTGATCCAGACTACCGTGGCCCACTTGGTGTCATCTTGTTTCGCAGTAACGGATATATCACGAGCATCAAGAAGGGTGACCGGATTGCGCAGCTTGTGGTTGCACCTGTGACACGTGCTGCTATGGTAGAGGTCGAGGCATTCGATGACGTCACAGCCCGAGGCGAAGGCGGCTACGGTTCTACCGGAAGCTGATCTAGAAGACCTCAAGTATTTTCGCACAGGATATCAAGACCTTGGCAGGAAGTGTGACTTCTTGCTCAAGGACTTCCTGCGCGAGATACCAGGCAACGGACAGATGCCAAAGCATTGGCACTATCGATCTCTTGCTCACTTCAACAAGAAGTACAGTCACCTAGGTATGTTGGTGTGGGCGTCTTCCACGAACTCGCATCTACTCTTGATCAATGGTCACAGAGTGTTGCGTATCTGGACAGACGTAGATGAGTCTTGTTGGGTGGATATTAATGACCCGGTAAACTCGGGCATGCAAGTTTACTCATGGGGTCAAACAGTCGCCATTCCGAAGGGCAACGCTAAGAAGAGTGCCCCATTCACCAAGCGCATCAAAGTGACCCAACGTTACCAGATGCGCGATATTGCACAGGCAGTGAGGAACACGTATGGGTTGGATCAGTCGAGACTTCTATTGCAAAAGCTGTGAGCACGAGTGGGATGATCTAGTCCAGCGTTCTGAGGAGAACGAGCAGAAGTGCCCGGAGTGTGGTGAGCAAGCGTTCATCGGCATTTCTTGTCCTGGCGTCATGTCCTACTCGATGATGAGTAAGGACGACCAGGCCAAGCATTTGCGTAAGCGCTCTCGTGACCATACACGAAAGATGCTCAAGAAGGATCCAACTACTGCTGTGATGAGTCGTCACATCAAGATGGGTAGCAAGAAGCGATGAGTGAAGACGTACTCAAGAAGCCGGTACATGTTGCTCTATTGCGTCCTACTCACCTAGATGAGCTAGCGCAAGACAAGCGTATCGAGAAGACACAGTTTGGTGTTGACCCGAATGTACCGGCTCAGCCTCTGCCTGTTAAGACATCAATGATGCCTAAGTTTGGGTTGCCGACGACTTCGCACAACCCAGCGAAGGCAGCCAAGGCTAGAGTACGTTTGAAGGTGTTGCACGATACCGTAGCGCCTATCCCAGAAGACAAGACCCCTCCATGTGACACATGTAAGACAGCAGCTTGTTGTCATGTGTTTGTAGTCAACATCACAGAGGTGGAGTACGAGAGTGGCTTGTACGGCGACGCTGCCGTCAAGTTCACACCGGAGATTTTCGAGCAGCTTCGAAGCCGCTTGATTCTCCCACAGATGCTAACCGCGCCACGCCCCACCAAGGCCGCAGCAGCTTACTTCCTAGAAGGTAAGATTGGTGAA
>Ga0207663_10000936_pt1 | contig 13318 bp, 10 predicted proteins | sample LARL53metaG_FD_184346 | JGI IMG/M metagenome (GOLD analysis project Ga0207663, IMG submission 184346) | Corn, switchgrass and miscanthus rhizosphere microbial communities from Kellogg Biological Station, Michigan, USA - LAR L5-3 metaG... | ecosystem: Host-associated > Plants > Roots >...
AAACTCCCGCCGCCTGGAATGCCTGGGTGACGCTCGCGCGACTCTTACTGCGGAGGACCAGGATGTCAGAGAGCCTTGAGGCTCGCCAACCACACGGCATCGACGGAGCGCACCTGATGACAACGCCGGGGTTCTCCCCGGTGATGATGATCGAGGTCGAGCTAACACAGCCTCTGCCAGCTCTGCTTCCGGACGGAGAGTGTCAGCGGGCGTGGGTGCTTGCACGCCTCCACACGGAACCGGTTGGGGTATGCATGCTGCCTATTGCCGACGAGGGTCTCACCTCCGAGGAGGTTGCCGCGGCGCTATGGGGTGAAATGCGGGAAGCCGTTCAGGACCGGTACCGAGCTTTCGGCCTGTGCTGCCCGGAGACGCTGCCAGGGGCAGGGCTCGGCGGAGTTGCCGACGAGTGGCCATTCTTGCGCCGCCGGGCAGAGGTGCAAGCCGCGCTGTGGGAGGTCATCGACCACGGTCGTGCGGAAGGCGCCGCGGTCAGGACCGACCCCCCGGCCGTCATGGCGGAGGGCGTTGTCGGCGCGGTGCTGACCGTCATCCAGACGCGCCTGCTCGCTCAGGACTCCGATCCGCCCGACGAACGCCCGGTGATCGAGCTGTTCGGCTCGCTGATGAGCCTGATCGTGCTCCCCTATCTGGGCTCTGGCGCCGCCCGGCGCGAGCTGACCCGTCCCGCGCCGATATCACGCGGCGCGGCCGGTGGCTCCGCCGCGCCCGGGTCTCGCTTCGAGGACCATGGTGTGCGGCTCACTTACCGCACCGGTCGTGTCCTCACGGCAATCGCTCACTACCCGGGCGCCAGCAACCGCGAGATCGCCGAACGCGCCGGCATCGTCGACCAGGGACAGATCTCCAAGCTGCTGGCGCGCTTGGAGGGCGCGGGGGTGATCGTCAACTTGAGCGAGGGAACCTCGCGCGGCGCCCCCAACGCGTGGCGGCTGACCGAGCTCGGCGAGCGCGTCGAGCACGGGGTCGAAGATCACTTCGGGCCCGCTCTGGCGGACACGACCGCGGACGCGCGCAAGCTCTCCTCACCGCGGTAGCGGCCGTCCTCCTCGCCTTACTGAACGCTATCCCCAAATGTGGACGCTATCCCGCGAACGGCTGCGCCTCGCGGTGGCCCGCGATGTAGCTCTCCTCCGGCTCGAGCATCGTGCGGATCTGCTCGCGTAGCTCGGGGCCATCGGTGTGTCCATGCGCGGCCACGGCGTGCGTCGCGGCGGTGTCCACCACCTCGGCTTCCTCGCCGATGATCGTCAGCGTGCAGTTGTTATCGCTCTCGAACCGCCGGCAGTCAGCGATTTGTCGCATTTGCTGTGCCTCCGTGTGAGGTCGTGATTAAGCCAGTCATCGCACTGTAGCCCTCGAACATCGATCCGTCCAATCGGTCGCCTGGCGCGGGCGCGGGCGCGGGCGGCGCGGGGCGCGGCAGTGGCACAACCTCAGCCGATCTGGAACGTCAGCGTGCGCGCGGCTCCGTGGGCCGGCTTGAGCGTCAGCCGGTAGCGTCCCGGCGCGAGCCTCCCGCGTGCGCTCAGGCGCGCTCTGTCGCGTCCTCTGGCGCCTGCGATCGTGAGTGTGTCAGGCAGCGTCTGCCAGCGTATGCGTCGTCCATGCGCCGAGATCCGCTTGGCGAGTGTCACCCTCACGCGCGCCGCCACGTTTAGCGTGAACGCGAATGCGACCTGCGAGACCTTCGGCCGGCTTCGGTGCAACGCCGCGGTCGCGCTTCTGAGGAGCGCGAGGGCCGACAGGATCGGGGCGTTCGCGCTCGACCCTGCGTTCGACAGTGGTCCGGGGACCGGGGCGTTAATCGCTGCGGGCGGATTGCCGACTGCGCCTGCGCCCGCGGAGCCTGTGCCGGCTGTGCCCGTCCCGCCTGCGGGTGATTCGCCGCCGCCACTGCTGCCGCCTTCTTTGGAGCTGCCTTCGGATGTGCCTTCCGTGCCGTGTTCGCCTTCACCCGGCGTTTTCCCGGCGGCGCCGGGTGGGGTGAAGGCCACGATCCCATTGGGTGTGCCGACGCCGGTCGGGCCGTCATAGCCCGTGCCCGCGAGACAGATCAGGGTGGCCGAGCAGGAGGCGTCCTCTTCGGCGATCGAGCAGCCCGATTCCCCAGTCGCCCCGTTGAATTCCTGCCCGCAGGCCCCGTTCGATCCCGACACCACATCGTGCAGCGAGGCGGGCGATGCGGCCAGGTGTTCGTACAACGTCTGCGCGGGATAGTCGACCGGTTTGCCTTCCGCGTCCGTGCCCGCGCCACCCGCGAGCGCAAACGTCGCCGCGACGATCGGCGAGGCCACGCTGGTGCCGCCGATCGTCACCCAGCCGAGCCGTTCCACGCCTTCTTCGAGGATCGACGTCGAGTCATATACCGCCACGCCCGTGTAGGGGTCGGCGTCAGCGGACACGTCGGCGACCGCGCGATGGGTGGCGCACCCGACGGCCGACCAGTCGGCCACGCTCTGCTGCCATGCCGGTGCGCTCAGCACGGTGCTGCAGCCGCCCCCGCCCGCTCCGTCGCCGTTCCACACAGTCTCTTGCAGCCACGCGCCACCGGCGGTCAGGCGCAGGCGCGTGCCGCCGACCGCGACCACGTGCGGCGAGGAAGCGGGATAGTCGGCGAAGCCTCGTTCCGCGCTCGCTTCGAGGCCCCAGTCCAAGTAACCGCTGTCCCCCGCGGCGGCGGTGATCACGGTTCTCGGATGGTTGAAGGAGCCGGCATCGTCTTCAGCGGTGCTCACGCCCTGCTCGGGGCCGCCCCACGAGTTGGAGATCTCGTCTGCGCCGAGCTGCTCGGCTTCGCGCTCGGCTGCTTCGAGGTCGCCGTTGCTGTTCGAGTGCGCCTCGACCAGCAGGATCTGACAGCTCGGGCAGAGGCCGTGCGCGACCTCGACGTCCGTGGCGATCTCCTGCGCCCAGCCCGGTTCGACGGGGGGCAGGGTGTGGCTGGCGCCGCCACGCATCTTGACCTTCGTGAAGCACCCGTTCGTCGTCGTGCAGGCGGGCAGGACGAACTGTTCGTCGAAGACCTGCAGGTCGTGTTCGATGGTTGGGTCGTCGAAGGCGTCGACGAGCGCGAGCGTCTGCCGGGTGGCGGGGGCGGGCACGCCGGAGAGGCTGTAGGCGGTGAGCACGTTCTGGGGAGACAGGCTGCCCGGCCAGGGTTCTTTGAATTCGATCCGTTCTGCCGCTGGACTGGCGCTGTGTGACGCGCGCACGAACGCCCGTGCACCCCGCAGCGACCGCGGCCGCTTGGCCACAAGCCGCAAGCCCAGGCAGCCGGAGTAGCCGGGCGCCGGCGTCGAGCACAGCGCGCCGACACGAAAGGCGGATGGCGACAGCGCGGCCTGCGCGGATGAGGTGAGCGCGACCGCGGACAGCCACAGGCAGAGCCCTCCGGCGAGCGGGCCGAGCACGGCGATGATTACCCGGGCAGCCGCTCTCATCGTCGTAGCTCTACGTCCACATTTCTTGCTCTCTGCGCTCAAAGTTCCTCTTTGGAGATCGGCAGGCGTGCGTTACGGCTTGAGCCGAGGGTAGGCGACGCGGACGGACGGCCCGCGGTGGCGGGCAGACGGCGCAGCCGTGGATCGTCGCTCGGGTCCGCCGATCACGAGTCGGTCACGAGTCGGTACGAGTCGGTCACGGGTCGGTCACGGGTCGGTCACGGGTCGGTACGAGTCGGTCACGGGTCGGTCACGGGTCGGTCACAGGGCGATCACAAGCCGTTACCGGACCGTCACAGCCAGGTCACGCCTGCGTTACCCGAGGCGATCCTGCGCCGCGCAGGATGACTTATAAGGCGGGCCGCCGGCCCAGGCCAGAGGCTCGTGTCCAAAACCGCACACTGGAGGACTCCGTTGCGCAATCGACTTCTCACGGTCGCCGGTCTGCTCGCGACGACCGGCGTGCTGGGCCTCGCGCCGGCCAGCGCCAGCCCGTCGCCCGCGACCTCGACCCCGATCAAGCATCTCGTCGTCATCTTTCAGGAGAATGTCTCCTTCGACCATTACTTCGGCACCTATCCGGACGCCCCCAATCCGGCCGGCGAGCCGGCGTTCGTCGCTTCGCCGGACACGCCCAGCGTGAACGGTCTGACCGAAAACCTGCTCACCGAAAACCCGAACTCGTTCAACCCCTTCCGGCTGGACCGCTCGGAACCGATCATCTGCGATCAGGACCACGACTACACCGCCGAGCAGCAGGCGTTCGACGGCGGTCTGATGGACGCGTTCCCGGAGTTCACCGGCGACTGCGAAAACAAGGCGCTGCCGATGGGCTACTACGACGGGAACACCGTGACGGCGCTGTGGAATTACGCGCAACAGTTCGCCATGAGCGATGACTCGTTCGGCACCACGTTTGGGCCCTCGACCCCGGGAGCACTGAACCTCGTCGCCGGCCAGACGCATGGCGCCACGCCCGCGTCGGCGCCCGAAGAAACGGAAAACGGAACGGTGATCGGCGACCCCGATCCGACGACCGACGACTGCTCTGGCGCGCACACGGTCGAGATGGCTCCCGCGAACAAGAACATCGGTGATCTGCTCAACGCCAAGGGTGTTACGTGGGGCTGGTTCCAGGGCGGCTTCGCGCCGACGAGCACCTCCGGCGGCAAGGCGGTGTGCGGCTCCAGCCACACGAACGTCGGCGGCGCGGTGGTCGCCGACTACAGCGCCCATCACGAGCCGTTTCAGTACTACGCCTCGACGGCCAACCCGCATCATCTGCCGCCGAGCTCGCCCGGCATGATCGGGCGCACCGACCAGGCCAACCACCAGTACGACCTGTCCTCGTTCTACACGGCGCTGCACCTGCACGAGCTGCCGGCGGTGTCGTTCCTGAAGGCGGCCAAGTACCAGGACGGCCACGCCGGTTACTCCGACCCGCTGGACGAGCAGGCGTTCCTCGTGCACGCGATCAACGAGCTGGAGAGCTCGTCCAGCTGGTCGAGCACCGCAGTCGTGATCGCCTATGACGACTCGGACGGGTTCTACGACCACGTGCAGGGGCCGATCGTCAACTCCTCGGCCTCCCCGGCGGACCAGCTGAACGGCCCGGGCGTGTGTGGCAGGGGAACCCCGGCGGGCGGCTATCAGGATCGCTGCGGCTACGGCCCGCGGCTGCCGCTGCTGGTGATCTCGCCGTGGGCGAAGCAGAACTACGTGGCTCACTCGACCAGCGACCAGAGCTCGATCCTGCGGTTCGTCGAGGACAACTGGGGCACTGGCCGCATCGGCGATGGCTCGTTCGACGCCAAAGCGGGCACGCTGACGAACATGTTCCGCTTCAACCAGGCTCGCTCCGAGGACGCCAAGCTGTTCTTGAGCGAAACGACCGGCGAAGCGATCCCCAGACGATGAAGCTCGGCTGACTCCGGGTCTCATCACGCAGGCGCAGCGAATGGGGCGGGACATATGTCCCGCCCCATTCCATGTCCGGCCTGGATAGCGCCTCGCCAGCCCTTAGGCTGAAAGCGCGATGCGACTACGTCCGTTCGGTTTTCTGCTGACCGCCGAGCCCCCGTCCCGGCGAGTAGGCGTGCTCGTCGCCGTGGCCGCCGTGGCGCTGTGCACGCTGCTCGTGTATCCGCTCAAGCAGATTGCGCCGGTCGTCTCGCTCGGCGTTGTGTACCTGCTGGCGGTGCTCGTGGTGTCGACCGTCTGGGGGGTGTGGCTGGGGGTGCTGACGGCTGTGCTGAGCGCGGAGGCGTTCAACTTCTTTCACCTGCCCCCGGTCGGTCGGTTTGAGATCAGGGACTCCGAGAACTGGGTCGCCCTGATCGCATTCGTGGTCGCCGCCGCGCTGGCCAGCTCGGTCGCGGAGGTGACGCGCGCACGCACGCGCGAGGCCGAGGAGCGCCGGCGCGAGGCCGATCTCGCCGCCGGGATGGCGCGGCTGCTGCTGCGCGGCAGCAGCCTTGCCGAGACGCTGCCGACCGCCGCGGCACGGCTCGCGCAGGTCCTGGGGCTGCACTCGGCCGCGATCGAGATGGAGGCCGTCGAGGGCGACGAGCGCCGGGTCGCGTTCCCGCTGCGCGAAGGCACCCGCCGGCTGGGGACGCTGTTGGTAGGGGCCGACACGCCCGAGGCGAGCTTGCGCCGGCTGCAAGAGCGCGTGGTGCCGGCGCTCGAGGCGCTGCTCAGCGCCGCGCTCGAGCGCGAGGCGCTGCTCGGCGAGGTGGTCGAGACGGCGTCCCTGCGTAGGGCCGATGTGGTCAAGACCGCGGTGCTGCGCGCGGTCTCGCACGATCTGCGCTCGCCCCTGACGGCGATCTCCGCGGCGGGCGAGGCGGTCGCCCTGCCGGGCCTGTCCGAGCACGAGCGCGAGGAGCTGGCGTCGGTGATCGAGCAAGAGACGCGCCGGCTGTCGCGCCTGGTGGAGAACCTGCTCGACCAGTCGCGCCTGGAGGCCGGCGTGGCCGAGCCGCACCGCTCGTGGACTTCCATCGAGGAGGTGATCGGCGCCGCGCTGGAGGAGCTCGGCGCCAGGGCCGAGGAGTTCACGTTGTCGATCGACCGCGAGCTGCCGCTGGTGCGCGCCGACTCCGCGCAGCTGGAGCGCGCGTTCGTCAACGTGCTCGAGAACGCCCGCCGGCACTGCGGCGGGTATCCGGTGTCGGTGCGCGCCCGTGCGGTGCGCACGCACTCGGGGGAGAACGACCGTGTGATCGTGCGCATCGTCGATCGCGGTCCCGGCATTCCCCCGTTGCAGCTGGAGCGGGTGTTCGAGCCGTTCTACCGCGCCGGCACCGCGCAGGGCGGGCATCGCGGCTCGGGGCTGGGGCTGGCGATCGCGCGCGGGTTCGTGCAGGCCAATGGCGGCAAGCTGCATGTCGAGTCGCTGCCGGGTCAGGGCGCCACGTTCGTGTTCGAGCTGCCACTCGACCCGGTTGTGCCCAGCGAGGACGCGCAGGCGCCGGCCGGGGTCGCGGGGGCACCGGACGAGCTCGGCGCGGTTGGCGAGCGCGATGGGGGCTGACATACGCGACCATCCCAACGATGGGCCTTGGGGGCACGATCGTGGCTGACGCACCGCGCGTGCTGGTAGTCGACGACGAGCTGCAGATAGTGCGCGCGCTGCGCGTCGTGCTGCGCGATGCGGGGTTCGAGGTGGTGCCCGCGCAAAGCGCGTCGGAGGCGCTCGATCGCGCCGCGGTGCGCCCGCCGCAGGCGGCGATCATCGATCTGGTGCTGCCCGACGGCGACGGGATCGAGGTCACGCGCAGGCTACGCGAGTGGAGCGAGATGCCGATCCTCGTGCTGTCGGCCGTGGGCGAGGAGGAGCAGAAGGTGCGCGCGCTGGAGGCCGGCGCCGACGATTACGTGACCAAGCCATTCGGCACGCGTGAGCTGGTCGCCCGGCTGCAGGCGGCGTTGCGCCGCGCGGCCGGGACGGCGGCGGGCGCAGAGGAGCATGCGCGCATCGAAGTCGAGGGGCTGGAGCTCGATTTCGCCGCGCGCACGGTGCGTCGCGACGGCGAGCCCGTGCACCTGACCCCGATCGAGTTCGAACTGCTGCGCGTGCTGGCGCGCAACCGGGGACGGCTGATGACCCACCGCGCACTGCTGGTCGAGGTGTGGGGCCCCGGGTACGTGGACGACATGCAAGCGCTGCGCACGCACATCGCACGGTTGCGCGCGAAGATCGAGCCGGAGGGTTCGCCTGTGCCGAGATATATCGTCACCGATCCCGGGGTCGGGTACAGGTTCGCGGGGTGATCACGGGCGGGCTATGGATGGGTGACCCGTGAGCCCGGTACGGCGTCGGGTTGCGGTCGGCGCCGGTCACCGCACCTGTCGGCGTTGAGGGAGCGCTTTTTGAGGTAACCCGCCGCGGGGTCGTAACAAAATCGTTATGTGTACCCAGCGGATCGTCACGCGGCCGTGATGACCGCCGGCCAATAGTGCAGGTATGGACGTTGTAGCCGTACTGCTGGGGATCGTGATGTTCCTGATCCTGTTCGCGCTGATCGAGGGGATCGACAGGGTATGACGGTCTCGCTGCCAGTGGGTGAGCTCATTGCGCATATGAGTGGCGCCGACGTGTTCGGCTTGGTCGTGACGGTGCTAATCATCGGTTATCTGTTTTACGCGCTCATCCGCGGAGAGAAGTTGTGACCGTCACGGGGTGGCTGACGATCGTGTTGTTCGCGGTCATCCTGACCGCCGTAGCGCTGGCGCTCGGCAGCTACATGGCGAAGGTGTATACGGGCAAGCGGGTGTTCCTCTCGCCAATATTCGCGGGCCCAGAGCGGTTGTTGTACCGTGTTCTCAGGGTTGATCCGGAGCGCGAGCAGAACTGGAAGGCGTATGCGAAAAGCCTGTTGATATTCTCACTCGCGGGCTGGCTGCTGCTGTACCTGATATTGCGCACGCAGGACGCGCTGTACGTTCCTCATGCGCTCAATCCGCTCGCGTATCACTCGGCTCCGTGGAATGTGACATTCAACACGGTGTCGTCGTTCGTGACGAACACCAACTGGCAGTACTACAGCGGCGAGGCGACGATGAGCTATCTCAGCCAGATGATCGGGCTGACGGTGCAGAACTGGCTGTCGGCGGGCGTGGGCATCGTCGTGGCGGTCGCGCTGATCCGCGGGATCATCGGGCCGGCGTCGCGCCGGGACGGCGTGGCGGGCAAGGCCATCGGCAACTTCTGGCAGGATCTGGTGCGCACGATCCTGTACGTGCTTGCACCGATCTCGATCGTCGGTGCGCTGGTGCTCGTCTCACAGGGGGTGATCCAGAACTTCACCACCTACCTGACGGCGCACACGATCACCGGCCTGACGCAGTCGATCGCGATGGGTCCGGTCGCCTCGCAGGAGGTGATCAAGGAGCTGGGGACGAACGGCGGGGGGTTCTTCAACGTCAACTCGGCGCACCCCTTCGAGAACCCGACGGCGTTCACCAACTTGTTCGAGATGCTGCTCGTGCTTTTGCTTCCCGCGGCGCTCGTGTTCATGTACGGGCGCATGACCGGCAACCGCCGTCAGGGGTATGCGATCTACGCGACGATGATGGTGATGTTCCTCGGCGCGGTGTGTGTCGCCTATATCGCCGAGGCGCACGGCTCGCCCGCGCAGCACGCCGCCGGCCTGCATACGCACGTCATCTCCGGTTCCGGCGGTGGCAACATGGAAGGCAAGGAGCAGCGCTTTGGAATCGCGGGGTCGGCGCTGTTCGACGTGGTCACCACCGTCACCTCCTGCGGCGCGGTGAACAGCGCGATCGAGTCGTTCACTGGGATAGGGGGAGCAGTTCCCTTTGCCAACCTCTCCGCGAGCGAGGTGATCTTCGGCGGCGTCGGCACGGGTCTGTATTCGATCTTGCTGTATGTCCTGCTGGCGGTGTTCATCGGCGGCCTGATGGTCGGGCGCACGCCGGAGTGGCTGGGCAAGAAGCTCGAGGCGCGCGAGATCAAGCTGGCCGGCCTGGGCATCCTGATCACGCCGCTGGCGGCCTTGTTCGCAACCGCGATGGCCACCGCGACTCATGCCGGGCGAGCGTCGATCTCCGAGCTCGGGAAGGGCCCCCAGGGCTTTTCCGAGAGCTTCTATGCCTATCTGTCCCAGGCGAACAACAACGGCTCCGCGTTCGCCGGCTACACCGGCTTCATCCAACCGAAGGCTGGAAATGTTGGCTCCCATGGCGTGACGTTCGCCGACGTGCTCGGGGGCTTGGTGATGGTGTTCGCGCGCTTCGGCCCGATCCTGTTCGCGCTAGCCGTCGCCGGCGCCCTGGCCGGCAAGCGCGTCACGCCGGCCGGCCTCGGCACGATGCGCACGGACAACCCGACGTTCGTCGTGCTGCTGATCGGCGTGATCATCCTCGTCGGCGCGCTCACCTTCTTCCCCGCGATGCTGCTCGGCCCGGTCGTGCAGGGCCTGACGGGACACCTCTACTGACATGCGCCGCGACATCGTCACCTCAGCCCTCGCCATCGCCGTGTTCACGGTTCTGCTCGGGCTCGTCTACCCGTTGTTCATCACGGGCGTCAGCCAGGTCGCGTTCCCGGGCAACGCCAACGGACAGAAGGTCTATGTGAACGGGAAGCTCGTCGGCTCGAAGATCATCGGGCAGAGCTTCTCCGTCCCGGTGATCGGTCAAAACGGCAAGCCCGAGGAAAAGGAAGAAGAGCTCGTCACCGAACCGGACAAGCGCTACTTCCAGTCGCGTCCCTCGGCGACCGAAGGCGGCGCGTACAACGCCGCGGCGAGCACCTTCTCCAACCGCGGCCCTAACGACAAGGCGACCGAGGAAGCCGATGTCGAAAACCTCAAGGCGTATCTCGAATTGGAGAAGCCGTATGTCCCCGGTCTGACCGCCGCTCGGGTTCCGGTCGATGCGGTGAACACCTCCGGCTCGAACCTCGACCCCGAAATCTCACAGGCCAACGCCTGGATCCAGGCCCATCGCATCGCGGCCGAGCGTCATCTGTCGCTGACGACCGTCAACGGACTGATCGCCAAGTACACGGATGCCCGCGGGCTCGGGTTCTCCGGTGAGCCGGGCGTGAACGTGCTCGAGCTCAACCTCGCGCTGGATCGGCGGGCGCCGACGGCGAAGCCGTTGGCCGGAGGGCAAGGCTGATGTCTACCGTCCCCGCTGCCCACGAGCGTCAGGCGATCTCGCTGTTCCAGCGCGACATCGTCGCCCGTGCGCTGATCGACAGCCTCAAGAAGCTCGACCCGCGCGTGCAGATCCGCAACCCGGTCATGTTCGTCGTGGAGATCGGCTCGGTCATCACGACCGTCACGTGGTTGATCCAGGCGTTCGGCGGAAAGCCGCTCGGCGGCGGCCATGAGCCAGCCTGGTACACGTTGACGATCGCGGTGTGGCTGTGGTTGACGGTCGTGTTCGCCAACATGGCCGAGGCGTTCGCCGAGGGGCGCGGCCGCGCGCAGGCGGACACGCTGCGCAACATGCGCAAGGAGACGGTCGCCACGATGCGCGACGGCTCCACGAGGCCCGCGTCCGAGCTCACGCGCGGCGACGTGGTGGTGGTGACAGCCGGAGGGCTGATACCCGGGGACGGCACCGTGATCGAGGGCATCGCCACCGTGGACGAGTCGGCGATCACCGGCGAGTCCGCGCCGGTGATCCGGGAGTCCGGCGGAGATCGCAGCGCCGTGACCGGCGGCACACGCGTAACCTCCGATGAGATCGTCGTGGAAATCACCCAGGAGCCCGGCCAGTCGTTCCTCGATCGCATGATCGCGCTGGTCGAGGGGGCGGAGCGGCGCAAGACGCCGAATGAGATCGCGCTGAACATCCTGCTCGCCGCGCTGACGCTGATCTTCATGATCGTCGTGGCCACGCTGCGTCCGTTCGGGTTGTTCGCGGGGACGTCGATCTCCGAGACGACGCTGATCGCGCTGCTCGTCGCGCTGATTCCCACGACGATCGGGGCGCTGCTGAGCGCGATCGGAATCGCCGGGATGGACCGGCTCGTGCGTCGCAACGTGCTGGCGCTGTCCGGTCGCGCGGTCGAGGCGTCCGGCGACGTGGACGTGCTGCTGCTGGACAAGACCGGCACGATCACGATCGGCAACCGGCTCGCGTCGGAGCTCATCCCGATGCCGGGTGTGCCGGAGGCCGAGCTGGCGGAGGCGGCGCAGCTCGCCTCGCTTGCCGACGAGACGCCCGAGGGCCGCTCGATCGTGGTGCTGGCCAAGCAGTACGGCATCCGCGAGCACGACATGGCCGAGGTCCACGCCGAGTTCGTGCCGTTCACCGCGCAGACGCGCATGAGCGGCGTCGATTACGACGGCCGGCAGCTGCGCAAGGGCGCGGGTGACGCGATCGTCGCGCTGATCGAGCGCGAGGGGGGCTCCCCGCCGCCCGAGCTGCAGGTCCAGCTCGACCGCATCGGCCGCGAGGGCGGCACTCCCCTGGCGGTCTCGCGCAACAGCCAGGTGCTGGGTGTCGTGTACCTCAAGGACACGATCAAGGAGGGCATGAGCGCGCGCTTCGACCAGCTGCGGGCGATGGGCATCAAAACGGTGATGGTCACCGGCGACAACCGCCTGACCGCCGCGAAGATTGCGCAGGAGTCAGGCGTGGATGACTTCCTCGCCGAAGCCACCCCCGAGGCCAAGCTCGCGCTGATCCGCGAACAGCAGCGGGACGGACGGCTCGTGGCGATGACCGGCGACGGCACCAATGACGCTCCCGCGCTCGCCCAGGCGGACGTGGGGGTGGCGATGAACACCGGCACCCAGGCAGCGCGCGAGGCTGGCAACATGGTCGACCTGGACTCCAACCCGACGAAGCTGATCGAGATCGTCGAGGTCGGCAAGCAGCTGCTGATAACCCGCGGCGCGCTGACGACGTTCTCGATCGCCAATGACGTCGCCAAGTACTTCGCGATCCTGCCCGCGGTGTTCGTCGCCACCTACGCGACCAGTCCGGGCGGCAAGGGGCCGTTGCACGTGCTCAACATCATGAACCTCGGCACGCCCCAGTCGGCGATCGTCTCGGCGATCATCTTCAACGCGCTCGTGATCCCGCTGCTGATCCCGCTGTCGCTGCGCGGCGTGCGCTACCGGCCGATCGGCGCGAGCGCGCTGCTGCGGCGCAACCTGTTGATCTACGGCCTGGGCGGGATCATCGCGCCGTTCATCGGCATCAAGCTGATCGACCTGATTGTGCACAACCTGCTGGGGGCCTGATCCTCCCGAGCCGCGCCGTGGGCGACAATGCCCGCATGGCCTCCGAACGCGGGCATCTGAAGGTTTTCATCGGCATGGCTCCGGGCGTGGGGAAGACGTATCGCATGCTCCAGGAGGGGGCGGCTGAAGCCGACGGCGGACGCGACGTGGCGATCGGCTACCTGGAGCCGCACGGCCGCGCCGAGACGGTCGCGCAGGCGGAGGGCCTGGAGGTCGTTCCGCGCCGGCGGGTCACCTACCGCGGCACGCCGCTGCAGGAGATGGACCTGCCCGCGGTGCTGGCGCGGGGGCCGGAGCTGTGCCTGATCGACGAGCTCGCCCACACCAACGCGCCGGGGGTCGAGCACGAGAAGCGCTATGAGGACGTGCGCGACGTGCTCGAGGCTGGGATCGACGTGTTCTCGACGGTCAACGTCCAGCATCTGGAGAGCCTCAACGATCAGGTGACCCAGCTCACCGGGACGCACGTGCGCGAGACGATCCCCGACGAGGTGCTGTCGATGGCCGACGAGGTGGTGCTGATCGATCTGACTCCCGAGGCGCTGATCGGGCGGCTGCGGGCGGGCAAGGTCTATCCGTCAGAGCGTGTGCCGGCGGCGTTGAACAACTTCTTCAAGATCGAGA
>Ga0207663_10000942_pt1 | contig 13296 bp, 15 predicted proteins | sample LARL53metaG_FD_184346 | JGI IMG/M metagenome (GOLD analysis project Ga0207663, IMG submission 184346) | Corn, switchgrass and miscanthus rhizosphere microbial communities from Kellogg Biological Station, Michigan, USA - LAR L5-3 metaG... | ecosystem: Host-associated > Plants > Roots >...
TTTGTAAGCATTATCCAAAACGCTAGATGCAATAATCAGAAATCAAAGATTGGGTTACCAATCTAAAAGTATAGTGAACAAAATAATTAAACTATTCTACGTATTTATGTTAGCCAGTATAGGTCACAAAAGTTTCTTCACCACGGCCAGAAAAAACAACAACCTGAATCTCTTCCCAGAATAGTCACAGTTGTAAGAAATACTGGAGTCAAAGACAACGACCAACCAATCTCAGTAAAATGGCTATCATCAGCTATGATCAATCAGAAGCAAAACTTGGCACAAACATCATATATGGTAGAAGATCCCGCAAACATGAATTATTCAGCAGATCATCAGGTAGCTTCACAAATAGTAAACTCGCTTAAGGAAAATGAACTTTCATCAGGTAAGGAATATTCAGCAGCAGATATTGAACAACTGATAACACAACGCTTCCCCGGCGTAAATGACAACATCGTGAAAATTGCTGTTGACATGATTATGTATGATGGTCAAGACTTCGAAGGAAGGGTAGCAGGTACTTTTCCAAACTTTAGAATGTTGGTTTCAGCAAGAAACCCAAAGATGCAGTCACAACAACAATTGCAGCAGCAACAACAACAGCAGCAAAAACAAGCTAATTCTTGGAAAATCCTGAGAAGTCGAATCATAAACTAACTAACATGTCAGATACCTCCAACTGTAATAGTAATAATAGTGATTCACTAGCTGATAACTTTATTACAATACGAGATATTGCCAATAGAGGTTTTATCTCACATTCATCTATACATGAAGTTGGTACAGGGTCAGCCGCAATAGTATCACCATGTCAGTTCTGCAAGGATACATCAGCATCAGCGAACAAGGTATATCTCGTCAAGTGTTATTTCGATGAGGGAAAGCTGAGAAGAGACTTTGCTATCTGTGAGTCATGTTTAAACGACTACCATAAACGTGTTGAAGAAATAACAGGTCATTCCACAGAACCTAAATTGGTTGTCGCAGACAAATTTGACCAAATAAAATATGAGATATTCAACAGATGCCAGGATATATTTGTAAAACAAAAATCCTATAATGAGGGTAGGACTAATGCAGACGATAAAGATAGGTTTGATTTTATCGAGGTTGTAAAGTCTTGTTATGAAACATCCAGCATGGTAAAGTATTACATTGGAGATCCTGAGAATATAACCGTCCAAAACAGAAAGCTTTGGCCTCTAAGGCACAGGATTTATTCTGAACTGAAGATCTGACATTCATCTCACCCTTCAAAGGTGTACATACATATACATAACATGACACCTCATCGATTATCTCGACCTTGTGCCACATTTCCCCGGCGATGCGGCGCTACACGGCGCTGATCCAGTGATCCTTTTTGGAACTAGCTTCAAGATTCATTAAATTGGGACTCGGTCTATCACGACTATTCCAGCTCTAAACATTTATCTGTATGCAAATAATTGTCTTATATGAGATGTTCAAGGTCACTCTTCCCAATGGTCGTACTCTTGTACCTGCCTTAGTTGTTATAGATATGCAGAATGGTTTTGTAGCAAAAGGAGGATCTTATGATAAAATAGGATACAACACAGCCCTGTATAGAGGGGTAATTCCAAAGATTAAAGATTTAATAGAATTCTGCAGAAGTATGGGTATTCCTGTCTTTTACACCGAGGCAGTGAAGGAGGATAGTGGTATCGATATTCTTACAAACGTCCATAACATCTTACCAAAATCAAGACAAGAGAGGTTGAAAGTACCTATCTGTGTTAGAGGTACGTGGGATGGAGTAACAATCGATGAACTAAAACCGAAGGAAAAAGATCCTGTAATTATCAAACGAAGGGATTCTGCTTTCCAAGATACAGATTTCAGAATTATGCTTCAGAGTCAAGGCATTAATTTGTTAGTATTTACTGGAATTGATACTTCTATTTGTGTAGAGACTTCATTAAGGGAAGGATTTAACACAGGTTACGATGTCGCAATAATATCTGATGCTACGGCATCTGGTGACAAGAGACACTACGAAACAACTCTAGAAAGGGTAAGAGATTACTATGGAATAGTAATGGACACCGAGAAGTTTAAAGAAGTGGTCGGCAAACTAGATAAGATGCGAAAAGGTGAAGCTAAGGCCTTTATAGAGTCAGAAGACGAAGCGAGAGCCTTTATGGAGGAATTTAATTTGCTAGACCCCAGGGAATTTCCTACTGAACAAGTTAACCTTTAGAATAAGTTAGTAGTGGTAGCCGGTCGAAATACAAAATCGAATGGTCTATCTTCACTTCGAGTTGGTTTACTCGTTTACTACCAAGTTAAGATAAATATATTTCTCTACTATATTTATGCATTAAAGGTCTAGCAATAACCTCTATGGTTCATCATGGTTTCATCCTTATATCATTTATCATCAATTATAGAGTCGAACTGTATTAGCCAAATATGCTCTGATTTCTCTATATGTGCTATGCTACTAATCTTAATTCCATAATACAGGGTTGATTTTTATGCTAAAAATGCCGAACTTAATTCTGTACCTGCATAACCACAAAGTATGATACATAGTAAATATGAACCAGAAATGTGGTTATAGATATAGCCATAATTTTGTTTATCACACTACTGTGAGGTTTGTTTTCTATCCGGATGGTTAGTTATGTTCTTAGATATCGTGATTGCGTGATGATAGTTATATCTAGAACTGATGTTACTGTACTTGGAGACTCATTGCTTAAAAGGTTCATGCCACGTCGTCGTTCAATATCATTGTTTTTTGGTACTTGATTGTGGGCGAGTTTTGGGGAGTAATGGTGTGAGTGCCTTTGAGACTATGAAACCTATTACTGCTCCTATCACAATGACTGGTATAAGGTCAGTTTGTCCTCCGAATAGCCCCAGTAAAAGGGCAAGTGTTAAGGGAATTGGGAAGAAAGCACAAGCAGCCCCAGCCATACCTGCAAGTACACCTACTCCTTGTGGAATGAATGTTAGAATTTCTGATAGGACCTGTCCTAGCGTACCACCTATAAATAATACCGGAAAGATTGGACCACCATCAAATCCAGTAGCAAATGACGTACTTGTAAGCAACATCTTGACGAGCATCATCAGCAGCAATAACCCTATGCCATAAGCAGCTGGGTTATGAACAATTTGTAGTAACTGGTTCTGGCCAGAGTAAAGTGTCAGTGGAAGAAATGAACCAATCAAGCCGATAATCAATCCACCTATTATAGAACGAACAATCGGTTTCTTATTAAGTCGGCCGAATACACGATGGACAAGTCCGAAAACTATCTTGAAGAAGGTCCCGATTAGCGCAGCGATAAATCCCACCAACAATGCCCAGACCAGGTCAACTACCCGAAGAGAGGCAAAGTTAGGGAAGCTGTATACACCTAGGTATGATGTATGCAAGAGTGCGAAGTAGACTCCATAACCCACAGCTCCTGCAATGAGACCAGGAATCAGGTGACGATACAAATTTAGCTCCTTGATGAACATGTACTCGACTGCACCAATGGCTCCAACTATAGGAGATCCAAAGAAACCACCGAATGCCCCTGCAATGGCACTGTAAACGAGTACTTGCACATCATCTTTCTGAAGCTTAAGCCGCTCAGAGACGAAGGTACCTAATCCACCAGTAAGAAAGACAAGCGTTCCCTCAGGACCAATTGCTGCACCACTCCACAATGCTATAAATCCTTGAAGAAGTATACTTGGCAGGTTATGGTAGTTGAGGCTTCCGGTCTGAGCGTACTGGGTTTGAGCAACTCCCAGTCCTCCGTGTTGTCCAAAGAACTTGATCGCAAGGCCAATCAATAGACCTGCTACGGTCAACAGGATAAGCGGCCATATGTTAATGCTAAATAGGTAGACACTTGGCTTCCCAAGGAACTTGATACCCTGGTTGTAGAGTGTGATATATCCAGCTGTGATCATAGAGAAAAGACCGCCAAAAAGCGCTGCATAGACCATCAGTCTATAATAGCTGGCCTTCAACAACTTCGATTCTGCGTCGCCACTCATAATCATGACCACACTATCTTATAGGTGCATTGAGTGAATGAATTATTGCTAACTACTTCTTGAGGTTTCATTGATTTGTATTTATATGGCATGATATCTTTATTCCTAACACCTAACAATATAATATTAATAAAAAAGGTTACCGCCTGTTGACCAGCTCCTTTACATTCGAATTTGTAAGAGAATTTTTTTATAAAAAACTCATATGCATCTAAGCAACGATTTTTACCTTATCAGATATGATCTCGCTGACAAAAATATTATTATTAGCAGTATTTTTACTCTCAGGACTAGTCAACATTTCTTTGTATTCTACTGTTGCAAGTGCAGAAACAACTACAACTAAAACCAACCATGTGATCGCAGGTGACACACAACAATATAGGATATACGAAGGACTGGCACCTACCATGCAATCCTGGGAAAACGGCATGCAACAATCCAATGTCAGGCACATTTGAATGGTGGTATTTACAAGGAGCCTTCACAGACGGTTCAAATACTCAGATTACTTACGAGGTAAAGCCCTGGATGGACAATAATGGACCACTCCAGCCCTATGTTGCTTTGTCAGTTACGACCCCTAATGGCACAGTACTGCAGAATGAAGTTCGTGCAGGCGCTGACCAATTCAAAGCGGCACGTAATACAGTTAACGTAACGATAGGTAACACCTGGCTACGTGGCGATCTGAATACCATTAGATTACACTTTCCTGCAACGAAGAACGGAGTAGGAGTCGATCTAGTTTTCAAAAGCGCTGCCCCACCCACAAGATATGGCGGTAGTGGTATGTGGTTTTTCGACCCATCGCTTACGCGATTCAGTGCCGCAATCGACCCAATGCCCTATGCCCTAGTTAGCGGTAACTTGACTTATGGCTGACAGGTTCATCAGGTACAAGGAACAGGATATCATGACAAACAATGGGGAACGGTTAACTGGAATCAGGCCTACAACGGCTGGTACTGGTCAACTGGTCATTATGGTAACTACACAGTAGATATGTTCCCACTGACCGCTTCAGCGCCATTTGGTAATCAACCAACCGTAGGCTTCTACATGGCCAAAGGAAATGGACCAAGTAAGGTCTTAGTCGAAACTATGAAAGGTCTTACTGTGCATGCATCAGGAGGAAACATAACCGCTCCTGGAGGAATACATACATATCCAAAAGTACTAACTTTGCAATGGAAAAACGGTTCAGATTCGGCTACTCTAACTCTTACTAACCCTAAGATCGTTTCGGCAAAAAGCCCTGTTATTAATACCAATGCCACGATTTACGGAAATCCTGAATATATGAGGTTGAGTGGTAAAGGGACACTTAATGTGCAGTGGAAGGGCACTAACGAAACTGCAAGTGCTCCTGCAATATGGGAGGTTAATTATGCACACTGAAATATAACAAGCATGCATTCTCACACTTCCTCCTCTTCTTCTTTGATAGTCATTTGACTTTACTTGGAGGCACAATCATGTTAAAAAAATAGGAATTGATAAGAATAAAGAACTTGTTACCATACACTGGCTAGTAAATTTTTCATAAGATCTTAAATGTGGTTTGCTTTGAACAATGGCGCTCAATGTTAGTAGACTATGGAGCCCAATATGATTTGTCTTGTTCCTCATCTTATTGTTTTCCTAACCTCTAATATTGGTAACTTGTTAAAGTGGTGTGGAAAAATCCGGATTTGTCCGATCATGATAGACCTCTTAACAAACGTGGGAAGAATGATGCGCCACAGATGGGAAAGCTGCTTCGGAAAGAAAACCTCATTCCTGATGTCATCATAAAGCTCTACTGCAATAAGAGCTCATGATACAGCTAAAGCAGTAGCCAAGGCATGCGGCTATAAAGGAGAGGTTATGCTGAATAGGCCTAGCGTAAAGATGATTCCACTTCAACGAAAGTAAAGAAGCAGAACGAAGTTTATTTATTCATATATTTATTTATTTATATATTACCCAGGCCATCTTTTTTACATTATGAAACAAATTCAAATAGTAATACCAGATAGCGAGTTAGATGCCCTAAATGAAATATTGAAAAATGCGCACGTAGGGGGAATGAGCCACTACCGAATGGAAGGAAGAGGACATACAAAACCGGAAGAAGTCGAATTCGCAAGAGGTACTATGAAATATACTCCTGAATATATTCCACGAGTCAAAGTAGAGGTAGTCAATAACCAATATTCTAACTGGAGTTGGTAATGCGGGTGGTAAGATATTTGTTGTAGATGTGCCAATTGTAGTAGATTTGCGAACAAGTAAGAGAGGAGAATCTGCACTTTAATGAGAATACTATCAAAAGAATGTAACACCTACACTTTAGTAAACAATCGCTTCTGTTATTCAAAATGGTTTTTGATTGCTGCAAATACTCCAGAGCAATGAACGTCAAAGGGCAATCGTTTCAAGTATGATTATGGCTCTTACTTTCACAGCATAAATTGATGGCCTTTTATAGGTCTCATTGTGTTAACAGAACCCGTAGTGGCAATCCATAAATAAAACAGAAGGCTTAGATCACATGATGCAAGAGACTTTCAAATTTAGAGGCTTGATTGTGGCGGCGGTATTGATCGCGATTATATTCGCAGCGCCAAGTTTTGCTACAATGTCTACATCATCTTCCGTAGCGCCCGGGAGGAATATTACCACTACAGGAGGCAACATGACAGCTGGTAATACAACATCCTCATCATCAGAATTGCATAAACCGTACAGGTGCCTAGTAATACATTGTGTATGATTTTGTCTGACTAAATGACATGGAGCCACTTCCAGAAATCTCTGAAGAACTTGGATACTTGCTTTTCTCTAAGACCTAATTCGATTACTACTTCCAACGGCTTTTTCCATTAGAAAATAATCTGTAAGCCTAGGTAGCTTTTTCATTGGAATGAGAGTGATTGCTGTTCTCACTTCCATTACTTTCTTGTTATTCCATTTCTGTTTCTACCAATATTTTGTTCTTTAGGATACTCGTCTATAATGATTTCAGGATTTGCAGCAAAATCTTAGAGCCAAGTTACTGTGTGTATAGTACTATCTTTGTTTATCCATGTAACTGTGCTGCCTATAGATACGTTAGATGGTGACGGATCATAGAAATTATCGGTAGCAGTACTGTCAATCTTCATCAATAGCCTATCACGAACGCAACGTGGCCAAAAGAATTTATTAAGATACTTAACAAAGTTGAGAATTGGATAGTGAAAAGGATATCAAAAAGGCGGCTAAGAGACTGGTTAAAGATAATGGCTGGGATAAGGCAAGAGCATTATCATTTCTACATAGTAAATATCAAGGAGAAAATCGTTTAGAAGAGGCTGCAATAGTTGACAGGCTCATACATGAAGAAGAAGCTGATGCTGCCCGCGAGTATGATGAATCATAATGTCTAATATGGAACACTATTATAAGGAGATGTTATATTATCCACTTCTAATGGTTTTTCCTTTAGAAAATAATAATGTATAAAACTTGTTTGAATTTTTCGTCATTATTGTTATTACCGTTCTCTATTAGAATGTGCTGCTGATATACGTATCTTCTGAATTATCACTCCACAAGACGTCGACGTTTCACAACTATATGATCAAGTTAAAAAGTATCTCAAAGATCTCAAACTGGACATAATTTATGAAGGGAAGGAAGAAAACTATTGGGATTTAAAAGCGTATAAAGGAACTTTAAGGAGTGTTATCATTGGGAATGTACGAGATGTTGAGGTAATTATAAGCGGCACAGAGTGTAACTATGATTTAATTTTACGAACAGGTGCGTGGGGTAAAGACATTATTATTCCAACAGCCATCGCAGGTGCTCTAACTGCCGGAGTATCAGCAATCCCCGCAGTTGCAGTATCGGCTCATAGCGCACATTTATTTGAGAAAAATTTCTGGGAATACATAAAAAAGACATTGTCGGACATCGGAAGTGAAAAAGCAACAATGTCCCAACCCGTAGTATATATTGTAAAATGCTACAGTAAACGAACAATAACAGTAGCTGATAAAGGATAGGACAGTGAAAATAACTACATACTTGTAAGAGAGTATATATGTGCATGCTTTTCCATCTGTTATGATATCGTCGCGATGCAATAAGAAAATCTTATATCAATGTGGAATAAAATGAGTTAGATGATTAAACAACACCATATGATTACTATTGCATCAGGATCAGGGCTGATATTTTTGATGGTTGCAGGTGCATCCAATTTTCTGGCAGTACAACAGCATATAGTCAAGGCACAGTCAACACCACCAGCAGCTAATACAACAAGCGGAGTGAACTTTACTGCACCAACCGGACTACCAGGTAAACCACTAGCTAATACAACAGTTACCCAACACCTTCCGAACTTTAATCCACCAATTACTACACATTGTGGCAATAAATATACCAGCTGCGGATAGAAAAGCCGATGCCTCCAGCTCCAAATTTTTCTTTACCTTTACCTTGTCTATGACAGATAGAAATGTTTATGCAATGGATAGACACACACAATAATGTTTTTCTAGTCGGCCTTAGAAGATATCGCTTTAACAGCACCAAGCTGTTGTATTGCAGTGAGCGCATCGACTACGACCCATCCGTCCGGCCTTTTCCAATAACTTTATGGAATCAATTATGCTCTTCTTGTCTCTATTACCAGTTTTCTCAATAACCAGTTTTCTCAATAACCAGTTTTCTCTATTACTACCAACTAAGAACGTTTGGTGTATGAATCCTTTCTGGCAGTTGTATCTTGGCCATGACTATTAACAACAACCAATACAAAACAAGAAAAGTATTACTCGTTCTAATATGCCCTTCGCTTAAGTTAAGGCCACCTGTCTTAGCATCTCCCCAAAGGAGACGTACCAGTCGAATGCTATCTTTAACGCATTGATATCCCCTGTTGTCATAATGCTTCATTGACAGATCTATTATATGCCGCATACCATCCAGGCATTAGTGTATATGTAAGGCCATTTCCCTGGACTTATTCTCATTATACCAACATGTTGGTGTAATCGATGTCTAATCATTACTCAATGCAAACCCGGCTAGTGGTGCCTTTATCAACATTATTTCAAATAAGGCTATCTCAAGATCGTTTGCGAGAGTTTGGATTAGATGTAAAAGATTCTATGAATTGCGTTGATACTCTTAGCGTTAAGAAATTATCTAACTACTCGTTATCACATAGATTGCTATTGGAAATTTTGCGAATCTTTCTAAACTTCTCCCCATAGACCATTCGCTGATCGGTCAAAGAAATGAAGTTAGTTAGAAAACATAAAATTGTATGATACTTTTCTTGCCTATGGTGTAATAGAACAATAAAAGAACAATATAGCATCTATGAGAAAAATTGGACGTCGATACTCGTGTTAACCATGATGACCATTTTCCTTATACTCTCCACATTACAAACTGCACGTGCATTTAGCTTCAAGAATATTGAGCCTAAGAAACTACCTCTATCAGATGTAGAAAAGTCAATAATACCATATGGAGTCAATATAGGTAGGATTATACTATATAGCATAGTAATCGTATTTGTAATTGTTACCAGAATCAGATGGACTAGACATGGAAGAAAAATAACCAAGCCGAAAATTATAGTAGAGTCTATTTTCTTTTTAGCATTAGGTTCTATTGTTGTCTTTGATTCATTTTATAATATTGGCGTTCCAATTTTATATCTTATACCTTATGTAATTTTGTTTTTTGGTTTACAACATTATTCTTATTTACATTCCAATCGGCTTATATCGTTCTGGAAGAAATCAAAATCTGGTTCTATTTATGTAAAGGGTGGAACACACATTCATCTTGCATATGTGGTAGGAACAGCATCACGCATTATAATATCGGTCTTGTTTATTGGAAGTTTGTTTTCGCCAAGTAAACGAGGAGTAATTTATGTTAATAATTCAACAACAGTACTTGCAACCATAGTATTTGATTTGCTGTTAATGATCTCTCTAGGCTTGTTAATGGGAATAAATAGAAGAATACTTATTCGATACAATTTAATTGAACAAGGAAAAGAAAACGTCTTGGAAAAGTAGACATATATATACTACATACACAAAGCTTTCACGTAACATTTTGAAAATATGGCTCTTGGTATTTCTTTAGTGACAGGATGAGCAGTAAAGGTTCTTCCAAACACCTTGATTAGTGATGGAGCGAAAAGAATTGTAGAACAATAAAATACATCTCATTTAATCTGATTGTTCATGCTATTGACTACATGACAGATTCAGCAACAACAACACATGAAACAGCCGGATTGGAGAATATTACTTTTGATATCCTTATCGCACTTGGTAAGGAAGCGCATTTTTTGTACTCTACTATTGATACTTACATAAATGATGCTCAAAAGGCAAATAGAACCGACATAGTGAACATGTGGAACATGACAAAACAGGATAGGCAAAAACGGCTCTGTTAACTTAAGTAGATGTCCTTTAGCAGCATGACCTAAAGCTGAGGATGTACTATGATTTCATGATTTATGGATATCGTGAAACGTATTAGGACAAACCCAGCTATAATGGCCTATGGTCTTTATTTGTACTTTAATTCCAGGAGTTATAGATTTGCATCAAAATCTTTAGAACCAATTACAAAGAGAACTCATGTGTCAATTTGGAAATGGGTGCAAAAATACGCTAGCCTTACTGATAGATTTGTGATAGGAGGTAGAAGAATTAAGGATGTATTCGTGGATGAGACTTTGTTAAAGATAAATGGAGAGAATTATTGGTTATGGTTAGCATATGAACCAAATTTACATGTATGTTTGTTATTCCATATATCAAGGGAGAGAACTATCTTTGTGTGTTATCAGTTTTTTAAGCAAATAAGGACAAAATTTGGAAGTAAGTCAATCTATACAGATAGTGCTTATTGGTATAATGAAGCCTGCAAATGGTTAAGGTTAAGGCATATTATATATGGAACACAGCTCAAAAATATCATGGAAAGATTTATTCAGCAAATTAAAGATAGGACTGAATGTTTCGATGATAACTTTCCATGCAAAATCAAAAGATGTAGCAGACAACACGTTGATAATTGGCTAAGGATGTATATTCTGTACTTAAACATGGAAACAGATAGAGTCAAATTCACGGATTTTGTAATAAGAAATAGATTAAGTTAACAGAGCCCATTGCTTTATTAAATGGTATATATAACAACATTAGAATAGTCGCTGTTACAAATAAAGTAGATGTAGCAACAACATTATGACAAGTTACGTTCGAATTATTTGACTAGCAGCATATTTCTAATTTTATTAAAATTTGAAGACTTTTTATCTTTTGTCCCATACTTATGCTATGATCAGAAAAATGGACAAATCGCATTTGCTTCAAGCCTGTATAGAAGGAAAGGAAACATGGTTAGTGTAGCGCTGCTCGTTCGACTAGAGACAAAACCTGGAAAAGAGGCTGATGTCGAGAGATTTCTTCGAGATAGCCTCTCTCTGGTTCAAGAGGAGCCAGCAACCACCGCCTGGTTTGCAATCCGTATGGGACCGTCAACGTTCGGCATCTTCGATGCCTTCCCTGACGAGTCGGGCCGACAAGCACACTTGTCTGGTCGCGTCGCTGCTGCCCTGGCCGAGAAGGGTTCCGAGCTTTTCGCACAGCCGCCCACTATCGAAAGGATAGATGTCCTTGCAGCCAAGATGCCCTCTCTCTTGGATGGATCTCCGTCTTGGATTTAGATGCATCTATCCCACGTGGCTCAAATTATGTTTTCTCACACATTTAGGTTTAATACTTGAGAGATCAGGCAGTCCCCTGCATACTTTTTCATGATTAGAACGCTACTGCTTGTACCTTCCGTTCCGCTCTAAAACAGTGAAGGATTCATGCGTTATCTTTATTGGACTCCAGTCCTAATTCCATCAGCATTGTATCTGTATACGTTGCCTGCTTCTTCATCTGCTATCTTTTTATGCATCATTACATGAAAGACATTCAAAGTCTTATCAAAATTAAAAGGCTATATAGAACAACCAAGAAATAGGTCCGGTCAACTGCTGGATTTGAAATTATTCCCATTCCAGTTGCGAGTTACTATTTGTAGTACTCTTGCTTATACCTATGATCTGTGCAACGCAGATGTTTGGATGTCAGGACCTTGACAATAGAACACGAGTTAATGGATAATACCCATTTAATAACAGTATTAGCAGAACTTTGGAGTGCTCAGTCAATCAGTACTTACTCCTTCCATGCTAACGTTAATCCGCATTAATAGGATACATAATTCTTTACATAATTCTTCAGATGTAGGAAAAAATTTAGGAAAAAATTAGGGGTACGTTGACTCATCTATATACAAACATACTATTTTTGGAGTAACGCCTGTACTGTAGGATCAACTCTGCCAGATTCAGCCATAGTAAAGCAATGGGTTGACATGAATTGCTGCGCTCCACCAAGCCTATTTTCCCATTTGGGCAACATATCTTTCACACAGTTTTCATTAACTGCATCAATATATTTGGAGAAAATCAGCCACGGATTATCAAAACGTCCTACTTGGCTCGCAATTTTGCTAAAAAGGACTGCCTGGTTCGCTTTGGCAGCTGCCTTTTCCAAATCAGAAACAAATTCCTTCTGTACTATTACATCATTCCTTGTTCCAAGTCTAGTAAGATGCCCAGCAACAATTGTGTCAAAGTCATAGTTGTTTAAGGCTATATCATGAGCTTTGATAAAGCCTGCCGTATCTTTAGCTATTGCCAAATATGGAAATGGAACCCATCCTGGAAATATGATATCTACTAGCATGAGCACCTTTTGTTTTGGAGCGTAAATGAAGATGTTTCCAGGTAGATGGTTAACGCCATAATAGTCTAACTTTAGGGATTGATTTCCGATCTGCAATGTGTAGTTCTTGGTAAAAGTCACCGTAGGAATTGGTGGCACCAAGGAAGCATTTTTGGCCACAGTTTTGGCTCTCTGTAACACAGCTGCAGTTTCTTGTTGAGCTATAAAAGTAGCAGTCTTTGGGAATATTCCTGCAGCGCCGATATGATCTATATGAGCATGACTGTAAATTACGTATGCAAGTGGCTTGTCTGTCACTTCCGCTATGGCTTTGAGATAGTTTTTGCCAATAGAAGGAGGAGCATCAACTGCTACGACACCCTTGTCTGTCACTAGAAACATAGTATTATAGGAACCATCGGTAACCCAATACAAATGATCACGGATCTGTTGGACTAGGTATCCTTTTGCA
>Ga0207663_10000943_pt1 | contig 13295 bp, 13 predicted proteins | sample LARL53metaG_FD_184346 | JGI IMG/M metagenome (GOLD analysis project Ga0207663, IMG submission 184346) | Corn, switchgrass and miscanthus rhizosphere microbial communities from Kellogg Biological Station, Michigan, USA - LAR L5-3 metaG... | ecosystem: Host-associated > Plants > Roots >...
GCTGCTGGGCGTCAGGCAGCGACTGCAGCTTCTTCAGCGTCCGGTTCTCGATCTGGCGGACCCGCTCGCGGGTGATGTTGAACGCGCGGCCGACCTCCTCGAGCGTGCGCTGGCGACCGCCGGTGATCCCATAGCGCATCTCGATCACCTCGCGCTCGCGCCGTGGCAGCGCGGCCAGCACGCGCACGACGTTCTCCCGGCGCAACGCCTCGGAAGCGACCTCGAACGGCGACTCCGCCGCGTCGTCCTCGACGAAGTCGGCCAACGCCGTGTCGTCCTCCTCGCCGATCGGCTTCTCCAGCGAGACCGGGTGCTGGGCCATCCGCATCACCTCGCGCACCTCTCTGGTCGAGCACTCGAGCTCAGTGGCGATCTCCGCGTTGGTCGGTTCACGCCCGAGCCGCTGGATCAACACACGCTCGGCATGGATCACCTTGTTCAACCGCTCGACCATGTGCACGGGGATCCTGATCGTCCTGCCCTTGTCGGCGATCGCCCGCGTCACCGCCTGCCTGATCCACCAGGTCGCGTACGTCGAGAACTTGTAGCCCTTGCGGTAGTCGAACTTCTCGACCGCTCTGATCAGCCCGAGCGACCCCTCCTGGATCAGGTCCAGGAACGTCAATCCCCGCCCGACATAGCCCTTTGCGATCGATACAACCAGGCGCAGGTTCGCCTCGACCATGTGCTGCTTGGCGGCGACATCGCCCCGCTCGATCCGCTTGGCCAGGCACACCTCCTCCTCGGCGCTCAGCAGCGGGACCCGCCCGATCGAGCGCAGGTACAGTCGCAACGAGTCCAGGCTCGGCTCGACGCCCATATCGACATCGGCCTTGCGCAGTTCCTCCAGGCGCTCCTTCATGCCCGCGGGTCGGTCGAGCGACTCGTCGTCGTTATCACTGCTACCCGTTTCCTCCACGCTTGCCAGCGGGGGATCGTCGGGCAAGGCGTCCAGCCTGCGATTGCGCTCGGCGCTCGCACCACCGTTGCGCTCGTCCTCGGACAGGCTCGGCTCCGGCTCGCCCTGAGCCAGCACGTCGATGCCGTGCTCCTCCAGGTAGCTGAGCAGATCCTGCATCTGATCCTGCGTCAGCTCGGCCTCTTCCTGCGTGGACATGACTGCCTCGTAGGTGAGGAACCCTCGTTCCTGACCTTCTGCGATCACGCTCTGCAGCTCATCCATCTCAACCACGGCTGTGGTGTCCGTGACGATCAAGACCTCGACATTGTCGCTCAACTGTGGACCCCCAGGATCCAAACGGCTCCCCGTCGGAGCAACACAACAACTTCTCTCGCTCCGACCTCCCCTGACCTGTCTGCGTCTAGTCTCCTCCGTGGTTTCTCGATCGCATTTGCCCGTTCCCTGCTGGCTCCTGCTGTATGGCTATAGCTCGGTTTGACGTCCTCTGTATCGGCGTTTCCCGACCATTCTCTGAGCCTCGTCCCCGCGAAACTCGGGGGGTTGACTCGATTGCCAGGTGCCGAAGTCATACCAGAATCCGTCGCCGGCCACGCCGGTTGGCGCCGGATGCTTGCGCTTGCTCGGGGCCGACGCAGCAGCTGAGCGCTCGGCTGAGCGACTGCCGCTCGCTAGGCTTGGTCTGAGTGCAGGCGACCCGGCAGATCCACTCGCTGTCTCCGACGCATCCCTTCGGCGACGACGTCCAGGCGCGTATGCCCTCCGTCCCGGTCGGTCTCTCGCGGGTTGGGGTCACGGGCGTCGAGAAGGTCGTGCGCATCCACGATGAGCTGTTCTTCGCGCGCTTGAGCTGCTTCGTGGATCTCAGCTCCGATCAGAAGGGTGCGCACATGTCCCGGTTCGAGGAGGTCATCAACGAGACGATCGGCGAGGTCATCCTCAGCGAGTCCCCGTTCCGGGCGGAGACGCTCGCCCAGCACATCGCCGAGCTTGTGCGCGCGCGCCAGGACGCTCAGCGCGCCGAAGTCACGATCGCCGCTCGCTATCCCGAGCACAAGCCCGCGCCCGTCTCGGGCGTCGGCACGCAGGAGATCTACACGCTCCTCGGTCGCGCTGTGGCCTTTGAGCACGGTACGCGCCGCGTCGTGGGCGTGTCGGCCACCGGCATGACCGCGTGCCCGTGCGCGCAGGAGCTGGTCGCCGCTCGCGCGCGCGAGCGGCTGCTCGGGGATGGGTTCTCGGGCGAGCAGATCGAGCGCATCCTCGCCCGGGTACCGGTTGCGACCCACAACCAGCGGGGACTGGGAACGCTGCACATCGGCTGCATCGAGGAATGTAATGCCGAGCTCGACGCCACGGCACTGCTGGAGATCGTCGAGTCGAGCATGTCCTCGGAGATCTATGAGCTGATGAAGCGCTCAGACGAGGTGTCTGTAGTCGAAAAGGCCCACGCCAACCCGCGCTTCGTCGAGGACTGCGTGCGTGAGATGGTCGCCCGTGTCGTCGCCCGGTTCCCCGAGCTGGACGACCTCAACTTCATCTCCGCCCGCCAGGAGAACCTCGAGACGATCCATCAGCACAACGTCCTCGCCGAGCGTCACGGCCTGCTGTCGGAGCTGCGCGCCGAGATCGCATCTGGCACGCTCTCGGCGCATCACACGACGCTCGACGAGTGGCTCGCCGCCGGGGTCACCACCTCTTAGCTGCGCGTCTGAGCGTGCGCGAGGCGCCGGCGCACCCCAAAGAAGTAGTCCAGCCCGGACAGCACCGTCACGACCACCGTCGCGTACAGCAGCAGCGACAGCCACAGCGGTTGCCCGTGCACCGCGATCAGCGCGAGGATCAGCGCGATCTGCATGCACGTCTTCAGCTTGCCGAACATGCTCGCTTCCATCACCACCCCCGCCTGCGTCGCGCCGAGCCGCAGCACGGTGACCGCCAGCTCGCGCGTGATGATCACCATCGCCACCCAGGCTTCCAGGCGGTCCAGCGACACCAGCGCGATCAGCGCCGCGACGATCAGCAGCTTGTCCGCGAGCGGGTCCATCAGCTTGCCGAACGTCGTGATCGTCTGACGCGAGCGCGCGAGATAGCCGTCGACGAAGTCCGTCAGCGAGGCCAGCGCGAACACGATCGCGGCGAGCACGTCGCCCTGCTGGGTGTTCCCCAGCAGGGCGACGACGAGCACCGGCACCAGCATGATGCGCAGCACCGTCAGCACGTTGGGCAGGTTCAGCGGGAACACGACGTTGCCATTATGTCGGCACGGGCTCGCACGGGCCCAATCCATTCCCCGGCGACAGAGGAGCACCACCCATGAACACGCGCACGCTGGGACCGAACGGTCCCGAGGTCTCCGCAATCGGGCTCGGCTGCATGGGGATGTCCGCGTTCTACGGGACCGCCGACGAGTCCGAGGCCAGGGCCACGATCGCGCGGGCGCTCGATCTCGGGTGCAACTTCCTGGACACGTCGGACATGTACGGCCCGCACACCAACGAGCGGCTCGTCGGCAGCGCGATCGGCGCGCGCCGCGACGAGGTGTTCCTGGCGACCAAGTTCGGGATCAAGCTCATCAAAGACGACGATCTGATCAACCGCACGATCGACGGCAGTCCCGAGTACGTGCGCGAAGCCTGCGACGCCTCGCTGGAGCGCCTCGGCGTCGAGTACATCGATCTCTACTACCAGCACCGCGTCGACCCGAGCACGCCGATCGAGGACACGGTCGGGGCGATGGCCGAGCTCGTGCGGGCTGGCAAGGTTCGTCACATCGGCCTGTCCGAGGCGAGCGCCGCGACGATCCGCCGCGCCCACGCGGTGCACCCGATCACCGCGGTCCAGACCGAGTACTCGCTGTGGACGCGCGACGTAGAGCCGGAGATCCTGCCCACGCTCGAGGAGCTGGGGATCGCGCTCGTCGCGTACTCCCCGCTGGGACGCGGGTTTCTGTCCGGGCGGTTCACCTCGCCCGATGAGCTGGACGAGGAGGACTACCGACGCCACGGGCCGCGATTCACCGGCGAGAACCTCGAGCAGAACCTGGCGCTGGTCGCGCGCGTGCGCGAGCTGGCCTCCGAGCGAGGCATCACGCCGGGCCAGCTGGCGCTCGCGTGGGTGCTCCATCGCGGCGAGGACATCGTGCCGATCCCCGGCACCAAGCGGGTCGCCTACCTGGAGGAGAACCTCGCCGCAGCCGAGGTCGAGCTGGACGAGGCCGACGTCGAGCACATCGCCGAGGCCGTCCCACCCGCCGCCGGCGAGCGCTATCCCGAGGCCGTCATGCGCTCGGTCAACCTGTAGGGGACGGGTGATGCGGGGCAGCGGGACGAGTGGTGCGGCCGGGCTCCAGCGGCGGCGGAGTCAGCGGCCCGCGGTCCTCGGTCAACAGCTGAGGCGCCCGGTCAGTAGCCGACCGAGTAGAAGCTGATGTGCCTGCACCCGTCGAGTCGGTAGTGCGGCAGCGCGTGGTGGCTCGTGTACACGACCTGATGCGGGTTTTCGCAGTGGATCGTGCCCGAGTTCTCGTGCGCGTGCACCACCGTCCGCGGGTTTGTGCCCGTCCAGACGTAGTTGATGGTGTCGTTGGCGTAGATGAAGTTCTGGCCATTGCCCGCGTGTATCACCGCGGTCTGATGCGGGGGCCAGCCCGACGGGTGGTAGTCGCCCCAAATCACATCCCCGGCGCCGCCGCCGTAGATCGTGTCGTTGCCGTATCCGCCCAGGAGATAGTTGTGTACGTGGGGCTTGCCGACGAGCGTATGGTGGCCCCCGGCCGGCCCCCGGTCCATCACCAGGTGCTGATCCGGCGGCCAGCCGGCATGGCTGGTCATCGCCGCCGCGGGTCCCGCGGACGTCGCCAGTGCTGCCATGAGCAAGGCGGCAAACAGCGTCGGGATCAGACGGCGTCGAGCGATAGGGTGGGGGACCATGCCGCTGATACCGATGGTTATAGAGCGAACCGCGCGGGGCGAGCGCGAGTTCGACATTTATTCGAGGCTGCTCAACGAGCGCATCATCTTCCTGGGCACCCCGATCGACGACCAGGTCGCCAACCTCATCGTCGCCCAGCTGCTGCACCTCGAGTCCGAGGACCCCGAGAAGGACATCTCGATCTACATCAACTCGCCCGGGGGCTCGGTCTACTCGGGTCTGGCGATCTACGACACGATGCGGTTCGTCAAGCCCGACATCGCGACGATGTGTGTGGGCGTGGCGATGTCAATGGGCTCGCTGCTGCTGGCCGGAGGAACTAAGGGCAAGCGCGCCGCGCTGCCGAACAGCCGCATCCTCATCCACCAACCCTCGGCCGGGTTCGAAGGTCAGTCGACCGACATCGAGATCCACGCCCGCGAGATCCTCGCGGTGCGGGGCCGGCTCGACGAAATCTATGCCGAGCACATCGGTCGCCCCACAGACGAGGTCCGTGAGGACATGGAGCGCGACCGGTTCTTCACGGCCGAGCAGGCTCAGGAGTACGGCCTGATCGACAGGGTGCTCGAGAGCCACTAAGGCTGCCGGTGCGCGCGCTGTCCATGGAGAGCCCTCACTGAGGCCCCGACCCGCGCGATGCTCAGAGCGGGACGTCCACGATGTCCAGTCTGACCCGAGGCGAGCGCGTCGCGCTCGTGCTGATCGCGGCGCTGTCGGCGCTCGCCGGGGTGGCAAACTACGGGACCTGGGCCCCCGTCCCGCGGTTTGCGCTGGCCACGCTTGCGCTCGCCGGCCTCGCCTGGGTCGTGTCGTTTGCCACCGAGCAGCTCGGCGAGCGGTTCGGTCCCGGGGTCACCGGCATGTTGCAGTCCACGCTGGGCAACCTGCCCGAGCTGTTCGTCGTGGTGTTCGCGCTGAAAGCCGGCGAGCTCATCGTCGCGCAGACGGCGATCGTAGGGTCGATCCTCGCCAACGCCCTGCTCGTGCTCGGCCTGGTGATCGTCATCGGCGCACGTCGTTCCGCGGACGGAACGATGCGCTTCTCCAAGCGCCTGCCCCGCGATACGGCCACATTGCTGCTCCTCACCGTGTTCATCATCGTCCTGCTCGGCCTCTCGCTCGCGGCGCACGATCCCGCCAGCCATCACGTCAAGGCGATCTCTGCGATCGGCGCCGTGTGTCTGCTGGTGGTGTACCTCGCTTGGGTGATCCCCTACCTGCGCTCCGACGAGCCGCCCCCCGATGACGGGCGCGGTCCGCGGCTGGGGCTCAGGGTCACGCTCACGCTGCTGGCGATCGCCGGGACCGGCTCGGCGTTCGTCTCGGACTGGTTCGTGGCGGCTCTGGCGCCTGCGATTACCGTGCTGAACATCTCCCAGGCCTTTGCCGGCCTGGTGATCGTCGCGATTGCCGGCAACGCCGTCGAGAACGCCGCTGGGCTGGCGCTCGCTTACAAACGCCGCTTCGACCTGGCGATCTCGGTCGTCAAGAACTCAGTCGCCCAGATCGCCGCGTTCCTGTTCCCGCTGCTCGTGCTGATCTCGTTCGCCCTGTCCACGCAGCTGACGTTCGCGCTGGCCCCCGTCTACATCGGCGCGCTCGCCCTGACCGCCCTGGCGGTCTGGCAGGTGACCGGCGATGGTGAGGCCGCCGCATTCGAGGGTTGGGCGCTGGTCGCGGTGTATGTGATCCTGGCCACGATCACGCTGTATGAGTGAGCCCGCGGCGTCGGCGAGCGAGCCCCGGGATCAAGCCGTGGCTTCGCTCCCGCACGGAGGTCGGCACGCCGCTCTGGTGCGCGTCGTTTCTGTCTAATCACCCCCACGGCCAAAGCGCGCTAGACTGCCGGATACCTCGCGCCTGGGCGGGGTTTTTCTTCGCCCAGGCCCGATGTCCATACACGATCGCCAGGAAGTGAAGCGCCATGGCCCGCGGAGACGTTCGCATCGCTATCACCCTCGCATGCGAGGAGTGCAAGCATCGCAACTACCAGACGAACAAGAGCAAGCGCAACAACCCTGATCGGGTGTCGCTGCGCAAGTACTGCCGCTGGTGCCGGCGTCACACCAGCCATCGGGAGACTCGCTAGCTAGCGGGGGACCGCTGCCGTGGCCCGTGATCGCAAACGCGCAAAGCAACGTCGCGCCCGCCGCTCACCCGCGCGCACCCCTGCCACGCCTCCCGGCGGGCCGGCTGACCGGTCTGCCGGCCGAGCGCAGGACGAGCGATCTTCGCTTGACGAGGGCCGGGTCGAGCGCGCCGATCTGCCCGGGGCGCTCGAGCACGCGGGCGACGTGGACGAGTTCGACGCCGCCCTCATCGCCGGCGCCGGCGGGGTCGCCGCCGATCCCGAGCTGCTCTCCGATGCTGAGACGGCCACGTCCGAGACGCTTTCCGAGGGCGAGATCGAGGCTGAGGCCGAGGCCGAGGGCGATCTCAGCGCGGACGAGCTGCAGGAGGTTGTGTCGGGGCCCGGTGGCGCCGACGGGGTCAGTCCAGAGCAGGCGTCGGGCGCTCCTCTGCGCAAAGGCAACCGCGCGATCGGCTTTCTGCGGGCCAGCTGGGCCGAGCTGCAGCGGGTGCAGTGGCCCGACCGCCGCCAGGTCTTCCAGGCCACGGCCGTCGTCCTGGGCTTCGTCGCCGTCGCCGGCGCCTACCTCGGCCTGGCCGACTATGTGGCCAAGGAAATCGTCGACTTCATCCTCTGATCGTGCCTCCTCAGCAGCTCGCCGTATCCGCCGCCGCGCTGCGCCGGCGTCAATCACATCGCCGCATGTCATAGCCAGTCCATCGAACGAGTCAGGAACAGGAACTAGAGAGCCCGAATGTTTCGCTGGTATGTAGTCAACACTTACTCCGGTCACGAGAACAAGGTCAAGCAGAACCTCGAGCACCGCGTCGTCTCGCTCGGTCAGCAGCGCGCCGTGCGCAACGTGGTCGTCCCGACCGAGTCCGTCTCGGAGATGAAGGACAACCAGAAGATCACCGTCGAGAAGCGCACGATGCCTGGCTATGTGCTCGTCAACATGGAGCTCAACGAGGACTCTTGGGGCGTCGTCAAGGGCACTCCGGGCGTCACCGGGTTCGTCGGCGCCTCCCAGGAGCCGGTCCCGCTGACCCAGATGGAGGTCGACCGGCTGCTGCACAAGACGGACGTCGCCACGGCGCCGCGCACGCGCGCGCAGTTCGCGATCGGCGAGTCCGTCAAGGTCGTCTCCGGTCCGCTGTCGGACTTCTCCGGGGAGATCTCCGAGATCAACGACGACGCCGCCAAGCTCAAGGTGCTGGTATCAATCTTCGGGCGGGAGACACCCGTCGAGGTTCAGTTCGACCAGGTTAAAAAGATCTAGACATGGCCAAGAAGGTGCTCACAACAATCAAGCTCCAAGCCAACGGCGGCCAGGCCAGCCCGGCGCCGCCGGTCGGTCCCGCGCTGGGCCAGCACGGGATCAACATCATGGAGTTCTGCAAGGCGTTCAACGCGCAGACCCAGAGCGAAACCGGGACGGTCATCCCGGTTGTGATCACGGTCTATGAGGATCGCTCCTTCACGTTTGTCACAAAGACGCCCCCCGCGGCCGTGCTGATCAAGCAGGCGCTGCGCATCGGCAAGGGCTCGGGCGAGCCCAACCGCACGAAGGTGGGCACGATCACCCAAGCCCAGCTGCGCGAGATCGCCGAGCGCAAGCTTCAGGATCTGAACGCCCACGACATCGACCAGGCGGCGAAGATCATCGCCGGTACAGCCCGCTCGATGGGCGTGGAGGTCGCGTCATGACGACTCATCATGGGCGCAGGCACCGCGACGGGCTGGCGAAGGTCGATCGTGAGCGCGAGTATGAGCCGGCCGAGGCGGTGTCGCTGGTCAAGAGTCTGGCCGGCGCCAAGTTCGACGAGTCGGTCGAGCTGCACGTGCGCACGGGCCTGAACGTTCGCCACGCAGACGAGCAGCTGCGGGGCACGATCGCGCTGCCCAACGGCCTCGGCAAAGACGTCCGGATAGCGGTGTTCGCTCAGGGTGACAAGGCCCGCGAAGCCGAGCAGGCAGGGGCGGACGTGGTCGGCGGCGAGGATCTCGCCAAGCGCATCGAGGAGGGCTTTGACGAGTTCGACGTGGCCATCGCCACTCCCGACCTGATGTCGGTCGTCGGCCGTCTTGGACGCATCCTTGGCCCGTCCGGCAAGATGCCCAACCCGAAGGTCGGCACGGTCACGATGGACGTGGCCAAGGCGGTCGAGGAGTCCAAGTCGGGCAAGGTCGAGTACCGCACCGACCGCACCGCGATCGTGCACATGGTGATCGGCCGCGCGAGCTTCGAGGAGCGCGCGCTGCTGGAGAACTACGCGGCCGTGGTCGAAGAGCTGATCCGGGCCAAGCCGTCGGCGGCGAAGGGACGCTACCTGCGCACGATCACGCTGACCTCGACGATGGGCCCCGGCGTCAAGGTCGATCCAAGTCGCACACGTGACATCGTTGAGGAGGCATCGCCCCCAGCGGCAGCCGCCGCATAGCGCCCGAAACCAGACCAGACAGACAGGCCACCAGAGACCCCCGGCGGCCACCGATCTCCAGATCGGCCAGCATAAGCCCGGGACAGGAGCCAGGCAATGAACCGAGACCAAAAGGCCGCCGCGATCGCCGAGATCGCGGACCACATACGCGAGTCCCAGGCGGTGCTCGCCGTCGACTACCAGGGCATCTCCGTGCCCCAGGCGGCGGAGCTGCGCGCCAAGCTGCGCGAGTCCGACGCCACGTTCAAGGTCGTCAAGAACTCGCTCACCGAACGCGCCGCCGACGAGGCCGAGGCAGAATCGCTGAAGACGCTCCTGCAGGGACCCACGGCGCTGACGTTCGTGCGCGGCGACATCGCCACTGCGGCCAAAGCCCTCGCCGACTACGGTCGCGCGACCCAGCTGCTGCCGTTCAAGGGTGGGCTGATGGACGGCGCTGCGCTCGATCCCGACCAGATTCGCTCGATCTCGCGCCTGCCATCGCGCGAAGCGCTCTACGGGCAGCTCGTCGGGATCGTGGCCTCGCCGGTAGGCGGCCTCGTGCGCAGCTTGAACGCGCTCCTCGGTGGGCTGGCCGTCGCTCTCGGACAAGTCCAGGGTAAGAAGGAGTCCGGCGAGATTCCCGTGGGCGAAGCGCCCGCGGCGGCGGAGGCCCCAGCAAAGGAGTCTTCCGCCGCGGAAGCGCCCGACGTACAAGCTGAGCCGGAGCAGACCGAGCCGGCGCAAGAAGACGACAACCAGGCGGACGTCTCGGCTGAGGCTCAGTCCGAGGACGCCGAGACGAATCCCACCAAGGAGGACTGACAGGCATGGCAACCAGCACACAAGATTGGATCGAGGAGCTGAAGGGCATCTCGGTGCTCGAGCTCGCCGAGCGGATCAAGGCGCTCGAGGAGGAGTTCGGCGTATCAGCAGCGGCCGTGGCCGCGCCTGCGGCTGCCGCGGCGGGTGCCGCCGCGGCTGGCGATGCCGGCGCGGAGGAGGATGTGAGCAGCACCGTTGACGTCATCCTCGCGGGCTCGGGCGACAAGAAGATCCAGGTGATCAAGGTCGTGCGCGCGGCCACCGGTCTCGGCCTGAAAGAGGCCAAGGCGCTCGTCGACGAGGCCCCCAAGCCCGTCAAGGAGGGCGTCGAGAAGGAGGAGGCCGACAAGCTCAAGACCGAACTGGAGGAGGCCGGCGCGACGGTCGAGCTGAAGTAAGGGCTCGGCCGCACCCCGTCGTTCGCCATCCTTACCGCCGCCCTGCGCGCGTCGGTGGCGCGCAGACAGCCGTCCATGGAGCCGTCGCATAGTGGGCACACACGCGGGCGCGCCATTTGCCGGTCTTCCCGCAACGCACATTCTCGCCCGGTCTTTACCCGTGCCTAACAATTGGGCCGATTTTCCGGTAAAGTGCCCTCCGCTGGCCGATAGCCGCAGCCGCCCAGGAGTACGACGACGCGCCACATACGCGGTTCGTCGAGGGCGGGGTCCGTGAGCGCCGGTGGCCCAGTTAAGGGCGTCGATGGTCTGTGCTATCTTTGACGGTCGCGCTTTCGTGCGCCCTCCACCGCCCGTATCTCGCCTTCGAAGGAGACGTTTTCTTGGCTGCTGTTGATGCTCTCCGGACGCGCCGAAGCTTCGCGCGCCTCGACAAGACCATTGATGTTCCCAACCTGATCGATATCCAGCGCCGCTCGTTCCAGTGGCTCACCGACCCCAAGGGCGGTGGGCTGCGCGAGACGATCGACGACATCTCGCCGATCGAGGACTACACCGGCAACCTCGCCGTCCAGTTCGGCGAGTTCGTGTTCGACGAGCCGGTTGCCTCGCTGGAGCAGTGCCGTGAGAAGGATCTGACCTTCGCCCGTCCGCTGACGGTGACCGTCGCGTTCATCAACCGCGAGACCGGCGAGATCCGCGAGCAGTCGGTGTTCATGGGCGACTTCCCATGGATGACCGAGCGCGGGACGTTCGTGATCAACGGCACCGAGCGCGTGGTCGTCACGCAGCTCGTGCGCTCGCCCGGGGCCTACCTGATGGAGCCCAAGGACCGCGAGAAGCAGGTGTTCATCGCCAACCTGATGCCCGCGCGCGGGTCGTGGCTGGAGCTCGAGATCGACAAGAAGGGCAAGGTGTTCGTCCGCATCGACCGCAAGCGCAAGCTGCCGGTGACGGTGCTGCTGCGGGCGATGGGGTACGCGACCGACGAGGAGATCCTCAAGCTGTTCGAGGACTCGCTGTACATCCGCAACACGATCGAGTCTGACACCGAGGCGACCCGCACCGAAGAAGGCGCGCTGATCGAGCTGTTCAAGAAGCAGCGTCCGGGCGAGCCGCCGAGCGTGGAGAACGCCAAGGCGCTGCTCAACCAGCTGTTCTTCGACGCCAAGCGCTATGACCTCACGCGGGTCGGTCGCTACAAGCTCAACTCGCGGCTGGGCCTCGACATCGACATCGACACGCGCACGCTCACCCACGACGACATCCTCGCGCTCGTGCGCGAGCTGGTGTCGCTGCCCAAGCGCCTGGGCCTGCCCGAGGACGGCGAGGTCGAGATCAAGGACTACGCCGCCGAGGCGCTGTCGATGCCGCGCGAGCCCGTGGCCGAGCACCTCGACGAGTACGAGCACTTCGGCAACCGCCGCCTGCGCACGGTCGGCGAGCTGATTCAGGAGGCGTTCCGGATCGGGCTCTACCGGATGGAGCGCGTCGTGCGCGAGCGCCTGACGACCGAGGACGCCGACACGATCACGCCGCAGACGATCATCAACATCCGCCCGGTGGTGGCGGCGCTGAAGGAGTTCTTCGGCTCCTCCCAGCTGAGCCAGTTCATGGACCAGACCAATTCGCTCGCCGGGCTGACGCACCGTCGTCGTCTGTCCGCGCTCGGCGCGGGGGGGCTCACGCGCGAGCGCGCGCCGATCGAGGTGCGTGACGTGCACCCCACCCATTACGGGCGCATGTGCCCGATCGAGACCCCCGAGGGGCCGAACATCGGCCTGATCGGCTCGCTGAGCTCGTTCGCCGAGGTCTCCGAGTACGGGTTCGTCACGACCCCCTACCGCGTCGTCAAGGACGGCGTGGTGACCGACAAGGTCGTGCGCCTGGACGCCACCCAGGAAGAGGAGCTGGTGATCGCGCAGGCCAACACGCCCGTGGATCCCAAGACGGGCAAGCTCAAGGGCACCGAGATCCTGTGCCGCACGCAGGCCGGTCAGTACGTGACGGTCGGGCCCAAAGACGTGGACCTGGTGGACGTCTCGCCCGAGCAGATCTGGTCGGTGGCGACCGCGATGATCCCGTTCCTCGAGCACGACGACGCCAACCGCGCGCTGATGGGCTCGAACATGCAGCGCCAGGCGGTGCCGCTGCTGAAGGCGGATGCGCCGCTCGTCGGCACCGGCATGGAGCGCCGCGCAGCGCTCGACACCGGCGACGTGCTGCTGGCGAGCGACGCCGGCACGATCGAGCACGTCGATGCCGACCGGATCGTGGTGGAGACCTCCAGTGGGAAGGATGAGTACGAGCTGCAGAAGTTCATGCGCTCCAATCAGGGCACGCTGATCCATCACAAGCCGCGTGTGAAGAGCGGCCAGAAAGTCAAGGCGGGCGACGTGCTCGCCGACGGCTCCTCGACCGACAGGGGCGAGATGGCGCTGGGCAAGAACCTGATGGTGGCGTTCATGTCCTGGGAGGGGTACAACTTCGAGGACGCGATCATCCTGTCCAAGCGGCTTGTGCAAGACGATGAGCTGACCTCGATCCACATCGAGGAGTACGAGATCGACGCTCGCACGACCAAGCTCGGCGAGGAGGAGATCACCCGCGACATCCCCAACCGCTCGGAGGAGTCGCTGCGCAACCTCGACGACCGCGGCATCGTGCGCGTCGGCGCGGAGGTAGCCTCCGGGGACCTGCTCGTCGGCAAGGTCACGCCCAAGGGCGAG
>Ga0207663_10000948_pt1 | contig 13250 bp, 11 predicted proteins | sample LARL53metaG_FD_184346 | JGI IMG/M metagenome (GOLD analysis project Ga0207663, IMG submission 184346) | Corn, switchgrass and miscanthus rhizosphere microbial communities from Kellogg Biological Station, Michigan, USA - LAR L5-3 metaG... | ecosystem: Host-associated > Plants > Roots >...
ATTATGAACGTGTTTTGTCTTGTTCCAAACTTTTCTAAATTTCGGCATGTCCATAAGTGTTTCCGCTAAAGCTTTCCAGCGAGGCCAAAGCTTTGTATCCATCATTTTAGTTCTATGAAGGCGAAACAAGAATTCAATTAAATCGAGGTATGCAACTACAGTATAATATTCATCAGGACTATCGACTAAATCTAACCGTTCTGCAAATACTTTGCTTTCTTTTGCCATTTTTGTAAACGCTTCAGTATTTTCAAGTTTCATCCTTGTCTCTATTATTCTAGCATATGTCTGTTGTTCACTTTCTATACGCATATTTTTCTTCACTGAGGAAAATTGCAATAACGACATGCCAAACAAAGATGCAAGTATTCCAACTATAATCATGTTAGTTATTTCTGAAAAGTCCATATCAGTCTCTGATTATGTAAAATCATACTTTAGAATTTTGATCCTTTATAACTAGAAGCACCTTTTTAATGTCGTATACTTCTAATTGACTTGACTCGGAATTTATTACATCCTAGCGATCCCAAATTTTAATTGGAATTGAGATTTATAGTTGTCTTTGTAGAACTTATAGATTCTATATTGCAAAAAACTTCTGTCATTGATTATTATTCATAACTAAAGCTCTTTCTGTATCCTCTTCGCCTTGCTTTATCAATTTCTTTATGGTGGCAACTGAAAAGTCAGCGTCTTCAAAAAGAAAATGTGCCTTTTCTGGTCTTTCTATGCGCACAATTTCCTTTATTATGGCACCCCGTCGACGGGCGAGTTTATTGTATTCCAGTTCCATTTTGTCAAATCTCTTCTTTAACTTTCCATCGCCACCTTCGTCTTTAATTTTGAAATTACTAGTAATCATCAATAAATCATGCATTTCTTTTAAAAGTGACAAATGTCTTGATATAATCCTTGACAATCTGACATTATTATCTGTCTTGTCCGAGTAAATTATGTCTTTGGCTCGATGCCAAGCTTCAAACATATCTTGCGGAAGATCTTTTTGGTAGTGAGGAAAAATATTGACCAAATAAACCATTTTGTCTGATGTAGGAGACGCATCTATAACCTCGCGTAGCGGAGTATTGCTAAGTAAAGCACCATCCCATAGATATTTGCCATCATTTTGTGTCCATTCTATTCCATAGAAAGGAAAGCCTGCGCTTGCAATAACATGATCTGCATTAATATTTATGTGCTTACTATCAAATATGACTGGTTTACTTGTTTGTATATTTGTAGAAGTTACAATTAATCTGGGTGTATTTGGGTTTCTTAAGTTGGTAAAATCAACATAACGACTCAGAGTTTTCTTTAGAGGTGCGATATCAAATAATGGATAAGGAAATGGTCTAAATGGTTGAAGGTAATTAAAGAAAAAACCTGATGTAATCCACCTAGGAAAGAAAGCCTTTGGATTTCCATAGATAGCAGAATACATTGATGCTAAAATAGCCCTTGACTCATCTGTAAAATATGCTGATGAAAATTGGTGTGGTAAAGGTATAAGGGTTTCTGCGAGTTCTAACCAAAAGCTTTCAAGTTTTTTTGCAGAATTTTTAAAGCTATGGTGACTATGAGCAGCAGCTGCTATTATTGCTGCATTAATAGCTCCAATGGAAGTACCTGCAATTATATCAAATTTTATATTATGTTTTGCAAGAGTCTTGTACACTCCACATTCATATGCACCAAGTGAACCTCCTCCTTGGAGTACAAGAACGATTTCTACAGGTAATTCTTCTTTTCGTTCTTCTCCTTCTTCTTGTTTATTTCTGTCGATTTCCATATTGCTATACATTCTCATCTCGGCAATTTGTTTATTAAGGATGAATAAAAATTCTTTGTCCTTTTTTAGTTTTTAGCAGAGTATCTAGAATAAAATGACTGCTATATATTGTAAGTGCAAGTTAATTTTGTTAGTCAGACTGACTATATTTCATACGTGAAATAAATGTCAGAAGCAATATTGAATTGGGAGAGGACTTTCAACAAAAAATGTTAGATCTATCGACATACAAGATGCAGGAAACGTTGCTGCAGTAGATATCAATTCAATCATCATTATATGTCAGAAGCTGCAAAACATAAGTAAAAAATCCCAAACCATTCATAACAGGATTTAATGGAGCAAAGTCTTTTTGGGTAATACCTTATTTAGCTGAGTAATTGAGGATAGAACGTGAAGATGTGAATAGCAACAATAGAACTAGATTTGGTTGAGAAGCATACAATGAACTTGTAGACGAATCAGGCGATCAGGATATTATAATTAAGATATTATAATTAAGCATTTGGCATCTTTTTGCTGTACTGACATTTTGGAATCTTTGAGCTAATCTATTAAATCATATTAAAACTGGGTATTGAAGAGTTATCAATATTACGATTTATAAAAAATATTACGTGCACTCTAACTTTTAACCATCGTCCGTATACTATAAGCAAAAGATGCTACTAATATAGATATAGAAGTATGATCAAATATAACATTTCGGTATCTCAGTAGAATAACAATATCAGATCTGCTTCTCCTTTTTCAATAATGCTTCTTATCTTTCTACTACTTATCTTGCTCTTGAATCTGCTTCTTTTCTCCCTCTTGCTTTTGCTCTTCTATGTCTCTTTGCTGGTCCTCCTTATCTTGTACTCGTCCTCTTCTCTTAATCATTGCTACATCAGACTCCAGAAGTAGATCCAAAAACCAGTCACCCATAACCTTTAACTTCTTTTTTGTTGTTGGTAAGTTAGATAAATAATATGTACGCCAAAGCCACCATGCTATAAATCCATGTATCTTTATTTTTCCAAATAATATTGCAACACCAGTTCTTTTTCCAATTTCTGCCATCATTCCCTTGGTTTTGTAATCGAACTTAATCTTCTTTTTATTATTATTATTATGTTTTCCTTTTTCGTTTATAGCATAAATAATGTTTTTTGCAGCAATCTTTCCCTCCCTTATGGCATATTGAGCTGTTGGAGGGTAAGGCTTTCCTGTGTGTGGGTCTGTTATAGAAGCGCAGTCGCCGAGTGCATATACTTCCCCCTCATACCCAGATACTTCCAAGTAGCTGTTAGCTATAATTCTATGTCCTTTGTCATGCTCGCATGGAAGATTTGCAATCAATTTAGAAGGAGTTACACCAGTAGACCAAACTAGCGTATAACAAGGAATTGTGGTACCGTTATCCAATATTGTACTAGTTGGAGTTGCTCCTTTAACCTGGTGATTCATTATGAATTCTACTCCACTTCCTTTTAGTTTTTGTAACGCAAATTTACCTAACTCTTCATCTACTTGTTCTAATATTTTGTCAGTAGCACTGATAAGTATGACTTTAACATCTGTCATGTAGATATTCTTATAGTATTTTACAACACTATCACGTACAAAATGATTCAACTCTCCTACTGTTTCTATGCCATTAAAACCGCCACCAACTACTATAAAAGTTAAAAGACTTTTTCTTAATTCTATATTGTTTTCCTCAAAATTAGCTTGCTCTAGCATGTTTATAATGTGATTTCTTAAAATAATGGCGTCATCAATAGTCATCATGGTAAACGCATTTTCTTCTACATCAGTCATCCCAAAGAAGTTATTCTCACTTCCTAATGTAATAACAAGGTAATCGTATCTTAGTGTACGTTGATCCCATGAAGTTGGGTGAGATTGCTTACCAATTGAATGGGTTATCATAACTTCCTTATTATTAAGATCTATTGATTCTACACTAGCTTCATAGAACTTGGCTTTTTTACAAAATAGTCTAACAGACGTTACTATGTGTCTTGTCTCAATCATACCAGATGCTACTTCAGCAAGCATTGGAGTAAATAGCAGAAAGTTATCTCTGCTTACTAGAGTAATATCGATATTTTTGTTATTTTTAAACTTGTTTTGAACTCTTTTTAGAACTTCAATTCCTGCAAAGCCGCTACCTAAAATAATTACGTGTTTGGTGGATGATGACGATGATGACAAAGAGGAATGTTTTGGCAGCTGTCGCCTGTTTTCATCATCATTAGCAGCAGCATCATTAAATGGATTAGTCACTCTTCCCACCCTTATTTATTTTCTTGAGCTAACTATTATTGTTCTTCTTCTTCTTTGTTGCTACTATCATTATTGTTACTAATACTAGTTGTTTATTCCACATGATGATGATGCACCAATTCATCGTAAAACCTAACAGATTTTATATTTACAAACTCTAGCATGCCATATCTTGATAACTCTCTACCAAATCCACTTTTTTTTACCCCTCCGAATGGAACTCTTGGGTCCGAAGCCACCACGCTATTCACAGACACTATTCCAGACTGCACCATTCTTGACAATTTCTCTGCTTTGTCAAGATCTTCCGTCCATATACTCGCACCTAAACCATATTGTGTATCGTTTGCAAGCTTTATAGCCTGCATTTCGTCATCGGCTACCATTATAGGTGCAACAGGACCAAAGACTTCTTCTCGTGCTACGCGCATTTTTGGAGAAACATTTTTGAAAACAGTCGGTTTGTAGAAATAACCCTTACTTTTTATTCGTTCACCTCCAGTAAGTAATTCAGCACCCTCTTTAATCACATCCTTGACAATTGAATCGATCTTGTTCAAGCCTTCGGCGTTGACCAGGGGACCCATATCTGTATCATCCAACATAGGATCACCAACTTTCAGTTTTTCAGCAGTCTGGGTAAATTTTTCAATAAACTCATTCGCTATTTTCTTAACTACGATAAACCGTTTTGATGCAATACAACTCTGACCGCAATTAATGAATCTACCCTTGACCGCACCGTTTGAGGCTTTTTCAATATCCGCATCTTCACATACTATAAACGGATCACTTCCACCTAATTCAAGTACACATTTCTTTATCTGCGATGTTGCCCTTTGCGCCACTTTAGCTCCAGCCGCAACACTTCCTGTAAATGTTACTGCGCTAAGATCTGCTGAATCGATAAGTGTTTCTACAATGCTGGAATCTCCAATCAATGTCTGGAAGACCCCGTCTGGTGTTCCAATCTTGTTAAAACATTTTTCAATTTCAATTCCACATTGCATAGTTGCACTAGCTGGTTTTAATACAATAGTGTTTCCAACCATCAGCGAAGGAGCTGCAAATCTTAATGCTTGCCAGTAAGGAAAATTCCATGGCATTATACTTCCTATTACTCCTAATGGTTCAAATGTTACGAAAGTTTTCCGAGCATCCGCATTAATGACTTCATCTGTTGCAAAAATCTTCCCGTTATCTGAAAAATATTCCATTGCCCATGCACATTTCTCTACCTCAGATCTAGCTTCTTTTATTGCCTTTCCCATTTCACTTGTTGCAGTCTTAGCGAGCTCTTCTTTGCTCTTTCTTAGTTGCTGTGCAAAGTCATGTAGAAGATCTATTCTTTTGTCCCAGTTCTTTTTCCATTCATCAAAAGCAATTCTCGCCTTCTTTACTTTGTCATTTATCTGCGCTTCAGTAATCATCTCGTATCGATTGATAACCTGTTCTGTTGCAGGATTTACGGTCTTTAATTCTGCTACTGCCGCTCCGTTTTCTTTCAAGGATTTATAACACCTCTACCAAGAATTTTGCCTTCTTTTAGCATTGTCAATGCTTCCGTAGCTTGATCAAGTTTGAATCGATTTGAAACAAGTGGTTTGATTACTCCTCTTTGTGCCAACGAAACCAACTCTATCATATCACTTAGAGCTCCAGTATAAGATCCAATTAACCTGTATGCTCTTGTCGGCATGCTGACTAAATTTAATTTTAATTCGCCTCCAAAGAGTCCTACCAAGACTAACCTTGCTCTTCTTCTAAGAAATTGCATATCACTTTCTACAGTCTTTGAGGCATTGACAAAGTCAATTACAGCATCTGCACCAAGGTTATCAGTTAATTCCATAATTTTTTTAACGGGATCTTCCTTTTTTGAATTGACTACGTCATCTGCACCACCATCTTCTTTTGCAGCTTTTAACTTATCATCACCTATGTCCATAGCAATTATCCTAGCGCCAGTGACTGCTCTTGCTAACTGCATAGCCATTAAGCCTAATCCTCCCGCGCCAACAATTACTACATTATCATCTGGTTTTAGATTAGCATTCTTTACTGCTGCATATGCTGTTAGACCAGAACATGAAAGTGTTGCAGCTGCATCAATATCCATTTCATCACCTATCTTCACCAGATACTTGTAATTTGGCACCAATACATACTCTGAATAACCTCCATCAACATAAACACCCAACGATCTAGGTTTATCACATAGATTCTCTTCGCCAATCCTACAGGCGGGACACAGCCCTTCACCTATCCAAGGATATACAAGGACTTTATCATTTTTGCTAAATCCTTCTGCTTGTTCGCCAAGAGTATCCACTGCTCCTGCTATCTCGTGGCCTGGAGTCAACGGGTATTTTACTCCTCTATCAGTTGTTTTTAGAAATAGCCCATGTGGACCCTCATAGCCTCCTTCCCATAAATGGATATCACTGTGACAAACGCCTGACGAGTGAACCTTAACAAGGACCTGTGAACCGTTGGGTTTTGGAGTTTCAAGTTGTTGTACTTCCAAAGATTCCTTTGGCTTAACTATTCTTGCTGATTGCATATTTGGAAAGATATTTCAATAAGTTATAAAACACTTTTGTAAGCCGTTGCAATATCTTGCAATCAGATGCAATAGGAGGACCTTTCAAATGGCTTGTGACACCAACCTAAAAACCAGAGATGGAGCATTACGGTTTATTGTCATTTACAACAATTGATATTACTTGATAAAAACAGCAAGACTGCACCAAAACGCTCATGTGTACTACAGGCTACAAATGCAATATTCCGCTGCGGCAGCACCTAATCTTACAAAAGCAGGTTCCACTACCTACCTAAATAAGACATGATCGTAAATGCATCTAATTTGACTTAAGGAAATAACACTTTAACATATGCTGTTGCTGGAGACCTTCAGCGGCAGATAATGGAAGCTTTTAAGCGGTTAATATTTTTTGTTCTCTGTTAGAAAATAACTAGTAACTGACGAAGATCTCTCATTAGTAACCTGCTGTTAATTAATTTTCTATTTGCATATGGCTAAATTGTCTTAAAAATTGTTTATCAGTATTTGATGATAATGATAATTACGATTGCACTTGATCATTGATCTGGTTGACATTTTTACTAATTTCATCAATAAGTGTCTGAATCTGTTGATGTTGTTGACGTATGAATGTAGTTAGTTGAGTTAAAACATTGCCGACATGCATGCCTTCTCTATCGGTACCAGAACCACCTATAAGACCTCCGAATAACGAATTATGCATATCATGTAAATGTTGTTCATTATAATCTCGTCCCAAAATTTTTGATAATTCTCTTATTGTGTTGTCTTGCTCTCCCATTACAGTTAACAATTTGCCTATACTTACAGTAGCAGGATTGCCACCTAACTGTGAATCGAGAAATTGTTTGTTAAACCTTGCTGCGTTAGCAATGACATTTGGTGGTGTATTTGCATCCTGTGCTGGTTTTACATTTTGAGCTTCTTTACTCATTATAGTAATAAACAGAACAAACTATATAATCATATCTTATACTCAATAAACATAAATTCGAAGACTGTGAACGGAGGATTTGATGACGCTTACATTCCATGTCCACTTTATATTAACGGTTAATACTGATCCCTTTAGCCGACAAGGATATTGCATCTAAAACATCATATGACCGAGTCGAGTTCTTATCTAAAATTAGGTCAGTGGATTGAACTGTGCGCAGTGCTAGCTAATTCGCTAAGCAACGGTGAACTTATTGATTTTGACTCTAACGATAACAATAACAAAAACAACAAGAAAATTTTGATAGCCAAAGCACAGGATAAAATCTATGCAACTGATGGAATATGTCTCATGAATATGCTGATCTGTCAACAGGCTTCCTAAATGAACAAGAAAAAACAGTGACTTGTCCATTACATTTGTCTGTTTTTAAATTGGATTATGGTATACCACAGAATCCACCTGCAGAACCACCTCTAAAAACATATGCTGTTAAGATTGAAGATAACGGAGTTTATATCTTCATAGAATGAACCCAAGAAATATAATTACTACCGCATTGAAGCTATCTAAGAAAAAATAACCATTTATAGAGTAATGAATTACTATAGAGTAGTGACGACAAAAATGGGTGGTCATACTTTTCATCTTCTCCCATCTGTATCTTAATTGTATATGAAGAGACTTGATCCCCTTTTAGAGATATTTATTTGTGGATAATTGGTAATAATACCTGATATTCATGATTACCTGGTTAATAACAAAGGATTTGATGATAACAATAGATTGATAATAATAGCTCTGCTTACACTACTTCTAAAGCGGATTCACAAGATCTGTTCAATATCTCTATATCTGTTGTTTGCTTCGTATTGTGTTATGTTAAATCACAGGCTATGTCCATCAAATCTATCTACAAAGCTTTTTGGCAAGTAAAATCTGTCTTTATCTACAAACCTTTCTCAGTAATGACTGTATCTCCTACAATTAATTGAACTTCAACGTTAGCATCATTGATTCCTCTTGCTTCTTTCTTTATTACATCGTCCCAGTTAATGTTTTTTTCAGCAGATCCTTCATTTGATGATATGCTGTAAATCAGTGTTTATATACATTGAAATCTAATAAAAATATGCACTGATGATTGGCGCACTATGTAGAAAACATCGCTATACAATTAACTGAAAAATAGCAAAACCATCTTTGAGATTTTTAGAATAGGAACTGGCAAAGATATGATATCGTCCTAAAATTATAATGAGAAGAATTCAAATCAAGGAAGAATGCAAGAAAATAGAAATTGCATAGCATTCAGGAAGATGAAGAGAGAGATAAAAACTTCCTACTCTCTATAGATAAGAACTCGGTCTTCTAATACTACTTCCATATTCCAGCAAGTTTTTCCCATTCTTCTTCGTCTTCAACCTCATCTTCCAAAAGATCCTCAAACATTTCATGTGTAACTAAATCAGTTGTCCTATATTTTTCTGCTAGTTTGCCATATGTTTCTATTGCACATGCTTCTGCATCAAGTACATCTTGCGTTACTTGCTTGAGGTTATTTGGATCGCTAGGCGGTTGTTTATATCCACAACCTGATATCTCTAATAATTTACCAGGGTCCATTATCGGAGTACCACCTAATTGTATTATTCTATTTGCAATTTTTTCTGCATGTCCCAATTCATCTTTAGATTGCTCAATCAGTATATCTCTTAGAGTATCTGCATCCATTCCTCTAATCCATCTTGCAGCTAACCAATACTGGTAATGTGCAAGCCATTCATCTGCATAGGCTTTAGTTAGATCTGCAACAACATCATCCACTTTAGCCCTTACTATTTCTCGACTTTTTCTACCCAATTTCTTGAATCACTATTTAAAGAATAAAAATTATGTTAAATAAACATTATCAAATTAATCTGATCCCGTAAAATTATACTTTTTCAATCAATCCATTAAAATTATTAATTTACTTATTCATTATTATAGCCCCAGCTGTTTTAAAGACATCAATCCACATCTGCCATGTTAGCTTCTCTGTACTAGTATTTCGTCTGCTTGGATGATAGGAAACCAATAAAGTCTTCTGACCTTCTACACGGTAACAGGCACCATGGATAAATGTCAATCTTTCAATTTTAAATAGTTTGCAATATGTATCAAAGGCAACTTTTCCAAGTGTCAAAATAACCTCAGTATTTTCTTCTAGTGCCTTTACTTCTTCCAAGAGATATTGTGAACAGTTTGATTTTTCAGATGGATTTGGTTTATTGAGTGGAGGAGCACATTTTACGGCAGCAGTCATATATGCCCCATTAAGTACAAGTCCATCATTCTTAGATAAGCTAGTGAGTTTGTTTGCAAATCCAGTTTCAAACATGGCTCTTACAACCCAATCCCCAGAACTATCCCCGGTAAATATCCTACCAGTCCTGTTTCCACCATGCGCGGCAGGTGCTAATCCAATTACAAATAATTGTGCTTTTGGATCTCCAAAACCTGGAAGAGGCTTTGTCCAATAATCTTCAGTGATAAATCTCCTTACTTTGCTGTCTCCTACTTGCTTAACATATGATAGTAGACGTGGACACAAACTACAACAAATGACTTTTTCACTTGTCTCTCTTACTACGAGATTATCTGTATGCATCATTTAGATTTAGATCATTATATTACTCGATCAAGCGTATTATTAATGAAATTGAAATTGGAATGAATAATATACAAGAAGATAAAAAAGATGTTTTATAAAATAAGTATTTTATTGGAAACTCAATATCGCGTTATCAATAAGATGTGAAGAATACTGCGTCAAACAAATACTTTTTATGCATATTAAACGATTTAACACTGAGGTTTTTTATTATTGATAAGAGTTGAAAAGAATATACGATAATCCAAAAGGAAATAACGATGGTTTTAGAATATTAGTAGATAGACTCTGGCCTCGTGGGTTGAGCAAAGACAAGGTAAGATTCGATTTGTGGCAAAAAGAAATAGCACCAAGTAACTCATTAAGAAAATGGTTTGAACATGATCAAAAGAAGTGGAATGAATTTAAACGAAGATATTTTAAAGAATTAGACGGAAAAAAAGAGTTAGTTAATGTAATTCTTAGTAAAGTGAAAGAAGAGTCATCAACAACAACAATAACACTACTATATGGCACAAAAGAGGAGAGATTTAACAATGCAGCAGCGTTGAAAGAATATCTTGAAGAGAAAGCTAAAGAATATCCTAGTTAGCATGTTCGTTTGTTCTTCTTCACCCGTAATTGTGTGTACGTAGTAATCTTCAGCCAGTTCTTATTAGGAATTGTATAATAAAAAAGGATCCCAGGTCTACTCGTTCAAGCTATTAAGATAAGAATAGTCAACATTATAGCGGGTGAGTCGTCATTCATAATGCTACATAAAACTGTTTTTTTCATACTAGCAAGTCATTTATGATCAGAGCAACTAAACTATGTATACTGCATGCGTATAGTAGTATTAGTAGTAAACTCACTTTTATATCCTATAACGCCCTAGCGACTGTAATGAGTAACGAGTATGAAAACATGCGTACTGCTGATATTGTTGCTGAAGCCTTGCTTGATTGGAAAGTTGATGTCATTTTTGGCTTACCTGGTGATGGTATAAACGGATTTATTGAATCATTGAGAAGACGACAAGACAAAATCAAATTTATACTTGTCAGACATGAGGAATCAGCAGCATTTATGGCTTGTGCATATGCAAAGTATACTGGAAAACTTGGTGCATGTGTTGCAACTTCAGGCCCTGGAGCTATACATCTTTTAAATGGGTTATATGATGCTAAGGCAGATAATACTCCTGTTATTGCTATAACTGGATCCACTTACTCTGATTTAATGAATTCTAGCTATCAACAGGATGTTAATTTGCTACAGCTATATTCAGATGTAACTGTCTACAATGATATGATAAACGTTCCAGAGCAAGCAGAAATGGCAGTTGATATTGCATGTAGAACTGCACTGGCACAGAGAGGAGTAAGCCACTTAACAATCCCTATAGATGTACAAGAAAAGAAATTGAATGGCAAATATTCTAGGCATAATGTTGCTTACCACACCTCGGATGTTTATTCTGCTGAAACAATTCCAAGTCACTCTTTAATAGAAAAGGCAGCTCAAATTCTTAATACTGGAAATAGAGTTGTCATACTTGTCGGACAAGGAGCACTTGAAGCTGGAGAAGAGGTAATCGCGATTGCAGAAAAATTAGGTGCTCCAGTTGTTAAAGCACTTTTGGGTAAAGCAGTAATTCCAGATGACAGTCCATATACTACCGGAGGTATTGGCTTACTTGGAACAACACCATCCAGCGATGCTATGAGTGAAACAGATACATTATTTATGATTGGGACATCTTTTCCTTATATTGAGTATCTTCCAAAGCCAGGTCAAGCAAGGGGTATTCAAATTGATATAAAACCTGAAAAAATTGGTTTAAGATATCCTGTTGAAGTTGGTTTAGTAGGGGATTCAAAGCTAATACTGTCAGCATTGCTTCCACTCCTAAATCAAAAAGATAATCTAGAATTTCTAAAATCAAAACAACATGCAATGAAAAATTGGAACAGATTATTGGAAGAGAAAAGTACTAGAACCGATAAACCAATCAAACCACAAGTTATCGCAAAAGCACTTTCTGATGAACTAGATGATAATGCAATAATTTCTGTAGACTGTGGGACAAACACAAGTTGGGCTGCTCGTTACATTAACATAAGAAAAGGAATGAAATTTTCTGTATCCGGTACTTTATCAAGTATGGCTAATGGCTTGCCGTATGCTATAGCGGCACAGATTGCTTTTCCACAAAGACAGTCTATAGCGTTTGTTGGCGATGGCGGACTAACAATGCTGATGGGTGAATTTGCTACTGCTGTACAATACAACCTTCCTATCAAAGTAATTGTTATCAAAAATAATACATTAGGCATGATTAGATGGGAGCAAATGGGATTTCTTGGAAATCCTGAATTTGGTGTCGAATTTACTGCGATAGATTGGGTAAAGTTCGCTGAAGCTTGTGGTGGTAAGGGTTATTCTATAAAAGAACCAAATGAAGTAAAATCTAAATTACATCAAGCCATGAAAGAAGAAAGAAAACCAACTATAATTGAAGCATATATTGATCCTTTTGAACCACCCATGCCGCCAAAGGTAGAAATGAGCTTTGTCAATAATCTAGCTGAATCATTTGCGCGAGGGCAACCATATGCTAGCAGGATAGGTTTAACTTTATTCAGAAATAAGGTCCATGAAGTGCTAAAAAATATTCATACTCACTCTTTGTAGCATGATTAAGATACTAGAACACATGATAGGATCTATTAGGATAATTATAGTCTACTGTTACAAATGCTATAGTCATTCTTTTAATCTAATCGCGTAGGTACAGTTATTATGCTTGAATTTATAATTTTATTTACAAGCTCTTTATCACATGCAATAACGCAATGACACAATAATTATTGTTATTATTGTTATTATTGTTATTATTGTTATTATTGCTATTGTTGCTGACTTCTTTTCTTATCTATGTGTTTTTGAATCGCATCTCTTAGGGTTCTAGTAACTATGTGGATAATCCTGGGATCATCTACTTTGGGTATAATATAATCATCCTTCAGATGAGTGCTATCCA
>Ga0207663_10000951_pt1 | contig 13246 bp, 11 predicted proteins | sample LARL53metaG_FD_184346 | JGI IMG/M metagenome (GOLD analysis project Ga0207663, IMG submission 184346) | Corn, switchgrass and miscanthus rhizosphere microbial communities from Kellogg Biological Station, Michigan, USA - LAR L5-3 metaG... | ecosystem: Host-associated > Plants > Roots >...
AACCTGCACCGATCCGTCGCGATAATCCGGGTCGGGCAACTCGGCGCCCTGGAGAAGGCCGTCGGATTGCTGGAAGACGGCATCCGGCATCTGTTTGAGGCAGCCGACACAAGGAAGCCCGTACCGGGGAGCCGAAGGAGTGCGCCCGTGAAGCGGCGGGCGGCGCGGCCGCGCAAATAGTCGCCGGGCATCGCCCTGCCAGGCAAAAAAGAGCAGGCCTTCTCCAGTGACGGTGGCAAGACCGATTGCACTGCCGACTGAACGAGCCGCCCGCGCAAAAAATGTATTAACTGAAGACTTGGCCCCTATCCCCCCATCAACTACACGTAATCTGCGAGAGTAAGGTCGACGTTGTGCGTGCTGCCATCTTTGCTCTTGATGACGAGATGCACCACTGTGCCGGGAGCCGCGAGGAACGCGCCGCGGACTTCGAGCAGAGACGGATTTGACGAGCCGCTGAGCGACACGATGACGTCACCCTTCTTCAGTCCAGCCGTCGCCGCCGGCGTACCGGGGCGCACATCGATGACCGTGATCCCGCCCTTATTGATGAGGTAGAGCCCGCTGCGCTCCCATTGGTCCCGCGCCGGGAAATCCGCGTTCGGCATCAGCGTCATGGTGCGTGCGTGATAGTCCAGCGTCATGGTGAAACGCTTCCACACCCCGCCTCCCACATTGGCAGCGAAGAAGGGCAGCGCAAGCCCCCCTGCCCCCTGCGTCGGGTAATCCCCCACAAGATCGTGAAGCCTCAGACCGCCGAAGGAAAACGTCTGCAGGCGGCCGAGCGTCCCCATACTTGGACCGCCGACGCCGAATCCATTGACTCCCGGCTCGCTGTGTTTTGCCGGTACGACGCCCGGATGGGCTTCGAGGAACGGCGTATAGAACGAGAGCGATTGGCTCGCGCCGGTATCGATCGTGCAGGTGGCTGGCACATCGTCGATGCCGCATGCGAATTGCGGCTGGGTACCGAACAGCGCGATCGGTACGACGGTCGCACCAGGCGGAGCCGTATACGACCCCGGCATGCGGAACACGACCTTCTTATTCCCGTAGTCGAAGGTCGTCAAGAAGCGGGAGAGTACTTCGTAGCCGATCAGCCCATCCATCCGCACTCCGGTCGTCACGCCTAAGCCCCCTGCGATCGGGAGCACGGCAAAGACCTGATCTGTGACCCGTGCATCCCCGATCTGGAGCGTCTTGATCACTGCGAAACTGGTATCTACGCTCGCATCGCCCGAACCTGTGACCTGCGTCGATCCCCCGCTGGTCAACCCAAGCTCCTTGGCGACCGCCGAATCGATGACGTTCGCTCCGCCGGTGTCGAAAGCGAAGTGGAACGGTCCCTTTCCGTTGAGCATGACGTCCAGCCACACCTGGTTCTTCGAGATCTGGATCGGGACGACGGCCTGTGTGGCGCCGTCGGCGATCGAGAAATCATGGGGCGAGGACGTCGGAACGGTGAGATGCGAGGCACCGCCGGGTGGATCCGCCTCGACACTCGTCGCCGTAAACGAGGTGGTGCCACTGATCGCCGATATGTCCACACGATAGGGGATCATGAGGCCATGTACCGGGCGGAAATCGGCCATCATGATAGCCGTGCCCACCGGCCCATCCGTCTGCACCGCCTTGACCGGCAGATGGGTCGCCTGATCGAACCAGATATCGATAGGCACGCTGGTGTCCGGCGGCGTCACGGTGAGCACGTCGTAACTCTTGCCGTCCTCGCTCTTCGAGCCGCCCCATGTGACCGTCGCGCCGCCATGGCCCGGCGTCCAGAGATCATAGTTAGCGACGTATGCCTGACTGATGGCGCTGGAGCGCCCGAGTACGCTCCCGTCCACGATCACCAGTCCTGTCTGGTCGAGGTTCCAATCCTCCTTGCCATCCCATCCGCTGCCTCCGCCAAGAGGTGGCGCCGAAAAAAGCGCTGCCTCCCGCATGCCGCCCATCTCGTTCCAGTCATCGCCACTGCCTTTGAGACCGGAAGCCACGATGCTGCCCTTTGCATGGATGACCTTGATAGACGGCAGGGCATCGACGTGGAGAGCGGTGCCCGATTGGCTTATGAGTTTTTCAACCCGTGGATCGCCATCGGCCTGTGCGGCCTGCGGCGCGATGGAGATCAGCGCCGCCACGCTCGTGGCAACGAACGAAAACCCTGGTTTCATGGCCTTGGACTCCTGGTTTGCAATCTGCGATAATAGATAATATACTATCTATATGAAACTTCCCCCGTCAACTCCTGACCTCATCGTCGGGCGACTGCGCTCCGACATCGTGAGCGGACGGCTCGCGCCGGGCGAGCCCTTGCGCCAGGATGAGATCGCCCGGTCATTCGGGGTGAGCCACGTCCCGGTCCGTGAAGCCTTCCTTAGACTCCAGGCCGAACGACTCGTGGAGATCCGGCCGCGGCGCGGCGCGATCGTCGCCGAGCTTTCTGCAGCAGAGCTCGAAGAGCTGAACGAGATGCGCGCGGCCTTGGAATGTTGTGCGCTACGCATCGCGATGCCGAAGTTCACTGACGACGACCTGCAGAAGGCCGCCCACGTGCTGGACCGTATCGATCAGCAGCCAGAGCGATGGGCCGAGCTGAACACGGCGTTCCACACCCTCCTCTACGCGCCCGCAGAGCGCCCACGACAGCTCGCGACGATCCTCTCGTTGCAGCGCAGCCTTGAGCGGTATGTCTACTATGTCTACTACGAACTCAAGATGACGGATGCCTTCACGGACTCACAGCGCGAGCACCGCAGATTGCTCAAGCTCATCGAGGCAAGAAAAGTGGAAGAAGCGTGTTCGCTCGTGAATGACCACATCCTCGAGCCGTGGGGTGTCGTGGTCGCCAAGTTGCGCGAATCGGGTCACGCCTAATCTGTCCGCTGGTGTTGCCACTCGTGTCCGGGCTCCGGCGCGAGCGCCGTCTTCTCGAGCCATGCCGCCAGTCGCTGCCGAAGGTCCGGGTGCGCCGTTTCGATGGGGCGGAGACTTGGAAATATATCGACTGATGTCCAGAAACGGAAAGGGTGGCAGCCCCTTTTCTTCCCATATCGAGATCAGTGTTGCGCCTTGTTCACAGCCGTGCCGATACTGAGGGGCTCTGTAGATGCGTCAGTGGCGAGATAGTGAACCAGGCCAAGACTTATATCCTGCAGAGTAGGGTCTATGTCACCACGCAACGTCGCTCCATCATCTGCGAACCACATCTGGAGGCGTTGTTCCAGCTCCAGAGCGTAGAACGAGCTCATGGTTTCTCCGGAGCTGCCCATCGCTACCCGCTGTTCGAATATCTTCCCAAGTTCAGCGGAGTCATATAGATAGGGCGATCTCGTATGCGGGTTGGCATACACATACACACAGAATTGGACATGCAGATGGCCCGCGTAGCTATCCAAGCCCACGAGGGGAATTAGGTAGATGACCGCATCCTCGGTGGAGTCTCGGGTGTGTTGCCATGGATAGTCAGCGGCGACGGGCTGGTCCACCACCTCGAACGGTATGCCCTTAAGCCAGGGCGTGGCTGCCACCGCTTGCGTGGCTATGGCCAGCAAGCGTTCTCTGGTATCGAGGCTCGTAGCGATATCCCGGTACTGAGCCAACTTCTTGTCGGTGAAGTTATTCCCGGTGGGTTTGGTGGAGATGCCGTTATCTATCAGGCCCCCAGTCAATCCACCGATGAGCCCGAAATTCATACCTATAACAGATGCAGGGCCTATAGAGCCCGAATGGTCGAACATCCCGAGATCGTATTGGGGCTGCAGATACACCACCTTGAGCGAACGTATGCCCTCGACCTCACGGTGGCTGAGGGTTGGTTGCGAAGCGCAGGCAGAAAGAACAAATACGCCGGCGAAGACCGGAAGCAGCTTCATCATCGTCCCCTAAGTAATCGTGGTCTGTCCCTTTTCCCATCTACAAATGCGCGTCGATGTAATGCTCCAGGGCGTCGTAGCTGCCGGGCTCGTAGTCCGTGAAATGGATGCCTATGCGGTACTCGTCGGGTCCGGTGGCCCGCACGACCACCACCCGGGCGAACAGCCCGAGCGTGGACTCGTGGCTGGGCATGTCCGTCAGCAGCACCCGCACGTGGACCATCACGTCGTGGTCAGGCTTCGTCTCCACCCCGTGGGGAGTGATGACTTGCATGGTGGGGGTGTCACAGAGGATCTGCATGCCGGTCATGGAGATATTCGCCGCGATAGCGGGCGTGCTGCTGCCGTCCTCGCCGATGATGCGGGTCGAGTAGTCGATCTCGATGCGGTCGAATGCGCGTTTTTCTTCTGTCATCCAGGTCCCCAGACCCTATGCAGGGAAGCGCCGTCGCACTCATTGTAGAGGCTTGCCGCGGGGCAGGACAGCGTCAAAACGCCCGCCTACCCCTCTGTTTTCGCGGCCAAAATGTACCAACTCAAGACCTAACCCCTTCCATCCTTGATGATAGTAAAGGAAGGGCATCCAGCCCTTACTCGCCTAGATACGTAAGGCTATTGCCTGAGTACTTTACTTTGATGGTTTTATGAATCGAAGGACAACAGTGAGCATCCTTCGGGCCCCAAGTGAGGCCTTTCACGGTGATTACATCGTAAGTATCTACCGATAAACCGTCTGCTTCAAATTCCCAGTCTTGTTGGTCAGCACCCAATTTAATAAAAGCAACAAGCGAATAACGATGGGATGACCAGCCGGGTTGCCAGCCTGTCGTATCCACTTTGGTGAAAACAGCAATATATTGGCTAAGACTATTGCTACCTCCCCATGACTCCATATTGAAGAGCACAAATGCATCACCGCCCGGTCCATATACAATCTTTGGTTCGGCACCTGGACCAGCGACGCCATCACTCAACAGTGACGTCAGGCTATCAACTTCGCGGAGTATGACTACCTCATCCGAAGCAGGTTTCTTGGCCGTCGTTTGGTTTACCGCCGAGGCAGCCAATGCCGGCAGACTGATTAGTAGACAGACAAGTGCTACGGTGCGCTGCATTTTTGATTCCCCTGAAATCGTGGTCTGTTCCCTATTATTCAGAAGACGTTCGTGAGGAGCCAGTGGGTGCCGTCCACCAGGTCGCGGACCTGGGCTGGAGTGGGCGGCGTGCTCTCCGGACTGAAGTAGCGGCCCTGGATCTCGGCGAGCCAGGTGGCCTGGCTCCAGACCGGGACGTCGAAGACCCGAGCTTCCTTGAGGGCTTCCACCACCTCGCTCGCGGGCGGGAACTGCTTGCGGAGCTTCACCTCATGTTTCAGGGCGAGTTTCTTGAGGTAGGCATCCAGCACCGTCCCGGCCAGGGCGCCGGCGACCGGTGCGTTCACCTTCATGAGATTCCGGGCGGTCTCGAGCTGGGCGAGCTGCTGGCTGCGGGCCACCTGGTCCTCCGTGTCGAGTGACATCCACTGGACGCGGTCGGCGACGGACTTCAGGATCGCCAACTGGTTCATGAAACACCGGACGATATCCGCCGCGGTCTCGAAGTCGCTGTCGGGTTTCAGAGCGCGGAGATGATCCTGGATGCCGTAGTAGGCGGCATCGGATCCGTCCTTCCTATGCTCCGGCCGGTAGTAAGCCTGGAACTCGGTGTAGCGGTCCGGCGCCAGGCGTTTCAGGAGCGGGAGTGCGCGGCTGTACCAGGACTGGTAGTAGAACCCGAAGCCCACATCATCGAACTCCGGCGGCGGCGCCTCCGCTCCAGACCCTGCCGGACCTTCTTCCTCATCCGAGTCATCGTCTCCCTGCGGATCCTCTTCCTCTTCCTGCAAGGCCAGGTGCCTCAGGCTGAACACCTCCACCAGGGCGCTGCCTTGTTCGAACAGCTCGTCCAAGCGCTTCTTCGCAACCTCTTCGGTGATCATCTGAGTCAGCCTCATCCTTAAAAGGGATCAGATGCTGACCAAGCCCCAGGCAAATGAATAGCCCCCCCCTTTCATTTACGCGGGGCCCTGGATCACGCGACGGGCATCGAGTCCAAAATCTGCGGTGGCATGGATGAGCGGGGGTCGGATATATGAATTTTTTGTGACAATGACGGTACTAGTTAAGCCGCCTTAACTGCCGAGCGCCTCCAAGCGCATCTCCAACAAGTATCAAGTCAAGATTTGACCCCTTTGTCTACATATTCCCCGGCCCATTTCACCTCGATCGAACTTCCAGGTGCCGCCTTACCAAAGCCACTGCTAGCTGAACAAATGTGAGAAATACTGCCGACATCATAACGACGACGGTAAACGAAAGTAGACAGATACTTAATAGCTGGCTGAAAGGCCAACTAATCCAAGTCGATATAGCGGACACTGCTGTTAGGGCAACGCAGATGACGAACCGAATCAGTGCGGCTTTCCAAGGCGGATTAACGCCCAGGGTCGGGTAACGAAGGCGGCCTAATATTGGATGCTTTGCGCTGTAGGTCTCTATTCGCCGTTGGTATTCCGTCGCGTGCTGCCGGAATACCTCCGAGGATGATGCGATCGGTCCCCAGTGAGAGCCAATGGCCATCCACCAGGCGAAGACAAAGAGGGCGAGACCAAGTATTACATAGCCGATAATGGTCCCGATGTCGGCGATGGAAAGATGCGCAATCGGCTTAGTTACAAGGTTGACTAGTTTTCCTCGGGAACCATAAGTGTATGCGAGGATTGCGCCAGCAATCGCGATTCGCATGGCTCTTTCCACGAGTAAGTTTGCTCGGTAGCGAAACCAAAGTCGCCTTACCTCATCTTCGACGGCAGCTTTGTTAGGCTCGATTTCCATTGGGCTTCCCCCTGCTCACCAACGGTTTTGCAAGCGTCCTTATACACCCGCGGCGTTGACGTGTGCATTTCTGTGTTTTGTCGCCGCCAACCCCGAGCAGTTGTGGGCCTCTGGGCCGTGATCTTTGCTGGCTCCTGACCATTAAGATATCGGAAAAGGTCTCAGACGTCTTTCTCTTGAATGCCCGGATGCTGCTGCCGGAAGTGCTGGCGAAGGCTCGGGTGCGGCATTTCGAAAGGGCGGAGACCGAGGAATACTTCGACTAAATCTTTGAGGCGAAAAAAGCGCGATCTTTGCCAATTATTCCGCGTTAAGTTTCTGGTCGTTTATTTAGAGGATCTAACCCCGTACCAGTTGCTTCTATCTTTTCTATATCAGCAGGGTTCACTGAATATTTGCAATCATGGTTAATTGCATATGCGCGGCAGCTTCTCAACCTTTCGACTATAAAATCTTCTGTTCTCTCAAGAACTCCTGATAATTCAAGTAAGTCTAATCTGGTCCATTGTCTATTTAAGCAATGTAAAAGATAAAAAACATATAGTTCAGGCACTGATAGGCCAGTCAAAAACAGGCGCTCACCATGTCTCATAACCTCCGTTGATACATCTATACCTCGAAAGTGAATCTCGTCCAAAGATTCTTTGACAAGACCCCAATAACTTCCAAAGGCCTGGTGAGCCTGCTTGAATTCGCGATAAGTACTATCAAGTACCGCTTTGCAATGTGCCTCGGACCAATTGTCTTTATTTACTAGTAACCAAAGCGAGTTTTTAAATGCGCCATTTATGGCGACTTCGCCATTTACATCATATTTAGCGGTGTCATTGTTATAATGATTAGTGGGATTCCACTTGACTGTCTGCCTAACAACAGAAATTATCTTTATTAGCTCAAAGACTGCCGCACTGAAATTCTGATTGGCAAAATGCTGGTTGGATGCGGCCATTTCCTCGCGTGTGGCCTCAACAGTTTTTCTTTGAAGATCTATTAGTAACGCGAGTCCAAATAACGAGCCAAGAGCAATAATTGGCCCTAAAACACCACCTATGTACGCACCGAAATTACCCCAATCTTCCTGTTTATCCGACAAGCCATAATTATGAAATGTCGCGAAGTATAAAATAGAAATGAGGATTCCAAAGACAATCGTGAATCCGACAATCCAAATAACGCGATGAGTAATCTCATTGCTCTTGCTAACTATTTGATCGTCGATTTTTTTGTCCATAAGCAACATTTGCCTTCCTTGCAAGTTGTAAAGTCCCACAATGGACGCCAGACTCTATTCCATAGAGCTTTCCTTAGATGATTCCATCGGAATTTGATTAAAAAAATTCAACATCTTCTGTCCGCGCCAAAAATGTATCAACTCAAGATCTGACCCCTATTCCCCTTATTGAGGAATAAGGGCGTTCATAAGAGGATTTAAAGTTCTAAATGCATGCTCGACCAAAAACTGATCTCTTTTAATACCTGGATCCTTCCCCCCGTGGAATAGGTTATTTCGGACGGCGCACCAGTATTCGACTATATTTTCCCAATCATCAGAGGAGTGAATGACTCCTTTCTTTCCATCAGAATCCTCATTTGGATGATCACCAGATGAATTCCACCAAACATCGATTTCTGCATTGTCGTAGTCATAGGAAGAATTAAGAAGTGGTCTGAACTCCAATTCCTTAATCAATGAAGGTAATACGCTCTGCAGTTCCGTATTCTTGGCAAATATATCTAAATAAATCTTTCGTATCTGATCATCCCTTTTCAGTGTTTGGATTGCCCTACGCTCGCTACCACTGCTCATTGCAATATGACTTTTTAGAAGAGCCATGAATGCCAAGTATTCAAAGACATATTTGGAAAAATAATCGCCATCATTTGTCTTGGTGTGCCAATTTCGTATGAGAGCATCGTAGTCTGCTAATTGGTCGCTAGCGATGGCCATACCTACCCCACAAGATTTGCACTGATATTCGACCATCCCCTGACCCCAATCTCCATAATCTCCCGATTCTTCAGCCGCTAGGTAATCAGCAAATTGCCCTTCGCTCACATCATCCATACTTTCAAGCTCAACCATCGCAGTGCGACGGTCGATCTTTTGCATTCTGCCGCCACAGCGATAGCAGTTCATGAATGCATCATTGCTTATTTAGGAAACATGTATATGTCTATCTCTCCGGGCTTTTGTTTGGCATCACCAAATAACCGTGTTTGTGATTTGCGTGCATTGAGGGGGCGATCCTTTATAACCATTCTGTGTCTTGGAAATGCGTAATACAAAGCGTCCATGGTGCATTCGAACGTATATTTTCTGGCATCCGTTCTAACAATTGCTATCCCGTTACTCGCAACTAACTTTGCAGATTTTTCAAATGCTCTTAAAAGAAGATTTTGATATTCCAAATCATTACAGAATTTAAAATCATATTTCTCACGACGGCCATCCGGCTCCGATGAGCCTCCAATAAGCCAATTTCTAAGCCATTGGTCATATTTATAATTTGTTACCCCTGCGTAAGGAGGAGACGTCAATAATAGTTTGGCCTTCTTGGCAGGCTTCAACTTGTGCAAAATATCGAGGCAATCACCATGATATGCCTTCGAGCCGTTTATCTTGGGCATTCCATGGTTATATCGCCAATCAATTCGCTTTGACAAAAGAGCTACCGGATTAATAGCGGGAGGAATGGTAAAACCATTCTTCTTCCACCATGCGATAGAGTAGCCAGGTGCCATCGCCTTTGTCTGACGCATTTGATTGGAAAGTCCTACACCATATTTGTCATGTAGGCTCACCAAAATAAATGCCATAAGTGTTCTATCGACTTTCGATTTTCTCCAATCTAAATTGAATCTCGCAGCCAATAAAAACCTTCTGACTTCAAAGGAGAAACAATAGCGAAAGAAATCAGGTAAGTTCTTTGCGGATGCAGAGTACGACTGTTGTGAATAATCATAAACTTCGTGGAGTCTCTCGATAACTCGTGCTTTACGAGCCGGCTCAAGTTTTGTTGCCGAATAAATCCATCCGAGACCACCAATATCTATTCCTATCCCATGGCGATCATGTTTATTTGCGAGATAAGCACTAGTTCCGCGACCAACAAAGGGGTCGATGACAATATCACCGGGCTTCGTATACTTAAGGATTGTCGCCTCTGCAAAGCTAATGGGAAACATAGCGTAGTACGGCCCCATAGCAACCCATCTATCCTGAGCTGGCGCTTCCATTAGTTTGAAACCATCTCAGCAGTTAATTTCTTTAGCAGCGCCTTCCCTAGATTCAGCGGGATTGTTGCTTCCGCATGAGCCTCGATTACAGGGGCTAAAGCGTTTGTATATCTCGAGGACCAAAGTGCTTCCAAAGTCTCGAGAGCATCGGAGAGCCTTTGGAAATTCTCTGGGCTATTGTCATTCAGTAATTCACTTTTTTCCGTAAAGAAAGGAACAGAACATGTAAGCAACGACCCGCGTCTAGTTTTGTAAAACAATTTGCGACCAAAATATGTTTGGGAGCCATACGGCTTCGGTGAATCGCTATAGATTATTCGCTCTTTAATGTATTTATCAGTCAAGAGATATAAGGATCCTGGTTTGATTGCTCCTTCTCTTTTAATAGCATCATCCACAACATCCATGTTGCCAATATCAACATGGGTAAAGTGATCAACAAACAAGCCAGATTTCTCTATGCCGATAATCAATAGCCCAACACCAGTTTGGGCCTTAACGATTTCATTTATTCTGCGAAGCTCTAACATTATTGATCTGGACATCCAGGCAGGATGCCCATGAACAGCCAAAGGTCCGTCAACAAGAAAGGCAACCCTATGCAGGCTCTTTACTAACTCTATATTGCTAGCTAATGATCTCAATATATTTAGCAAAAGAAGTCTTTCAAAGACCTGCATAGATTCCGTGTAGACAGACTGATTTCCAGCCTCATCTCGCAGTCCTTCATTTATACGAAGTAAGTCAGAACAATATTGCGGCTTACCGCACCCGCATTTGGTTTCGCCTACTAACGTCGGAGCAACCCGCTTCTTATCACCGCAAAGATCCCCATATGGGCAATCGATATAGTCTTCTTGCGATCGATATGCAACCAAGCTTTGATAAGTTTCAAGAAGTGACTCTGTGCTCCCTTCTAGTTTTGTGTCTCGCATTGTTTCAAATAGCGCTTTCCTGAAAGATGCGCTTGCATCCTCGCAGTTGTCGAGCACGATATTTGAACCAGGCAGCCCCGCATCAATGCTTTGGGCAGTTTGGAGTTTCCTAAAGGCTTTAGGGTCTATTGGCCTAGCTTCATCGGCGGCTTTGAGATTCTTAATATTCAGGAGAACAGCAGAGGCGGTTATATACCCCACCTCGGCGCCCGGATATCCGTTATCGACTTGATGAGTTATTTCACTGCCATCAATGGCTACTGCAAGGTCAGGCAGCCATCCGGACGGCTCAACGTGAGCCGCAATCGTTCCAATCTCCGAAAGTAACTTATCAGACGTGACAATCTTGCAACGATTGTAAAGAGCTTGAATTCTCTCGTTATCGCCAAGTCGCCTTATTGAATGATAAGACTTTGCTTCATTCTTATACGGCATTCAAAACCTCAAACTTGCTCACTTGCACCGGCACAACGTATTTATTTGAAATTGTCTTCACTCTGATGAAACCTTTATCGTCCGCTCTTAAGATCGAGTTCTCGAAATCAGCAAAGTCATAGAACTTATTCAGCTCTCGAGTTTCATCAGTGTTGTTAAGGTGACCAATAAACCAATTAGCTGTGTTTTTCAGAATATTTTTGTGAATCGAACTCACTTCTTGGGTAGCATAGATAAAACCAATCTTCAGCTTCGCTCCTTCCTTCGCAGTGCGTACCCAAATGTTTATGTTCGAAGGATTCAACGCATCGCCGGATGGCAGTAAGTTGTGGGCCTCCTCCGCGAAAATCAAAATCTCGGGAGGGTGACCGCCTGATCTAAAGACGGCCATGTTGCCGGAAAAGATGTTTCCCATGATTCTTTCTGCTGCTGCGCGGTTCAAGTTTTCATCTCCAGCAGATTGGTCAACAATTACCAATCGGCCTGCTTTTAGATCACTATAAATAGCCGTCGCAAAATCTGTCTGCAAATTAGGCTCATGGTTGACTTGTGCGTCTCCGACATACTTCAGCCCACCTGCGTATTCCATAATGCCCAGGATATTTGTCGTGGCTTGGTCGAGGTAGGGGTCACCAGAAGCCCCCGCTTTTGGAGCTGGGTAACCAGCAATTTTTTCGCCGCGGTACCAGCTATCGAAGTTCCGATATTCATCGTCTTTTGTGAAATAGAAAAAGCCGCGAGTTAATGATCTGAGCTCAGACCATGTTTTAACTCCGGCTTCCAAGATTTTGCCGGCTTGCCTGATGTCCCCATAATTTGAACTTCCCTGGTTAGAAAAATTCTTCATCTTGTCGATGAGAACAGGATTAAAAAGCTTACTTGAGGACGGGACATTTCCACTTGTTGCAAAATCTGCGGCAACGAGTACGCCTTTGTACAACAAGATTCGGCGGTTGTATCTGCATGTCGCACTAGCGTCCGAGGGATCAGGCTTGTTACGAAAATCTACAGAAGCAAAGTTCTTTACATACTGCGCCTCAGTGCGTATCGTTAAAGCGGCATCCACATATTCCTTGCCGGCTTGCAATGTGTCGTCTGAAAAGAAATTGATTTTTAGTAGCCGACGTCCAGGATCTGACGGATGTGCGGTCAGGCCATAAGTAATGACGTCTTTTGAATCGCCTTTCCCATCCTTTCTTTGCCAAATATTCTTCAACGCGGCAGCGTTTTGATTGCCTGACGCATCTTGAACGTTCTCATTTGCATACTCACCGTTGTAATCAAAGATTAGGGTCCCGATTCGCCCGATTTTTGAATCGGAATATCGCAGGTTAAAGATAGAAGAAACCATGACCTTAACTGAATTAGATTTTCCTGTTCTTGTCATTCCGAATAGAGCAGTCTTCTGTGCCAGTAAATCTGCTGGTGCGATATTAACCGCCACATCAGTTACCCCTTGATTGCCTCGCGACGTAGATGCGTACCGAACCTTGCCGACTGAAACTTCATATTTTGCAAGTTGATGGCTTAGTACGCGCTCTGGATCTCGGTAATTTACGATTCTTTGTAAGGCAGCAGCATTCGGTTTATAGACCTTTAGGCCTTGATTTGGATAGTAGTTGCTAATATCACTACCGAATTTCAGTGCGAGGGTTTGCTTACCACCCTCGCCCTGTGGTTCGACGTAGAACGTACCAATGACACGACATTTAACGCCAGCAAAAGACAGTAGATGCGCAGTATGCGCATCCATGTTTTCAGGTGCATCCCAATGTGCGGCTTCACCAGTGGCCTTCTTGGCTGATTCGATTCTCACTGCTAAGGCTTCAGCGTCAGATGGCAGTGTTGCCTTCCCGGTTACACGAAGGAGAATTACTGACGCCCACTCCTC
>Ga0207663_10000954_pt1 | contig 13232 bp, 8 predicted proteins | sample LARL53metaG_FD_184346 | JGI IMG/M metagenome (GOLD analysis project Ga0207663, IMG submission 184346) | Corn, switchgrass and miscanthus rhizosphere microbial communities from Kellogg Biological Station, Michigan, USA - LAR L5-3 metaG... | ecosystem: Host-associated > Plants > Roots >...
CGGCCCGAGCTGGTCATGGGGGACGACGCGACTGACGAGACCGATGTCGCGCGCCCGGCCCGCGTCGAGGATCTCGCCGGTGAAGAGCAGTTCGGCGGCGCGCTCGCGGCCGACGAGGCCAGCCAGGCGGCCGATCCCGGCGACGTCGGAGCACAGGCCGCGCAGGACGAAGAGCTCACCGAACCTGGCCTGCTCCGATGCCACCCGGATGTCGGCCATGAGGGCGAGTTCCATCCCCCAGCCGACCGCGGCGCCGTTCACGGCGGCGATCACCGGGACGTTCGTGGACAGCAGCGCGTCGGCCAGCGGCGTCAGCCGGGGTTCCGAGCGGGTCACTTGGCTGCTCCCCTCGACCATGACGGCCCGGACGTCGTCGCCGGAGCAGAACGCCGGGTCGGCACCGGTGATCACGAGGCACCGGGCGGCGGTGCCCCGCACGGCGTGCTCGAGCTCGTCGTAGGTCTGGAAGCGCAGGGCGTTCCGCACCTGCGGGCGGTTGATGGTGAGGATCTCCACCTCGGCTGCGCTGGTGACGACGATGTCCTCGTAAGTGGCCATGACATAAGTGTGCACGTGGAGGTGGCCCGGACTCCCGGGTCAGGCGCAGGGTGCGGATCTCGAAGGGTCGGAACGGCAGCTCGACCGTGTTTCCGCCGGTGACGGGCAGCGGCCCGGCCCCCGCCAGCGGGCGCTCCAGGAGGTCGGTCGCGGTCGCCGCGGCCACGGGGAAGTCCGCCGTCAGCCGGGCGCTGGCCCGGCCGCCCCGGGATTCGTACAGCCGGACGACCACGTCGCCTGACTGGTCGTCGGCCAGCTTGACGGCTTCGGTCACGACCGCCTGGTTGTCCACGGCCACCAGGGCCGGGACGCGGGCGGTCGCCGCGCCGCGGACGCGGCGCTCCGGCAGGTTGATGAGATAGCCCTCGCGGATCGCGTCGGCGATCCCCGCCCCGGGCACGAACGCGTACCGGAGCGTGTGCACGCCCTGGTCGGTGTCCGGATCGGGGTAGCGCGGCGCGCGCAGCAGGGACAGCCGCACCGTGGTGGTGGTGCCCCCGTCGGCGCGTACCGTGCTGGTGACGTCGTGACCGTAGGTCGAGTCGTTGACCAGCGCCGCGCCCCAGCCGGTCTCGCCGACGTACAGGAAGCGGTGGGCGCAGATCTCGAACTTGGCCGCCTCCCAGCTGGTGTTGACGTGGGTCGGGCGGAAGACGTGGCCGAACTGGGTCTCGGCAGCGCTGCGGTCGGCGCGCACGTCGACCGGGAAGGCCACCTTGAGGAACTTCTCGCGCTCGTGCCAGTCGACCTCGGTCTCGAAGTCGAGGCGCTTTACGCCGGCCCGCAGGCTGACCAGCTGGGTGACAAGCGAATTACCGAACGACCGGGTGACACGCACGGTAGCGGCCGCGTCCGACTCCTCGGCCTTGACCAGCTCGAGTTCGTCGATGCCGGTCAGATCGGTCACCGTGTTGCGGTAGAACCGGTCGACATCCCAGGCATCCCACTCGTTCGGCAGGTCGGGGTGCAGCTGGAGGAGGTTGGCGACGGCGCCAGGAGCGAGCGCTTCACGCCCGGCGGCCAGGTCGGTCACCGAGGTGACCAGGCCGCGCTCGTCGATGACCACCCGGAGCAGGCCGTTGTCCAGCAAGAAGCCGCCGCTGGGCTGGTGCTGGGCGTCGACGGCAACGGCCGGCGCGGCGGGACGCGCGGCGGCCATGGCAGGGACGCCGTTGCGCTCGAACGGGGCGGCGTTGAAGACGATGCAGCTGTCTTTGTCTTGGTCACCGACGAGCGCCTGCTGCGCGCCGGCGATGATCTCCCCGAGCTCGCCGGCGACGGCCGCGTAGGTGGCCCGCGCCTGGCGGTGCACCCAGGCGATCGACGAGCCGGGCAGGATGTCGTGGAACTGGTGCAGCAGCACCGTCTTCCAGAGCCGGTCGAGCTGCTGATATGGGTACTGGTAACCAGTCCGGACGGCGGCGGCCGCCGCCCACAGTTCCGCCTCGCTCAGCAGGTGCTCGCTGCGCCGGTTGCCTTGCTTGGTCTTGGCCTGCGAGGTATAGGTGCCGCGGTGCAGCTCGAGGTACAGCTCGCCGACCCACACCGGCGGATCCGGGTACTCGGCCCGGGCCTTGGCGAAGAAGTCGGCCGGCTTCTCGATCCGCACCCGGGCCGAGCCGTCCAGGTTGGCCAGCCGCCGCGCCCGGGCCAGCATCTCCTCGGTCGGGCCGCCGCCGCCGTCCCCGTAGCCGAACGGCACCAGCGAGCGCCTGGCCCTGCCCTTCTCCCGGAAGTTGCGCACCAGGCGGGCCAGCTCGCGGCCGGAGAACTCCGCGTTGTAGGTATCGACCGGCGGGAAGTGCGTGAACACGCGGGTGCCGTCGATGCCCTCCCAGTCGAAGGTATGGTGCGGGAACTTGTTCGTCCGGCTCCAGGAGATTTTCTGGGTCAGGAACCATTTCGAGCCGGAGAGCTTGACCAGCTGCGGCAGCGCGCCCGAGTAGCCGAACGAGTCGGGCAGCCAGACCTCCTCGGTCTCGACGCCGAACTCCTCGGCGAAGAACCGCTTGCCGTGGACGAACTGGCGCGCCATCGCCTCACCGCCGGGCATGTTGGTGTCCGCCTCCACCCACATGCCGCCCACCGGCACGAACTGGCCGGCCGCCACCTTCTCCGCCACCCGGGCGAACACCTCGGGACGGTGCTCTTTGATCCAGGCCAGCTGCTGGGCCTGGGACATGACGAAGACGAACTCCGGATGGTCGTCCATCAGCGCCGTGACGTTGGTCGCGGTCCGCGCCACCTTCCTGACCGTCTCGCGCAGCGGCCACAGCCAGGCCGAGTCGATGTGGGCGTGACCAGCCGCCGAGACCAGGTGCGCGGACGCATGGGCGGGCGTGGCCAGCGCCGGGGCGAGCTCGCCGCGGGCGGCCGCCGCGGTACCCGGCACGTCGTCCAGGCTCAGCGTGTCCAGGGCCCGCTCGATCGCCCGCAGGATCTCCCAGCGCCGCGGCCCGTCCAGCGGCAGCTCGTACATCAGCTGGCTGAGCACCTCGAGGTCCTGGATGAGTTCCCAGACGTCGGCGTGGAAGACGGCGAGGTCGGCTCGCAGCAGCCGGTACAGCGGCTCGTCCCCGGCGGTGAGCGGGTCCCCGAGCGTGGTGACCGGCCGCGAGATCTCCGGATTGGCCGCCGCCTCGACGAAGAACCGCACCTGGCCGGCGGAGGAGGGCGCCAGCTGCTTGAGCCGCACCGAGCGCTGCTGCCGGTGGAGGCCACGCACCGGGCACCCGTTCGGCAAATAAATAAGGCCTTCAGCGGCGAACCCCGGCCCGCCCGAGCTGAAGCCCAGGTCGACGACGGCCGCGACGTCGCGCCCGGCCCACTCGGCGGGCACCTGCCCGCGGCAGGAGAACCAGGTGGTGCCCCACGGCCGGCCCCAGGCCGTGCCCACCTCGAAGGGCTGGTACTCGGCCGCCAGCCCCTCGGCCGGCGGCACCGGCTCCCCGGGCACGTGCCAGGCGGCCACCTCCAGGGGCACCGCCGCACCGTGAACCGCGGGACGGATCCGCTCCCTCAGCACTCGCTCCAGGCGCTGCTCGGTCAGGATACGGTCGTCATGCATCGGCTTGTGCTCCTCGGATATGCGCGCCGTCAGGAACCATTCTCGCGATCTCAAGGACCCGGCGCCGGCCGCGGCCCCCTGCGGTGGGTTGCGCTGCGAAAGGGCGACCTTACTACTCTGGGGACATGCTCAGCGTCAACGCGGTCGCCGCTATCGCGGGAACCAGCCGGCATACCGTCGAGCGGGAGATCCGCCGGGGTAACCTCAGCGCCCAGCGGGTCGGCCGTCACTGGGCGATCAACCCGTGGGAGGCCAGGCGCTGGGCGGCTCAGTTCCGTCCCTACCGGGCCCGCACCAGGCACCGGGCCATTGCGCTCTAAGGTCGCCCAAATTAACCTTCCCCTGTGAGCATCCCTGTGCTGGCCGCGCCGGAGCGGCTGCACGCGGCCGGGATCGCGGACATGACCGAGCTGGCCCGGGCGGCCTGCGCCCGGTACGGCATCTCGCCTGACTGCCCGCTGCACCTGTATCCGCTGACCGAGAACTGGACGTACCGCGTGGAGGACGGCTCCGGATCTCCGTTCGTGCTGCGCATGTACCGGCCGGGAGGCCGGTCGCACGAGGAGATCGCCTCCGAGCTCGCGTGGATGACCGCCATCGGAGCGGAGTTCGGGACGCTGGTACCCGCCGTCGCCCCCACGGCCGCGGGGAGCCAGGTTCTCGAGCTGACCCGCGACGCGCCGCTCGGGCCGTGCTACGGCGTGATGTTCAGCTGCGCTCCCGGGCAGGAGCCGGCCGAGGACATGCTGGCGGCGTGGTTCCCCCAGCTCGGCGCCATCACGGCCCGGCTGCACCAGCAGGCCAGGTCGTGGGGCAGGCCGCCGTGGTTCTGCCGCCCTCGCTGGGACGTGGCCACCACCCTGGGCGACCGGCCGCACTGGGGGCCGTGGCAGTCGGGCGTGGCCGACGGCGAGGAGCTGCGCCAGCTCGAGCGGCTGGCCAGCCTGGTCACGGCGCGCCTGCGCCGGTTCGGCGACGGAGCCGACCGGTTCGGCCTGGTCCATGCCGACCTGCGCCTGGCGAACCTGCTCGTCGACGGCGACCGCATCACCGTCATCGACTTCGAGGACTGCGGCCTGAGCTGGTACCTGTACGACCTGGCCTGCGCCCTGACCTTCAACGAGGGCCGTTCCGACGTGCGCGAGCTGATCGCGCTGTGGGTGGACGGATACCGGCAGGCCGGGTACCTGTCCGCCCAGGACGAGGCGGAGATCGACACGTTCATCATGCTCAGGCGGCTGATGCTGACGGCGTACGCCGGGCTGCGGCACGACACCGAGCTGGCCGCGCAGATGCGGACGAGCGGCTACAACGCCGAGACGTGCGCGATCGCCGAGCCGTACCTGAGCCGGTTCGCCTGAGCTGGCTCGCCTGAGCCGGCTCGCCCGGGGGATCCGGGCATTGGCGACCGCGGCCATCTGCGTTAGGATTTGGGCATACCATTTCTTCCCGGGCCGGAAACGGCCGGGGTTACCGCAAGGCGAGGCTGATGCGCGTGTCCGTACCTCGCGACGCTGAGATCACCATCGTCGGCGGCGGCGCGGTCGGTGCCGCGGCGGCGTACTTCCTGGCCCGCGACGGGCGCCGTGACGTCCAGCTGCTGGAGGCCCGGGGCGTGTGCGAGGCGACCAGCAGCCAGGCGGCGGGGATGGTCGGGCAGGCCAGGCCGACGGTCGAGCGGGCCCGGCTGACGATGGCGGCGACCCAGGTGTACCGCGACTTCGAGCGGGAGACCGGGTACTCGACGGACTACCGCGAGTCCGGCGCCGTCCGGCTGGCGCTGTCCGACGCCTCGGTCGCGGAGTTGCGCCAGATCGCCGCGACAGCCGAGGTCACCGGGCTGCCGGTGGAGTTCCTGAGCGACGCGCGGCTGCGCGAGATCTTTCCGGCGCTGGAGCGGACCGAGTCGGTCAGGGCGGCGCTGTGGTCCCCCACCGACGGGTACCTCCAGCCGAACAGCCTGGTGAACGCCTACCTCAGCGCGGCCAGGGACCTGGGGGTCACGGTGGCCGCGCACGCCGCCGTGACCGGCATCGAGGTGCGCGACGGCGCCGTGGCGTCGTTCTCGACCGCGGCCGGAACGTTCCGGACGGAGCAGCTGGTCATCGCGGCCGGCCCCTGGTCGGCGGCGCTGGCCCGGCTGGCCGGGCTCGACCTGCCGATCGTCCCGGTGCTGCACGAGTACTTCGTCACCGAGCCGGTGCCCGGCTGGCACGCCGACCTGCCCTGCCTGCGGATCCCCGAGGTGCAGGTGTACGCGCGCGGGGAGAGCGACCGCGTGCTGTGCGGCGGGTTCGAGAACGCCGGCACCAGTATCGATCCCCGCGCGGTGACGGCGACCGCGGCGCTGGCGGCCCGCCCGGACTGGGAGGTGCTCGGGCGGTTCGCGGAATCGATGAGCGCGTTCGCGCCGGCGGTGGCCGAGGCGGGCGTGGCCGCCACCTTCCAGGGCTGGCCGGCCTTCAGCCCCGACGGGCGGTTCGTGGTCGGGCCGGTGAGCGCCGTCCGGGGCCTGGTCATGGCGGCGGCATGCAACGCGCACGGCGTGTCCGGCTCGGCGGGCCTGGCCATGCACTTGCTGGAAAGCCTGACCGGTGACCCGTCCCCTTACGTCCAGTCGCTGAGCCCGGACCGGTTCATCCCCCGCGACTGGTCCTGGGAGGACGCCCGCCGCGACGCCCAGGCCGTCTATGAGAACTACTACCCGCTGCCAGCCGCGTCATAGCGGGTGGGAGGCTCCCCGGGTACCCAAGACGGTACCCCGGGGGACACCGAGTCCGCGGGGACCGGTGCAGCCACAGGGGCCGGGGGCCCACAGGGTACCTAAGTAGGTACCTGGGGGGCCACCGAGCGCACGGGTGGGGGGACCGGGCTCAGCCTTAGATGGCGGGGTGCAGGGCGGTCAGGCCGCCGTCGACGTTGACCGTGGTGCCGGTGATGTAGGTGGCGCCTGGCGAGCACAGGAACGATACGGCGGCGGCGACCTCGGCCGGCTGGCCGACGCGCTTGAGCGGGCTGATCCGGCCCAGCGAATCCTCGGTCAGCGTCCCGACGTAGGGCTCGGTCAGCGGGGTGAGCACCCATCCGGGGGCGACCGTGTTGACCAGGATGCCGAACGGGGCCAGCTCGACGGACATGGACTTGGTCAGGGAGATCAGGGCGGCCTTGGACGCGTTGTAGTGGGCGAACTCGGGCTCGGAGAGCTGGCCGTTGGTGGACGCGATGTTGACGATCCGGCCGCCGCTGCCCTGGTCCCGCATCGCCCGCGCGGCGGCCACGCCGAGCAGCACCGGGGCGCGGAGGTTGATGTCCATCAGCGCGTCCCACGTGTCCGCGGTGAAGTCGAGGAACGGCACCGGGGTGTAGACGCCGGCGTTGCTGACCAGGGCGTCGATGCGGCCGAAGCGGTCCAGCACGGCCGGCACCAGCGCTTCGCAGTCCTGGACGGAACCGACGTCGGAGCGCAGGCCGAGCACCTGGCCGGAAGCGCCGAGACGGCCGGCCGCGGCGGCCACCTCGCCGGCGTTCCTGGCGCAGATGGCGACGGCGAATCCGTCGGCCAGGAGCCGCTCGGCGCACGCGTAGCCGATGCCTTTACTCCCCCCGGTGACCAGCGCGACCTTGTCCATCGTGCCTCCTTCGCGGCTAGGCGGAGCCGGCCGCGGCGTTCAATTTGCCTGGGCCTCCGGCCGCGGCGATCAGGGCGCCGAGCCCGGGGTCCTCGAGCTTGGCCCGGGTCCAGTCCCACCGCGAGGAGGCTTCCTGCCAGTAGTCGAAGCCCTCGGCGGGCGCCTCGGGCAGCAGCGCGTCCATGCCCACGAACAGCAGCGACCAGGTGTACTGGGCCGCGATGCCGAACAGGCGAGCCCGAGCGTACTGCACCGGGTCGTGCCTGCCGAAGTAGGCTTCGCAGGCCACCGCGACCTGGTCGGGGTCGTAGTCGCCCTCCATGGCCAGGTCGCCGACGTCGAACATCGGGTCGTTCATGCCGCTGAAGTCATAGTCGATGATCCGGATCCGGCCGTCGTCCATGATGTTCTTGGCCAGCAGGTCGTTGTTGCTGGGTACTAGCCCGAGCGTGTTCACCCCGAGGGCGGCCTGGATCCGGCGCACCGTCGGCAGCCAGTCACCGATGCCGTCCGGGCAGCGCAGCGAGTGCTGCCTGATCAGCCCGAGGTAGTCGTCGAGAAAGTTCCAGATCACCATGGTGTTCCGCATCGGCGGGGCATCGCGGTGCAGGCCGGCGATGGCCCGGCCGATGCGCGGGATGTAGTCGGGCCGGGCCAGGTCCGGCGTGTCCAGCGTCCGGCCGTCGATGAACTCGAGCACGACCGACGGGATCTCGGGCAGGGCCTGGACGACCCGGGCGCCGACGCCGGACTCCCCCGCCGCCACGGTGTTGGCGATCAGCACCTCGATCGGGATCATCAGCCCGAAGTCGTCCATCTCCTGGGTCAGGAACTTGACCACGTACCGGTCGCCGGGCTCGGCGGTGACGGCGTAGGTGACGTGGGCCAGCCCGCCGTGCAGCTGGCGCCACTCCAGGCGGCGGCCGCGCAGCACCCCGGCCGCCGCGGCCACCTGGTCCATCCGGCCGGCGAACCGCCCGGTGACGATGTCAGACGTCATTCTCAGGGCTCCGGGTCGTAGGCGTCGATGGCCAGCGGATGGTTGTGGATCCGCCGGTACCTGAAGGCGTAGAAGATCACCCCGACCAGCAGCGGCACGCCGATGATGACCCAGGCCATGGGGATGCCGCGCAGGAAATTGCCGCCGGTGGTGCCGGAGATCTGGTTGTAGGTCGGGTTCGTCGCCGGCCGGGGCCACAGCAGGTCCAGGGCGGTCGCGCCGGTGCCGATCACGGCGACGATGTTGACCAGGATGCCCCAGCGGCCCAGGGAGAACCAGCTCTTGACCCGGGGCCAGCCGCGGAGCCGGTAGATCAGGGTCACGGTCATGATCAGGAAGTAGGCGACGTACATGGCCGCCGTGGCGCCGCCCACGATGGACGACGTCTTGGTGGTGAACACGAACACCGGCACCAGCGACAGCACGCCGATGAGCAGCACCGCGGTCCACGGCGAGCCGTCGCGCAGGGTGCGGGAGAAGGTCGGGGAGAACGGGATCTGCCCGTCCCTGGCCATGCCGTAGATGTGCCGGACGCCGCCGGTGAACATCGTGTTGGTGGCGACGATCAGGCCGATGGCCACGACCACGAGGAACAGCTTGAACACTCCGACCGGCAGGTGCGCGGTGATGGCGTTCTCGGCCGGGACCCCGCCGAGCATGGCGGCCTTCATGTCCGGGATCGAGGGCGTGAGGCACAGCAGGAACAGGAAGCCGCAGATGACCGCGAAGATGTAGGCGCCGATGACGCCGCGCGGGGCGTTGCGCCCGGCGTCCAGCGTCTCCTCCCCCAGCGTGCCGCCGTTCTCGAAGGTGTACAGGACCCACAGGGCGTTGAACACGCCCGCCCCGATGAACAGCGGGATGACGGCGCCGAGTGAGTGCAGGGTCTGGACGGTCGCGTCGCCGGAACTGGTGGTGGTCACGGTGGCGGTCTGGGTCAGGTTGCCGAAGTGCTTGCCGCCGAGAATGAAGGTCAGCAGGCAGACCACGATGACCACGGACAGCTCCAGGATCATCGCCCACTGGGCGATGCGGCCGAGCACGCTGATCCGCACGATGTTCCACAGCACCGCGATCACGGCCGCGACGATGATGATGATCTCGTCGGTGGTGAAGCTCGGGGCCAGGTCGAACAGCGGGTGGATCAGCGTCGGCAGGCTCGCGTAGTACGCGGTCATCAGGGGGAACAGCGCCCCCATGTAGATCCAGCCCATCCACCAGCCGACCCGCTTGCCGGCCAGGATGGTCGGCCACTGGTACATGCTGCCGGCGAACGGGTACTTGGACGCCAGCTCGGCGATCACCAGCACCATCGCGCCGACGCTGATGGCCACCAGCGGCCAGCCCCAGAACTCGGCGCCGCCGACGCCGGAGACGGCGAAGCCGTACAGGGAGAACAGGCCCGCGAACACGCCCACGCCGGCGAAGGTGAGCGCGCCGTTGGTGAGGGCCGTCAGCGCCCGGGTGAGCTTGCCGGCGGCGGCGGTGGACGGCTGCGGCTCCGAGGTCTCGACAGTTCCCATCGGCTGAACCGTCCCTTCTCTATTTTGGGTGGTCCATTTGCCGGGCTACGGATATTTGGCACACTGTAACGTAGGCGTGAGCTACCTCACAAGGCTTGGCAACAGACAAGCTCACGGTGGCCTCCGGCGCCTTGCGCAGCAGTTACGCCGGAGCTACGGTGACATCGATATGGTGCGCCCAAAAACTTTAGACGGTGGAAGGCCAATCACATGCCCAGCAACGACCTGCCGCGGCGGGCCCAGGTTGTCATCGTCGGAGGCGGCGCGGTCGGCTGTAGCGTCGCTTACCACCTCGCCAAGCTCGGCTGGACGGACGTGGTGCTGCTGGAGCAGGGCCAGCTCTCCTGCGGCACCACCTGGCACGCGGCCGGCATCGTGGGCCAGCTGCGCACGCAGCCGTCGCTGACCAAGTTGATGCTCTACGGCAGCCAGCTCTACGCCGGCCTGGAGGCCGAGGTGGGCCTGGGCAGCGGCTGGAACCAGAGCGGCGCCCTGTGGGTGGCGGCTACCGCCGACCGGATGATCCAGATCCGGCGGACCATCGGCATGGCCCGCGCCCAGGGACTCGAGGCGCACGAGATCTCGGTGGCCGAAGCGGGCGCCAGGTGGCCGCTGATGCGGACCGAGGATCTCGTCGGCGCGATCTGGCTGCCGAACGACGCCAAGGCCAACCCCACCGACCTGACCCAGGCGCTGGCCCGGGGGGCCAGGAACCGGGGCGTCCGCATCCTGGAGCGCACCAAGGTCACCGGCTGGCGGGTGGACCGGGGCCGGGTCACCGCGGTGTCCACCCAGCGCAATGGGATGGAGTGCGGCGACATCGAGTGCGAGTACGTGGTGAACTGCGGCGGGCAGTGGGCCAAGGCGCTCGCCGACCAGGTCGGGGTGACCGTCCCGCTGTACTCGGCCGAGCACTACTACATCGTCACCGAGGCCATCGAGGGTCTGAGGCGGACCACGCCGACGCTGCGCGACCCGGACGGGTACAGCTACTTCAAGGAAGAGGTCCGCGGCCTGCTGATCGGGGGGTTCGAGCCGGACGCCAAGCCCTGGGTCCCGTCGGCCGAGATCCCCGATCCGTTCGAGTTCCAGCTGCTGCCTGAGGACTGGGACCAGTTCGACATCATCATGCGCAGCGCCATCCACCGGGTGCCGGTGGTGGAGAGCACCGGCGTCAAGAAGTTCTACAACGGCCCGGAGAGCTTCACCCCGGACCACAACTTCATCATGGGGCTGGCCCCTGAGCTCGATAACTACTTCGTGCTGGCTGGATTCAACTCCTCGGGCATCGCGTTCGCCGGCGGCGCGGGGATGGCGCTGGCCCAGTGGATCGTGGCCGGGGATCCGGACCTGGACCTCAGCGCGGTGGACATCCGCCGGTTCGCGCCCCTGCAGGGCAACTCCCGCTGGCTGCGCCAGCGCGTGCAGGAGATCGTGGGCCTGCACTTCGCCATGGCCTGGCCGAACCGCGAGCCGGAAAGTGCCCGCGGCGTGCGCCGGTCCCCCGTCCATCACCTGCTTGACGCCCGCGGCGCCTGCTTCGGCACCAAGATGGGCTGGGAACGGGTCAACTGGTTCGCCCCGGCCGGGATCAAGCCGGTGACCGAGTACGGCTGGGGGCGGCAGAACTGGTTCGCGCACAGCGCGGCCGAGCACCTGGCGGCCAGGACCGAGGTCGCGCTGTTCGACCAGACCTCGTTCGCCAAGATCGCCGTCCGGGGCCCCGACGCCGAGGCCGCCCTGCAGTACCTGTGCGCCGGCGACGTGGCGGTCCCGCCCGGCCGGACCGTCTACACTCCCCTGCTCAACGACCGCGGCGGCTACGAGGCCGACGTGACCATCACCCGGCTGCGGTGGAACGAGTACCTGCTGGTGACCAGCAGCGCGCAGGGTATCCACGACCTGGACCTGCTGCGCCGCGGCGTGCCGGCCGGGCTGCACGCCGAGTTCTTCGACGTCACCTCGTCGTACGCGGTGCTGTCGGTCATGGGCCCGCGGTCCCGCGCCCTGCTTGACGGCCTGTCGAGCAGTGACTTCGGCGCGGCGTCGTTCCCGTTCGGTCATAGCCGTGATGTCGACCTGAGCGGGCTTACGGTCCGCGCCACCCGGCTGACCTACGTCGGTGAGCTCGGCTGGGAGCTGTACGTGCCGAGCGAGATGGCGGTGGCCGCGTTCGAGCGGCTGACCGAGGCCGGCCAGGAGGCCGCGCCCCAGCTGGCGGGTTACTACGCGATCGAGTCGCTGCGCCTGGAGAAGGGCTACCGGGCGTTCGGCCGTGAGCTCGGGCCTGACACCTCGCCGGTCGAGGCGGGCCTGGGGTTCACCTGCAAGCTCGGCACGGCGATCCCGTTCCGCGGCCGTGAAGCGGTGGAGAAGCACAAAGCGCAGGGCGTGTCCCGGCGGCTGGTCAGTCTGACCGTATCCGACCCGGCGGCCTACGCCTGGGGCGGCGAGCTGCTGCTGCGCGACGACGAGCCGGCCGGCTTCGCCAGTTCGGCTGCCTTCGGCCATACGCTCGGCCGGACCGTGCTCCTCGGCTACGTCGAGCGGCGCGACGGCGGCCAGGCCGACCGCGCCTGGATAAGCCAGGGCAGGTACCAGGTCGCCATCGGCGGCGAGCTCCACGCGGCGAGCGTGTCGCTGAAGCCGCCCTACGATCCGTCCGGGATGCGGATCCGGGCTTGACCTACCCGGCCGCTTTTACCTCGCCGTGTGCCCAGGCTATGACCCTGGTCCGGTCGCCGCAGAACAGGTCGTTAGAGTACTCGACGGGATGATCACTGTCGTCGAAGGCGATGCGCTCGATGGCCATGAGCGGATCGCCGACCTTGATGCCGAGCAGCCCGGACTGCTCCTGATCGGCCAGCACCGCGACCATCCGCTCGACGGCCTTGACGCAGGTCACGCCGTACCTGTCGGTCAGCAGGTCGTAGATGCTGTCGTCCAGCGGCTGGGCCAGCAGGTCCGGTGCCAGCGAGACCGGGATCCGCGCGGTCTCCAGGGAGATCCGCACCTCGTCGGCCAGCCGGATCCTGACCACCTCGTACACCAGCGTGCCCGCCGGGATGCGCAGGGCCAGGGCCGTGGTGTCGTCGGCGGGCACCATCCGCGCGGACACCACGTGGGCGCCCGGCCGGAAGCCCTGGGCCCGCAGGTAGGCGGGGATGCCGGCCAGGTAGCCGAAGTCGATGTCCACCCGGGGGCGGTTGACGAACGTGCCGCCGGTGCGTCCCCGGCGCCGGTACACGAAGCCCTCGTGCTCGAGCCGGTCCAGGACCTGCCGGACCGTGGTGCGGCTGACGGCAAGCTGCTCGGCGAGTTCACGCTCGGTCGGCAGCCGGCCGTCCTCGTTCAGCTGGCCGGCCGAGATGAGCTCCTTGATGTGCTGCTCGACCGTATCGCGGATGGCCCTGGAGTTCTCGGTCCTGACGACGGGATCAGCCTCGGCCTGGCGG
>Ga0207663_10000956_pt1 | contig 13210 bp, 11 predicted proteins | sample LARL53metaG_FD_184346 | JGI IMG/M metagenome (GOLD analysis project Ga0207663, IMG submission 184346) | Corn, switchgrass and miscanthus rhizosphere microbial communities from Kellogg Biological Station, Michigan, USA - LAR L5-3 metaG... | ecosystem: Host-associated > Plants > Roots >...
CGGCGGCGACATCACGCGCAAGAAAAAGCTGCTCGAGAAGCAGAAGGAGGGCAAGAAGCGAATGAAGCAGGTCGGCCGCATCGAGGTTCCCCAGGAGGCGTTCCTGGCGGTGCTGGAGCTCGGGGAGGAGTAGCTCGCCCCGGCTCACCGCGGCGCTGCAGAGCTTCAAGGTCGCCGGACAGGCCGCGTCGAGAAGTGTGTGTGTCCCGTTTGACTGGCGCCGTCGGGTAAGGGAGATGTGCACCCCGATACCGTCAGCGAGCGCCGCCGCCTGTACCTGCTCGGGCGGGTGGTGGTCGCGCGTCACTACCGCCGCCCGCTGACGCTCGCCGCGGTCGCTGGCGCGCTGTCGACTTCGCCCCGGCAGCTGCAACGCGCGTTCGCGCAGTTCGGCGACTCCTTTCACGAGAACCTGCTCGCGCGGCGGATGTCCGTCGCCGCGCAGCTGCTGGCCGAGCAGCGCGCGATCCCGGTGAGCAGCGTGGCGCGCCTGGTGGGCTACCGCAATGCTTCGTATTTTGCGCGCATGTTCCGTCGCCGCTACGGCCTCTCGCCCGCCGCGTTCCGTGACCGCGCGCTGCGGCACGCGACCGCCACTACGCGTGAACGCGCGGGCTCGCCTCCGCGACGGCCGGCGTCGCTGCCGCTACCTCGCTCGCGCTGGCCTGCTCCAGCGGCTCGGCCCCCGGCAGCCTGACTCGCATCAGCGTTCCGCCCCCTGGGGCGCGCTCGGCGGCGACGGTGCCGCCGTGCTGGATCACCACCTGCCTGACGATTGCCAGCCCCAGCCCCGAGCCGGGACGGCCACGCGCCTCGGCGCCGCGATAGAAGCGATCAAACACGTGCGGCATGTCCTCGGCGGAGATTCCCTGGCCGTAGTCGCGGACGGTCAGCTCGCCCGCCCTGAGCTCGATCTCGACGGGCTCGCCGGCGGGGCTGTACTTGACGGCGTTGTCGATCAGGTTGGCGACTGCCCGCTCCAGCCGGGCCGCGACGCCGCTGAGGAGCACCGGCTCGAGCGCCGTGTGCAGCGGCGTCGTCGGGGACCGATTAAGGATCGGCCAACGTCGGGCGCGCTCGACTGCCTCCTCGACGACCATGTCCAGGCGCACGTCCTCGGCGTCGGCGCGCTGCTCCTCGCCGCGGGCGAGGTCGATCAGGTCGTTCACCAGCAGCGTCAGCTCCTCGATCTGCTGGACGACGTCGTCCAGCAGGCGCTCGTGCTCGGAGCCATCGATGTCGCGGGCCTGCTGCAGGATCTCGATGTTCGTGCGCAGGCTCGTCACTGGCGTGCGCAGCTCGTGCGAGGCGTCGGCCACGAGCTGGCGCTGGGCGTGCACCGACGCGTCCAGCGCTCCCATCGAGCGCTCGAGCGCATCGAGCATCGCGTTGAAGCTGACCGCCAGCCGCCCGATCTCGTCAACGCCTGCGGGCGCGATGCGCTGGGAGAGATCTTGTGTCTCCGCCACGTGCTCGGCCGCCCGCGTCAGCCGTCGCACGGGCAGCATCGCGGCGCGGGCGACCAGCCTGCCGAGCAGCGCCGCCAGCAGGATCCCGCCGAGGCTGAGCAGCACGAGGATCAGGCGCAGGTGGCCGAGCAGTTCGTTGACTTCGGTCAGCGGCTGGGCGAACTGCACGACGCGTCCGGGCGCGAGGTACTCGGCGAGGATGCGCAGGCTGAGACCGTTGACCGTGGCGTCGCGGAAGAAGCTCCTGCCTTTGCCCGCCGCCAGCGCGCGCGTGCGCGCATCGACCGGCAGCGTCACGTTTTTGGCGCCCGATCTGAACAGCACAGCTCCGCGGGGATCGACGAGCTGCTGATAGCCCCGCACCTGGTTGGGCCGCGGCAAGACGTTGCCCAGCGCGTTGCCCGGCTGCTGCGGTCCGCTTTCGAACAGCTGCTGGGCCGAGGCGCCCCTGCCCTCCAGGGCGTCAAGCAGCTTGTCGCCGCGCCGGCGCGCCGGATGGCGCTCGATCAGCCGCAGGTTGTCCGAGCGGTTGCGCAGCTGCGCGTCGACCTGGCTGTGCAGCTCGTTGGAGGTGAGCACGTACACGAGCACCGAGGCGAGCAGCACGGCGACCGCCACAGCGGCTGAGGACGCGAACGTGATGCGCCGGCGCGTGTTCATGGCGCGCGCAGCAGGTAGCCGACGCCGCGCACCGTGTGCAGCAGTCGCGGCTCGTCCGCGGCCTCGGTCTTGCGGCGCAGATAGCCCATGTATACGCCCAGCGAGTTCGAGGTGGCGCCGAAGTCGTATCCCCAGACGTGCTCGAAAATCGTAGATCTCGTCAGCACCTGGCGCGGGTGGCGCAGGAACATCTCGAGCAGGAGGAACTCAGTCCGCGTCAGCGCCAGCAACCGCTCGCCGCGCCAGGCTTCGTGGGAGAGGCGGTCCAGGCGCAGATCCTCGAAGGAGAGCACGCGCTCCTGCTCATCGCCGTCCTCGTCGCTCGCCCGGCGCAGCAGCGCGCGCACGCGCGCGAGCAGCTCGCGCAGCGCGAACGGCTTGACCATGTAGTCGTCGGCGCCGGCGTCCAGCCCCGCGACGCGATCGTCGATCCCCTCGCGCGCGGTCAGCATCAGCACGGGTGTGCGGTCGCCGCCCTCGCGCAATCGCCGGCAGACCTCCAGGCCGTCGATGTGCGGCATCGCCACGTCGAGGATCACGGCCTCGTACGGGTCCGCCGCCAGGCGCTCCAACGCCTGCCGGCCGTCCATCGCCTGGGCGACCCGGTAATGCTCCAGCGTCAGCGCCCGCGACAGCGCGTTCTGCACCGCGGGCTCGTCGTCGACGATGAGGATGCGAGCTAGCTGCTCGACCATGTTGGGCATTAAAGCGGAGGTAATGCCCAGAGTCGCCAATAATGGCCCAATCGAAGAGGATGCCTCGGAAGACGCCGTCGCGGAGGCGGCGGCGTCGATGTCCGCGCAGTCGCGCAGCCTACGCAACAGCATTGTCGTTCTCGCTGTCTTCTTCGTGCTCGTCGCCGCCCTGCTGCTGAGCGTGCCGGGACTGCGCGCAGCGGCCGATCGCATCGGCGATGCGCGTGCCGGGTGGGTCGCTGCCGGCGTCGGGTTGGAGCTGCTGTCCTGCGCCGGGTACGTCGTGCTGTTCGGGCTCGTGTTCGGGATGCTCGGGCGGCGCTTGGTCTCGCGCCTGTCACTGTCGGAGCTGGCGGTCAATTCGGTTGTCTCAGTCAGCGGCCTCGCGGGTATCGCGCTCGGTGCCTGGGTCCTGCGCAGCCGGGGCGTGTCGGTGCAGCGCATCGCCAAGCGTTCAGTGCTGATATTCGTGCTTACGAGCGCCGTCAGCGTCACCGCCACGATCCTGATTGGCGTGCCGATGTGGCTCGACCTACTTCCCGGCTCAGAGGATCCACTGCTCACGCTGCTGCCTGCAGCGGCCGCGGCGGTGACGATCGTGGGAACGGTCGCGTTGGCTGAGTGGGCGCGCCGGAGCGCCGCGCGCCTGCAGAGCTCGCGTGGGCGCATGTTCGTCGCGCTGACCGCGCTGAGCGGCGGCGTGTTCGAAGCGCTGGCGCTGATTCGCGCGCGGCGTGACTGGCGCCTGCTGGGAGCTGTCGCCTACTGGCTGTTCGACGTCGGTGCGCTGTACGCGTGCCTGCTCGCCTATGGCTCCGCCCCCTCGTTTTGGGTGGTTGCGATGGCATATCTCGTCGGTATGCTCGCCAACTCATTGCCGATCCCTGCCGGCCTGGTCGCGGTCGAAGGGGGGCTGTTCGCGATGCTGCTGCTGTTCGGGGTACGTCCCGGCTCGCTCGTGCTCGCCGCCGTCGTCACCTACCGGGCGATATCGCTGTGGGTTCCCGCGTTGATCGGCTCGCTCGCGTTCATCAGCCTTCGTCGCGAGCTGGACCGGCCGGCCGCTACGCCCGCGGCCAGCTCATAGGGCTGCTCGCGTCCCCAAGATAGCTCGCGCCCGCTCAGCCGCCACCGCGGGCGCGCACATCCGCCTGTGCCTGCGATTGGGCGTGCGACGGCGCCGTGGCGAGGCGCAGGCTGCGCGCGAACGCGACCTGCGCGGCGGCCTGCTGACAGGGGTGTCCCGGGAGGGTAGCCATCGCGCGCGTGAGCCGGTGATCCTGCGGCCCAGACAGGCCGGGGCAGTAGACGGGCGGCGGCAGCGCGCCCGTCGCCGAGCCGCGCGCGTTCAGCGGGCGCAGCGCGAGTGCCGCCGCGCGCGCGTGGGCGAACGTGTCGGAGAACACGTCGATCGCCACCCTCCCGCTGTACAGCTCGATCGAGTGACCGCCGTCGTAGACGGTCGCGGGGACATCTCTGATCAGCATGTTGCGTTGCGGGCCGAGCGCCGCGTTGGGGTGCAGCCGGTAGATCACGCTTGTCACCTGCAACGGCAGCGTGCACGAGCCGCCGCCGCCGAACACGCCATGGCCGTGAGCGCAGTCGCCGTAGTAGACGCTGTCGCCGAGCGAGCTGTTGTAACTCTTGCGCCCGTCGGCGGCGACGAGCGGCAGTCCCAGGAAGCTGGGACCGGTCCAGTAGACCCGGTAGTAGGGGAAGGTCTGCGCTTCGGCCAGCTCACTCGCGGCGATTGCCCCGGGATGCTTGGTCGTGCCGCAGCCCGCGGCGATCCCTGCGGCCGCGCAGGTCATCGCCAGGGCCATGCCTGCACGCAGGCCTGCTCGTATCGCTGGTGTCCTCGTCATGATCTGCGCGTGTCGATTATCGACGCTACTTCAAGACCGGCCGCTGGTTCTAACAAGCACGGGCTGGAGTCCGGTGGGGTAGCACCCCGGGCTCCAGCCTCATCCCGCGCGCCGGTGGCGGTGCTGCTCGCCGCCGCGCTGCTGATCGTATGGCTGCTCGTGGACCCGCGCACGCCCGATCTGGCGGCCCAGACCTACCGGCTGGGGTTGTACGAACGCGCGGGGATGGGCGTCGTGTTCGATGAGCATTGGTACGCGGGGCATATGCTGCCCGGCTACAGCCTGCTGTTCGCGCCGCTCGCTTCGCTTATGGGGTTGCGTGTGCTCGCGGTCGCGTCGGTGATCGGGTCGGTTGTGCTGTTTGAGCGGATCGTGCTCGGGGTGTACGGACGGGAGACGTGCGTGCGGCTCGGCGCGTGCCTGTTCGCCGTCGCGGCCGTCGGGGATGTGTGGAGTGGTCGGCTGACGTTTGCGTGTGGTGTCGCCATCGCGCTGGCGTGCGCGTATGCGCTGTACCGCGAGCGGTTGCTCGTCGCGGGTGTGCTCGCGGGGGTGTGCGCCGCGGTGAGCCCCGTCGCGGGCGTGCTGCTGGGGCTCGCCGCGCTGACGTATGCGCTGGCGCGGGGCGCTCCGAAGATCCTGCTCGCGGTGGGAGTGCCGGCGGCGCTGGTGGCGGTAACGGTGCGGGCGCTGTTCGCGGAAGGCGGATACGAGCCCTACCCGCTGACGTCGCTCGTGGCGACGGGGCTCGTCGTGGGCGCGTTCCTGTGGGTGCTCCCGCGCGGTGGGAGCAGCCGGCGGGTGCTGCGGGTGGGAGCGGTCGTGTACCTGTTCGCGTGCGGGCTGTGCGCGGTTGTGCATACGCCGATGGGCAGCAACATCGAGCGCTACGGCGTGCTGCTCGCGGGGCCGCTGCTGCTGTGCGCGCTCGCGCGGGGCGGCGAGCCGGCTCCTGAGTGGCGGGGCGGGCGATGGGCATTTGCGATGCGGCGCCCATCCGCGTCGAGGTTCGCAGCCAAGGCCGCGTATACGCCCGTGGCGGTCGGCATCGCAATGTGCGTCGCCGTGGCATGGATCGTGTGGGGTCCAGTGCGCGAGACTGCCGCGGTGGCGAAGTCCGAAGCGACCCGGGCGTCCTACTACGCCCCCGTCGAGCGGTACCTGTCGAGTCACGGCGCGGGCCTCGAGCGGGTCGAGGTGCCGCTGACGCGCTCACACTGGGAGGCGGCCATGCTCGCGCCGAGCCTGTCGCTCGCGCGGGGTTGGGAGAAGCAGCTGGATGTGCGCTACGACTCGGTCCTGCTCGCCCCCGGGTTGACGGCGAGCGCATATCGACGGTGGTTGGATGCGGAGGCGGTGGCGTACGTCGCACTGCCCGATGTGCCGCTCGACCCGTCCAGTGCGGGGGAGGGAGAGTTGATCAGACGTGGGTTGCCATATCTGCGACTGGTGTTCGCCAGCAGGCACTGGCGCGTGTACGCGGTCCGTGACGCGACGCCGCTGCTCGCGGGGCCGGGCCGGCTGACGGCGCTCGGGAGCAACGCGTTCGCGCTGGTCGCCGGAGCTCGGGGCACGCTGGTCGCGCGCATTCATTACACCCGCTACTTGACCGTCGTCGCGGGCCGGAGCTGCGTGGCGCGCGCTCCGGGGGGTTGGACGTACGTGCGCGCCCGCGCGCCGGGCAGGATCGTGGTCGCGGCGCGGTTCTCGCTCGGCCGGGCGCTCGGGCTGGGGGGTGGGTGCGCCGGGTAGGGAGGTCCGGGTTCGGGCTCGGATGGGGCGATCGTTGTGAGTGCTCCGAAGCCATCCTGCTGACGCCCATCCCGTCGCGGCCCCGCTATCGAGCGAGGCTACCTTGGTGCGAGGGCGTACAGACCGGTGTAGCCGGTCAGGTAGATGTTGTGCCCGTCGCTGATCACCGGGTCAAAGGAGCCCGAGTTCATCTGAAACACGACCCGTCCGGTGGAGACGCCGAGGCCGTAGGTGCGGTGGTCGGCGAGGTTGGCGAAATAGACGACACGCCCCACGATCGTCGCGGACCCGGAGATGCGCCCGCCGGCATGGAAGCGCCAGACGACGCGCCCGGAGCGGGCGTCAAGCGCGTAGAAGGTGCCGTCGTAGGAGCCGACGTAGACGGTCGGGCCGAGGCCGGGGGCGTTGGTGAGCGCGGGCGAGGCGTAGACGTACGCGCCTGTCTGCACCGCCCAGTCGAGCCTGCCGCTGGAGGCGTCGTAGGCGTAGACGCGCCCGTCGGTGTTGCCGAGGAACGCGCGCCCGTACATGACGGCGGCGGTCGAGTAGAAGGTGCCGCTGCCGAGCAGCGCGCCGCCGGAGCCGCTGACCCACAGCCGCCGCCCGGTGTGCTCGCTGATGGCCTGGACGTGGCCGGAGTAGTCGCCGAAGTAGAGGACGCCGCCCGAGAGCGTCGGGCTGGCCTTGACCGCGCCCGCCGCGTGGTAGGTCCACAGGACGTGCCCGTCGTGCGCGCTCAACGCGTAGACGGTCCCGTTTTGGGAGCCGAAGAACAGCTGGCCGTGGTCGAGCAATGGTGAGGACTCGCTCGGGCTGGGCAGATCGCGCGACCACAGTGTGCGGCCGGTGGCATAGTCGAGCGCGACGACGCGCCCGCGGTGGACGCCTGAGGAGCGGGCGAGCACGGTCGCGTACACGGCACGGCCGACGGAGGCGGGCGTGGACGCCGACAGCGCGCCGAGGCGACGCCGCCAGAAGGTGTGGCCGGTGTGTGTGTTGATCGCGCTGAGCACGCCGTCGTCGGCGAGCTGGAAGATGTGGTCGCCGTACATCGATGGCGGGAACTCGAGCAGCGCGCCGCCGTTGTGGACCCAGAGTCGCTTGAACGGCGGGAACACGTGCGCGGACGCCGGGAAGAAGCGGGTGTGGTTCTTGGAGTAGCCGTAGAACGGCCAGGAGAACCGTTCCGGCCCGCGCACGGGCAGCGTGGGGGTGGGCTGGGGGACGAAGCGCGCGTGGGGGTGGTAGATGCTGCCGGTGCGGTGGCGCTCATACAGGTACCCGCCGAGGGCGAGCGCGGCGAGCAGCACGACGAGCCCCGCCGCGATCCAGCGCGCGCGCCTGCTCATCCAAGCCGCCTGCTCACCGAAGGACGGGCCATGGGTCGTATGATCGCGGGGATGTCAGACGAAGCGCGCTCGCAGGTATTCGCCCCGCGGCTGCTGTACGGCAAGGTGGCGCTCGTGACCGGCGGCGGGACGGGCCTGGGCAAGGCCACCGCGATCGAGCTGGCGCGCTGCGGCGCGACCGTAGTGATCGCGGGGCGACGCGCGTGGACGCTGGAAGCCGCAGCGCTGCAGATCGCCGCGGCGGTCGGCGCGGGCGCGAACGGAGCGGGCAACACGGACTCGGCCGCTCGCGCCGACGTCGCGGCAGGCGCGGGCCAGGCGGACTGGGTCATGGGGGACGTGCGCGAGCAGGCCGACGCGCAACGGCTGATCACGACCGTGCTCGAGCGCCATGGGCAGCTGGACGTGCTCATAAACAATGCGGGCGGGCAATACTTTGCGCCCGCCGAGGGCATCGTCGCAAAGGGCTGGCGCGCGGTGTGGCGGTTGAACGTGGAAGGGATGCTGAACATGTCCGAAGCCGCCGTGGAGCGCGGCATGGGCTTGGTAGCCGAGGGGAAGGGGGGATGCGCGATCGTCAACGTGACGCTGTCTCCGCACCACGGTATGCCCGGCATGGCCCATTCCGGCGCGGCCAGAGCCACGGTCGAGGCGCTCACCCGCGAGCTGGCGAAGCGCTGGGCCGATCGCAAGATCACGGTGACGGCGGCCGCCGCCGGCCACTTCGACACCGAGGCGGTGCTCAAGTACCCCGACTCGGTCCGCGCGGGCATGGCGCGCTCGGTCCCGTTCCAGCGAGTGGGCCGCCCCGAGGAGCACGCTTGGCTGGTGGCACTGCTGTGCTCACCCCTCGGACGCGCGCTGAACGGGTCGACGGTCACGCTCGACGGCGCCCGCGACAACTGGTTCGGCCCATGGCCACCCCCCGGCCTGACCGGCGACACGGGCGAGGTGCCCACCGAGGCACGCCGCGGCCTCGGTCCGGGATGATGGCGCCGAGCGCATATGGCGCATACGGCAGTACGATGAGGTCACGCGGGCGAAGTGTTGTGGCTGCACAGAAGCCTTCCAAGCTTCTAGGGCGGGTTCGATTCCCGCCGCCCGCTTGTGCAGTGCCACGGGGAGTGGCGCAGTCTGGTAGCGCACCCGGCTGGGGGCCGGGCGGTCGCTGGTTCGAATCCAGTCTCCCCGATTGAAGAAAAAGCCTGCAAAAAGGTGGTTTTGGCAAGCGAAAGAGTCCTCGAGCAGGTAGACCCAGTGTTCTATCTGTGTTCTATATGTGCCGACGACGGCGAGTTATCCGACGGCGACGAGGTCGGCGCTTGTGGTGATGTCGGCGCCTGGGATGCTCGGAACGTCGTCGGCGAATCCCACGACGAAGTGTGTGTCCAGTGCCTTGGCGAGTCGGCGGAGCGTTTGCACGGTGGTGGGGTATCGCCCGCTCTCGATACGAGAAATGGCCGAGTGGCTGGTCCCCATGCGCTTGGCTAGCTCGGCTTGGCTGAGTTTGAGCTGGCCACGGCGGCGGATCACGATTCGTGCCAGCGCCTCAAACGGTGCGAGGCGTTCCAGCTCTGCTCTGTACTCGGGATTGCGGGCGCGGCGCCGCATCGACTCGTAGTGTGGAGTCCCGATCGGTGAGATGTTCTTTCTCGGTGTGGTCATGGCTGGTCGCCTCGACCGACTAGTTTACCAAAATCGGTAAAGACTTAGGGGGCGTCGTGTCCGGCTGCTCGTGGTGGGCGTCTCGGTTGTGCGTCCATGCGTGTGGTGTTTGACTGGCAGCGCGTCGATGAATTCCTCCACAGGCTGACGCCGGCGGGAGTCCCTGTAGTAGATCGCCTATGTGCTCGAGTCTGGAGTCCCTAAGAGCCAAGTGTGGCGCGTTGGTGCTGTAGGCCTAGTGTGTGATGCGGACTTGAATACCTCAGCGCGGCCAACGTTGGCTCTAGTCGCGGATCAGACGTGTCGTGACTGCACCAAGTGTAACGGTTACCACGACCCAGCCGGCGACTATGCTGAATGTCCTCCATACCAGAACGACCCCGGTTGCGGTCCAGTAGGTGCGTTGCCCAAAATCGATCACCGGTAGTACACAGTCAAGTGAGTACAGCCAGGCGTGAAACTGTGGAATGGTCTGCGTCGCCTCCCGAATAGCCAAAATTCTATGGTGTGCATCCGCGAGAGCAAAAACAATCCAGCCAACCGCTGCGAGCAAGACGAGTAGCAGGACGCCGCGCCCGGGCTTGTATCCGAACGCAACAGTCGCCCCGAGAAACCGACTTGCGGCACGACCGGCGAACCCAAGTTCGGGACGACGCGCCTTTTCCTTCGCGATCGAGACACGCCGAGCGTCATCGCTACGTCCCGTGAGCCGCAGTGCACTTGCCAGCTGCTCGTACGGCTGAGGAAGGTAGCCTTCGTTTGCGCTAGAGACCCAGGCGATCCGCTGGTGTATATCCGCTGGAAGTGGATTCACCGCGTCATACCGAAGTCCACTCAGCCTCGCGATGTACCGAATCCTGGGCCACCCATCATCAATGCGGCCGATGTTTGCATCCGTCAGGTCGACGACTCCGGTTGGTTGGAAGCGTGTCGGCAACAGCAGGTGCCGCAGCGTTGCTTGGATAAGCAAGAGTACGGTACTATCACTTGGAGAGGGTCCGGGTCCCGAAAGCTTGGCTTGGGAGAGGTTGACCTGTCCACGTATTTGGGCTCCTCCAAAGTGCATCGTCCCGCTGATATGTGCCGCTCCGCACAGCACATCTTCCTCGACGACGAGCCGAGGCGCATGGAGAGCCATGCCGGTGTCGGAGGAGAGGTGGGCGTCGCTGAGATTTAGCTGTCCGCTGATCCGGACTCCCGGCAAACGTATTACGCCGTTGGTCGTAGCTTCTTTTAGGAAAAAATCCCCCTCCACAACGGCGCCATCGCAGCTGATTGCGTCACCCTCGGGATTGCTTAGTTTTGCGCCAGAAAGCTCAACCTGACCGTGAATTGTTGCGCCTAGCAGACGGATCTCGCCCTTCGCTTGGATGCCATCACTGGCGATAAAGCCCGCAGCCTCCAAATGATCACCGACGAAGCAGACATCATCCGAGCCAGCTAGACTTGCGGCTAACAGGATGACCTGCCCCGATATTCGTGCGCCATAGAGGTCGAGAGTGCCCGCGAGTTGGGTCCTGTTGAAGAACATGTCGCCCTCGACCCGTACGCCGTCGCAATTGAGCGCGGTACCTATTTGATTTGTGATCTGCGAACCGGATAGGGTGACGCATCCTCCGATACGGGCTTGGGCGAGATCAACGTAACCAATGGAGCAGTCCGCGAGGATTAGGTCGCCGCGAATCCGGACTTGCCGTGCGCTGAAGGCTGGAAGAGTGCTCCTGGTAAGGGAGATTCGCGTGCCGGTGGCCTCGCCTATCCGAACTTCGTGGTCAAGTTCGCAGTCGGACAGCTCTAGGGCGCAGACGATTCGTGATGCCTCGAGATCCAGTGGCCCCTCGATCCGCGCGTTGCTGATGCGGATTGCACGCGCTTCTCCGCCGTCGGGGGATAGTCCTCTTAGGAAGTCGGCGAGGACTGTGGCGCGTACCGTCTGCTCGGAGCCGGAGCCTGATGATGTCGCTGATCCGAGTCGAGGGGCGAGCGCGAGGTCGCACAGAACGCCGTCTTGCGCGGCACGCCAAACAAGTTTCTCGGCGTCCCCCAACGCGTCAAAGTTCTGCATGACGGAAGCATTGTGACAGGGAGTAGCCGATTCAGGAGGGAGGTGCTTCGACCGCCAGTTTCAGCGGCGGACGGAGCCCGGCCGACAAACAACATAGGTGTGTAAACGATGGCGTACACCGGGTCTGAATTGGGCGAGGACTGGCATGGGGCCGATACGACGTTTGCGAGACGTTTGCGATGAGCCTAAAGGCCGCATTACAAAGCCAGCATGAACCGATCTCCCGATCTCATCCTCCGAGCACTCAGCGGTCCTCCGAAAACCGCTGTAGCGTCGTCGATCGCTGGTGGATGCTGGGAGGGGCTGGGGGGGGGCGTCCTGAGAGCGCGAGATTTGGCCCTGGGATGGGATTGCGGGGTGATGCGGCAAGCTCTACAGCCACTGCTACCAGGGGCGCGCTCTTGCGATCCACCCGAGTTCTGCTCTGTTCGCCCGTCTCCAGACCCTGGGGGTCCGCTATGGAAGACGACACGGGCCTCACCAATGACCAGTATCTGGCCAAACTCGGGCGAGCGATCCGCGAACCGCGGAACGTCGGGGGATCTGCTGCGAGTCTACTCGTTGAGCCCGACCACTTCGAGCAGTGTGATCCAGTCGGACTGGCCCCGCATGAATTCAATTTCTGCGAACCTCGTGGCTAGGTGTTCCACCCGTTCGCGCAGGCCCCTGTCCGCCGGCTGCACATAGCGCGCGAGCAAGCCCCGAGGGATTTCGTGTATATTGATGGCTTCCACATGCTGGTCGTAGGACTCGACGTTCGGTGGCATCGCTCCGAAGCCGTCCGCACGCCACGCGCGCACATCCGCACAGATGTCCGGCACCCGCAAGGTCGTCATTTCCAGTAGGCCCCTGGCGAGCCGGCGGGCGTCACGCGTGATCTCCGGGTTGCTCCATGTCAGTCGGTTCAAGGCCTTGACGTACGCTCGGACGAACGCCGTATCAGTGTGGTAGCCGGTGGCCCAGAGGGCGCCGGCCGCCTCGTAGCTGAGCTTCTGCTCTTCTTCGTTCTCCGGCGAGCCAGCTCCTGCGTTTGGGCATTCGGCGTGAAGCCGAAGGTCGAGCTTGTGGATGTTCGCTTCGACCGACGCCCATGTGCTCACCGCGGCATGCAGCACCCTGTAGCTGGCCGCAAGATAAGTGTGGGTAGACGCAACGTCTCGCGAACTGGCGCCTGCCGTGGCGGGTGCGACCGCGACGGCGAGCACAACGACCAGGATCGCTAAACATCTGCGCATTACGGCTTCAATATATCCTGGATGGCGAACACACTTTGTTCGCGCATCCGGCCATCGGGGCGCGTGTCACGCTTCCCGCACAAATGGTAATCATGGCGCTCGAACCGGCTGTCTGGTATCGGCTGCGCTCGCATGGTCACCTGTTCTGCCATGCGCAGAACGTTAAGCAGGGATCCAGCGAGCTGGCCGTGCCGCTGCTGTAACGCCATGTTCGACGAAGCTCATAGCCGACGGCCGCTGGGTAGGCCGGTATCGGGAGAGAAGGTTCTATTAAGGTTCTATTCGAACTTGGGGACTGTCCATCCCGGCAGGATGTCCGGCAGGCCGTCGCTCACGCGGTCGGGGAACTGGGCCTGACGCTTCTCGAGGAACGCGGTGATGCCCTCGGCCGCGTCCGCGGACTGGCCGCGCTGGAACATTCCCCGCGAGTCCGCGCGGTGGGCGAGCATCGGGTG